>JAALLQ010000142.1_pt1 | contig 23662 bp, 24 predicted proteins | sample 7245921 | NCBI WGS metagenome assembly JAALLQ01 (sample SAMN13049200, study PRJNA578106) | oil field metagenome | isolation source: filtered produced water from oil reservoir B7 | place: USA:offshore Texas | collected 2016 | reverse complement strand
CTGAAACGTTTGGCGGAGGAAACCGGACGTGCCGTGCATGTGCTGCATGTCACCACCGCCGAGGAAATGGAAATTCTGAAAGATCGTCCGGCAAATATGACGGTCGAAGTGACGCCGCAGCATCTGACCCTATCCGCACCGGGAGCTTACGAGCGTAAGGGGACTTTGGTGCAAATGAACCCGCCAATCCGGGACAAGCGGCATGTGGCGGCTTTGTGGCAAGGGGTTAAAGACGGCATTGTTTCTTGCCTTGGTTCCGACCATGCACCGCACACCCGCGAAGAAAAAGCCAAGCCGTATCCGCAAAGTCCGTCCGGTATGCCGGGCGTGCAGACTTTGGTGCCACTGATGCTCAATCACGTCAATCAGGGCCGTTTGTCTTTGGAAGACTTTGTCGCCTTGGCTTCGACCCGCCCGGCTGAGATTTTCGGGGCAAAAGATCGCGGTAAAATCGCGGTGGGTATGCGTGCAGACCTGACGGTTGTGGATATGGCTGAGGAACGCATGATCAGTGACGACTGGATCGTCAGTAAGTGCGGCTGGACTCCGTTCCATGGTATGGAGGTCATCGGTTGGCCGAAAATGACCATTGTCGGCGGTAAACTGGTGATGCAGGACGATAAGCTGATTGATGAACCAAGGGGGCAGGCTGTGGTCTTTGACCTGTAAGGGCGTGTTCAACTGTTTTGAAAGCTATGAGGGCGGGGCTTTGGTCCCGCCTTTGTTTTGTGTGGCGTTCCTTGGTGCAGGTGGCGGATTTCAGGCACAAAAAAACGCGCTCAATGGCGCGTTCGGAAAAAAGATGGTGCCGCAGAGAAGATTTGAACTTCCGACCTCTCCCTTACCAAGGGAGTGCTCTACCCCTGAGCTACTGCGGCATATCTTTTCAGGTCTTGGCTGGTTGACTGTGCGTCATCAGCGTCGAGGCGCACTTGATACACAAGGCTATCGGCTCTGGCAAGACCTATTTGCAAAAAAAGTCACAAAAAGGGACAAATCATGTATATCAACGGGGTGAGTTCGATTTTTCCGGGTGCGAATGGATGCCAAATACCAAATCTTTGACCAAACGACAGCTTGAACAGGCAGAGGCATTAAAGCAGAATCTGCAACGCCGAAAGGCGCAACGGCAGGGGCGGCGCAGTGTGGAAGGCGAAAAACTCGCCCCCGAGCAGGAGGGTGAGGAGTCTCTCCCCTTGTCGTCTGGGGCGCAAGACGTTAAGACTGTCGAGTGATATCACATTTATTTATTAAGGAGACTTCGAACATGGGTGTGTTGCCGGACCATGAGATTCGCAAGCTGGCCCTTGAGCAAGGCATGATTTCGCCGTTCGAAGATCGGCTGAAGCGTGATGGCGTGATTTCCTATGGCTTGTCCTCATACGGATATGACTCTCGCTGCTCAACCGAATTCAAGGTATTCACCAACATCGATTCTGCCGTTGTCGATCCGAAAAACTTTTCGGAAAAAAGCTTTGTTGATCGGGATACGGATGTGTGCGTGATCCCGCCGAACAGCTTTGCACTGGCGCGGACTGTCGAATACTTCAAAATTCCTGAGGATGTTTTGGTGATTTGCCTTGGTAAATCCACCTATGCCCGGTGTGGGATTATCGTCAACGTGACGCCGCTGGAACCGGGTTGGGAAGGGCATGTGACTTTGGAATTTTCCAACACCACACCGCTGCCGGCAAAAATCTATGCCAATGAAGGCGTGGCGCAGTTTGTCTTCCTGCGCGGAGAGACCCAGTGCGAAACCACGTATCGTTCACGCTCCGGCAAGTATATGAGCCAAACCGGTGTGACCTTGCCGCGTCTGTAATCTTTAAATGCCAAGCCTGCCAGTAATTTAGGACCGTTGAATGGATAGTATTCGTATTCGGGGTGGACATCAGTTGAACGGTGTCATCCCGATCAGCGGCGCGAAAAATGCCGCATTGCCGTTGATGGCTGCCAGCCTTCTGACTAAAGACACGCTGACCTTATCTAATTTGCCGCATTTGGTGGATATAACCACCATGGCAAAATTGCTGATGAGCCACGGTGTGCAGATGCATATGAACGGCAATGGCAACAGTGAGTCCTGCTGTGGGCGGGTTCTGGATCTGAAAACCCCGGAAATTACCAGTACTATGGCGCATTACGACCTGGTGCGGAAAATGCGGGCGTCGGTCTTGGTGCTTGGCCCGCTTTTGGCCCGCGAGGGTGAGGCTCAGGTTTCATTGCCCGGTGGGTGTGCCATCGGAACGCGGCCTGTGGATTTGCATCTGTCCGCCTTGGAGCAGATGGGAGCCGTGATTACCATTGAAAACGGTTACATCAATGCCACGGTCGATGGTCGGTTGAAGGGCGCGCGAATTGTCTTTCCGCAAGTGACCGTGGGGGGAACGGAAAACCTGATGATGGCTGCGGCGTTGGCGGATGGTGAAACCATTTTGGACAATGCGGCACAGGAGCCCGAGGTCTGCGATCTGGCCAATTGTCTGGTGGCAATGGGGGCGGATATTGAGGGAATTGGAACCTCTCGCCTGACCATTCGTGGTAAGGATGCTTTGCACGGTGCCAAATATTCGGTGCTGCCTGACCGGATTGAGGCCGGTTCCTATGCGGTGGCAGCGGCAATCACTCGCGGTGAAATTCTGCTGCAAAACGCCCGTATGGATGACATGACGGCGTTGATGAAGGTTCTGACTGCGGCAGGCGTTGTGGTGGAAGACCGTGAAGACGGCATTCTTGTCTCCGCCAAGGATAACAACATCCGCGGCGTTGATGTAATGACGGAACCGCATCCGGCGTTTCCAACGGACATGCAGGCACAGGTGATGGCCCTGTTTGCCACGGCTCAGGGTGCATCCATGATTACAGAAACGATTTTTGAAAATCGTTTTATGCACGTGCCGGAATTGAAACGAATGGGTGCGGATATTAATATCCATAACGGTGCGTCTGCTATTGTTCGCGGTGTGCCAAAGTTATCCGGTGCTCCGGTTATGGCGACGGATTTGCGGGCATCCATGTCACTGATTCTTGCTGCATTGGCGGCAGAAGGTGAAACTGTGATCTCTCGGGTGTATCATCTGGATCGCGGTTATGAACGATTGGAACAAAAGCTTGCGGCCTGTGGTGCAGATATCGAACGCCTACGGGAAGCCAACTGACGCATAATCATAACACTACGTCAGGTTATTTAAGATTTGGAGGCAAAGGCGCATGCGCGCGATTGATCGATTGACTTTGGCATTGCCCAAAGGTCGTATCCTAGAGGAAGCCATGCCGCTGGTTCGTGCGGCTGGTATTGAACCGGAACCCGATTTCGATAATCCCAAATCGCGCAAGCTGCGCTTTGCCACCAACTTTCCCCATCTGGATATCATTCGTGTGCGCAGCTTTGATGTTGCGACGTTTATTGCGTTCGGCGCCGCGCACTTCGGTATTTGCGGCAATGATGTCATGATGGAATTCGATTACCCGGATATTTATGCGCCGCTGGATCTGAATATTGGGCATTGCCGTCTGGCTGTGGCGGCGACCGCCGACGCCGTAGCGGAAGAAAACCCGGCAAGCTGGAGCCATATTCGCATTGCAACCAAGTACCCGCACCTAACGCAGGAACACTTTGCCGCGCGGGGCGTGCAGGCGGAGTGCGTGAAGCTGAATGGAGCCATGGAATTGGCGCCGCAGTTGGGATTATGCCGTCGGATTGTGGATTTGGTGTCCTCTGGTGCGACGTTGAAAGCCAATGGCTTGGTCGAGGTTGAACACATTTTGGATATTACCTCACGCCTGGTTTTCCATCGCCCGACTTTCAAAACCTATCCTGAAGAAATGCAAGGCTGGTTGGCCAAGTTTACGGAGGCGGTCAATGCCAGTGCGTCTTAAGGCCGGAACCCCGAATTTCGAACAGAAGTTTTCGGAACTGTTGGGGGCAAAACGGGAAAATGATGTGGATGTGCGCGATACGGTCGCGGCGATCCTTGATGATGTGCGTGTGAATGGCGACGCAGCCCTGATTCGCCTGACGGAAAAGTTTGATCGCTTGGCTTTGACAGCGCAGACCTTGCGCGTATCAGATGCTGAAATCGACAAAGCCGAAGCCGATTGTGACGACGAAATTTTGGCGGCATTGGATTTGGCAGCACAGCGCATTCATGACTTCCATGAAAAGCAACTGCCACAGGATATCGCCTATACGGATGCGCAAGGCGTGCAATTGGGTTTGCGTTGGTCTGCGGTTGATGCTGCTGGATTGTATGTGCCCGGTGGTTTGGCCTCGTATCCGTCCTCCGTGTTGATGAATGCGATCCCTGCAAAAGTGGCAGGGGTGCAGCGACTGGTGATGACTGTGCCGACCCCGGATGGCATTATCAATCCGCTGGTGTTGGCTGCTGCCAAACGCGCCGGTGTGGATGAAGTGTATCGTGTGGGCGGTGCGCAGGCGATTGCGGCTCTGGCCTATGGTACGGACACTATCGCCCCGGTGGATAAGATCGTCGGTCCCGGTAATGCATATGTGGCAGCCGCCAAACGTGCTGTGTTCGGCACGGTTGGGATTGATATGGTGGCTGGGCCATCAGAAATTCTGGTGATTGCAGATAATGCCAATAACCCGGACTGGATCGCGGTTGATTTGCTGTCACAGGCAGAGCACGACACGGCGGCGCAGTCCATCCTGATTACGGATGATGCGGCGTTTGCCGATGCGGTTGTTGCTGCGGTTGACAAGCGGCTGGAAACCCTTCCGCGTGCCAATATTGCGACAGTAAGCTGGCGCGATCATGGTGCTGTTATTGTTGTTGATACGCTGGAGCAAGCTGCGGAACTAAGCAACCGAGTTGCCCCAGAGCACTTGGAACTGGCAGTTGCTGAACCGGAAGCACTGGCAACGCATATTCGTCATGCCGGTGCGATTTTCCTTGGGCGGTATACGCCTGAAGCCTTGGGCGATTATGTTGGCGGCCCCAATCACGTGCTGCCAACTGCACGAAGTGCCCGGTTTTCCAGTGGGCTTGGAGTGTTAGACTTCCTGAAACGCACGACGTTGTTGGGTGCTGATGCGCGGACTATAGCAGAGATCGGTCCGGCGGCGGTGGCTCTTGCCAATAGCGAAGGCTTATCCGCGCATGGTTTGTCGGTGGCGTTACGTCTGCCGGAGCCAAGACCGTAAACACGGTGCGGATCGGAAAGGGATGAGAACATGGGGCAGCCGCATACGATTGCAAACGTGACCCTGGATCAGCGTATGCTGACCCATCCTCGTCCCGAAGTCGAACACGAACGGGCGGTGGCGATTTTCGACCTGCTGGAGCAAAACAGGTTCCGCCCATTGGATTGGGGAGAACCCGGTCCTTATGACTTGCATCTGGCCTTGTCTGACAATCGACTGATACTGGATGTCAAACCGACCGAGCAGGATGCCGCGACGGTGGAGACCTTGCGGGTGATTTTACCGCTGCGGTCTTTTCGATCGATCATCAAAGATTACTTTGTGGTGTGTGAAAGTTATTTCGATGCCATCAAAACGGCATCGCCATCCCAAATTGAAGCCATCGATATGGGGCGGCGAGGATTACATAATGAGGGGGCAGAATTGATGCGCGAGCGTCTTGGCGACAAAGTGGAAGTGGATAAACAGACGGCCCGCCGCCTGTTCACGTTGCTTTGCGTCCTGCACATTAAGGGGTAGGGGCATGAGCACAATTCCATCAGCCGTACTGTTTGCCTGTACATATAACGCCATTCGCTCGCCGATGGCGTTGTCGATTTTTCGTAAGTTGTATGGCGATAAGGCCTATGTTGAATCTGTCGGGGTTGAGGCCGGGCACGCCAACGGGTTCGTTTCCGTGGTGTTAGAGGAAGGTGGGTATCCGCCGCTGGATAATCATCGTCCGAAAACCTTTGATGATTTGCATGATGACAATTTTGAAGTGATCGTTGCCTTAAGTAAGGCAGCCCATGACCGGGCATTGGAAGAAACCCGAACCACATCCTGTGAGGTTCTGTACTGGCCGATTGAAGATCCCAGCGCAACCGAAGGCAATCGGGAAGCCCAGTTAGAGGCATATCGAAAAGTTCGTGATGAAATCCGCGATCATGTCCTGCAGGAATGGGAGCCTGCCTCGCCGGAAAAGTCCGTGCGGCCGCGTAAAGGTCCGACCAAATTGGTCAAACAACGCGGTCATGTTTTGTGGCACCGCATGCGAAATAGCTTCAAAAAACTGCGTGGATAGAGTTTTCACCGTGTTTTGTGTGAAAATAGCTTGATTCCTTGCGGGGATCGGCGCACTAAAGGACGTCTTAAAAAATATACGGGCTAGAGCTGTGGTGCAGCCTGCATCCCGACATAGCCAGCAAAGAGGAATTTATGGCAAAAGAAGACCTGATTGAGTTTTCCGGCACGGTTGTTGAGCTGCTGCCGAATGCGATGTTCCGGGTAAAACTGGACAATGATCATGAAATTTTGGCACACACTTCCGGCAAGATGCGTAAGAACCGCATTCGGGTTCTGACCGGTGACCGTGTGCAAGTGGAAATGACCCCTTACGACCTCAGCAAAGGTCGTATTACCTTCCGCTTTAAATAATACTGCATTTGGTGACGATTATGGCCAATCACGGGCTAAGGCTGGTTTTGGCATCCGCGTCGCCACGCCGCCGGGATCTGTTGCAACAGATCGGGCTTGCGGCGGATGTTATTGCTCCGGCAGATATTGACGAGACGCCGCAGGATTGTGAAACGCCTGCGGCGCTTGCCGTGCGTTTGGCTGAAGAAAAAGCCAAAGCTGTCGCTGTTGATTACCCTGATGACGTTATTTTAGCTGCAGACACCGTGGTGGCCTGTGGTCGCCGTATCCTGCCGAAAGCGGAGGATGAGGCGACGGCACGACGCTGTCTGCGCTTGTTGTCCGGGCGACGGCACCGTGTCCACGGTGGAATTTGCGTTATTGATCCGGTGTCCGGCAAAGTGAAGGTGCGCCGGGTGACGACCGTGGTGCGGTTTAAATCGTTATCCCCGTCCGAAGAACGCCTGTATCTGGCTTCCGGCGAATGGCACGGTAAGGCAGGCGGCTATGCTATCCAAGGTTTGGCTGGGCGATTTGTCCTGTCCATCAACGGCAGCTACAGCAACGTTGTTGGGCTGAGCCTGCCGGAAGTTTCCAATCTATTACTGTCTGCTGGCATCCGTCATCCGCAGGAGGTGTAGTCGTGACCCGGCTTGCGGTCGCGGCAACGCGCTATCCCGGTGAAACCCGGGCGCTTTTGTATGCTCAATCCGATGACCGCCCGGTGGAGGTTCGGCTGTTCCGCGGAACACCATCAACAGCGGAAGGTGCAGTTTGGCGGGGTCGGGTCCTGGGTGCCGTAACGGGCGCACGTGCGGTTCTAGTCGATATTGGTGGCACGCAGCCCGGGTTCTTGCCTCTCAAAGACTATCCGGGCGCAGCGCATGACTTGCAACAGGGCGCGTATGTGACCGTGGCGATTGATCGTCAGGCTCGGGCTGAAAAAGGCCCGCGGCTGACTGGAAAAATTCGCTTGTCCTCGCCGTGGTTGGTTTATTCCCCGTTTCGTAAAGGGTGCTCGGTTTCTCGCCGCCTGAATGCGGATGATGCTGATCGTCTATCGCAATGGGCCAAGGCTGCTATGCAGCCTGATGAGGGCTTGGTCGTGCGCGGTGCCGCTGCATCACAGTGTGATGCTGTGTTGTCGCAGGATGTTGAGGTCTTACGTCAGGTGTGGTGCGATATGCAAGTTGTGCCAAATCGTGTCCAATGCCTTCGTCCCGCCCCCGATCCCTTTGTAGAATGGTTGGCGGAGATGGCAGAGCCTGTGGCTATGGTTGACGTCACGGGCGGAGACCTGATGTCTGGCGCGCGCGCAATTTTGGGTAAGGATCAAGTATCCGTAAACTTGAAGGATGCATTTGCTCAGGCTGGCGGTGATGATGCGCTGGTTGCAGCGTTATCCCCAGAGGTTCTATTGCCGAGTGGTGGTTCTCTATCATTGGAAATGACCCGAGCCTTCTGGGTTGCCGATATTGACACCAATGGGGTCACCGGGCCACAGGCAGCGCAGCTTTGTAATGACGAAGCCATTGCAGCCTTGGCGCAGGCATTGCGGCTCAGAAATCTCGGCGGGGCTGTGGTCGTGGACGTAGTCCCGGAAGGAAAGGGGAAAAGCGCACGATCTGCAGCGCAAAGGTTGGCTCCGATCCTGCGTCAGTTATTGGATCAAGACGATAGGGTGCAAGTGCATGGGGTTTCCCCCATGGGGCATTTGGAGCTGGTTCGTGCTCGCCGCGGCCTTGCGTTGCACGAAGTGGTTTACGGAGACACAGTTACAGCCAGTGAGGCCGCCATCGAAACCGAGGCTTTGGATGCTCTGCGTTCGGTGGTGGCGGATGTTGCATCAGGCCACCCACGCCGGACACTTACTGTTTCCGCGCCCGTGCTTGGGTGGTTGAACGGTCCTGGTCAGGATAGTTGTCGCGAAGCCGAGGCTATGATCGGGTATACATTGCGTAAGGAAGTACAGTCATGACACACACACCATCCAATTGGGTTGCAGGCGCTTGTCCGATTTGTGGCAAACCAGCCGAGTACGCGACCCGTCCGTTTTGTTCCAGTCGCTGTAAGGTGCGGGATTTGGGAAATTGGGCCAGTGGTGCATACACCATCCCGGTGGTCGAGGATGACGACGATGATTTGTATGAAACCGTTTACGAAGATAAGGATTAGGGGCTGCCCCATTAATTTGGCAGGGTAGCAAACGTTCCAGCGATTCCACGTCAAACGAATGTGAGTATATCATTATGACCCCAATCATCTCTGGCTCATGTTTGTGTGGTACCGTTCAGTTTAAAATCTCAGGTGAGTTTGAGGGCTTTTTCCTTTGTCACTGTAAGCGCTGTCAAAAGGATACGGGGTCTGCACACGCGGCCAATTTGTTTTCATCGACGGCGACGGTAACTTGGGTTTCTGGTCATGAAAGTGTCCAGACTTACCGGGTTCCAGAGACTCGACACGAAAAGAGTTTTTGTAGTAGATGCGGGTCTGCTCTCCCGAGTATTCAATCAGATAGCGCTTTGGTGGTTGTGCCTGCTGGAAGTCTTGATAGCGCGATCCATATCCGACCGACTGCGCATATCTGCTTTGCAAGCCGTGCGGAATGGGATGAGCGTTTGGAAAATATCCCCAAAGTGGATGGCCTTCCGGGTTAGGTTCAATGCCACAAAGTGGTTGTGGAAGATCGGATTTTTTTGATTCAGCGGCGGTGTTCAGTGGTTTTTTGTTGGTCATACCGTCCAAGTTCCCTGAAATACGATAAATAATTCAGGAAAAACCGAAATCTTGTATTTTCCCACTGGACAGGTCCGTACAACTTTTCTATAAACGCCTCCTCACGACGACATATGTTGTGAAGACCGAAAGGTCCGGTTGCCCGGGTAGCTCAGTTGGTAGAGCAACGGATTGAAAATCCGTGTGTCGGTGGTTCGAATCCGCCCCCGGGCACCATTTTTTTGCTTAAAGCATGTCAAGGCTTGACCCTGTGTCAGGCCTTTTTGTTTGCCTTGATTCCCACGCTTTAATTCATTTTACCGCAGGGCTTATCAGTTTTGGGTTGGGCTTTGGCTGCGCGTGTCTTGTCAGGTCCGCTGTCTCTAATTTGTGTTGTGCCCTAAATATTCGGGGTGAATTAACCATATAAGGAAGGGTGGAATAAACTATCAGCGGGTGGTGTGTCGCGCAAAATGCGATTATCCCGTGTTTTGTTCGTGTATTGTGTTAGAATAATGCCTTGAAATATCGTGCATTACGGCTGTACTCAGTCCAGAGCGGCGAGGTCAAAGTGAACCATTTGGCGCGTATGACACGGATTCTCTGGGTTCTGGTTCTGGTGGTTTTTGTCGTTGGCGGCTGGCTTTATGTTGATGCGCAGCGTTACAACTATCGCCAAAATATCGAACAGACCTTACAGGGGATTGCCCGACTGAAAACCCGCAGCATTGTGGACTGGCGGGCCAATCGGCTTCGTGATGCCGAAATGCTGGCGCTGAACCCGGTGTTGCGCTCCTCTATCCGTGATTTGGTTGAAGCAAAAAACGCAGTATCCGGTTCGGGGTATGAAAAACTGGTCATGGTTGTGCATGAACAGATTCTGCCCATGCAGCTTACCTATGAATATAAAAACATTCGTATCGTTGATCGGTCAGGGCAGGATGTTGTCGCCTTGGTTTCGTGTTGTTCTGCGGATCCAGACCCATCCGGTCTTGATGTGAAGACCGTACAAGAAGCGTGGCGAATTCGTCAGCCTGTTCTTGGCAAGTTGCATTTGGACAGTGACTTGTTGCCGATTATGGAGGTTGCCGCCCCTTTATTTGTTGGTGAGTCTGAAGAACGTTATGGCCTGTCGCTGGTGTTAGTGGTTGACCCAAGGCTGGAATTTTATCCGTCGTTGCAGGATATCCCCATACCAAGTCAGACCTATGAATCTTTGCTGGTTCGACGGGAAGGGGAAACCATTCGGTTTCTATCCCCTTTGCGTCATTTGGATGCTTTGCCTTTAACTCATACGTTGCCTATGTCGTCTCCGATTTTGCCCGCTGCCATGGGGTTGCGTGGTGTGGAAGGCGTGGTGCAGGGCAATGATTACCGAGATGTCCCAGTTCTTGCCGTCAGTACGCACCTGCCGGGGACGGAATGGGTGCTGATTGTTAAAATGGACGAGGCAGAGGCTCTGTCTATCCTAAGTCAGCATATGACCATGGCGGTATTCGGTGGTGGCATGGTCTGTTTTGCAATTTTGGCAATTGCATTGTTGTCGCGATCACAGGCTAAGTTGGCGCGGCAGGAAGAGTTGCAGCATTTTACCGATGAGAAACTGGCACAGGAAAGCCGGATGGCTTCAGTTTTGCGCGCTGCCCCCATTGGTATCGGCATTATTCGGGCCGGACATCTGGTTGAAATGAACGAGGCACTGTGCGTTAAAATTGGCTATGCCTATGATGAGCTTGTCGGTCAGCCCTTCCGTTTCTTGTTCCCAAGTCAGGAAGACTATGAAGCCATCAATATGGGCGTGGAAAACCACATCGACCTTGGCGTGTATAGCTGTGAAACCCGGTTGAAGCGGTATAAGGCTGAACCGTTTGATGCCCTAGTTAATGTTGCCGTTACCGAGGGGCTGGATGGTCAAGATCACGGTGGGCTGTGCTTCACCGTGACCGACATTACCGAACAAAAACAACAGGAGCAGCGGCTGTCGTCTCAGGCGGTAGAGCTGGAACGCAGTAACGCAGACTTGATGACGTTTGCCTATGTTGCTTCCCATGATTTGCGGTCCCCATTACGCGGGATTAGCCAGCTTGCGGACTGGATACAGCAGGATATGCAGGGGGATGTGCCTGAGGAAGTCGCCGGGTATCTGGACTTGATGGGCAAGCGGATACACCGCATGGAACACCTTTTGGATGACTTGCTTGAATATTCACGGGTTGGACGCATTGAAGGTGATTTTGAGACAATCGATTTGGCGGAAATCTGTCGGGATTGCTTTGAAATGAGTGCTCCACCAGAGGAATACACGCTGAAAGTTAACTGTGATTTGCCACTGGTTTGTACTTTAACAACGCCTTTGACCATTATTCTCAGAAACCTGTTGGGCAACGCGGTGAAGCATCGCCTGAAAGACGATGGAGTTTCTACCGTAACAATTACAGAGCAATCGGCCGATTATTGCATCCGGGTATCAGATGATGGTCCCGGAATCCCTGAACGCTTCCATAAACGGATTTTTGCCTTATTCCAAACCTTGAAACCAAGGGATGAGGTTGAGGGCAGCGGTATGGGGTTGGCTATTATTCGCCGCATTTTGGATACATATGACGGCGCGATTTCTGTGGACTCAGATGGGCACAGCGGAACCACATTTACGGTGATCTGGCCCAAGGAGGCAAAGTTAAGGAGAATTTTGGATGCCCGGAAAAAATAATGAACCCAAAGTTGTCTCATTGTTATTGGTGGAAGATGACGATGTTGACGCATTGGGGGTTAAGCGTGCCTTGAAACAGCGGCGTATATCCAATCCACTTATTCGTGCATGCGATGGTGTGGAGGGGCTGGAGCTGTTGCGCTCTGGAAAGGTAACGATGCCGTACCTTGTTTTGTTGGATTTGAATATGCCCCGCATGGGAGGACTTGAATTCCTTCAAGTATTGCGATCCGATGCAGCATTCAAGAAATCGGTTGTATTTGTCCTGACAACGTCCAAATCAGATGAGGACATGATGGCCGCCTACGATCTCAACGTGGCGGGGTATATCGTAAAAAGCGAATTAACTGGAAGTTTTGACCGGCTTGTTGATATGCTAAATGGCTATTGGCAAATTGTGGAACTACCCCATAAAGCAACGTGAGGCTGGCTATGTCTCAGGCAACGCAAATGCAAGACAGCTTTCCCCCTGTCCCCATTGAAAACGGGGGGCTTGATGATGCGTTATTTGATCGTCAACGGTCTCCGGTATTGAACGAGATGCGGGTGCTGGTGGTGGATGATGATGCCATTGACCGTTTGGCTGTTATCCGTGAACTGCGTGCATGGGAAGGAAAAGTTCATACGGTTGAAGCCTCCACCGCCAATGCTGCCCTAGAGCATTATGCTCACGAGAATTTTGATGTCGTGCTTTTGGATTTCCGCCTGCCGGATATGGACGGATTGGAGGTGTTGCGACTGATGAATATGCGACGTCGCGGTTCCACAGCCATCATCATGGTGAGCGGTCTGGACGATGATGCGGTTAGCCTAAGCTGTATAGAAGCGGGCGCGCAGGATTTTCTGCTAAAGAATGAAATCACCACCAAGCGGCTGGTGCGTTCCGTTATCCATGCGCGGATTCGGCACAATATGGAACTGGAGTTAATGCGCAGTCTGGAGCGGGTGCGCGACCTGTCTGAACGGGATACGTTAACCGGTCTGTATAACCGTAAAAGCTTTGACCGAATTTTGCGGGAAATGGTGCCTCGGGCCTTGCGCGCAAACGTTCCGCTGGCGCTGCTCCTATTGGATTTGGATGACTTCAAACGCATAAACGATGCCTATGGGCATGAATGCGGCGATGGCCTGCTGCAACAGATTTCCAGTCGGTTGGAACAATTGGTTCGTGGCGGAGATGTGTTGTTTCGGCTTGGTGGTGATGAATTTGCGCTTATTGCGACCTACGATCATGAGGGGGATAGCGTTCACCTATTGGCGGAACGCTTGATCCGGGCGATTGCGGCCCCTGTTCAGCAGGGCGGGACCCAACTTTCGGCAACAGCCAGCATCGGCATAGCGGTGCTGCCCAACAATGCGAGCCATGCCGATGAGTTGCTAAAATGTGCCGACTTAGCCATGTATCGCGCCAAAAAAAGTGGTCGCAATTGTGTGCGGTATTATTCCGAAGATTTACAGCAGCAATTGGTACGGTGGGTAGAGACAGAACGCGATTTGCGTCGCTCTCTCGATTCCTGTGGTTTTCATGTATTTTATCAGCCACAGGTTTGTTCCGTACATGGCGATATCATCGGAGCCGAAGCTCTGATGCGGTGGCAGCATCCGGTACGGGGATTGTTGCCGCCGGGTGAGTTTTTGGACGTTGCAGAGGGGACCGGGCTGATTGCCCCGATTGGGGATATGGTGATCGAGCGGGCCTGTTTTGATTTTATGCGCGGGGTCATGGCGTCGTCCGATGTTCGGCTTTCCGTCAATATTTCCGCAGCCCAACTGCGATCCGACCATTTTGTGGATTGGTTTCGCGATCTTTTGGAGCGGTCAAAACTGCCGCCGGAGCGGTTGGAGATTGAAATTACCGAAAGCATGCTGATCGACAATCTTGAACAATCCCATTCCAAGGTCGAGGAATTGTCCACTATGGGGGTGTCGATTGCATTGGATGATTTCGGCACGGGCTATTCCTCGTTGTCCTATCTGAAGGTGTTGCCGATTTCGACGCTGAAGGTCGACAAATCGTTCCTAGAGTCCGTGCCAAGTAAGGAAAAGGACACCCGTATGTTGGGGGCGTTGATTTCTTTGGCCCATGAAATGGACTACGGCGTGGTGGTGGAAGGCATAGAAAACATCGAACAAGCCGAAAAATGCCGGGAGCTTCGGGCGGAGCTGTTGCAGGGATATTATTATGCCCGCCCGATGCCGTTTCAGTTTTTCGAAGATATCGTGATGTAGGTAGCCGTTCTTGCCGGGAGTTTATGTCTCGACAGGGGATGCCTTTGGCGGAACCCACAATAGGCGTTGCTTAAGCTTATTCGGCATATGGCGAACGGTTTGAACCAGTATGGTCATAATGCCAAGGCAGATCAGAGTCCTGATGACCAATAAGCTGAAAATATCCCCGCCAACCAATGCGACCAGTAATACGTCCTCAATCAAAGAGTGGCAAATCCCCATAAATGACAGAGAGAAAAATACGTCTTCTGTCGTCAGTTCCCCCTTTTTGGCTTCTTGAATGATAATGCCGGACCCATAGGACAGGCCCAGCGTCAGGCCGACAACATTGATGGAGGCTGCTTTGCGACTGACACCGATCAGGCGCATCAACGGGGACATAATGGTATTGATCAGGTTGAGTACGCCCAAGAAACGCAAAATATCCATGCAGACAATCAGTGCAAAGATGATCAATGCGATCCATAGCAGCTTTTCGCCTTCAATCATGGCCCAATCCAGCCAGCTTGCTGCGGTTGTGCTGCTGTCAAATGGCAGGGGGATCGTCGCCGGGTGGTCCAAGTAGCCAAAGGATGCAGACAAAGCATGCATGATGAGGCCAAAGACGATTGCCGTGCCGATGCGTATGGCGGCTTGGGTCAGAAAACGAGCGCCACAACGGCGGGCGACCCCGCATTCAACCGGAATGCCGTGGGCAATCAGCATCATACCGCCAAGTATGGTGACGTTGGCGGTGGTCAGGGCATCGGGGTTGTATTGGGCCAACTGTAAAAAGATGATAAGGCCGGAATACATATTGTTGAGTAAAGCCGCTGCCCACGCAATTCCCATCTCTGGCGGTAAACCGACCAGTGACATAATCGGTTCCAGCGGCAGGGCCACATATTGAATCAGGTCCGCATCCTGTAGGATTTTGACCAGAATCATGACCGGGATCATGATCATGTACAAATCCCGTGCAACGCGAAGGGTATCTTTCGCAGCCTTGAGGAGTGAGGACGTAGCACGGTGGATGTAGGACATGATGTGGCCTTTGTTGTCGTCAGCGGTGCAGGATTTGCAGTGGTTAGAGGTCAAGCATCCGTAGAGTCATCTTTGGGAATATGGGCAAAACGCACCGGTTCCCGACGTGTTGGACGTGGCGGCGAAAACTCTGCCGCAGATGCGGGAAGGGGTTCCACAAACGGTTTATCAACAGATGGTGTGGATTGAGGCTTTTTTAGGGGGGGAAGCCCCATTTGCCGCAGTAAAGCATCCGCATCCGTAAAGCCGGAGGATTCGTCTGGGGGCGTAGGCAAATGGTCCTGCCACGCGTGTTGTTTTAATAAGGCCGGGTCCGTAATCGGCGCACTCGCTGGCCTTGGGTTCCATGCCGTGTTGGCCTCAGACATGGCCTGAGCCGATGTTTTCCCACCGGCTTGGCCTTCCCATGGCGTGAATGGGGATGATGGCGTAGAGGAAGGCTGTGCTGCGGCGGGGCGCAGGCTTGGCCTTGGATGGGATGCGTTCAGGTCAGAAGGGTCAGAAAAACGGCGCGTCATGGTCGGCTCCTGAGGTCAATTCCATGTTTCGCCAACAGAGCATACCCAAAACCGATTGGCAATATGCACAATTACAGATTGGGTGTGTTTTGTAGTTGTTGTAACAGTCCTGCCCAGCTTTTCATCAGAGCAATCTGCCGGGCGCGGGAAACTGCATCCTGTGTTTGCTGCCGGGTCGGGTGTTTGTCAAATTCAGCAGTTCCGGTCTGGCGTGTGATCAGCAGGGGGGAGCCATCATCCGACAGTATGGAATAGGTGCCGACGATGGAAACTCTTCCGCCATGAGATGCTGGTGTTAGCTTGGTTTGAATGCTGTCGACCTGAATGGTTAACGCTGTGCCGCCGTCCCATGTCTTGGCAAACGGAGTATCGGCTTGTGTCCAGTTTTGTAAATGAGCCAGTAGCCCCTGATCGACGGAGGCCCCCACAGACTGCAAGCCCTTCATGGTGTAGGGAATGTGGATGCCTTGGCTAAGCTGAGTTTGCTGGGTAAATACGCGATAGTGCGCAAGCAGGTCTGGCGCAGTTTCTCTGACGGCGGTCTGAATTGCTTTCGCCGTTGCTGCATCCAAGGGGGACAAGCCACGGGTCAGGGCGGGTTGTTTATCGATTTCGGCTTTTGCATTGGCAGTTGCGGAAGCAATAGGGACACCCGCATCACTGTATAAGGTATACCCCAGACGCATCCGAATATCGGATTGGTCCCGTAATGCGCCCCGTGCTTGTTTAAGGGAAAGGTTGTTGATGCTGTAATAGCCGGTCATGGGGAACTCGGGGGGCTGCAATAAAGCGGCTGTTTCCGCGAAACGTTCGGCAAGGCCACTAGTTCTGTGCTTTGTTTCAAGCGGGTGCTTCAGAACCACTTTGGGTAAACGGTATGATGTCGGTGTGGTGCCTGGAGCATTGACCGCCATGCCAACATAGATCAGCATTTTCGACAGGTTCGCGGTAAAAGCCCGATACCGTGCGGCGCGTTTGCTGCTTTGTTGCAGACGCAACGATTCTTCGATCGGCACGCTTGCTGTTGTATGGATGCGGTCATTGAGCAAAACGCGCCCGTTTGTGTCTGTGACCCGATACAGAATGTCTGCTTTGGCTTGCCCGCTGCCGTCCGGGGCAACTGTGGCCGTCGTGTCTAATTTGGACACAACAATGTTGAGGGCGGACGGTGCCGTAGGGGTACAGGCACCACTATCTGACAGGTGTTTCTCCATCAGGGAGCGAACGGCACTGACCACTTCGTCTCTGCGGTCAGACCTTTCAAATGTGACCGTATCGCAGGAATAAGGTAAGGGAGGGGCTGGATACAACCATGTTTCAAATGCAGCCTTGGCATGGGACTGTGTGCCAAGCAGAGCAATGCCGCTGAGGCCGAAAAAACAGCACATCCGCAGTGCTGATTGTGCTGGACTGCGGACGAATCTGCGCATGGTTAGGCTCCAAATAATTCGTTTAAGGTTAGAACCCGGTGGATGGCCCGGATTTCAGACATCTGTAAGGTAAAGGTGGTTGCCGGGTTGTATTGCTCGACTTCTATGCTGCTGTCGCAGCGTTTGCGTAAGCGTTTGCAATAGGCTGATACGCTGCCGTCACGGGTGTCGGTGGTTTGGATGACTACGTAATCCCCGATGCGGGCCGGGCGGCGTTCGCTGACATAAAGTAGCTCACCTTCCTCAAAGCGCGGAGACATGCTGTTGCCGACGACATAAAGCGCGTAAACATCCCGGGCCCCTTCAAGTCCCGGTGGTCGTCTGACGTAATCGATCGGGTTGGAATCAACCTGAAAGGCTCCGGTTAAGCTCCCTGCCGCCGTCCCCAGAATCGGGATGTTGCGCGGCATGTCCAAAGACAAATCGGGGGCTGGGAGAACTGCGGGCAATTCCGGTGTCGGCTGTGGAGGCTGCACGGAAGGGTCTTCGCCTTCCATCAACCATTCCACCGTGACATTCAGGGCACGCGCAAGCTTCACCAGACTGTCGCCGCGGGGTTTTTTGGACCGTTCACGCAGGACGTTGCGAATGGTGTCGGGGTGAAGGCCTGCCTCGATGGATGCCGCACGGGCGGTCTTGCCAAGGTCTTTCAGGCGTTCACGGATGCGATCTTTCAGTTCGATATTCATGGTGCGGGTAATATGCCTGATGTTGTGGGCTGTGTCACCTGTAAAATGCAATTATTTTTGTGGAATTGCGGGCGTTTATGGTATTTCTGCGGGCATTTAGTGACCGAAATGCCACTAAAAGGGTTGACTGCGGGCATTGTGCTGCATAACTTGCACGGTATTGTAGATGAATGGAGGCCAATTGTGTTGCAGGAGGCAGAAATGGGGCAAGTCATGTGCAGTCGTGCACGTGCGCAGGAGCTGTGGCAACAAATGCTTGAGGGGTATCCGGGATATATACCGCCGGATATTGCAATATATCAGCACAGATTTGTTGATATTTTGACATGTGTAACAAAGGATTATGCGGAAAATTTCATTCGAAATGTGGTTGCCTGCGGTGTGTTGCCGTCCCGTGGTGAAGTCGAACGTATGCGCCGGGACTGTCAGCGGTCCTTGGCACAAGGGGGGAAGTGATATGAAGCAAGATGAACAAGGTAAAGTTCATCCACGGGCAGAGCATGCTCAGGGAAAGGCACAAAATTCGCGGTACAAATTCCTTAATGCCCTCATGGAGACGGGCAGTATAAGGCAGGCTGCGCTGGTATCCGGCAAGCCCCGGCAACATTGGATAAAATTACGGGAACGTGATGCTCGGTTCTCTGCCGCGTGGGATCAGGCTTTGGAATCTTATGTCGAAGTGCTGGAGGCTGAGGCGGATCGCCGTGCGCTGAACGGCGAAGAAGAAGCGATTTTTTATGGTGGTAAGCAGATTGGCAGTCGTTGCAAGACCTCTGACAGCTTGTTGATGTTCCGCCTGAAAGCATTGCGTCCATCCCGGTATAAGGATTCGCCGCAGGATGGTGGGGCTGTTCGGGTCGAGGTCAAAAGCTTTTTGGATATGACGGTTTCTTCTGAAAAGGATGAAACCGATACGGATGGGGGGCATGCATGAAGACCCTTGTCTTGCCGCACGAATGGGAGCCTCGCCAGTATCAGTTGCCATTTTTGCGCCATATGGACCCGTATATTGAAGCCCCAGGTGGGCGAGCCGTTCTGGTCTGGCATCGCCGTTCGGGGAAGGATGCAACAGCCTTAAATTTTACGTCTTGTGCGGCTCATCGTCGTGTCGGTGTGTATTGGCATATGTTGCCAACGGCAACTCAGGCCCGTAAAGCGGTTTGGGATGCCATTGATTCAGATGGACGTAAAGTGCTGGATCAGGTGTTCCCCCGTGTGTTGCGTGCTGCAACCAATGCCTCGGAAATGAAAATTTCTTTGAAGTGTGGGTCGGTTTGGCAGTTGGTTGGTTCGGACAATTATAACCACTTGGTTGGGGCCAATCCTGTTGGTGTCGTGTTTTCGGAATATTCACTGGCAGACCCAGCGGCATGGGATTACGTGCGACCGATTTTGGCGGAAAATGGGGGGTGGGCTGTGTTCATCTTTACCCCTCGTGGACGCAATCATGGCTATACGTTGTTGCAAATGGCTCGCCAGAACCCGGATTGGTACGCCGAAGTGCTAAGCGTGGAGGACACCCGTCGCCCGGATGGGGGCAGAGTCATATCTGACGCCGCAATTGATGAAGATCGCCGCGCAGGAATGGCTGAAGAAATGCTGCGTCAGGAATACTGGTGCAGTTTTGATGCTGCATTGGTTGGGGCGTATTACGGTCGCCAGATGGAGTTGGCGCGTAAGGATGGGCGTATTGGTGCGGTGCCGTGGGAGCCAAAATTGCCGGTGGAAACTTGGTGGGATTTGGGCGTAAGCGATAGCACAGCCATTTGGTTTGCACAGCGGGTTGCGGGGGAAATTCGCCTGATTGACTATTTGGAGGCCAGTGGCGAAGGATTGCCGTATTACGTAAAAGCGTTACAGGCCAAGCCCTATGTTTATGGTCGGCATATTGCGCCGCATGATATCGAAGTCCGGGAGTTGGGCACGGGGAAAAGCCGTCGGGAGACTGCATTGCGATTGGGGGTAAGGTTTGAGGTTGCTCCGGCGCAATCGTTGGCGGATGGCATTGATGCGGTGCGGGCCATGCTGGAAAGCTGTTGGTTTAATGAAGAGAAATGTGCAAGAGGGATCGAAGCTCTGTGCCAATACCGTAAGGCGTGGAATGAAAAAACCAGTGATTTCATGCCAACGCCCCTACATGACTGGAGCAGTCATGGCGCGGATGCGTTTCGATATGGTGCAGTGGTGCGGGAGCGCGGGAAGCTTGGCAATCACCCCCTGAAGGCCCAGACCGCATTTCCGGTTTTGCGGTCTTAGGCTCAGGGTGTTTGTTGTGGTTGTGTAGGGCTTAATAGCCGCTGTCAGCGGGGCGCATTGAAGGCAGTTCCAGCCCCTCTGGCAGTTTTGGACGGTTAAGAGCCTCGGTTTCCGGGGTGTCCGCACTACGGAAGAATGTGTTTTGCAACTGGGCCTGTGTCAGATTCCGTGCCCCGGTTAAATCTGCGCCGGTCAAATCAACCCCGTCCAGCACGGCACCGGTCAGGTCACATTCGCGCAAAGAGGCACCGACCAAGATTGCCCCAGCCAGATGGGAATAGCTGAAGTTTGCGCCATCGGCCCGGACCCATGTCATATTGGCATTTTCAAGGTCAGTGTTGGACAAGTTGGCTTCAACCATATGGGCTTTGCGCAGATCGGCATTTTGCAGGGTTGCGGAATCCAAAGTGGCACCGTTCAGCATGGCTTTTTGCATGCAGGTTCCATCCAACGCCGCATAGCCAAGGGCTGCGCGGTTCATGTTGCAACTGGTTAAGGTTGCCCCGGTGAATTCCGCATTTTCCAGAACGGCTTCTTCAAAAATTGAACCATTGAGATCACAGTCCCAAAACTTGACTTCAGAGGCCAAAACCCGCGGTGCGCTGATCACGGACAGGTCCGCTTGGGCAAAGCTGGCGCGGGTCATGCGCGCACCGGAAAAATTTGCCTTCCGCGCGGTGCAGCCGACGAAGTTCGCCTCGTTGAGTTCGGCTCCGCTGAAGTCGGTGTACATCAGTTCAGCGCGTGCAAAGCGGCTGTTTTTTAAAGAAGAGCGGGCAAAGCTGGTTTCTTCAAAGTTGTAATTATCAAGTTCGACGCCATCAAGCATCAGGTCAGAGAAATCTTCACCTTGCAGGTCGGCTTTATTGCGTTTGAGCCAGCTTAAAGCCGCAGCTTGCCCTTGGTCGCCTTTGCTGCCCTTGGTTTTTTCAAGCAGATCCCGCTTGGCCTCAGCTGCGCCCACACGTTTTTCGTCGCGGGCTTGGGACCAGCGTTTTTTCCCGCCGGTCAGAATGAATACAACAATGCCAACCACGCCAAGGGCGAGGGTAGCGGCTAAAATGATGGGGAGTGTTTCGCCAGTGATCATGTGCCAACCTCATACCCGAAAAACCACACGCTGCATGTGCAACGGGGTGATGTGCCACGAATTATTAACCTTCTTCATCTATTCTGGCCCCATGGTGCTGATTTGAAAAGGTGAAATCGTGCTTTTCACCAAGCAGCCAAGGCCGAATACAGATATAGTTCTGTGTGTGGGTAAAGCCATGGGTTTGTTGGGGGCGTGTTCGCCAAGGGGTAACGCGCACAAGTCTGTATCCGTTACACGAAATCTGAGGGGCAGTCATGACCAAGACACCGGAAACCGAAGAGGTCCAACTGACTGAGGAAGCCAATATGGCTCCACAGGATGAGCAGGGCAATGCGGCGGAGCCTTTAGAAAAAACGGTGGAGGGTGTTGCACCGGAAACTGACATTCCTGTCGATGATACTATGTCTGTGTCGCCAGAAGAAACTGAGGCGCAGGGTTATTCCGCCCCAGCTGCTCCGCTTGAACCGCAAGAAGTTTCGGTCCCACCCGTGGATGTGCCCAGCCCGCCATTGCCGCAGGTCAAATCTTCGCGCTTTCCCCTCGCCATTGGTGTTGTTGGGTCATTGGCGTGGATTGCCGCTGTTGGCAGCTCCTTATATCAATCCGGCATGCCGACAATGGCAGGCGGTTATAGCCTGATCCCTTGGGAATATGCCGCATTCGCTGCGGGTGTGACGTTGCCTTTGGCCTTTATTTGGCTGATTGTGGCGTATTTAGATCGCGGCAAACGCTTTGATAATGAAATTGCTGAATTGCGTGTGTTGTTGCAGGAAATGGCTTATCCGTCGGAGGCCTATGAGACACGGGTTAAGTTGATCTCAGCTTCGTTACGTGCGCAGGCAAAAGACCTGAACGAAGCCTCTCAACGGGCCATGCAGCAGGCTGACAGTGTTCGGACCTCGCTTTTGCGCCACACGGAAGACCTTGCCGCGGCAGGCACCCGCATTGAAACCGATACGGCCCATGCCGTTGAAGCATTTGGTCGCCATGTATCCGAATTGGCGAAGAATGTGACGGCGGCAACGGACACGACCCGAGCCACAGCGGCAGAATTGTCCAATGAAACCCGCAACCTGAAAATGGTGGCAGAAGAAACCCGGTCTGCCGGGGCTAGCCTTGATGCGGTTCTGAGTGGTCAGGTTGAGGCTTTGGCCGAAGCCATGTCCAGCATGAAGAATGTTTCGGAAACCGTTTCCCGCGAGACCCGCAAACAGGAAGACAGCCTAACCCGCAGCGCTGAAATGGCTCAGGGCCATGCCGAACGTATGACGCAGGTTTTCCAAACACAGGGGCAACAGTTGGAAGATGTTGCTGAACGCTCTTCTGAACGTGTGGATTTGGTCGCCAATGCTCTGTCCGACCGTGTGACGGCTTTGGATAATTTGTTCCGCAAACAGGAAGAAGACCTGACACAGGCGTCGGAAACTCTGTCCGAACAAACCGGGCGGATTACGGCATCACTTGGGAAACAGGCTGCCCAGTTGAACCAAATTACGGAAACGGTTTTGGACCGGGTGAAAATCGTTGAAGAAGGGCTGGAAATGCAGTCCCGCGAGCTTGCGACGGCCTCGGAATCCGCTATGACGCGTTTGCGGGCGGTGGGGGATGCCTTTGCCCGTAAGGCTCAGGATTTGACGGAAACCAGCGATCAAGTGGATGAACGTATATCCTCTGCTGTTGCACGTTTTGAGGACCATAGTGTCAGCCTTGAAGACCACGTCCGTAAGGTTGTTAACGAAAGTGCTTCTGCTGCATCCACTATCGATACCCGCTGCAAATCCATGATTGCCTCTATTGATATGATCATGAACCGTGGGCACGAAACCGGAAGTGCCCTTAAAGAATATGCGGCGGCCTTGAATCGGGAATCTGAACGCTCCGGCGATATTGCGGAAACTATCCGTGAAACCCTGCGAAAACAATCTGCAGAACTGGCGGATGTTGTGCAGCTTGTCACGACACAGGCGCGCCTTGGTGAGGCTTCCATGAGCCAACAAGGGCGGCATCTGAATGAAACCTCTGCGGAAGTTTTGGAACGTATCCGTGGCATCAGTGATGCCATGCGACAGTCTACAAACGAAATGATTGCCGCGGCGTCGAAAGTCGGGCTTGAGCTTGAAACGGTTGGCGAATTGTTCCGTCAGCGTGGGCAGGACATAGGTGAAGCCGCGGAAGAGGCTGTGACTCGCACCGAAACTGCCAGCGAGAAAATGGCAGGGCGGATACGGTCATTGGGGGCTATGTCGGATACGGCAGCCGCCAAGTTGACCACTGCCATGCAGGACCTTAACCAAAATATTTCCACTGTGCAGCAGGCGTCGGACACGGCAAAAGATCATATTGAGGACGTCGGCACCAGCCTTGATAAACAATCGGATCAGGTTGTGCGGGTAGCGGATGAAGCACAAAAGGCGTTGACTGCCTTTGGCGGGGCTTTGCG
>JAALLQ010000672.1_pt1 | contig 23698 bp, 17 predicted proteins | sample 7245921 | NCBI WGS metagenome assembly JAALLQ01 (sample SAMN13049200, study PRJNA578106) | oil field metagenome | isolation source: filtered produced water from oil reservoir B7 | place: USA:offshore Texas | collected 2016 | reverse complement strand
AAAGCGATTTGCCCCGTGATCCATAATTTTTGAAAGTTTTATTTAATTTATGGTAAAGTATGTACCGTTTTCTTGGGAGAGTTTCCCGTCTATTTCTAGTTGCATTATAGTGGATAATATTGTTGAGACGTCTTCTTTTAAGGTTTCACATAGTGAGTCTAAGTTATTCTTGCCTTCGTTTATTAGTTTTAGTATTTTTTCTTTTACCTCCATTTCTTCAGGATTTTCAGAGGAACTTTCCTGTTCTAAGTTAGTTATTCCAAATAACTCTTTAAGGTGTTGTAAAGAGATTATGGGGGTGGCGCCAGAGTAGATTAGATAATTAGTCCCGTATGAATTTAACCTTGTTATATCCCCTGGTACGGCTAATACTTCTCTTCCGTAATCGAGTGCGTATCTTGCGGTTATCAATGATCCACTTTTTTTAGCGGCTTCAATGACTATGGTTTTTTCAGATAGAGCTGCAATTATACGGTTTCTGTAGGGGAATGTGTACTTTGTTGCCCTGGTACCTGGAAAATATTCTGATATTATTAGTCCTTCTTCTTTTATTTTGTTGTAGAGTGATTCGTTTGATTTTGGGTATATTATGTCTACCCCGTTACCGAGAACGGCGATCGTTTTTTTGGCGTTCCTTTGGGCTATCGAATCTATTCCATATGCCATTCCACTTACGACGGTGTATCTGCTCAAGGTTTTGGCAATTTCAATACATATAGATTTTCCATAATCTGTGGCTTTTCTTGTTCCAACAATCGAGACCGTTTTATTTTTTAAAAGTGTTGGATCACCGAAATAGTAAAGAATTACTGGAGGGTCATTGATGTTTTTTAATAGATCTGGATATTCTTCGTCCCAATAAGTGATTATGCCTAAATCTTTTATTTTGTCTAAGCTTTGAACGATTTTTCTTTTGTTTTCTTCGAATTCTTCTTTGAATAATGTGGGTGATGTGTCTGTTTCTGTGTATTCTAAGAGTTCTTTGTTGGATTTTTTATATACTTCTTTGAGGGTTATGATGTCTAGTATGTTCAATGGTTGTGAAAGCCTCCTTCTTTGATGAGACTTGGTATATTTAGCGCCCCTTCGCCCCGCAGCCCACCCCACAGTTAGCCCTTAGCCCTGCTCCCTACCCCATTCGGAGAAGAAGATTGGAGGGTGAATGAGCAGATTCCTACCTCCGTTTTTTCTGAATGTCAAAGAGATTAGTTGGGCGTCTTTTTCTTTGTTTCCGTAGGCGATATATATGTGTTGAGGTTCCAAATTATTCTTTTCTAATACTATTAATACGTCTGAAAGAACGTAAGGATGAATTATAAAACAGCCCAAACCTTTGTTTTTTAAAAGATATTTTGAAGCATATAAGAAGTCTTCTAATACCTTTAAATCTTCAGCTGATCTGGCGATTTTTCTATCGCTGATTTGACTTTTTAATCCATCAAAGTAGTGTGGAGGATTTGAAATTACATAGTCTACAGATTCAGTGTCAAAATGGTTTTTGACGTTGTTTACTTCTATATTGAGGAATTCTACGTTGTTTATTTCGTTTATTTCTTTGTTTTGCAAAGAGAATTCATATAGATCTTTTTGTATTTCTATGCCTATGATTTTGCTATTTTTCAACATTTTCCCAATTACGAGACTGACGTGCCCTATGCCACTTCCGAGTTCGACAATGGTCGATTTGTCTTTAGCTGGATGAGTGGATAATAATAGTACACTTGCGTGTGTTGGGAGATGATGTTTGTTTGGGGTTTTTAGTTTTAGTGATCTGTAAATTTGGTCTATTTGATGGATTTTGGTGGTTGTGTCCATTGTTAGCGCCCCTTTGCCCCGCAGCCCACCCTTTTTAGGAAGGACCTGCGGTCCCTTAGATCCCGCTCCTCGCTTATCTAAAGAAGGGAATTTGTGGTCCCTTTGCCCAACTGGTTCGAGAAGGGCTTCGCCCTGTGACCCTTTAGAATCAAATTCTTATTTTTGAGAAATGATTTTTTGTGAGCTGCGCTTAGTCGTTATTTGCGCCCCTTTGCCCCGCAGCCCACCCATAAGGAAAAGAGTTTTTACCCTTTCATCCCACAGCCAACCCTTTTATTCCTTTTGAAGGAATATTGAATATTCTCCCACATTTAGTCTTTCTATTTTAGAATCAATGCTGTTCATGAATGAGAATGTTTCAATGTTCATTAATTTTATAGTAGAAGTTTCCATTATTGTTCTGCTGTTTATAGAAGAGTTAAAAAGATCTATTGTTGAGTTTTTGAATAAAGATTCCGCTACGTTATTCAACAATATTTCTTTTAAGTAGGTATTATCGATATAAACACCTGATGAGTTCGTTATTTTAACATAGTCGGATATTGATGAGTCGTAAAGACAAATTCTTCCTATACTTTGTATGTCAATTGAACTGTAATTATCAAGGTTTGAGTTTTTAAGAAATAATAATTTTCCTTTGCCTGTAAATTTGATGTTTTCAAAGTCTGTGTCATAAGAGATTATGGTTCCACCGTTGAGTGCTATTTCCCCTTCTCCAAATATATGAGTTTTATCAAATCCTGGCATTAAAAACATTAGTCCTTCAACAACCGCGGTGGCACCGTTATATAATCTGATTTGGTTTCCAGATTCAACCAAAAATGTTTTTCCTTCTGGGATGAGTATATCAGTATCTATAACAAAAGGCGTGTTAATTTGTACCAGAGGCATATGGAACAAGAGCCTCTGAGAGAGTGATTACCGGATCCGAAGGGAAACCGTATGTTCCATTGTTGGTAACTTTTCTTACAAAAATAATATCATAATTTGGGTTTTCAAGGAATGTATTTTTTAATTCAAAAACTTTTTTCCACCCAAATATTTCATCATATCTTTCAACAACGTAATTTTGATAGTTGGGATCAAATCGCCAAGATATGTAATCCAAATCTTCAGAGATTAGCCGTGCCGTAATTTCAGGTGGGGTAGGGATTTGATTGTCAACGTTTAAATTTACAAATTTTTCGGTTTTATTTTTGTTTGAATCAAAAACAATCATAGTTGCAATGGTTGTTGGCTTTAGTAACAAGTCTGATGGGTATTTAATCTCATTTCCATCGTCTATGAGAACCAAAAAGTTATCATCCCAGTCGTCAGAAATCTTCATGTCGATTTCTGAAAAAAGATTAACCCTTATAATATCTGAATCTATAACCGGAGGTTTGTCAATATCCGTATTTATTTCGATCTTGTGATTGTAAGTGTTTTCGACATCATCTTTGAACTGTAGAATGTAATTTTTAATTCCGGAATTTTTGGTCATTTTTATTGAGAAACTGTCTTGTAACAAAGTCGAAGAGGCTAATTCTGTTTCGTTGTAGTATAAGGAGACTATAGAAAAGTCTTCTTCATCTACTTTGTATTCTAAATTTAAATTGCCTGCTGAGAGTTCTTGGTTGAAATATGATGGTTTTGGTGGAGTGGAATCAAAAGTTATGTTTGTGGCATATTCAGTGATAATTCTATTATTGTCATCTAAAAATTTGATATTGATTGTGTGGAGGCCATCGTTGATGTTGGATAGCGCCCCTTCGCCCCGCGGCCCACCCGTGAGGAAGAGTGTCTTTGTTAGCGCCCCTTCGCCCCGCTCCCCACCCATATGGAAGGAAGAGGAGGAAGTCTCCTCCTCACTCATAAGATTGGAAAGAGCAATCTCCCCCCCATCGATAATTATTTCCACGTTTTCATAGTAAAAGTTTGTTTTTATGGTTAACGAGATATTTGGCGAAATTTTGGTTGGAATTTCGATTTCAAAATTAACATTAGAATTAATATCATATTGACAGCCAGAGAGTAATATTATTAACATCGAGAATAATACTATCTTAGAAACTAGCTTAAACACTATTCCACCTCATAGAAAAGTTCAAGTAAAGGTGAATCGTTGGGTATTACTAATACGCTGTTGTTGAAAGAATCTTTGTAAATATCTGTTATCTTTTGGAGTTCGTAGAAATCTTGATCCAAGGAATAAGCTTCTGAGTAAATGTTTATTGCGCTTGCCTCACCTGTTCCTCTTATAATATCAGCTTCTCTTTGGGCATCTGACCTGATTCTACTTGCTTGTCTGTCTGCTTCAGCTTGCATTCTTTGGGCTTCTCTTTCTCCTTCGGCCCTTAATTGAGCAGCCATGGCATACCTTTCACTTTTCATTCTTTCGTATACGGCCTCAGTGTTCTCTTGAGGTAGATCGGTTCTTTTGAGCCTTACGTCCACTACATTTATTCCAAAATCTTCAAGTGATGCCTCACTACGATTTTTTATCTCTTCCAAGATTGCAAGCCTTTCGATTGAAAGAACCTCAGGGAATGTGTAATTTCCAATAACATCTCTTGCATGTGAATAAACGATGTCGTCGATTCTTGTCTTCGCAACTTCTACGGTCCTCAGTGTTTCAATAAACTTTTGAGGATCTTCTATCCTCCAAATTGCATATGTATCGGCTAAAATAGTTCTTCTGTCGGAAGTTATTACTCTTTCTACGGGTATGTCATAGATCATGATCCTTTTCTCGAGTTTAACTACGTTGTCTATAAAAGGAGTTTTTACATAAATTCCTGGTTCCGTTCTTATGTTTAAAATATTTCCAAATCTAAGTACTATTGCCTGTTGAGTTTGATCAACGATGTAGAAAGACGTAAAACCAAAGAGAATTACAAAAAAAACTACGATTATAACCACTGCCCATAGCGTCATATTTTTCATTGTGCATCACCACCGATAATTTCACTTAAATCCAAAAAGTTCAAGGTGTTTCCTTCTTCAGATACTACTTGTATCTTTGCATTTTTAATCATTTGTTGTACAGAGTCTAATATTAATCTTTTTCTTGTAATATCTTGGGAGTTTTGGTATTCTTCCAATAATGCTTTGAACCTTTCCGCTTCTCCTGTTGCCTTTGCAACTTGTTCATATGCATAAGCCTGGGCGTCGTTTAAGATTCTTTGAGCTTCTCCTTCAGCTTTTGGAATAATGTCATTGGCGTACCTTTGTGCTTCGTTTATAGATGTTTGTTGGTCTTGACGTGCGTTGTTCACATCATCGAAAGCAGGAACCACTGGTTCTGGTGGGGTTACTGCTTGTAGATAAACGTTTTGTATTAGAATGCCAGAGTTGTAACTGTCTAGTATGGACTGAACTCTTTCAGCGGTTTCCATGGCTATTTGATCTCTCTCTGTAGTCAAGACGTTTTCTAACTCTGACAGAGCAACACGTTCTCTAAGTACACTTTCAGAGGTGGATTTAACTAGGTCGTACCCCTGAATTACATTAAAGGCATACGCCACAGGATCGTTTACCCTATACTGAACAACCGCTTCAATACTAATTATATTTTGATCCCCTGTAATCATCTCTGCTTCATCCGTTACTGATCTGTATGTGGGGGTTCTTCCCGTGCTGGTGGTTCTAAAACCTAGTTCAACCTTATTTATTGTTCTTACATCCACTATAACATGTGATTGAAAAGGGTAGGGTAGATGAACGTGTATGCCTGGTCCTGCGGTAGATTTGTATTCACCGAACGTTTTAACTAATGCTACTTCAGAAGGTCCTACTTGATAAACACCTGTTAAAAGGTAGATGCCAATCGCTATGATAACAGCAATAATGATTATATTGCGCCATCTATGACCTTCATGATTGTTACCTTCATCGTTAAATTCTTCGTTGGGATTGAAGATTTCATATTCAGCCAAAATTACTCACCTCTCTTAAAAGTTTGAAATACCTGGTATTAGCGCCCCTTCGCCCCGCAGCCCGCCCTTCTAAGGTAGGAATCTGTGGGACTCAACCTAGCTGAGGAAAGGCTTTGCCATAGAGCCTACCCACAGTTTCTAAAATTTGGGGAAGGTTCAAAAGGCTTAAAATTAATTATAACATAAAAGTCCCATATGTTAGCAGATTTTTTAATCTAATCTATTTTATATTGAAAAATACATTAAAAGAAATATGGTGTTATAATAAATATAACAGGGGGCACAGTATCAAGTTCTTTTTCCTTCTTTGTGGGTAGGCAGGAGGAATCTAAGCGACCAAAGATCCTCTTTCTGATGAGGAAGAAACATGTTATAGGGTGGGACCTGGCGGGCTGCGGGGTGAAAGGGGGAAAAATCCCTTCCTTAGAGGGTGGGGAGCGACAATAAATTCTCAAAAATAAGTTTTTGAGAGAGTCACAGGGCGAAGCCCTTTTGCAGCCTTGTGCAAAAAATTTTTTTAAAACGAACTTTGATTTTGGGGATCTTAAGGGGCAAAGCCCCTTAAAGCTCATGGGCGGGCTGCGGGGTGAAAGGGCGCTAAATCATTATCACTTTTGGAGGTAAAATATGGTTGATAAAAACAAATATCGAATCCTCGTTACTGGCGGTGCGGGTTTCATAGGTTCAAACTTAGTTGACAGATTGATAAAAGAAGGCCATTCCGTAATTGTTATCGATAATCTTTCCACAGGAAATGTAGAATTCTTGTCACCTTTGCCTCTTTTTTACCAACAAGATATTAGAGATTATAATGTTTTGGAGAAAATATTTGAAACACACAAGTTTGATTATGTTTTTCATTTAGCGGCACAGATCTCTGTTCCCGATTCTGTTAAAGACCCAAACTGGGACGCGGAAATTAATGTGATGGGTACTTTGAATTTATTGAAATTATCCGTTAAGTATGGGATTAAAAAGTTCGTATTTTCTTCTACAGGAGGAGCTATTTACGGTGATAACGCTCCTATTCCCACTTCAGAAGATTATTGTCCACATCCTATTAGTCCTTATGCGATTTCAAAACTTGCTTGCGAAAAATACATTGAGTTTTATTCACACCAATATGATCTGAATTACACTACATTGAGATATGCGAACGTATATGGCCCAAAACAAACTCCTAAAGGAGAAGCAGGGGTAGTGGCAATCTTTACTCAAAATATGGTTGAGAAAAAAGAGATAGTTATTTACGGTGATGGAGAACAGGTACGAGATTTTGTACATGTTTTTGATGTCGTTGAAGCCAACTTTTTATCAATAAATAAAGCGGATAAAGAGACGATAAATATCTCAACCAACAAAAAGACAACTGTAAATGATCTTTTTGAAGTGATGAAAAGGAAAACAAGCTATGAAAATAATCCGGTTTATAAGCCAGAAAGAGATGGGGATGTGAAGATAAGCTTACTTTCGAATGCTAAGGCAAAGAGTATTTTAGGATGGGAGCCTAAATACGATTTAGAAAAAGGGGTGGAAAACACTATTGAGTGGTACACAACCTCTTTAAACGAAAAGTTGAAAGAAATACTTAAAACCTGGATAAAGAATAAAAAGGTTAGATCTTTCATTATATATGGGGAACCTGGCAGCGGTAAGTCTACGATTGTAAGGGCTTTAATAAACGAAATAAAAGATTATTACGATGTTTTTTCTATTTCAGGGGCTATAGAAGGAAAGAAAAAAATTAAGGACATAATAGAGCAAAAAGATAATCTTTTTTCAAAACCCAAATTATTATTTGTCGACGAAATACATCGATTGAATAAAGCCGAACAAGATACCTTACTTTTAAGTGTTGAAACGGGAGACTTAACTCTCATAGGTGCGACAACAGAAAATCCAGCTATTAGTGTCAATCCTGCTTTGTTATCGAGGGTATTAGTTTTTAAAACTAAAGAACTAACTACTGACGATTATGAAAAATTATTCCAACAAATAGAAGATTATTACAAAGATTTAAAAATTTCAAAAGAGGCACGCAAAGCACTGATAGAATATGCTGGGAAAGATCTCCGAAGGATAATGAATTTAATAGAAACAGCAAATGAAGCTGGGATCAATTCAATTGACTTAGAATTTCTAAAAGATTTCACCGGGTATCGACTAACTTACGATAAAAACGCAAAATACAGCTTCATTTCGGCATATATAAAAAGTATGAGAGGTAGCGATGTGGATGCGGCCTTGTTGTACCTTGCTTATATGCTTGAAAGCGGTGAGGACCCGATGTATATAGCAAGAAGGATGGTTATTTTATCTGCCGAAGATGTTGGTTTGGCTGATCCTAATGCCTTAAACATAGCCGTATCAGCTATGATAGCTACTGAACATGTTGGTTACCCCGAATGTTATCTTCCATTATCTGAAGCTACAATTTATCTATGCTCATCACCAAAATCCAATTCAGCATACATTGCCTACGCTAAAGCCAAAGAGTTTATAAGCCAAAATAATTTCGAGGTTCCATCTAAATTGATAAATCCTTTGAACAAAAGAATGAAAAGGGTACAAGTACCCTCACGATTATGGAGGTTTCGTTAGGGAAAGTTACATGCCAGAAGGTTTTGAAAATACCCAATTTTTCACGCCAAAGGAAATTGGAATTGAAAAGCGTATAAAAGAACGATTAAAAGATCTCTGGAAAGACAAGAAAAATTATTGAACAACGATTCATGAAATTTTTTTCATAAAGTTAGCATTATTGAAATTTTCTTCATTATTCGGGAATAATTGGCAATAAATCCTGTAGATTACTGTTAATTAGTTTTTTTCTACTTGACAAACTCTGTAAACTTTACTATAATTGTATCGAGAATATAGTTAAGTAGTAATAATATATTGTAATTCTAAGAGTTTGTTGTGAGTAGGTTTTTTCCTTATTGGTGGGAGCGGGGCCGAGGGGCGCTAACACAAGCTTTAGAACTTCTAAAGACAGCAAAATTTTGAGTTATGAGGTGAATATATTGAATGATATCATCTTAGACGTTAGAAATATGAGCACTCACTTTCCTGTAGCAGAAGGAACGATCAAAGCTGTTAATCAACTTTCCTTTACTTTGAGTAAAAATGAAACTTTAGGGATCGTTGGAGAAACGGGATCGGGCAAAAGTGTATCTATGAAATCGGTAATGGGGATGATAAAAAGCCCAGGCTATATTACCAAAGAAAGTCAGATATTATTTAAAACCAACGAATTCAGTAAAGACGGTAAGGAAGAGTTCGTTGATCTGGCAAAATTAAAACAGAAAGATTTTACAAGGATAAGAGGGAAGCATATAGGGATGGTTTTTCAGGACCCAATGTCTTCTTTGAACCCAATGTTTACAATAGCAGATCAGATGATCGAAACCATTGTTTTTCACCAAAATGTATCCATAGAAGAAGCCAGGGAAAGGGCTATAAAACTTTTAGATGATGTAGGGATTGCCAATCCAGCCGAAAGAATCGATGACTATCCTTTCCAACTTTCAGGTGGACAAAGGCAAAGGGTAGTAATAGCTATAGGCCTTTCTTGTAATCCAGAAATTTTAATCGCTGATGAACCTACAACCGCTTTGGATGTTACTATTCAAGCCCAAATTTTAGAGTTGATGAAAGATTTGCAACAAGAGTATAATATGGGAATGATATACATAACCCATGACCTCTCTGTAATAGCTGAAGTAGCCGACAAGGTTATCGTAATGTATGGTGGTACACAGATGGAAATGGCCGATATTTATACACTTTTTGAAAAACCTATGCACCCATATACCCATGCCCTGCTTTCCTGTATACCGAGGCACGATATAAAGGTAGATCTATTGAACCCGATAAAAGGGCAACCTCCTGTTATGCTGGATCCTCCACCATTGTGTCCTTTTTTACCAAGATGCCCCTATGCCACTGAAAAATGTAGGAAAGAATGGCCTGAGTTAAAAGAAGTTGAAGAAAATCATTACCTAAGATGTTTTAATCCTTTATCTGATTCTACTCCTCTTCATTATGACGATGTGATAGATAAAAAGGAGGCTCTTTGATGCTTTTAAAAGTCCGTAATCTAAAAAAATATTTCCCGATTAAACAGGGGTTTTTAATAGATAGAACGGTCGGGTACATTAAAGCAGTGGATGGGATCGATTTAAATTTAGATATAAATGAAACTTATGGTTTGGTTGGAGAGTCAGGTTGTGGAAAGACAACGATTGGTAAAACGATTTTGAGGTTGGAAGATCCTACTTCGGGTAAGATTTTTTTAAACGGAGAAGAAACTTCTCATTATTTTATGAGTAAAAGAGCTGGGGCAAAGTATTTGGAAAAAGAGTACATTGAATACGCTCATGAATTAGAAGAAGAGTTAGAGAGCAAAGAGAAGGTTCTTGAAAATCTTGAAGATGAAGAGAGAAAGTATATCCAATATTACTACGATAATGGAAAGGAAAAATTTTTTGATTATATGTTTAAAGATATAGATAGAAAAAGAGCGGATTTTAGAAGAAATGTTCAAATAGTATTTCAGGATCCTACATCTTCTTTGAATCCAAGAATGACGGTAGGACAAACGTTGATTGAACCGCTTTTGTTTCACAAGATGGCAAAAAATAAAATAGAAGCAAAAAATATTGCGCTTGATATGTTGAAAAAAGTTGGTTTGAAACCCTACCATGCTGACAGATACCCTCATCAATTTTCTGGGGGGCAAAGACAAAGGGTAGCTGTCGCACGTGCGATTATTTTAGATCCAAAGTTGATCATCCTGGATGAGCCTACTTCTGCATTAGATGTTTCAGTACAGGCACAGATAATCAATCTTTTAAAGTCTTTACAGAGTGAGTTCAACGTTGGATATCTATTTATTTCTCATGATTTAGGGGTTGTTAGGTTCATTTCAAACCATGTTGGTGTAATGTACCTTGGAAGATTAGTTGAGTATGGAGATGGCTCAGAAATATTTGATAGAACATTACATCCGTATTCCCAAGCTTTGCTAAATGCCGCCCCTCTTCCAGATCCAAGAAAACGAAGAGATAGAAAAAAGTTTTTGGTTAAAGGTCAAGTACCAAGTCCAGTTAACAGGCCGAAGGGATGTTTTTTCAACCCAAGATGTCCCTATGCTATGGATATATGCAAAAAAGATTACCCCGACTATTATAAAATAAACGAAAACCATTATGTTGCTTGTTTCTTATACAAAGAGAATAAAGATAGAGGTTTATCACAAGAAAAAGAGGGTAAGTTAGTAAAATAACTTAAAGGAGGGATTCACATGAGAAAGTTGTTAGTACTTTTAGTCGTTGCTTTAAGCGCTTTGACGATTTTTGCGCAAGAAGCTTACAACCCCGAATGGCTTATTGCCGATGTGGAAGGTGGTCAAAGAGGAGGAACCTTATACCTTGCAACAACTTCTGGCCCAAAAACTTTAAATACTTACTGGGCTCAGGAAACATCATCTTCTATCATCATCAATCAGGGTGACGTGTCGTTACTTGGTAGCGATTTTTATGGGCAACCTACACAACCGTCACTTGCAAAAGATTGGGGAGTAGAACGTACAGAAGATGGAGGTACACTTTACTGGTTTGAGATGAGAGAAGGGGTAAAATGGTCCGATGGTCATCCATTAACCGTTGACGATGTAGTGTTCACATGGGAAAAGATAATAGTCCCAGATTTAACGGCAGATGGTAACGATGTTTATATGGACGCTGAAGGTAATCTCCCAGAATTAACTGTCGAAGGTAATAGAGATGCCGAAACCTTCCAATCCACCTGGACGGTAGAACAAGTTGATCAACTCGTAGTTGCTGGCCCCTTTAAAGTTACAGAGTACACCGAAGGAGTTAGGGTAGTTCTAGAAAGAAACCCATACTACTTTGAAAAGGCAAAAGACGGTGTCCAACTTCCTTACTTAGATAGAATTGTCTTCGAAATAGTGACAGACACCAATGTTGCAAGGTTGAGATTTGAGGCAGGAGAAGTAGATATGCATGGTCCTGCTGCTAAGGATTTCCCAGCCTTGAGAGCTCAAGCGGAGGAGAAGGGATGGAATGTAATAGTAGGACCAGCAACCGCCGGGTCAAACTTTGTGGCTTTCAATTTCAACGCAGCTGATCCTGTTCATAGAGAATGGTTCAGAAACGATAATTTCAGAAAAGCTGTAGCGTATGCCTTTGATAAACAAACTATTATAGAAACACTGTACAACGGTTTAGCCGTACCTTGCTATGGCCCAAGAACTAATTCTTCTGCTTTCTACAACCCTGAAATCGAGGAGTTGGGATTCAGATATTCTCTGGTTACAGCACAGAGATTACTAAGAGAAGCAGGTTTCAATTGGAATGATAAAGGTGAATTAGTCGATTGGGATGGAAACGTCGTCGAATTTGAATTGAACACCAACGGAGAAAATACGGTGAGAAACGAAATTGCTGTTATTTTAGTTGATTCCTTAGCAAAACTAGGGATCAAAGTTAATTACAGACCTATACAGTTCAATGCGATGGTTCAGAGAATGTACTCAGCTAACTGGGATGCAATTATCATTGGATTAGTCGGAGGAGACGATCCTGGATGGAGTACAAATGTTTGGTTATTAGATGGTGGATTACACTTCTGGAATTGGTCTCCCGAAGTTATGGAATGGGTTGATCCAAATGAATATTGGGTACACCCTGCTGAAAAAAGAATTGACGAGATTATGAGAGTTCAACGTTCAATTTTAGATAAAGATGAGCTCCAAAAACTTTGGGACGAATGGCAAATGTTGATTTCAGAGAATCAGATCTTAGTTTATACAATTTCGCAGAATTACTTGAACATGCATAAAAATACCTTACATTTGTATCCTGTAGAGAAGTATGGAACGATTAACCCTTACGGTTATTCCTACTCACCAGGTTTGTGGAAAATTGAGTACGCCTGGAAAGAACAGTAATTTTTAGGTTTGGTAAAAAAGGGCGGAAGGGAAACCTTCTGCCTTTTTAAAATCATAGTAAGGAGGCTTCAATTTTGCTTAAGTATATAGTTAGAAGACTTATTCTTGCTATACCTGTGTTGTTAGGAGTATCGGTTATCTCATTTTTTGTAATGCAATTGGCTCCCGGTGATTTTTTAGATACATATAGAATAAACCCCAATATTAGTCGCGAGAAGATTCAAGAATTAGAGACATTGTATGGGTTAGATAAAAATCCTGTAACTCAGTATTTTATATGGCTAGGAAACATTCTAAAAGGAGATTGGGGATACTCTTTCGTCTATAAAATAGGTGTTTGGGAGGTGATGCTCAGAAGACTAGAAGCCACACTTTTATTGGGAGTGACAACTTTTATCTTTACCTGGGGGATTGGTATACCTTTAGGAATAACAGCAGCGCTTCACCAATACAAATTTGCAGACCAATCTCTTTCAACTCTTGGACTCATAGGCATTTCAATTCCGAACTTCTTTTTTGCGTTATTATGGTTAATGTGGTCCGCAAATACCGGGATATTTCCAATCGGTGGGATGCTATCACGAGAATTTGCTAATCTTCCTTGGTACAAACAAATAGCTGATTTTTTCTGGCATGTGGCTGGTCCTGTAGTTACCTTGGGAACGGCATCTCTTGCTGGAACTATGCGTGTTATGAGAGGCCAGATGTTAGATGAGATGAACCAAGATTATGCTGAGTTTGCAAGGGCAAAGGGGATGCCTTCAGACGTTGTCATTTACAAGCATACGTTGCGAAATGCTATCAATCCTGTCATTACCTCACTGGGATTCAGCCTATCTACGATATTGGGTGGTGCGTTGATAACGGAATACGTGTTTTCATGGCCAGGTTTAGGATCGTTGATGAGGGATGCGATATTCCAGCAAGATATTTATTTGGTAATGGCCAATTTGTTTTTGCAAGGTATTCTTTTAATTACTGGTAATTTGATCGCTGATATCTTACTTGCTGCATCTGATCCTCGTGTCAGATTAAGAATGAGTGCTTAAATTGGAGGGATTTTTAAGTGAGAAAAAAGCAGAAGAATAATTTGAAGAACACACCTCAAAACACACAAAACGACGAAGAACTTTTTGAGCGAGAATTCATGTCAACCCCTGCACTTATTTGGAGGGCATTAAGAAGGCATAAATTGGGAATGATATCACTTGTTGTATTGATCATTTTATATTTACTGGCTATATTTGCAGATTTTGTCTCTCCAATGAATCCATTTAATAACCATATTCAGTATAGATTTGCTCCTCCTTCTACGATTTATAGAAAAGATTTATTCACTGGAGAAAGAGTTGGCCCTCACACTTATCTGTATATGAGTGAAAGAGATCCAATAACATACCAAAGTGATTATGTAGAAGCAACCCATTTGGATATAATTAAGGCAAAGGATCCCGAAACGGGTAATTTAACTACCTTTGAATTGGGTGTATACAATCCAACATACAATGCAACAGTTTCAGATATTACTTATACATTTAAAAATACCATCATGGCGAAAACTGCAGATGGGGAGTACATTGAATTAGCAACCAATCGTAAATACGATCAGAATTTGATTCCTTTATCTTATTTTACTAAAGAAGAAAACTTAAATGGTCCAGTTTCAGTTGAAGATGGCCTTTATAACGTTAAATTTTCAAAACTTTTGAGTGGAGAGACGATTGTTGTTAACGAAGATAATAGAAGTATGGCAATTAATACTTACAAAAGTGATTATAGATACGCTCCTAAAATAAGAAATCAGGAAATTATCAGTATAGATACTTTCACAACTTTGGAAGAAATAAATGTTTATTTTGATTTTATGCCTGTTGTATTGACCCCTTCAGATTTGCAAGCGGTTAATTTGAAAAATTATCCTATCGAATTCTTTATTCATTCGTGGGATTACAAGCTTTTAGGGCTTTTCCCAACAAATTTACATTTATTTGGAGTTGAAAAGCCAAAATTACCTTCGCTGTCCGATTATTTTTCAAACGATGGGATACTGTATGTATGGGGATCAGACCAATATGGAAGGGATATTTTCAGTAGGATATTCTTTGCTTCCCGTATTTCCCTTTCTATAGGGTTGATTGGAATATTATTAACATTTACAATAGGTATTTTTTTAGGCGGTTTGGCAGGATACTTTGGAGGATGGATAGACGAAGTGACTATGAGGTTTACGGAAATATTGATGTCGATCCCTAGCCTTTATTTGATATTAACTTTAAGTGCTGTTTTGCCTACAGGTATCTCTCCAGAGATTCGGTATCTTTTGATAGTCGTGATTTTATCTTTTATTGGTTGGCCTGCAATGACAAGGGTTATAAGAGGGATGACTATGGGTTTGAAACAAACAGAGTTTGTTCAAGCAGCTATTGCAATAGGATATCCTCCAAGAAAAGTGATTTGGAACCATTTATTACCGAATACCTATACTTACGTAATCGTTTCGGCCACGTTATCCATTCCAGGATATATTTTAGGAGAGGCTAGTCTCAGTTTCTTGGGTGTGGGAGTAACAGAACCTGGAGCCTCTTGGGGATTGATGCTTTCTCAGGCTCAGGATATCCAAGTTTTAACCAATTACCCTTGGGTACTTTTACCAGGATTGTTTATCATCATAACGGTTCTTGCCTTCAATTTATTCGGAGATGCTATAAGAGATGCATTGGATCCACGAGCCTTAGGCTTGTAATTAATATAAACCCCACGTACTTTGTGGGGTTTTTTATTATGCCCACCAGCATGAGTCCACCATTTTTTCAAACCTCTCGAACATCAAACCATTCTTTCCAAAATTAGCTACAATTACTATTTAAACTTAAAAAAGTGGGGAGAGTTTTCTTTAGTTAAGAAAGCGCCTTCAAGATTTAAGTTCCTATCTTTGTAAATACCAAGAAATTAATTGAAAATTTGAAAAAGTTAGCATTATTGAAATTTTCTTCATTATTTGGGAATAATTGGCAATAAACACCTTGCTCTGTAAACTTTACTATAATTGTTTATGGGATTGAAAATATTGTTAAGTAGTAACAATATATTGTAATTTTAAGTTTTTGTTGTGGGTAAGTTGGTTTCAATTTGGATTTTACAAATCTTAAAGGAGGGGTATTATGAGGAAAGTAGCAACTTTTTTGTTGGTTACTTTTGTTTTGATTTCTGCTTTTGCCTTAGCAGAAAAGGGACCTATGCCGGATAAAGTGTATTTCGATGTGAGAATGCAACAAGATGTCGCAATACAAGATGTCGCAGCTGGAAACGTAGATGTCTTTTTATACGGCGTGGGGGCTCCAGTGATTAATTCTTTGCCCCAATCAGTGCTTGAAAATTTAGATATTTACAACATTCCATCAGGTTCTTGGTCTTTATTACTCAATCCTATACCAAACGAGCCTCCCTATACGGTGAATGTTGACGGCGTGGAGTATTTTAATCCGTTGGCGATTCAAGAAGTAAGGTTTGCTATGAACTTCCTAATCAATAGACAGTATTTAGTCGACGAGATTCTTCAAGGTGCAGGTGGAGTAATGTATACGATGGCAACCCCAGGACAGCCGGGTACACAACCGTACCTTGATATAACCGCAACAATGGGTTTTACTCCTGAAGGTAACCAAGAGCTAGCTCTTGAAATGATAGAAAACGCTATGAATGAAGCTGCCAATTTGCCTGAAAATAAAGGAAGGTTGGTAAAGGACGGTCAATGGTGGACTTTCGATGGACAACCAGTCACGTTGAAGTTCTTAATTCGTGTAGACGATCCTACAGGAAGGTTGCCAGCAGGTAGATACATAGCCGATCAAATTGAAAAAGCTGGTATAAAGGTTGAAAGGTTAGAAATAGACAGATATGCAGCAGTGGATATCGCTTATTACTCAAACCCTGCAGACTTACAATGGCATATATACACGGAAGGTTGGGGTGCAGGTGCTACGAGAAAGTACTGGCACCATATTGTTGCCCAAATGTATGCACCTTGGTATGCTAATATGCCAGGAGGTCAAGAGCCAACATTTTGGAATTATGAACAAGATGAGATCGATGAGCTAACTCAAAAGGTTTATTCAGGGAATTTTGCAACAGAAGAAGAGTATTGGGATATGATTCTGAGGGCAACTGAACTGGGTATAAGAGATTCCGTTAGAATATATCTGACCTACCAAGAAGACTTCTATGTTGCGAACAAAGATAGATTCAACAGACGAATGGTATACGGACTTGGAGACGGACTCAATCAGTGGTCGATTTTAACAGCGGATACGGTTGATCGAGTTTTGAGGGTCACTCAATTCTCTGCCCAAGGATCTTTGTTCATGGGGGCTTGGGATCCAATAGGAACGGATGGATTCAACGATATGTATTCCATAAACGTTGCTTCGAACATGTACGACTACGGGATGTTTGAAAGTCCAGCTTCAGCTGATCTTACACCTGCAAAAGTTGTTCCAAGGATGGATACGTTGGACACCAAATTTGAAATTGATGAAAATGGTGAAATGGTTGGTTTAATAGAGGTTCCCGAGGATGCTCTTAGAGTTGATCCTGACAGTAAAAAATGGGTACCTGTAGGACCAGGCGTTACATCTATTAGTGTTTGTACTTACGATATAATATACGGTGTTTGGAACCATGGGGTCTCTGAAAGTTTACTGGATTACATGTATGAACGATCCTATTCATGGGACCTTTCAGTTGATTCTGGACAAGGTGATTCAAGGTACGATGCAACTTACTCTGCTTCCGCAATGCCTGGATTAGAAGTTGAGGTTGCAAGAAAAGTAAATGAAGATGGTTCAATAACGGTATGGTTTGATTACAACTTCCCAGTTGATGATATGTACTTAGCTTCTTGGGGGGCCCCTGATTGGACAGTTTCTGAATCAGGACAACCAATAGGTGTTTCTTGGGAAATTGTTGAAGCTTTGACAAGATTGGTTGAACATGGAGGAGTGTCAGGAAGAGAGTACACATTCTCATCAACAGCCGCAGGTGGGAACGTCTACGAAGTGGATGTACTTGAGCCTGCAACGGTTAACGATATTAAAGCAGAACTACAAAAGATGATCGATGAAAGGTACGTACCTATTTACATTGAAGATATGATTACACCCGACGAAGCTGTTGAAAGATACCAAGCAGCACTTGATTTTGTCAATGAATACAACCATGCTTATATAGGGAACGGTTCTTTCAAGATGACGAAATATGATCCAAGTGCACGTTTTGTCGAATTAACGGCTGTTAGAGATGAGAGATACCCATTCGAACGTGGATACTGGAATGAGTACTTTGAAACGGTTAGACTGAACGTTGATAGTATAGATCTTGCTTTTGCTGCTATAAGAGGGTTAGACCTACCGGTTACGATCTATGTATCTGAGGTTCTTTACCCATACGATACATATTCCCCCGCTCCTCAAGGGGACGTAGAAGTTTCCTTGATCACACCGGAAGGACCAAAAACTTTCAAGGCTGAAGTAGAAACAGCTGGAACATTTGTTGCAACTATACCCGGAGACGTGCTTAATACATTAGAACCTGGTACTTATGCGGTTGTAGTAACTGCAAGATCGGAAGGAGCAATTCCATCCACTTATTCAACAACAATCGTTGTGTATTAATCTTCTAAAAAGTAATTTTTAAAGTTTACGGGCTCCCTTATGGGAGCCTATTTTTAGAAAAGTTGAATTATATACAGAGGTGATTAACCGTATGTATTGGAGATATGCTGTTCGAAGAATATTGATGGGTGTTGTTATCTATGTTGTAATCATTTTCATATATTCAGCCTTATTTAACACGGTAATGGATCAGACGTTAAATAGTCAAATAGTCGAGCAAGTAAACGGTGAAATGATGAAGATGTCACAGGTAGGAACAGATCCTGAATATTTGGTAGAATATAGGCAGAGAAGGATCGGTGAGCTTCGTCAATTGTACCACTTAGATGACCCTATACTTTCCAGAATTTTTTGGAGGGCTATCGATACGTTGACTTTCAATTATGGGAAGTCAACTGTAATGAGATCTTTTAAAGGTGAAACGGATGTTCTTAAAATAGTTTTAGAAAGAATTCCCAATACCTTGATGTTGTTCACTACCGCGATAATTATCGATATTCTGATAGGTGTATGGTTGGGCATAAAAAAGGCTCAGAAAGCTGGAAAGATGATGGATAAGACTACTTCTATAATCACCATGGGGGTATACGGTCTGCCATCTTGGTGGTTTGGAATGGTTATGATTATGTTATTCGCATTTGCAATACCTATTTTCCCATCAGGAGGTATGAACAGTGTCCCTCCTCCAACAACCTTTTTTGGAAGATTACTTGATACTTTATACCATATGGCTTTACCTGTAATTACTTTAGTGTTCATCGGGTTTTGGGGAAGAGCTTATTTAACTAGAAATATAGTTTTAGGAAATCTTCAAGAAGATTTCATAATGTCCGCAAGGGCAAGAGGTATCCCTGAAAGATCCGTTTTATATGGTCATGCTCTAAGGACCTCTGCTCCTCCTATTTTAACTATGTCACTTTTATCGTTGTTAGCTTCTTTTTCTGGTGCTCTGGTGTTTGAAGGTATATTCAGTTGGCCTGGAATGGGGAACCTTTATTGGGCAGCGGTTCAGATGAACGATATTCCTGTCCTTTTGGGTAACCTTTCTATAACAACGCTGATATACATTTCTGGTATCGTTGTTTTGGATTTGATATACGGCTTCTTAGACCCTAGAATAAAAGTTGGTGGGAAAGCGTGAATAAAACAAAACGTGCTGCTAAGCAATTAAAAGATTTTTGGGATGAGTTTAAGCAAGTTAAATTTGGTATAGCTGGAATTATTCTTTTACTTCTTTTTATAGTTTTAGTTGTTTTTGAACAATTTTTAATCCCATTTCCCGAAGCTTCTACAAGGTGGAGGGATATTACATATTGGGAAGATAACCCTCGAAGTGTCCCGCCAGTTTGGATAAATTGGTTTTCTCAAAAGGATTATACACCGACTGAATATATTGAGGATTTAGAATATACAGAACAAAATATTTCTGGCCCAATAACTCAATTAAGTACAGTTATAGAGTATGAGTACGATTATGACGTTCCGCCCGTTGATTTAATATATAGAGGGGCCTTTAAAGGTAACTTTAGTTTGAATATTGTTTTGGAACGTCCAGATGGTAATAAAATCAGCCTGGTGAACAAAAGTTTCAGTTCGAACACGGAAAAAGACTTTAGAATATCGATTATTAATGAAGCAAATAACAACGTTCAAAGTTTTGCTAGGAGATATGTGCAAAATTTACCGCCGAGGGTTGATGTAAATACTGTACTTTTTTCACAAGCCAATGGTGAGCTTTTTTCAAATCCAACTCCATTAAATGGGACATACAAGCTAAATATTAATCTAATAAAAATGACTGAGGATACTGCTATACAAGATACAAGGTTAGTTGTTTCTGGAAGCGTTTCTGGTTTACTAGGTACAGATAACTCTAAAAGAGATGTTTGGAGTGGATTAGTAGCAGGCATAAAGTGGGCTTTGTTCATAGGGCTTATGACATCTGCAATTTCAGTGTCAGTAGGAGTAATTTATGGAGTTGTTTCTGCATATTATGGCGGTATAGTTGATTCTATAATGCAAAGAATCTGGGAAATTTTTATCAACATACCTCTTCTTCCTGTTTTAATTGTTTTATCAGCAATATTTAAGCCCTCTATTTGGAGCCTTATTCTTATGATGAGTTTGTTTTTTTGGGTAGGCCCTGTTAAAACAGTGAGAAGCATGGCTTTACAAATAAAAGAGGAGACATATGTTGAAGCTGCAAAAGCTTTAGGCGCTTCGCATAGAAGAATAATTTTCAGACATATGGTTCCGATCTTGATTCCATATGCCTTTGCAAGTATGGCCTTGAATGTTCCAAACGCTATTCTTTACGAGGCAACCGTTAGTTTGCTTGGTTTAGGAGATGCCACAATAGTTACATGGGGGCAAATTCTCCACGATGCCATGAACGGCGGAGCCGTAACAAACGGTCTTTGGTGGTGGGTTGTACCTCCTGGAATTGCTATCGCTTTAGTAGGTATGACTTTTGCCTTTTTAGGTTTTGCAATGGACACCATCTTAAATCCAAAATTGAGAACGAGGTAGATATGAATGAATGAAATTTTAAATGTTAAAAATTTAAAAGTGTATTATTATACAAGAAAAGGTGTTGTAAAAGGATTGGACGATGTGAGTTTTTCTCTCAGAGAGGGGGAAACTTTAGGGCTTGTTGGAGAGTCTGGATGTGGTAAAACAACGTTGGGCATGGGACTTTTGAGAATGCCGAGCCCTCCAGGCAAAATTGTAAGTGGAGAGATTAATATAGATGGTGAAGATATAGTTCCCTTAAAAGAATCTGTTATACGTAAAAGAGTTAGATGGGAAAAGATTTCTATGGTTTTTCAAGGGGCCATGAATAGTTTGACGCCAGTTTACACCATTAAAAAACAGATGATGGAAACCCTTCAAACCCATAGAGAAATGGAAGAAGATAAGGCTTTCGCCATAATTAAAAAATATTTAAATCAGGTGGGGTTATCAGAAGATATTTTAAAGAGATATCCTCATGAATTATCAGGAGGTATGAAACAACGTGTAGTAATAGCCACGGCATTGTTTCTAGAACCCAAAGTGATCATCACCGATGAACCTACTACAGCGTTAGATGTTGTCGTTCAAGCTCAAATAATAAACCTTTTGAAAAGACTAAAAAAAGAGCTTAATTTGTCTTTTATCTTTATAACCCATGATTTAGCTACCGAAGCGGAAGTAGCAGACAGGATAATGGTGATGTATGCAGGTAAGATAGCTGAAATAGGAGAGAACCATCACATTTATGGTCCCCAGGGGCCAGCACATCCATATACAAAAGGTTTGTTGGGAGCTACACCTCGTTTACATAAAAAAGTTGAAGAACTTGCTTTTATACCAGGTGTACCACCTGATTTACTCAATCCACCCAGTGGATGTCGATTCCATGAGCGTTGTCCGGTTGCTTTCGATAGATGTAAAGTAGAAGAACCACCATTAAAGGAAATTGAACCCGGACATTTTGCAGCTTGTTGGAGGTGTTTTGATGAATGATGAAATCATAATGACTGTTAAAAATTTGAAAAAATGGTTTCCCTTGCGAAGAACCATTTCAGAAGTATTTCAAGGTAAACGAAGATGGGTTAGAGCCGTGGATAGTGTAAGTTTTGATATAAGAAAGGGAGAGATATTTGGTTTAATTGGAGAATCTGGTTGCGGAAAATCAACTACGGGTAGGTTATTGATGAAATTAACTGACGAAATTAAGAAGTATAAAGAAGATGTACAAATGATTTTTCAGGACCCTTACTCTTCGATGAACCCAAGGTTTAGGGTAAGAGATGTTTTGGCGGAACCCTTGATCATTCATAACAAAACCAAAGATCCTTATGAAATTGAAAATATAGCAAAAAATGTTCTAAATGAAGTAAAGTTAACACCCCCTGAGGAGTTCATGGATAGATATCCTCACATGCTCAGTGGAGGGCAAAGACAAAGGGTTGCAACCGCAAGAACCTTAGTTCTTTCTCCAGATTTCATAATAGCCGATGAACCAGTTTCTATGATCGATTTATCAACTAGGGCAGAAATTCTCCACATGATGAAAGAGGTTCAGCAGGATTTAGGTCTTACGTATCTTTACATAACTCATGATTTATCAACCGCTAGATATTTTTGCGACAGGATAGCTGTTATGTATCTTGGAAGAATAGTTGAGTTAGGCGATGCAGACGAAATAATTGAAAGACCTTTACATCCTTACACTAAAGCTTTGATAGAAGCAGTACCAGAACCTTTACCTGGAAAAGAAAACGTAATAAGGAGAGATTCCATCTGCAGCAAATATACCAAAGGGATGTAGATTCCATCCAAGGTGTATTTATGCACAGCCTGAATGTTTTGAGAATGTTGACGATCCAGAGTTGGTAGAAGATTCAAACGGTCATTACGTTGCCTGTTATAGGTACAAAGAGATAAATCAGGAAGTAGAAAAAAAAAGATATAAAGGTGGTTACGTTTATGTATTGGAGATACGCCTTTAAAAGGATGTTAATGGGGGTTATGATTTATTTTGCAATTATTTTTGTGTATTCTGTACTTTTCAACGTGATGTTCAAACTTCACTATAGCTACCTTTTGGAAGGACCAATATTACCTGAGATTTTTTCTGATTGGTTCGATACTGTCACTTTTAATTATGGTCAATCTATGTCTATAAGATCTTTTAAAGGAGAAACTGATGTTATTAAAATTATCTTAGAAAGAGTACCTAATACTATGCTTCTTTTTACTATCGCTATTATCATAGATATTTTCTTGGGGGTATACTTGGGAATAAAAAAGGCTCAAAAAGCTGGGGGATTTATGGACAAAACAACTTCAATACTTACAATGATTTTTTATGGCCTTCCAACGTGGTGGGTTGGATTGGTAATGATTATGTTTTTTTCTTTCAAATTACCTTTATTTCCTTCTGGAGGTATATTTAGCATCCCGCCTCCTGAGGGTTTAATAAAAAGATTTGGAGATATTGTGTATCATTTAATTTTACCTTTAACTACGCTTGTTTTTTTTCGTTTTTGGGGGAGAGCATATTTATCGAGAAATATAGTGTTAGCAAATTTACAGAATGATTTCATAATTTTCGCAAGGGCTAGGGGTATTCCTGAAAGAAAAGTTTTGTTTGGGCACGCTTTAAGAGCTTCGGCTCCACCGATCTTAACAATGTCGGTTTTATCTGTGCTTGATTCTTTTTCTGGGGCATTGATAATCGAAGGTATATTTAATTGGCCTGGAATGGGGAACCTTTTTTGGGCTGCTATTCAGCAAGATGATATTCCTGTTCTTTTGGGTAATTTGTCTTTTACAAC
>JAALLQ010000140.1_pt1 | contig 23988 bp, 23 predicted proteins | sample 7245921 | NCBI WGS metagenome assembly JAALLQ01 (sample SAMN13049200, study PRJNA578106) | oil field metagenome | isolation source: filtered produced water from oil reservoir B7 | place: USA:offshore Texas | collected 2016 | reverse complement strand
TCGGCACGATTCCATAGAGGAAAAGTACGATGGCTCCTAGTAGTGCATAGGTGATGTCCCTGTTCTCCCTTATCCAGAGCCAGACTAGATATCCTCCGCCAATCTCGAAGATACCTGCGAGTATGAAAAGGAGAATGGTGTAGGCAAAGCATCTTCTTTTTGAGATACAACTTGTTTCTATACTAACCATGATATCAGTTCTCGGCGTTAACACTATAAATCTTTGCTTCACGGCATATGGTAATGCCGTTTCAGCGTTCAAATAGTCTTATAAGTGAAGTAACTTGAAACTATCCCGGAGTCTTAAATGGAAAACCAATCCAATTCATGGTCAGGAATAAAGGCAGAGGATATTCCCACTACCATAGAGCTTGATCCTGTTCTCTACAAGTATACTACTCCCGGCTGCCGTGTGCTGGATATTGGCTGCGGTACCGGTAAAGTTACAATTCCACTGGCATCGCGTGGTTTTTCATTAACAGGGGTGGACATCAATGCAGAAGCTCTGAAGATAGCACTATATTCTTGCAAATCTGAGAAATTCCTGCAAAATCCGTTATTCACTCGAAGCGATGCCACAAATTTACCTTTCTCTGATGCTACATTCGACATGGCAATCATGCAGGCTTTCCTGACAACCGTTACCTCAAAAGAGGGACGAGTCAGGATAATTCGGGAAGCTTGCAGGGTCCTGAATCCAGAAGGACATCTCTACCTGGCAGACTTCGGAGAGACCTGGCACTCGAAGATCTATCGTGAGCGGTACATCAATGACCTGCCCGTGACAAAGGAGGAGGGTTCCATTATTGCTTATGATAAGGAGACCGGGGAGATTGCCTATATGGCCCATCATTTCACTGAGAAGGAGCTGGCGTTTTTGCTGGTTGAGAACGGGTTTGAGATTGACTTCTTCAAAAGGGATGAATTTGTGACGAGGACAGGGAACCGAGTGAATGGGTTTGTTGTGGTGGGAAGGAAGACACGAAATAATAAATATCTTTAGCCTTATGGAAATAATATGGATAATGAGGTGATCTATCATTATTGCAGTATGGAGTCCTTTTTTGGGATAATCACAACTAAAAATATCAGATTATCTAACGCTTATAAAACAAATGATTCAGCTGAGCTAGAGTGGATTTTTTCTATCATGAATAAATCGATGTCAAAGGAATTTGATAATGAATTTATAAATTTGCTTAGAAATAGCTATAACGCATGGCTGGAAATGCATTTCAGACCTCATATTGCATGTTTTTCTAAAGATGGAGATTTGCTGAGTCAATGGAGGGCTTATTCTAACAATGGAAAAGGTGTTTCAATTGGTTTTAATAGGAAATATTTTGAAGCAATCAAAATGCTAGATAATAAAGAATTTCAAATATCTGATGTGGTCTATGATTATAAAGAACAAGAAGAATTACTAAGAAATTTGTTTTCTTCTATTGGATATGAAAATTTGAATAAAATTAAAGAAATATACCTTAAGAGAGGAGCCACTCGTTCTTTAGATGAAACAATTCTAGTTAGTGCTTTGTTAAAATTTGGGATGAAATTTAAAAATGAAACATTTTCTGAGGAAAAGGAAGTAAGGTTAATTCATGGATTTGATGAAATAGTTGCAGAACCAGATATTTTTGAACATAGAGTTACCTCTGATGATTTAATTTCTTTTGTAGAAATACCAATAGACCTTGAAAGTGATTATTTGCCAATAAAAGAAATTATTTTAGGACCAAATTGTAAAGTAAATCCAAAAAGTATACACCATTTTTTAGAACGAAATTTGTTTGTTAAATCAATTGGAATAGATATCAAAAAATCAAGTTCAAGTTATAGGTATTAGTTATTATATTTATTTTTTCACTTTGCTATAGTGTAATACTGAAACGTACTTTTGAAGTAAACATATCAATTTTTCAAAATTCCATGAAGAATCAGTTCAATAGACTGCTCCATTACCTCTAGTTGCACATTCGGGTCACTTTTACGTGCATCCATGAGAATAGAGTCCAGCAATGGGGATGAAACAATTTAACGTATAGTCCGGGATAGTTCCGAAGCCATCTTTGTCGCCGAATTATTCAGTTTTTGGGAGCATAAAATAGTAATATTATATTCATTTCCTTAATCAATCTCAAGAGAAAAACAAATGAACATTCCCGGTCATATATTTACCATAAAAAGAGCTGGTTGTGTATCTGCATACCCGCTCTTTACCAGAAGTTGATACTCATGACTCTCATTATCGTTGATCAGGATCTATGCACAGGCTGCGGTATTTGCACAAAAGTATGTACAACGCGTATAATCGAGTTGGCTGAAGAATCAAATCTTCCACAGGTGCAGGAAGCAAATGTTCTACGCTGCATCAAATGCGGACACTGTGAGGTTTTCTGTCCATCTCAGGCGCTGATTCTGGATCTGCGTCCAGATGAGAAAGTCGCACTTCCTGACGGCGTTGGTGATATCTCAACTGAAGATATAGGTTTCTATCTTAAGAAACGCAGGTCAGTGAGGCATTTTACAAAAGAACCTGTTCCACGGGAGAAAGTTTTAGAGATTCTTGACATTGCCCGCTATGCTGCATCGGGAACCAATGGCCAGCCGGTTCAGTGGCTCGTTGTTCATGACCCGGAAAGAGTCCGGAAGATTGCAGGACTCACAATCGAATGGATGAAGACTCTTGTGAATACCTCTCATCCCATGAGTGGCTACGTACCTTCACTAATTTCAGCATGGGAGAATGGAAATGATATCATTTGCCGGGATGCTCCGCATCTGCTTTTCGCACATATTCCTGAAGAAAATCCGATCGCATCTGTTGATGCCATAATCGCCCTCACGCATTTTGATATTACCGCACCGGCATTTGGAGTAGGTACATGCTGGGCTGGCTTTGTTGCTGCGGCTGCCACATCTTACGAACCTCTTCAGAAAGAACTTGGTTTTCCGGCAGGAAGGAAAAGTGCTTATGCAATCTTATTCGGGCATCCTCTGTATAAAATATATGGAATCCCACGCAGGAAGCCTCTTGGGGTTATGTGGCAGTAATTTTTTTTTAAAAGAACTTTTTAGTGAACAATTAAAACAACATCCAAATCTAAAAAGTAAGTTAGTCCTGCAATAATCTTGCAGGATATTTTTATTTATGCAAATGGGTGTGCTGCACTGTCCTTTTTAGCAAGTGCTTCATCAACGGTAGGAGTTCCATCAACTGCACGCTTGATCGCAAGTTTTGTAGCTTCGTAGTTGAATTCGTAGATCTTATCCTTGTCCTTTGCATCCCACTCGATGAATACTGAAACAATGATTAGTAGGTCTTCAGCTTCTTCCTTTGGAATAACTCCTTCATCGACACTGTCCATCACAGCTTTTGCAATAGATGCCTGTGCAGGTCCAAACATCAGGGATGCCTGTGCCACATTCTTCATTGTCACCTTGTTTACAAGGAGTGTTGCAGGTTTTGGTGTAACATTTGGTTCAAGTACAGCAAGTAAAGGAGTGTGTCCCTGTCTTGGCATTGCAAGGGAATTCATAAATGCAGTTTCAACAGCACTTCCTTTTCTGCCTATCACAAGGTCTATGTGTGCAACTTCCGGTCCTTCACCAACTAAGGCTTCGCCTACCAGGCTATTTAATATTTTTGTCATTTCTTTCACCTCAATCAGAACTTTGTAGAAATGCATTGTATGATTTTTAGTCCCTAATACATTTCTACCGTTCCTTATTTTCACATCACCACATAAACAGGAGAACATATAAATAGTTATTCTAACCATTTGGTAACCTGGTGAGAAATCATGGGAGACCTGGAACGCAGTCCTATAGACATAGCAATAAAACTAATAAGCAAGAAATGGACGCTCAACATAATCAGGGATATGTTCTGTGGAAAAAAGCAATTCCATGAATTCTTAAAAAGCAATCCAAAGCTCAGCAGTAAGGTACTGTCTACTAAATTGCGTCAACTGGAACTAGATGGATTAATTGAAAAGGTAATTGTGTCCAAGACTCCGGTAACCATAGAATATCACCTGACCAGAAAAGGAAGAAACCTGAACAAGGTGCTTTATGAACTTTCAGGATTTGCATACAGGGAATGTGCTGATGAGTCTACTCCGGCATGCACGGAACACAGTTATGAATTAACTAAAGAACTGCTGAATATAGAGGATTGAAAATACGTCTGATAACTTCATTCTTTTCCGTGGTAATCCCGATGTATGAGCTTACTCCATACTCCTTGTCACTTTCTCCCCACACCCTTAAAGAACATATAATTGAATGTTCCGTACTCCGCCGCCGTCCTGTGCAGATCATCAATTCCCTTATCAAATGTCTCCGCATCGATGATTCCCATTTCAATTGCGCTCTCCCTTACCCCTTCAACCATCGGGATAATTGTCCTTCTCACAAAACCTTCCTCCATGTGCGGGCGGCTGAAATCACTGTAGACCAGGCGAGGTGAGACTCTAATGTCTGAGAAACCTGCTTTTTTGAGAAGCGGGTAGACCTGCCTGCCGATGAGTGAATCACCACCAAGTTTTGCCTGCACTTCAACAAGGCTGTTCCAGGCTTTTACTCCTGCTTCTGTCTCGGGATGGAAGAAACATGAGCCGTGATCTCCTTCGATTACTGTGATTGTGCCGTCTTTTTTGAGTACTCGATGCAGGCTTGCCAGTGCTTTGACAGGTTCCTTGAGGTGTTCGAGCACGAAACAGACGAAAACGTGGTCGAAGCTCTCATCCTCAAATGGGAGGTCGAAGATGTTCTCCACGCGGAAATCCACGTTTGTGACTCCATCTCTGACGGCATGCTCTTTTGCAAGATTCAGGGATTCATTGGATATATCAATGGACGTGATCTTTGCCTGCGGGCTGTTCCTTGAGAGGATGACAGTCTGGGCGCCAATACCACATCCTGCTTCAAGTACTTTGCTGCCTGCCGGATATTTAGTATCGCTGTGCAGGAGTTCTTCCAGTGTATTTGCCTGGTCGCTGAGGCGGACAGATTCTCTTTCGGAGTAGCCGTGGACGTAATCGTGGGATTTAAGGGAGGTCATGATGGGATATTGGATAGACATGCTAATAAATGTAAGGTTTTATCATCTCTGTCGATATTCAGTTAATCTATTCTACCCAAGAAATTGCGGCGGGGAAAGCTGGCAAACTGATTAACACAACTATCCGCCGCAGGCGGCGCACTCCGTTGCTGCCGTACCGAAAAATCTTGAATTCATTTAGGCGGTCCGATATCAGACCCTGAAGTTTCATAAAGTTCCAGTGAGCAGGACCTCTACTGAGCAGTTTCTCTACATAGAAGTCTATTCAGAATATACAGAAATCCTTTGGGAAAAGTGTTCCAAGAGTATTCTGTTTATTATTTTCGTGCGTATTGACGGGGAACGCCGGCTTCGCCGGACCTCCCCGGGATTGCTTAAGTGATCCATATCCTGGTGAACAGTACAATCCGTTTACAGGTTTTGTCTGCGTATCGCCGAATACATCTGCGTCTTCTTCATCTTGGCGAGATTGAGTACGTTTTTCATCTCATTTTCCTCTAGCAGCCGGGACTCGATGTATCCGCTATCAACCGCCTCATTGAATATCTCATATCCGATACCGCTGCGTGCCAGCACCGTGGTCCAGTCCTTTGGTGTTCCCACACCGCCGAATGATATGTCGGCATTCTCTGCCGCAAGGTCCGTGCAGAACTTGCATGAGCTGCTCCTGTACTGGTCAAGCTCTTCGAGCTCGTAGACTTTAAGTTCATCATCTGTCTGGAACTCGAACATACCCTTACGTATCTTCATGGATTCTATATCTTCAAGACGCATGCCCTTGCTCTGCACAAATTCCCTGATACCCTCGTAATGGAAGGTGTCCATACAGAAAAGTCCAAGTCTCAGAATATTGGCACGCATGAAGAGGTGCAAAAATCCGTAGGGACTCTTCTGCATCTTATAGACCGCATCGATATTGCAGCTTGTTCCCACAAAAGCAATACTCCTCATACCCTGCTTAACAGCACTCATCAGGGCTTCCAGTGTCATGCTGTGACTGTATATGCTTCCAGTAGATTCTATCAGCTCATCGTATGTTGTAGCCACTATAGGCACCGGCTTCCAGGGCTCTTCCTCTGATTTTACAGTCACGATGGCACAGTCGATCAGCCCTTCCTCAAGACCATATGCCAGCATGGATGTCACAACCGCACCATCCTGTCCCTTAAGGTCCTTAATGCCTGTCCTGGCTGCATAGGCGTTGCGTATCTTGCCTATGAGTCCCTCTTCTGTTGTAATTGTCCTGGGGCACTGGTTATAGCAGACACCACAGGCCGTACACTTGTCCACAAGTTTTGGCTGACTGTCCTCTATGGTGATCGATTCACAGGATGCGGCGCAGGCTCCGCAGAGGGTGCAGATGCCGGGCTTGATTATCTCCTTTCTGAGCTTGCCGAAGGATATTCTTTCCTTCTCTCCGATGGATCTTTTCAGACGTATCACACTTTTCTCAAGATCATCGAACTTTGTCTTGCACTCAGGGGAGCAGAAGCAGTACTTCTTCCCGCCGTAATCACTGAAATGCTGGGTATCCTCTGGAACCCTTTTTTTACATATGGGATCAACTGGCATGATTTATCGTCCTTGTATCTATATTATCAGACCCTGATATAAATCTTGTTGCAGGATAGAAAACGATTTCTATGATTCAGGAAGTATACTCAACCCTGTTAACTAATCCTTGAGAGATTTCCATGACAAAAAGATCCGATAAAGATTATTTAAAAGAAAAAGGTTTCCTTTCCCAGAGACAGGAAGATTATTTTTCCATGCGTCTGCACACTGCAGGTGGAAATGTCAGTTCCGATTACCTGAGGGCAGTTGCGGATGCAGCTGACAGCTATGGTGAAGGTTATGCACACATAACTTCACGTCAGGGGATCGAAATACCGTTTGTTCATCTGGATAACACAGAAGATGCCAGTAATAATATGAACTCCTCGGGAATCGGTCCGGGTGCATCAGGAAAAAAGATAAGGGCCGTTGTTGCATGCCAGGGTAACAGGGTATGCAAACGTGGTCTGATCGACTGCCAGGATATCTGCGAAAAAATAGACGAGGAATACTTTGCAGAACCTGTTCCCTATAAATTCAAGATAGCAGTAACAGGCTGTCCTGCGTCATGTCTTAAAGTTCAGGAAAATGACTTTGGTATCATGGGTTTTGTAGAACCTGTCTTTGTGGGGGAGAATTGTATAATGTGCAGGCTATGCGAAAAAGCCTGTGAGATGTCTGCCATAAAGATTGAAAACGAAAACCTGCATCTTGATATGAATAAATGCGTTGCATGCGGACGATGTGTAGAAGCCTGCCGCAAGGATGCCATGCAGATAAAGGATCAGGGATTCACGATATTTGTCGGCGGCAAGGTAGGTAAAAGACCACGCATGGGTGATGAGCTTCTCAGGACAGGCAATGAGGAAACTGTATTCAATATTCTTGAAAAAACACTCGATTTCTACAGAGAGAACGCGCTTGATGGAGAAAGACTGGGTGACGTCATTGATCGCTGTGACATGGATCATTTCAGGGAAAAGGTGGAGTAATATCGGCAATATTTGCCTGCACATAAATTAATTACTTAAAACGGCGTCATCTGGAAATGGAGAACTCAATGAAGGCAGAAACAAAAGCTCAGCTCATATCAATAGGTTCTGTGAACATGGACCCATCCCTCATACACCGGCTGAGCATTCCCACTGCAGGTCCCGGGGCAGGCAATGTTGCTTTCTTTTTTAATTCAGAAGGCCATCGTGTACGTCTGGCTGTCAGGGAAAAATCCCCGCTAAAAGCTGAAATGGAAGACGATGAGCTGGTTATAAGAAAGGAAGGCGTTGAGCTTGCAAGAGGCAATATTGAAGAGGAACTTATCCATTGCCCGGAACAGGCTTTCATAACCATGTGTGAGAAGTGTGTTTTTGACTGTAAGTTCTGCCCGGTTCCAAAGCTTGAAGGTAAGGTCAAAAGCATGGACGAAATGCTTGAAATGATAGGGGATGTCAGCAGAACAGGAAAGATGCATGCAATTTCTATCACATCAGGCGTTGAGATATCTGCCGAGAAGGAAGTTGACAGAGCTGTAGAATTAATCCGTAGACTCAGGGATACCTACTCTGTTCCCATTGGCGTATCTGTCTATCCCACTGAAGGTTCCACACGCAGGCTAAAAGAAGCAGGTGCTGATGAACTCAAATATAATGTAGAGACCATGGACCGTCCCCTTCATGAAAAGCTCTGTCCTGACCAGGATCTTGAGTTCATTCTTGATTCACTCAGGAAGGGAGTTGAGATTTTCGGGAAAAATAAGGTCTGCTCCAATTTCATAATAGGTCTTGGTGAGTCTGACGAATCTGCAAAAAAGGGTATTGAAGAGCTGGTTTCTATCGGCGTTGTCCCTATTCTCAGGGCTGCGGCACAACATCCCTTGCGTAAAGAAGAGGTAACAGTCGAGCGTCCGTCTCCCGAGAGACTTTTAATGCTCAACCGTTTCCTCCGGCAAAAGCTGGATGAATACGGACTTCGCGCCGATACCTTTAAAACCATGTGTCTGCCGTGTACCGGCTGTGATATAAATCCGCATTCGGATCTCGAATAAACAATCAAAAAAATTCACGCTTTACTTCTGGTCGGGCATGGGTTGCTGTATTTTTCTTCAAACTCATCTTTGAGTATTGCATATATGCAACTATCCTGCACCACATCATCCTTGATGATGCTGTTCTTCAGCACACCTTCAAGCCTGAACCCTGCCTTCTCGAGCACCCTTCTTGAAGGCATGTTGCTGGCAAAGGGCTCCGCATAAACTCTGACGATATCGAAGTTCTCAAAAAGATACTGCAGCATGCATCTGATTATATCTGACATTATGCCCCTTCCCCAGTAATCCTCTCCAAGAAAGTAACCGACCTCCATATTCTTGCGGTGTACATCTTCTTTTGGATATGCACCTATGCTTCCTGCAAGAACACCTTCGATTTCGATGGCAACACCGGCAAAGTCCACCTCTGGCTGTCTGGCAAGGTAGATGAAGCCCTTTGCATCATCAATAGTATATGGATGGGGGAACCCATCCCTCAGATAACAGGATATCTTCCTGTTGTTCGCAATAAAAGCAAGCCTTTTGGCATCATTCTCTTCCCAGGGTCTTAGTGTGAACTCTTTCGTCTCTATTATCATTTCCTTTCTCCGTATGAGGTCTGAAGAATTTTCCATTTAACAGACCTCAGATAAGAACCTAACCGGAGATCAGCTTATTCTTTTTTCGATTATTCCCGGCCAGATCGAAGCCGACACGATCATACTGAGCACAAACACAAAGAACATTCCCGCAATTATGTCCGTCTGACTGTAGAGAGGTATTGTCCTGGAATTGTTCACCAGCACCGAGAGTACTGCAAAAACGATGACCAGTAAAAAGGATGACACCAGGCTGGCTATCAGGGCGTACTTGCCTTTTCTACTCGTATTTTGTTCATTCATGTATTCTGCCTCCTTGCGTCCTTTTACTTTATGCTCTTCCTTTTCATCAGCAGGGAGTTCGTGGTAACCGATATGGAACTCATGGCCATGAATGCCGCTGCAAGAGCAGGTGTTATAAGTATCATGTGAACGAACGGATAGAGCAGTCCTGCGGCAATAGGGATGCCTATGCTATTGTAACCGAAAGCCCAGAACAGGTTCTGTTTTATCTTGCTCATGGTCAGCCTGCTTAGCCTGATCGCAGCCAGTACGTCACGAAGATCGTTCTTTATAAGCACGATCTGTGCGGATTCCATGGCAACATCAGTTCCGGCCCCCATGGCTATACCGATATCAGATTGTGTAAGTGCGGGTGCGTCATTGATACCGTCACCTACCATTGCAACAATACGGCCTTCGTCCTGCAGCTTGAGGATCTCGGCAGCCTTGTCCTCGGGAAGTACTTCCGCCAGCACTCTCTCAATACCGATACTCTTTGCAATGGCATCGGCTGTCCTGTGGTTGTCACCTGTGATCATCACAACCTCGATGTCCATATCACGTATCTTTTCCACAGCCTCTTTTGAGTTCTCCTTTAATGTATCCGCAACCGCAACAAGGCCTATTACCCTGTCACCACTCGCAGCTAACATTGCGGTCTTACCCTGCGCCTCCAGTTCTTCCATTTTCTTTTCTGCAGAGGAGATATCAATATTATTATCTTCCATCAGCTTGCGTGTTCCAAGCAGTATCCTGCTATCTTCCACACTTGCTTCTATGCCTCTGCCTGCGATTGATTTGAAATCCTCTGCATTAGCGATATCAACATTCCTTTCTTCGGCACCCCTGACAATGGCTTCTCCGAGAGGATGCTCGGATCCCTTCTCGGCACCTGCAGCAATAGCGAGTATTCTGTCTTCTTCAGTGTCCGCAAGTGAGACCACATCGGTAAGTTCGGGCTCTCCCTTTGTCAGGGTCCCGGTCTTATCGAATACGATCGTATCCACTTTCAACGTTCTCTCAAGTGCTTCTCCGCCCTTGATGAGTATACCGTTCTCGGCACCCTTGCCTGTACCTACCATGATGGCTGCGGGTGTCGCAAGTCCCACGGCACACGGACATGATATTACAAGTACGGTAATGGATATCAGCAGCGCGAAAAGGAACGGACTGAGCAATCCGGAATTGACTGGGACGTTGTATGCCTCGAATCCCACGAAGTACCAGAAGAAGAATGCAAGCAGTGCAAGTACATGTACCACAAGGATGAAATGACCTGCAACAACATCCGCGATCCTCTGTATGGGTGCCTTGGAGTTCTGGGCATTTTCCACAAGTTCGATGATCCTTGCAAGTGCTGTATCGGCACCCACGTTGGCTGCCCTGAATTTCATGGCTCCGCTTTTGTTAAGGGTTGAGCCGATGACCTCGTCGTTCTTCTTCTTCTCCACCGGTATGCTCTCTCCGGTGATCATGGATTCGTCAACCGCAGACGAGCCTTCGATCACCACACCGTCAACAGGTACCTTTTCACCGGGTCTTACAAAGACGATATCTCCTACTTCGACATCCTCCACCGAAACTTCCTTTTCCTCATTGCCCACTATAATACGTGCGGTCTTTGCCTGCAGGCCGATGAGCTTCTTGATGGATTCGGATGTCCTGCCCTTTGCACGTGCTTCAAGGTATCTCCCGAGTATGATGAAGGTGATAAGCATTACTGCGGTATCATAGTACAGGTGCTCATAGCCCGGTCCCAGGTCAAGAAAGGTTGCTGCCACACTTATTACATAAGCAGCCCCGGTTCCCGTGGCTATCAGCAGATTCATGTCGGTAACACCATGCTTGAGACCACGATAGGTGCCGACGAAAAACTGCCTTCCCGGGAAAATTATCACAATTGTCGCCAGAAGGAATAGCAGGTATTGATTCGTGAGAAAATCAGGCACGAACCAGAGCAGACCCGGAAAACCTCCCTTCATGCTTCCCAGCATTATGGGAATCGCAATAGCTGCGGAGATAATAAGATTGTTTCTTTGGCTGCGTATTTCTTCTTCTCTCTCCTTCCTTTCCCTGTCTTCTGTCTCCTCTCTGCCAGCGGGGATGGAAGCAGAATAGCCGATTCCTTCGATTGCTGCTATCATATCCTCCACGGATGTCAGAGATGAATTATACTCAACACGTGCCTTTGCCGTGGACACATTAACACTGGCGGAGGTCACTCCTTTCTGTCTTTTGAGCACCTTCTCGACATTCATGGCACAGGATGCACATGTCATGCCGCCCACATCAAGGGTGGTTCTGTCATGAACCACATGGTAACCAATGGATTCAATGGCTTCCTCCATTTCCTCGCGGCTGATCCGGGCAGGTTCATAGCTGACTGCAGCCTTTGACATTGGCAGGTTCACACTGGCCGAGACCACACCTGCCTGTTTCTTCAATATTCGTTCCACATTCTGCGCACAGGATGCGCATGTCATTCCAGAGACCCTGAAGATAATATCCTCTACATGACCGGGTTCTGACTCAGTTGTTTCTTCCAGTTCCTCATCAGGGATTATCCTGCAGGCTTCCTGCTCGGTTTCAAAAGGCAGAGGGCATGCTTTTTCTTCTTCCCCAACCTCATATCCTGCATCGATAACAGCCTGCTTTATCTCTTCGAGGTCTGTCTTATCCGGATCGAACTCAACTTCAGCACTTTCATCCTCAAGATCAACTTCTACCGAGGATACACCCGTTATGGCAGAGATTGCATCTGTCACACGTTTATGGCAGTGCATGCATGTCATGCCATAAACTTTGATCTTTGTCTGCATATTATCTTCAAAATCCCGTTTTATCGGACTGCCTTTTATTCAACTACTGTATATCCCGCATTTGAAACAGCTGATTTAATCTCATCAAGACTGGCAGTTGCAGGATCATACGTAACTGTAGCCTGTTTATTCTCAAGATCTACATTTACATCCTGTACACCGTTCACAGACTTTATTGCCTTGTCTACTGTAGCCTGACAGTGTCCGCATGCCATTCCTTCTATTTTGATCGTGTCTTCTGTCATATCTATACTCCCTTGTTATCATTTTTGTTTTACTGATATTAGTATTGTATCAGTTACTATTATTAACCGCTGGTTTACCGTCAATATTTGCAATTAATGTTGTTAGCCGACGGGTGAGAACATTAATTCACCTTCACATTCTGCTCGATTTTTTCCTTCCATCTGTGTATGTCGTCAACTTCCAGATAATGTTTGTTCATACCTGATGAAGACTCTGATATCATAAGCCTGTCTCTTTTAAGGAAACCTCCCTCAACTTCCATTTCCACGATCTTTGAGAGCATAATCTCTTTTGTAATGCTATCACCTATCTCAAGCAGCACCAGTCTTTTGTTTGTCAGGATTGTCATGGAAGAGCTCTTTCTGGATGACAGGATAAGATGTTCTCCCCTGATATATTCCGGTCTCAGGTTCTCAATAATTTCGGCTATCTTATCTTTACTTTTACCCGATAGCGGGTACACTGTCAGGTCCTTTCGGCCTGCTATAAGGAATAGATGTTGTTTTTCAACGTGGATACCTATCAGGTCTTTCAACAGGATGCGGAGCTCGACACTTTCCTTTTTAGATAACAGACCGCTTGTCTCTTTTTTGAAAAAAATGTTCTTGTTGCTGATGACCATTGTATATCTTTCTTTTTCAAGGCTCACAGTTTCTCTGGAAATTATTTCCTCTCCTATCCGCAGAACAGTTGAGCTTTCCGGCTTCCTGTCATCCTCTACCGGAACTCCGGCAGATTGATCGGCAGTATTTCCTGATGGCAGGTAATGGTTCAGCATTCCGGCAAGCAGGTTGCCGTCGATGAGCTTTACATTGTGCTCTGCAGCTTCTTCCTGCGCTTCCTTTGTAAAATGTGATGTCGTGACAATGATTACACCGTCTACTCGATCACGGTGTCTCAGGCTGCTGTATTCCCGGATTGCCTTTACACCCACGGAGTCTGTATATCTTTTGGCCTGTACTATCCATGTATGAGTGAGTCCGAAGTGATCGATTCTTATGATAAGGTCTATTCCTCTGTCCCGTGACAGTTTTGTTTCCTCGACGAGATATCCCATATTCCTGAAAAGCTGTGCAAGGAGCTTCTCGAACTCATAGGGGTCCGTTTCCTGCAGTTGTGCAACCGACCAGCTCTGCATCTTATTCATCCACTGTATAGGAAAGTCCGCATTCTGGACAGGAATAGGAAAAGGTCTTTGCCCCGGTCCTGCTTGAATTCACTGTCCTTTGCATCCATGTGCCACAGGTGATACATTTCTGGTCAAAGATTGTCCTGTCGGCTGGTGGGTCCGGTTTTTGTTTTTTGCCTGACATAATATCACATTTTAAAGCACTTTGTATTTATCATGTATCTATTATAGTAATAATTATTATTTTGAGACAAATTTCCCGACTGATATTTTCATTTTCTCGTATAAATAAAGTTCTACATATCGGTAGTGTATGATTAATGAAAAACCATGCAAAAACTTAAATGTATTGAATGTAAAATGTAAGCATGAACATTTCTGAAAATATCCCATCAGGTATTTATCAGACCTCACATAAGAAATATCTGTTGCTGCAGTTTATATTGTTTTCACACGGTGACCATCATGGACGAATTAGAATCTATCAGACAACGGAAAATGGAAGAGTTACAAAAATCCCTTCAGGGCCGTCAGTTCCCTGCATCCCCTATAACACTGACAGACAATGATCTCGATCAGTCCGTATCTAAATACCCGCTCGTGGTTGTGGACTGCTGGGCACAGTGGTGTGGTCCGTGTCGTATGCTCTCACCTGTGATCGATGAACTTGCCTCCGAACTTCAGGGTAAGGTTGTTTTTGGCAAGCTCAATGTCGATGAGAACAAAATGACTGCTGTAAAGTTCGGAATAACCAGCATACCTGCGATGCTTGTGTTCAGGGAAGGAAAACTTGTTGACCAGATAATAGGTGCGGTTCCGAAACAGAGTATAATGGAGAAACTTCAACCCTACATGTGAGGCTCAGATATGAAACCCAGGATTGCAGAAAGTCCGTCCGTCCGTTTATTGGATCTTAAATCAAAAGCTTATTTCATAGTCGCTTCTGTGGAAGTAGGTAACACCACCACCAAATGTATTCTGACCGCCACGAATCTGGAGGACGGAAAAACAAGACTCGTAACAAAAACTGTCAGCATGACCAGGGATGTCCGTCCGCCCAAGGAAGGAGAAGAAGTATTCGGCAGGACGCTCACAGGTGTTGAGCTCACAAGACAGTCGGTGGCCGAACTTGTAAGGGATACGCTGATAGGCGCAGTCAAAAAGGCAAATCTTGATATTAAAGAGGATATACACTTTGTTGTCCGCTCCACCGGAGTTGTTGCGGGTTTTGATACTCCGGATGAGGTGGGTGAGTTCATAAAGGCGCTGGCAGAAGGATGTCTTATGGCTGGTGTGCCTCCAAATCGTATGACTCCTCCTATGGCACTCGCCAATATCCCTGCAAAGTTCCGCAAACACAGCAAACTTGAAAATGTCGTCTTCGATGGCGCCGTGGCAAGTGTAACACCACCTACAGGCGCCACTGGTGTGGAGATCGTTGCCAATGAGATGGAAGGAGAGCTTGCAACAGCCGGTATCAAGGAAGGTGCCAAATGGGTTGATGTGGATTTCCGTAATCCCTGTATCTCAATGGACTTCGGTACGACCCTGGATGGCAGGGTAATAGGCCCGGAACTCCCTTACGCAAAGACTATAGGAAACTTCTGTGGTTATGCCGGAGCAATTCCCGATGCGATCATACAGGGGACCGCCCTGGTTGATTCAAAGAAGGGTACTGCACTTGATGTAGCTGAAAATGTATCCCTTGGCTCCCTGACACTTATGCTAAAGGGTAAGACCATCAGGGAATATGCTGACCGTATAAACGAATACATCCTGATCGAAAAAGTTCCCAGAGGTCGCAAGAGATACGGTAGTGTGCCTGTCAACTCTGAAGCTGCAGATGAGATCGGTGTTGTGCTTATTGGCTGTGATGTGGGAGACAATGGCTCTGACATGAACAAAATATCCGAGATCGGAGCCGAGATCTATGAGAAACATGACCTGAAATTACTCTTTGCAGTGATTGATGAGGTCATGGCAAAAGTTGTGCAGCGTCTTGTAAAGGTTGCACAGGAAGAGGGTCTGATATTCGAGGACACTGCCATAGGTGTTACCGGAAGGGCCGGGATCACCGGAAATAAGCCCAAACTGATACTGAAATACCTGCATGAGCTGGGTATCAACAGCAATATCGAGGAAAATGTGGTTTTTGTTGACGACGGTCTTGCCCGTGGTGCTGCTGTCATGGCAAGGTGCATGAATTCCCTTGGTACCACGTTCAATCCGCTTGGTGGCCACAGAGGAGGAAAATGCATACTCGGACAGAGGATGAAGTTACAGAATAAGTGATGGTAAAGAGATCAATGGCAGGTAAATACTGCCACAGGTCTTCCAAAAAAACATATTTTACTAAATACCAAGCAGGGATTCTATATCTTTAAGTTTCCTGGTATTAACGACATCTTTTGGTTCAAGCCATGCACGGCGTGCCACATCCACCCCATATCTGATGTTATTAAAATTATCAAGCCGATGTGTGTCAGTATTGATTGCCACCTTTATTCCCATTTCCTTTGCTATCCTTGCATGGATGTCATTCAGGTCAAGGCGTTTTGGGGATGAGTTAATCTCAAGTATCTTTTCATTATCAAGGGCTGTCTGGAACACTTTTTCCAGGTCAAAATCATAGGCTCCTCTTTTTCCGAACTTTCTTCCTGTGGGATGGGCAAGAATATCCACGTGTTCGTTCTCAAGGGCCGCAACCATGCGTTTTGTCATTGTTTTTTCCTGCTGATCGAGGCCTGCATGCACGGCGGCTATAACAATATCGAGATTTTCAAGCAAACGGTTGCTGTAATCAAGTTTACCGTTGGATCTGATATCACATTCCGTACCGGAAAGAATTCTTATGCCCTCTATGTTCTCATCGGCTTTCTCAACCTCTTTTGCATGCTCCGTGAGTCTCTTATCGGAGAGTCCGTTGGCTATTGCCGTGGATGGAGAATGGTCTGTAATTGCAATATACTCGTATCCTCTCTCACGGGCATCCAGGGCAAGTTCCTCGATAGTATGTTTCCCGTCGCTCCAGGTTGAGTGGACATGAAGATCTCCTTTTATGTCTCCGATTTCTATAAGTTCAGGCAGCCTGTTTTCCATGCCTGCCTCGATCTCTCCTCTATCCTCCCGAATTTCCGGTACAAGGTAATCGATTCCCAGAAAATCGTATACCTGTTTTTCCTCCTCACATCTGATAGTGTCATCCGTTCCTGTATTGGTGAACCCGTATTCACTCAGGATGTAGCCTTTCTGGAGTGCAAGGTACTGGAGATGTCTGTTATGTTTCTTCGAACCTGTGTAATATTGCAGGAATGAACCAAAGGATCCCTCCGGTACTATACGCAGGTCGATCCTTACTTCTCCCCTGTAAACAACAGAACAGAAATCCTTATTCTTATCGATCACTTCTGTTATATCACTCAGGTTTACAAAATCATCAAGTGCCTCATCGGGATTATCGGAAAGTGCAAGCAGGTTTATATCACCCAATGTGTCCTTCCTTCTTCTGAGACTTCCCGCGTCAATAAGCTCTTTAATACAGGGGCATGCATTCAGTTCTTCTCTGATGAGTTCTGCAATGGGGGCTGCGGTTGCCAGAGGTGTTCTTCCCCTTTCACTGTTTTCAAGATGGAGCTGTACTGATCGCAGTATATTTTCTTCTTTGCCGGGTCCCATACGCGGCAGTCTGCGGATGCGGTGTTGCTCTGCGGCTTTCACAAGATCATCAACAGATGTGACATCAAGTCTTTCATAGAACAGCTTTGCAGTTTTCGGACCGATACCGGGGATGTCCAGAATATCAAGTATACCCGGAGGGATATCTGCCACAGTTTCTTCATATTCTCTGAAGGTGCCTGTATCCAGTATTTCGACTACCTTTTCTTTAGTTGCCCGTCCTACACCGGGTATTTTCGGGACACGGCCTTTTTGGTCATAATAGGCACTGAGTTCCTCATCAAGTGATTTGATATTCCTTGCAGCTTTTTCGTAGGCTTTTATCCTGAAGGGATTCTCTCCCCTGAACTCCAGTAATGAGGCCATCTTGTTGAAGAATGCGGCGACCTCAAAATTATTCATTGCAACCATTCCCGATGAACTATTGTCTTTCAGGATTTTTTAGTCTTTTGTAGTTCAAGAGCTTTTTCAATGGTCTCTTTGTGTATATCGGCAGACCTGTGGATCCCGCCCTGAATACCTCTTACAGCCCTGCAGGGATACTGCTGGATCAGCAGTCCCGCCTTTGAGGGAGCTTCCTCAACCTTTGTACCTATCAGTTTTTCAGCCATATGCCAGGTGCTTCCGCATGGTGCACCTCTTATGACATTAACGGCGGATATCCTGCCGTTCTCAGTCTTAACTTCAAGTTCGGGTCTTGCAAGCTTTGAGGTGAAATCCGAAATGGCTGGATTGTCAGAGAGCGTACAGCAGATCTCCTCAATCTCGATATACATTCCGTACTTTTTTGCTATCTGCTCAAGCTCATGCACAGGAGCCTTTGCGGCTCCTCCGGGTACAATAAGTGATCTAACGCCTGCCTTTCCTGCCAGGTGCGCGATACCGGCTGTAACGTCAGGGTGAAGGGAATAGCTTATCAGAATATCGGATTTGAATACGGACTCATCCAGGTCTATGTTCTCAAGAAATTCTTCGGGTTCGTCGATAAAATCAGGAAAGTGTTCAGGGAGAGCTGCGGAAACAACATCAAGTTCTGTTTTTGAAAGAATTGTTTCGATAAGCCTTTTACCGTACTTTCCTCTTGTAATGACTCCGATTGTGCTCATGAAGATCTTTTCCCCGGAAGAGATTGTTCTGCTTGGATAAATATGCCTTGGCAGGATTTTTATATTAATAAATTATATTTTATCTGAGGAGAATTGTATGGACCAGTACAGCAATAATAAAGTATACTTCAGGTGCAACGTTTGTGAGCATACTTTTGAGGAAAACCCGGAAATATTCCCGATCAGATGTTTCCAGTGTAGTTCTGAGAACGTTTCGCGCCTTTAATTTCAAATCTTTAATATTACATTTATACACATAGGCTAAATATAATATTCTCTTTTTTAGTACTGCATGTCATCAAAGGGAAAACTCATAACTCTGGAAGGTATCGATGGTTCAGGTAAATCCACGGTTGCAGGTCGTCTGGCTTCAAATCCCGAATTTTCCGATTTTGTCTTTACAAGGGAACCCACCGGAAGCTGGATAGGCGAGGCTGTTGATCGTGCAATTCATTCGGACACGGACCATCTGGCAGAGCTTATGCTTTTCGCCGCTGACCATGCGGAGCATATATCAAAACTGATCAGGCCGTCACTGGACAGTGGCAGGCATGTCATATCCGATCGCTACTCAGCAAGTCGCTATGCATACCAGGGGATGACACTTGCCGACAGATTTGATGACCCGCTGGACTGGGTACGCAATTTACACAGGGACTGGACAATAGAACCTGATCTTACGATACTCTTCGACGTAGATCCCGGGACAGCGGTTGCAAGATGTGGCAGCAGAGGGGACAAGACCAAATTCGAGAAGATAGGTTTTCTGGAAGGTGTGCGTGCTAACTACCTGAGGCTTGCGAAAGAAAACCCTGACTCATTTGTTATTATTGATGCGGGGAAGGGTATAGATGAGACCGAAGCAGAGCTTATTGATATAATACATTCTTTTTTGAAGCTTTGACTTGAAGTCTATTATTATCTATTTTTATAAGCATCTTCTTATTTTTATGTATAAAAAGATTCTTAATATATGATCAATATATTATAACTAATTATAGTTATACGCAATTTCAATCTGTATTGATTGTTCCGGGTCGGGTCCGGAGTATATTTGGGCGTGGGTAATTGATGATTGATTCATATATTGTACAGAATTCCCCGATAGGGATATTTGTTGTAGATAAAAATGACAGCTTTACAGTCTTTAACAGGTCAATGGAGTCTATCTGCGAAGTCTCGGCAGATGATATTATAGGAGGGGACCTGGATCATGTATTTTCCGAACACTTTCCTGTCTGGGAGAATGAGCTCAAAGAACTTTTCCAGGAAGCAAAATCTTCCCTTGAGACGGTCGCAGAGGAGAATATTCCCTTTTCAGATCGGGAAAAAGAGCTGATTTTGAGTTCGGTGACATTTTTTCCGGTAGTTGATGACTCTGGATCCTATGATGGTATGGTGTGCTATGTGGGGGAGATCTGTGAAGAAGGTTTCAGGGAAAAAGGTTTACTGGATGAGATATCAAGTGCCAGTAAAGAGGCATCTGTTGAAAAGGATATTCCTGTTGTCATTTTCAGGTGGTCTGCTGAAAAGGGAAGACCTGTGCTTTTCGTATCCGATAACATCTCTCAGATCGGTTATACGAAAGAAGAGCTGGAATCGGGGGCTATAAAGTATATTGACATCGTGCATCCGGAAGACAGGAATATGCTGCTTGCGGATTTTGAGTCTTTTGAGACGACCGACAGGGTCTACTTCTCTGATGATTACAGGCTTTTGAACAGGTCAGGGGATAGCTTCTGGGTAAACGAGATATCCCTGCTTAAAAAGAAAGATGACAGCTCTTTCAGATATGATGGTATTGTGATCGACAAAACTGACAGGAAAAAGGCAGAGCTCTCCCTCAAAGAAGAACGTGATCGCCTCGAGAGAATAAGTTCCGGCATGGGCCTTGGTCTTGCGGTAATCTCGCGTGATTTCCGTACAATATGGGCCAACGATATACTCAGGGACATATTCGGTGATGTCGAGAACAAGTTATGCTATGGGGCTTACAACAAAAGGTCAAAAGTTTGTGATGGGTGTGCCGTGAGGGAAGTTTTTGATAAGGGACTGGACAGGGTTGTAAGAGAACAGCAAGGCTTCGACAGGAATGGTAATCCAATGTGGTCGGAGATTATTGCAACACCAATAAGGGATAGTGATGGGAACATTACCGCCGCAATGCAGGTAGTTATACCTGTTACGAAAAGAAAAATGAGAGAACTGGAACTCAATGAGAACAGAGCAAGGATCGAAAGTATACTCCGATCGGCACCTGTGGGGATCGGGGTAATAAAAGACGGAAGGTTCGAAGATGTTAATGACAGGTGCTCCGAGATACTCGGTTACTCGGGGGAGGAGCTCACAGGCCGGAGCATACGTTCTCTTTTCGACATAGATGATACCTACAGCGATGTGGAAGCTGTCCTGAAATCGGGGATAAAAGAAAACGGTGTGGGAACTATAGATACACAGGCAAAGAGGAAGGATGGCAGGATAATAGATGTTGAGATCAGTGCCACCCCGATCTATCCGGAAAATCCTTCAAAAGCCATCAGTTTCACGGTGATGGATGTAACAGAGAGCAAGAAAAATGAGAGAGAACTTAAAAAACATACTCAGGAGCTCGAACAGCTTAATCGTCTCAAGGATCTTTTCTCTGATATTATTCGTCATGATCTCTTAAATCCTGCAGGAACCATCAAGGGCTATACGGAAATACTGGAGGAGATGGAGGATGACGAGAACAAGCTTCATATCTTAAAGATGATACAGGACAGCAATAAAAGACTTATCGAGCTTATTGAGAATGCTTCCAAATATGAGAAACTGAATTCTATTGATGAGATTGATTATTTCGACGAAGATCTTGTTGCTGTCTTTGAAGAAGTTGTCAGGGACTTCGGGCAGGCTCTTGCAGACAAAAATATAGATGTTAATCTGTTTTCAGAAGGGCCCTGTGTCTATGCCGTAAATCCTCTTGTGAGTGAGGTTTTTGCTAACCTGCTGTCCAATGCCATCAAGTACGGTCCGGAAGGCGAAAGGATAGATATTGCTTTTCATGATAATGACAATACATGCAAAGTCACCATTAGCGATCAGGGGGACGGTATCCTGGATGAGGATAAGTTATTTGTCTTCGATCGTTTCAAACGTCTCGATAAAAAGGGTGTCAAGGGCACTGGTCTGGGACTTGCAATCGTTAAGCGTATTATGGAACTTCATGGTGGAAGTTACGGGGTTGAGGACAACCCTGAAGGAAAAGGTAGTGTTTTCTGGGTCACATTCAGCAAAAGCTGCCTGTAACCCGTATCAACTCAGAGTTCGTTCTTATCGGCAAACTGGATAAGTGCCTCGCCAAGTGAACGTGCGTATTTTGGATTCAGGTTAAAGCGTCCTTTTTTCTGTCCGCCCCTCTCCTTTGCGATCTCTATGTATTCGTTCTCGTATCTCTCGCTTGAGGCAAGGCTTACTGTCAGGTACCAGCCTGCTCCCATCTTTATCTCTGCGTAACCTTCGCCTACTTCTATATTATCTTCTTTATCTGCCATATTTACACCGTGATAACAGGATTATCAGTAAATCTATTGTACCATTTCCGGGGGGATGGATCCGTTATGAAGTGCTGTTGCCACAAGGGCTCCTTTAATACCGATCCGCTCGAGTGTCTCAATATCCTCTTTATTGCGGACTCCCCCGCCAAGAAGCACATTGTGGTCTGAGATGGAAACTATTTTACTTAAGAATTGTGAATCCACACCACTTGACGTACCGACCCTGTCAAGGTCAAGTATTATTATATCCTGCAGATCAAGATCATTGAGTATCCTCACGATCTCAAAGGGATCGTCCGGCATATCAGGGTCGCTGCTGAGTATCTTTCCATTTTTCTTATCAATGCTTACCACCACGCGTCCGGGATGTGCGGCGGCTACTTCCCTGATAGTTTCAAGTGAGGCTGTTTCGGTTCCAAGTACCACTGTCTGCACGATCTCCAGGATGTCATCCGTTTCTGACGGTGAGCTGATCCCGGGGTCCACCATGGTCCTGGATTTTTTGGCGATGTCTTCCATGACTTCGAAGTTCTTTTCCCTCTTGCCGATATCCTCAAGCAGGTTAAGATCGGCAATGTATACTTCACGGGGTTTTATAGTTTCAACTACCTTAATAGGATCCGAACTGTTGCATATGCGGCTGGAAAAGTGGATGGCCTTATATTCATGCCTGTTTCCACCCTGTGCGTGCACAACTGTCCTGTTAAAAATATCAAGAACTAAGAGGATACGAAACATATTTAATTCATACATATGTCATGCTATAAAAAAGAGGTTATACAATGAAATTACTCGTCAGTCCCATTAGCCCTGAAGAGGCAATCGCAGCACACCAAGGTGGTGCTGACATTATTGATGTTAAAAACCCCAAAGAAGGCTCACTGGGTGCCAATTTTCCCTGGGTTATCAAGTCTGTGAAGGACGCTATTGATTCCCGCAAACCCATCAGTGCGACCATCGGGGACTTCAACTTTAAGCCGGGTACCGCATCCCTTGCGGCCCTGGGTGCTGCCGTTGCCGGTGCGCACTACATCAAGGTTGGTCTCTATGATGTGCAGACAGAGGAACAGGCACTTGAGATGCTGACCAATATAACAAAGTCGGTCAAGGATCTGGATCCCGATAAGAAAGTTGTTGTATCAGGCTATTCCGATTACAAGAGGATCAATTCTATCTCCCCGCACCTGCTTCCGGCAATAGGTGCACAGGCAGGCGTGGATGTTGTAATGGTCGATACCGGTATCAAGGACGGTCGCTCAACCTTTGAGTTCATGGACGAAGATGAGCTCACCCGTTTCACAGGTGCCATCCGTGAGCAGGGCCTTGAATCCGCACTTGCAGGCACGCTGAAGTTCGAGGACCTTCCGGTGCTCAGACGCATCAATCCCGATATTATCGGTGTGCGCGGCATGGTATGCGGAGGCGACAGGACTTCCTGCATTCAGGAAGAACTGGTTGTCAAGCTGAAAAATGAGATGTGAGCTGTTCTCATCTCGCCTTTTATTTTCCGGTATATTTTTTAATCCCGCCTGACCATTAATATTTTAGCAGATGCTTTATACTTCTACCGTGGTGATTCAATTTGACCGAAGAGATTACCGTCAATGTGGGACAGGCATATCCGCGTGATGTCGGCAGGGGCATTGCGAGGCTCGATAAGGACCTCATGCAGAGCATAGGGGTTATCAGCGGCGATATCGTTGAGATCGGGAACAAGGAGAAGTGTTATGCAATTGTCTGGCCCGGCTACCTGGACGATGCAGGTAAGAAGATAGTCAGGATAGACGGAAATCTCAGGACCAATGCCAGGGTGGGTATAGATGACTGGGTAACTGTCAGAAAGGTTTCGGTAAACGAGGCTGACAGGGTTGTCCTGGCACCAACAAGAGAAACCCATCTGGTCGGAGGCGCGCGTTTTATTCTCAGGATACTGGAGGGTCGTCCCATTGCAAAG
>JAALLQ010000139.1_pt1 | contig 24062 bp, 23 predicted proteins | sample 7245921 | NCBI WGS metagenome assembly JAALLQ01 (sample SAMN13049200, study PRJNA578106) | oil field metagenome | isolation source: filtered produced water from oil reservoir B7 | place: USA:offshore Texas | collected 2016 | reverse complement strand
GAAAAACGTGTTTTAAAAAGCGGGAAAATAATAAGAAAGTTAAGGCTTGACGAACTACCCCAATTTTGGAATATAATAAAAGGGAGTATGTCTATTGTAGGTCCCAGGCCAGAAATGTTGGAGTTTCATAACATGATGTCAAACCAAATTCCTTTCTACAATTACAGACTTAAACTAAACCCAGGAATAACAGGCTGGGCACAGATACACTACAAGCACACATCAACCCTTGAAGACTATATGAAAAAAACAGAATATGATCTGTATTACATAAAAAACAGGAACATATTTCTAGATATTAAAATAATGCTCAAAACACTTGAAACAATGGTAGGAATGAGGGGGACAAGGTGACTTCTCCAAAAATTTTGATAATTAACAATTCAATAACTAGCTTAATAAATTTCAGGAAAGAACTAATACAAGTGTTGAACGAAAATAATTATGATGTTTATTTTACCGTACCTGAAGACCTACAAAATGACCAAGTACAACAGCTTATTAGTATTGGAACAAATTATATTCAAAGCTACATGCAAAGAAGAACTATAAATCCATATTTTGAACTGAAGGTTTTATTTGAATACAAAAGAATAATAAAAGAAACGAATCCAAATCTCATTTTGTCTTTTACAATCAAGCCTAATGTTTACGGTTCTTACGTAGCTAAAAAATACAAGATACCTATTATTCTCAACATAACAGGGTTAGGATCTGGTTTTAACAATAATAGTATTAAACATTTGGTAACAAATATGTACAAATACGCTTGTAAAAATGCTTCTTTCATTTTTTTTCAAAATGAAGATAATTATAGATATTTTATAGATAATAAAATCGCAGAAAAAGCTAAATCCAAAATTCTACCAGGTTCAGGTGTTAATTTAGAAAAGTTTAAGCCTACGAAAAAATCAAAAGACGATGGGATAACAAGATTCCTTTTCATAGGTCGAATTATGAAAGAAAAAGGCATAGAAGAATACTTAGAAGCTGCAAAATACATTTCTAATAAATATTCAAACGTAGAATTTCAAATCTTAGGCCCATATGAAGAAGAAAAGTACAAAGAGGTAATTTTAAATTTTAACAACTCAAAAATAAGGTATTTAGGAAAATCAGATGATGTAAGAAAAGAAATTAAAGAAGTGGATTGTATAATAAACCCTACTTACCATGAAGGAATGTCAAATGTTCTATTAGAAGGGGCGGCTATGGGGAAGCCTCTTATTGCATCAAATATTCCAGGATGCAAAGAAATAGTTGAAGATGGTGTAAACGGGTATTTGTTTGAGCCAAAAAACACACAAAAACTAATAGAAAAAATAGAACAGTTTTTAAAGTTATCTTTTTCCGAAAGAGAAAAACTTGGTAGAGCTGGAAGACAAAAAGCTGAAGAAAACTTCGATAGAAACATTGTGATAAAAGCATACCTTGAAACAATTAGAAAGATACTAAATTAGTGCGTGAGATATCAAGTATCTTAAATCATTAAGAAGGTGATTTAATGTCAAATGTTCTTGTAACAGGTGGAGCTGGATTCGTTGGATATCACTTTTCTAAAAAGATTTTAGACAATAACTTTTCAACTATAATTTTAGACAATTTGGATGATTATTACGATATCGAACTAAAATTAAAAAGATTGTCTCTTTTAGGAATTGATACTTCAGAAATCAAATATGGAAAAGAGCAAAAAAGTAAAATGTACAAAAATCTAGTATTTGTAAGAGGAGATATATGTGATAAAGAGCTAGTAGAAAATCTCTTTTCTAAAAATAACCTAGATTATGTAGTTCATATGGCAGCAAGATCGGGAGCAAGGAATTCATTTTCTAATCCCCTAGAATATATAAAAAATAATGTCGAAGGCACTACTAATATTTTGGACCTTGCGAATAGATATAATATTAAGCATTTTTTATTCACTTCCTCCAGTTCAGTTTATGGGAACATGGAAGAAAATAAAGATATCAGTGAATTGAAACCTATATCGTTGTATGGAGCTACCAAGTTATCTGCAGAAATAATCGCAGAAACATATGCCAAAGCAAAAAAACTTCCAATAACAATAGCAAGATTATTCTCCGTTTACGGCCCCTTAGGAAGACCAGATGGGTTTATATTTAAATGCATAGAAAGCATAAAAAATGAAATATCTATCGAACTTTTTAACAATGGGGAAATGTGGCGTGACTTTATTTATGTAAAAGATGTGGGAGAAATATTATTTAGAATACTCCTATCAATACCTGAAAGTGGCTTCAAGGTATATGATGTGGGAAGTGGAAAGGCTACTAAAATAACCGAAGTGCTTCAAATCTTGGAAGAAATCTTAGGTAAAAAATCAATAGTAAAAAATATCAGTGGAAGTAAGAACGAAAGCACAATAACAAAAGCACATAAAGAATTGATCTATCAAAATGTAGATCTCGAAAAAGTGTCTGATTTGAAAGCAAACCTAAAAGATTTTTTACAAACCCAGAAGGTCTATTAAAACTAGAGACTTTGAAAATAAAATGATTTTCAAAAATAAGATTTTGATTTTAAAAGGGTTACAGGGCGGTGCCTTCCCATCAGCCGGACGAGGGATCGCAGGTTTTTTCCTTAAACGGGCAGGCTGCGGGGCGAAGGGGAGCTAAAGAGTTTTTAGAGTTTTACCTAAAGTATAGAAAAAGATTCCCAGGAGGTCAAAAATTGATACCTAACTATAAAAAACTAGATAACACAAAAACATACTTAGTAACAGGTGCGGCTGGCTTTATAGGATTTCATCTCTCTAAAAGATTATTAAGCGAAGGATGTAACGTAATTGGATTGGACAACTTAAACGATTATTATAATGTAAACTTAAAAAAAGACCGGTTAAATATTTTAAAAGAACATGAGCAATTCAAATTTAAATATGTCGATTTAAAAGATAAAGAAAAATTAGAAGAAATATTCAAAGAGAATAAAATAGATATCGTTGTTAATCTAGCGGCGCAAGCAGGGGTAAGATACTCTCTACAAAATCCTGACGTCTACATTCAATCCAACGTTGTTGGTTTTCTAAACATATTAGAAATGTGTAGGCATTACAAAATAGACCATTTAGTTTATGCTTCATCTAGTTCAGTATACGGATTGAATATAAAAATGCCTTTTTCGGTTCATGATAATGTAGACCACCCCTTAAGCTTGTATGCAGCTACTAAAAAGTCTAACGAATTGATGGCACACACTTACAGTCATTTATATGGACTACCAACAACAGGCTTGAGATTTTTTACTGTTTATGGCCCGTGGGGAAGACCCGATATGGCATTATTCTTATTCACTGAAGCTATTCTTAATGACAAACCAATAAAAGTATTCAATTATGGTAAAATGAAAAGAGACTTCACATATATAGACGATATAATTGAAGGGGTAGTAAGGGTATTAAACAATCCACCCCAACCAAATCCTAATTGGGATAAAAGAAATCCAGATCCAGGAACGAGTAGCGCTCCTTACAAAGTATACAACATCGGGAATAATAACCCAGTAGAATTGATGAGATTCATTGAAACATTAGAAGAAAAATTAGGGAAAAAAGCAAAAAAGGAATTCTTACCTATGCAAGATGGAGACGTACCAGAAACCTACGCAGATATCGATGATTTAGTAAAAGATTTTGGATTTAAACCAAGTACCAGTTTAAATGAAGGAATTGAACGATTTGTTGAGTGGTATAAGGAGTATAAAAATATAAATAGATATCATTGAATTGTTCCGGGAGGAAATTAAACAAAGTTATTTTTTATATAAATTTTTTAGGCTCCATTACGAAAATAGTGGATAGAAAAAATGAAATAAAAAATGTGAAAAGTTAAAAAAAGGGGAGATTTGAAATGATTTCAAATATATTATTTTCAAAAAAAGTTAATAAAACTATATTATCAGCTTTTATGTTTACATTTATTTTATCTTTTTTGACTTGTATAACTATGTATACCGCAAGTGATAGAGAAGGTTATTTACGTTTTTTTGAAACTGGTTCTTCGGAAAGATTTGAAATATTATTTGTCTATTATGGGAAAATATTAAGTTTTTTAAACTCACCAGAAATAAGTGTATTAATTACAGTTCTTATATCCTATATGCTACTAGCTAAATCATGGGTAAAAATAGTTAATGTGAGGTGGTTCGAGTCTTTTTTACTCTTTAATGGATTTGCATTTTTGGTTTTTCATTATTTTATAAGTTTAGCTTTGAGAAACGGGTTAGCTTTGTCTTTAGCAATATTTGCCGCTGTAAAAATATTTCAAGGCAAAAGAAAATATTTTTTATTGCTTATTATCTCTCCCTTTTTTCATTATGGTGTTAGCCTTTTTGTGGGGTTAGTAGTTTTAACATATTTAACTTCTAAAATAAAGGAGAAAACGATAAAACAAATTTCTTTTATAAGTCTAATAATAATTTTTCTTCTGTTGATTCCTTTTTTAGAGTACATATTTTCATTGACAGAATTTGAAGGATATTACCTATCATATATTTATGGAGACCTTGGAAAAACAGAAAGATTTAGGTCATTTTCAATGATACTTATGTTTTTTTTAAGTTTTGGAATATTTAAAGCACCCGATTCATATTATAAAAGAATATTTATTTATTCTTTACCGTTTTTAATTTATTATTTTCTAACAGGTATTCCAATTTTCCATAGACTTTTAGCACCATCTTTATTTTTTACAATAACCTTATTTGTGAATAATAATTATAATAAAATTAGAAAATTTATGAGCAAATATTTTTTTATTTATTTTTTAATAATTTTCAACGTTTTTTCAATGCTTTACGCTTATTATTATTAAAGTATGATAGGAATGATCAATTCATAGCGACTCTATAAGAGTATTACAAGTGTTAATTCCAACCAATAGAGGGTAACGCATGGAAGAAACAAATTTGAGATTTTCAGACAGAAAGTTCTTTTTCTTGGGAATAATTGACAGGATTCAACAATCAATGGAAAGAAGCAGTATTCGCTTTGCCATGGTAACATGAATTTAATGAAAAAAGGAAGTGATTATATGAATTTACAATCAATTTATGATCATTCCCCCATATTTTTTCAAAATATCATGACCTCAGTGAAAGGTTATCAATTAAAACGGACTAGATATGGGAAATATTATTATGAACATTTGCAATTACTAAAACAATTACATACTTACACAGAAAATCAACTTCAAGAATACCAATTTGAAGAACTTATGAAGTTATTAAGGTATGTAAAAAACAATAGCAAATTTTATCATGAGTTGTATAAGGATATTGATATAGAAAAATTTAGTAGCGTTAAAGATATTAAATTTCTCCCCATAGTTACTAAAGAGATGTTGAGAAAAAATATAGAAAAGGTAATCACAATTCCAAAAAAGGGAGCAGTTGCTGATCATACTGGAGGAACAACTGGGAAATCCTTAACTGTTTATAACAGAGTTCAAGATATTCAAAAAAGAATGGCTGTGTTGGACTTTTTTAAATTAAAACATGGTTTTGAAAATATAAAAATGAAAAGAGCAACTTTTATGGGAAAACACATAGTTCCCCCCATGCAAAAAAAGAAAGTTTTTTGGAGATTTAATAGACCTATTAATCAAATGCTCTATTCCTCATTTCACTTAACAGAAGAAAATATACCATATTATATTAGTAGTTTAAATGACTTTAAACCCGATGCAATAGATGGCTTTGTTTCTTCGATTTATGAAATTGCTTCTTACATAAAAAGAAAAGGCATTGAATTAAAATTTCAACCTAAAGTAGTCTTTCCAACTTCTGAGACTGTAACTAAAGATTACAGAGATACTATTGAGAAAGTTTTTAATTGTAAAGTCAGGGACCAGTATGCATCTTCTGAAGGGGCACCATTTGTATGGGAATGTAGTTATGGGAACCTACATTATGATATAACTACAGGGGTCATTGAAAATATAGAAGATTCAAATGAGATATTGGTTACTAGTTTTTTAGCCTATGGGACGCCACTTATAAGGTATAAAATTGGTGACAGTATGATTTTTGATGATTCCAATAAAAGGTGCAAGTGCGGTTTTAATACACCTTTAATAAAATCCATTGAAGGAAGAAAAATTGACTTTTTATATTCAACAAAGGGTGCCAAAATAAATCTTGGAAACATCTCAAATATCTTCAAAAATATTCCTAATACAATAATCAAAGCACAACTTATTCAGGACTCATTAGAACATATAATAGTCAAAATTATGGTAGATAAGGATTTTCTTCCAAAGCATAAAGATTTGTTAGCAGATGAAATTAAACATAAATTTGGCAATGATATGAAAGTGGATATAAAAATTGTCAATGATATTCCCAGAGAGAAAAGCGGAAAGTACCGAATTATTATTAATAAGGTAGATCAAAATCCTAATTTTAATGAAAAAAACGAAAGAATGAATCTTTAAATTTTTTAGTTAATTAATAAGCAGCTTTAGATCCCGTTCAAAAAGTGTGGGTAGAAAAAATGAAATATGAACAAATGATTAAATAATCTGGTATCATGTAAGGAAACACAAAATAGGGTTCTCTTCCAAAAAGTGTGGGTAGAAAAAATGAAATATGAATAAATGATTAAATAATCTGGTATCATGTAAGAAAACACAAAACAGATAAGGAGTGATATCAGATGAGAAAAGAGCTACCAAAATTCTTTGAACAGATACTAAATATAACAGAACCATGGTTCATAGAAAAGATAGAGCAACAAGGAGATACAATCAACATATATGTGGATTTCAAAAAAGGTGCAAAGTTTGAATACAACGGTAAATATTACAGTGCATACGATACGGTTCAAAGAAAGTGGAGACACTTAAACCTATTCCAATATGAAACATACATACATGCAAGGGTAGCTAGGATAAAAACAGATGATGGAACAAAGATTGTAGAGGTTCCTTGGGCTCGAAAAAACTCTGGATTCACTTTATTGCTTTGGTAAACTTAATTAACTCCAGCTTAATTACCCACTATTTTCGTGAGAGAAGCCAGTATTTCTTTTAAATCTCAAAAAATTTAGAAACATAATGTCTATCTTTAATTTTACAATTAATAATAAAAGAATTCGAAAAAACATATTGTTGACATGAATTACCGTTTCCCATACAAGGGTATTTTATATGTTGAAGGATATTTGATAAAAATGATAATTGGTCTTAACAACCCTCTAAATGCTCTAGAAAAAATAATTCAGAATTTAATAGAGAGAAGGTGAATTATTAATAATAATAATAATAATAATAATACAGTAAGAGTACTTCATGTAGTAACGTCTATGAATAGAGCAGGAATTGAAACTTTATTGATGAATATATACAGGAATTTAGATAGAGAAAAAATACAATTTGATTTTTTAGTTCAAACTGATAAGAAAAATGATTATGAAGATGAAATCAAGAAATTAGGGGGAAGAATATATAAAATTAAAAGATTGAATGTATTCAAACCTCATAAATTTTATAATGACTTAAGAAAATTTTTTAAAAATCATAATGAATACGAAATAGTTCATTCACATATAAATACTTTTAGTAAAATAGTTTTAAAAGCAGCAGCAAAAGAAAACATAAAAGTTAAAATTGCCCACGCTCATACATCCTACGCCGGATTTAATCTGAAAATGATAATCAAATACTTATACAGATTAAATATAAATAAATATGCTGATTATAAATTTGCTTGCTCTTATGATGCTGCAAAATGGGTTTTTGGAAATAATAAAGAATATATATTATTTAAAAATGGAATTGAGTATGAAAAATTTCTTTATAATGATAAAACTAGGAATAAAATTAGAAAAGAATTAGGACTTTCCAATAATGATATACTGATAGGCCATGTAGGAAGATTTAGCAAATCAAAAAATCATGACTTTTTGATAGATGCTTTTAAAGAACTGCAAAAGAAAAATGACAATAGTTATTTAATGCTTGTTGGAAAAGGGGTTTTGGAAGATTTAATAAAAGAAAAGGTAAAAAGATATAATCTCACTGAAAAAGTTTTTTTTATGGGAGTCAGAAATGATGTTTACAAATTAATGCAAGCTATGGATGTTTTTGCTTTCCCTTCAACTTATGAAGGATTACCTATAGCAGTTGTAGAGGCACAAGCAGCCTCATTACCTTGTTTAGTTTCTAATAATGTTTCAAAAGAAGTAGTTATTGATCCAAATCTTATTGATTATGCTTCATTAAAAGATTCTCCTAAAAAATGGGCAGAAAAGATGATGAAATTATATAAATCTAATAGTAATAGAAAAATAATTGATATAACAAATCTAGAAAAAAATGGTTATAATATAAAAACAAATTCTAAAAAATTACAGGATTTTTATTTGAGTAAAATTTTAGAATATTAATACAGAGGTGCACTTACTAAACGAAAAGTGGTTCTTTCCATCAACGATTGACTTGATTAGCCTCTGGTAATATAATTGATGAAAATCACTTAAAAGAGGATGAGGGGAATGGAAGAAATAGTTAAGTTGTTGGATGAGAACTTAGAATACATTAAGCATGAAGTATCGGGAGATAGAATAACGATTTGGGTGAAAACAGCTAAAAAAGAAGTAATCTGTCCGTATTGTGGGAAACCATCCAAAAAAGTACATTCAAGGTATGAAAGAAGCTTTCAAGATTTACCGATCCAAGGTAAAAAAACAACGATAGTTGTAATAAGAAGAAAGATGTTCTGTGAAAACAAAGAATGTAAGAAAAAGACGTTTACTGAACCTTTTGACTTTGTGGAACCAAAATTCAAAAGAACGAAAAGGTTGAAAAGAGATATTTGAAACAATAAGAAGTGAAGGTTATACAGGTAGTTATTCAAACATTGGAATATATTTGGCAAAAGAAATTTAAAAATTGAAGATCCAAAAGAAATAAGGGTGAAAAGAAAAAATTTAATCAAACTACTGTACAAACCCGTTGAAGAAGTAGAAGCTCTTTCAAAAGAGTTGTACGAAAAGATCATTCAAAGATACCCAGTTATTGAAAGTATAATAAACTTAGTAAATGAATTCAAACAGATGTTGAAATCAAAGAACGTTGAAAAAGTTGAAGAATGGATAGAAAAAGCAAGTAATCTAAAAATCAGAAAGATAGATAAATTTGTGAACGGTTTAAAAAGAGATATGCAAGCGGTTAGAAATGCTATTGTATATGAATACAACAATGGGCTAGCAGAGGGTTCTGTGAATAAACTGAAAGTTATTAAAAGGATAATGTATGGAAGAAACAAATTTGAGATGTTGAGACAGAAAGTTCTTTTTCTAGAGAATAATGGGTAATTCAACAATCAAAGAGAAAGAAGCAGTATTCGGTTAGCCATAGCAACAGTAAAAATAACTATTTTCGGAGGTCAACATAATGAAAATTGTTCAGGTAATTGGGTCTTGTGCTCCTGGCGGAGCAGAAGTTTTTGTAAAAGATCTTATTAAGCAGTTGAAGTTTTTTGGTCATGATGTAGAACTCTGGGTCATGATCAGCGCAAAAGATAAAAAGCTTGTCACTGAAGAAACGTTGGATTTTGAAAAATCATTTGTTTCAGAACTAAATAGTTTTGATATACCTGTCAAATTTTTGGATAAAAGGCAGCAAAAAGATTGGAGGAAAACAACTAGAAATTTGAGAATTCAATATGATAGATTCAAGCCAGAAATTGTTCACGCTCATTTAGAATCAGTGACCTTTCATGTCGTAAAAGCCTTTTCTTCTAAACCAAATATTGTTCAAACTAAACATAGTACTGTTATTAATTACCCAATTTTACAAAAAACATATTTAAAAAGAAAATGTTCTCGCTATGTTGCCATCTCGAATAAAGTGAAAAGTGTATTAATCAACTCACTTAATTTAAAACCTGAAGAAATTGTTACAATATATAACGGAATAGACTTAAATAAATTCAAAATAAACCAAAAAAATAATTCTGAGGTAAAAAAAATAATTTCTATAGGAAGACTAACTAAAGCAAAAGATTATCCTAATTTGTTTAGAGCCCTAGACAAATTGATACCAAAATTGAATAAACAGAATATACCCTTGCCATCTGTTAATATAGTTGGAACTGGGAAACTCGAAAAAGAATTAAAAACTTTAACTTCAAAAATGAACTTAGATAATATTGTTAGTTTTTTAGGAGTAAGACAAGATATACCTGAATTACTAAAAGAAAGTGATATTTATGTAATGTCTTCAGAATGGGAAGGGCTTTCAATTTCACTTATCGAAGCTTTAGCGTCTGGCATACCTATAGTTGCCACAAATGCAGGGAGCAATAATGAGATAGTAGAGAATAATGTTAGTGGTATAATTGTTCCAATAAAAAATCCAGAAGCCTTAGCAGAAGGTATATATAATTTGATTATTAACAAAGATTTAAGAGACAGATTATCAAAAGAAGCAATAAAGAGATCTGATTTATTCGCCATTGAAAATTGTGCTAAAAAACATGTGGAAATGTATAAGGAGCTGATTAGCCGTTCAAGATAGTTTGGTTAAATATGATGAGAATTCGCTATATCATACCAAAAAAATACAAAATTTTATTCCTTTTTTGAGAATGATTGCTTTTGAAGTAATTATCGTTCAAGGGCTTTTGATAAATAATTCTATTGTAACTTTCTTTGCATTTATACTACTTTTTTATTTTATAAAAATTCTGTTCTCTTCCAAAAAGTGTGGGTAGAAAAAATGAAATATAAATATAGAAATAACTGCTTGCACTTACTAAAATAAAAGTTAGTTCTTTCCTCAACAATTGTCTTGATTAACCTTTATTGTAATGATTGATAAAAATCACTTAAAAGAGGATGAAGGATATGAAAGAAATAGTTAAATTGGTAGTTTGCACATATTGGTAGATGAAAGGATGACAACGGCGATTATCGACAGGTTAATCTATAACAGTGAGATAATATTATTCAACGGAGAAGGCTACCATTACAGGAACCAAAGACGAGATATTCAGTAAAACTGATAAATATTTGATTTTTCTCTTTTCATATGAAAAGAGAAGGAAAAGAGCTTCTTTTTTCTATATGGTACATAATTAGGTTAGCAGTTAGCCATAGCATAATCTTTGTCACGGACATCTAATATGATCTAATGCGAACATTTGACAAATACCAAAACAATTGTTATAATCTTTTAATATTGTTCAAAAATTGAACGAAGGTGTTGAATAACGTGCAAGATAATGAAATACTCATTCTAGAAGAATTGGAAAAGAACTCTAGTATTACTCAAAGAGGCCTTTCAGAAAAAACAGGGTTATCCTTAGGAATGGTGAATAGACTTTTAAAAAAGTTCATCAAAAAAGGGTTTGTCAAATTAGAAAGGTTGAACAGCAAGAGTTTCAGGTACATATTAACGCCCGAAGGATTCAAAGAAAAAAGTAAAAAGACAATTGAGTATATGAAAATATACTATAGAAGAATATTGCTGATAAAACAAAACATAGAAAGAATAACACAAAGATATGGAAGAAATAGAACTTACGTTCTATTTGGGAAAGATAAAGAAATGAAGGAAATAATTGAAGGAATATTGAAAGAGTTGAGAGTTAAATACATAACAGAAAATGATGTTGAAAAAATAGAAAGTACAAACGTTGTATTATATTGGAATGTTGAAGATAAGGCAAAGCTTGAAGGTTTGAAGAGTGAATTTTTGATGGATCGCATTTAAGTCAATATTGAAATCAAAGAACGTTGAAAAAGTTGAATAATGGATAGAAAAAACTAATAATCTAAAAATCGGGAAGTTTTTTCTTGGTAGGTCCGGATAGTGTGCACCAATCATGGATAAGAACTACCGTTCAGTTAGCAACATCAGATTATCTCTTTACAAAAGAAATAATAAAAAGATCAAAAAAAGATTTTTAGTACTATTTTTAAATTTCACATCTATACATATTATATGAGGGAGAATAATAATGAAAAAAATGCTTATACACATAGGTTATCCTAAAACAGCAACTACAACTATTCAAGAAAGTTTATTTGTCAAACTACATGAAGCTGGGGAAATTAACTATTTGGGAAAAGCTGATTATTCCTCAAATTATTATTTTAATCAAGCATACGATTTACATAGATCTTTCCTTTTGAGCAAAAGTTTTAATGTTGATGAACTTAAAATCTCATCAAAAAAAACTAATGTCATCTCTGACGAGTATTTCACTATAGCTCCGTGTTTTCTTGAAGCTGAGTTAGGTATCAAAGGTGTTGATCCTTTTAAATACCCCCAAAGATTATCTACCTTATTTAAAAATGCTGTCGATAGTATTGAAATAATGGTAACAATCAGAAATCAAAAAGATTCGATATATTCTTATTATGTAGAACATTACAAAGATTTTCTGGACGATAAATCCAATGATACGCCAACAAAATTTATTTTTGAAAATGGAAAAAGAAAAACTTTAAGAAAAGAGAGATTAAAAATTTACTCTTTTTTGGACCTTTTAGAAAAATATGAGGAATGTTTTGGGAAAGGAAATATACGCATATTACTTTTTGAAGATCTTAAATATGACCCAAAGTTTTTTTGCGACCAACTGAGTCAAATAATAAATGTGGAAAGCAGTTTAGTCGAAACACTGTTAACAGGGAAACATCTTCGGGAGAAAAAAAAGTCCAAAACAGGATATTATGCTGAAGTCATGAAAACAAAAGCACTTGGAAAAATTGTAAAAAAGCTTCAAAAAAACGATTTAGTTTACAAAATAATTTCTTCTTATAAGAAAAGATATGGTAAAAATAGTAAAATGTTAAACGCTATTCGTAAGCTAATGTATAAAGAAGATTCTTTTTTCATCCCTAAACTAAGTGAAGAAGAGCAAAATATCATATTTCAGGAATTTAGAGAAAGTAATCTAAAACTTAGCGAGAAGTATAATATTGATCAAGAGAAGTTGAAAAAGTATGGATATATTTAATAAATTGAGGTATCTTGCATGAGTGAAATCAGAGAATTGGGAAGCAAGTCAGCTATTGTCTTTACTGGAAGAATCATTGGGCAGTTTATTGGATTCATTTCAGTTATCATTATTGGAAGACTTTTAGGTGCAGAGATATACGGACAATTTGTTTATATAACAAGCTTTTTAACCTTTTTTATTATAATTCCCAAACTGGGCATGGAAAATGGCATTGTATCGTTTTTATCTAGGAATACTATTAGTAAGGAAGAAAAAAGGAGTATTTTAAGTTTTAGTCTACTTTTATCTGGGGCTTTAAGTGTAATTGTCATTGTTGTTAGTTATCTCAATGCGGAACTTATACTAAAAACTTTGTTGAACGATGTTGCCTATGGAGAGTTGTTTCTTCTTCTTTTACCTACTATAATTTTAGATTCAGTAAAGGCTATGTTGCAAAGCTCTTTGAGGGCAGTAAGAAAAATTAAAGAGATAACTTTTATGGAGAATCTTTTTGCGCCAATAAGCAAGATTCTCTTTGTTATCTTACTTGTAATAATATTCAATATTCAAAATTACCTACCGTTAGTGATTCCTTTGTATGTCAATTCCTTTGTTTCAATAGGATATTATATATATAAGTTGAACAAGTTAGGTTTGATAGGGAAAGTATCCAAACAGTTTGATAACATCCAATTAGTAAGGTTTTCATTGCCCTTATTGTTCAGTGGTGTAGTATCGATCATCACTCATAATGTTGATCAGTACATGATTGGGTATATGAGAGGGGCAACTGAGGTAGGGATTTACAGGATAGCTTTACAGTTTGGTACATTTTCGAGCATGGCTTTGGTAGCTGTGAACACCGTTTTTGCCCCCCTTATTTCTAATCTTTTTCACGATAATAGGATTAGTGATCTCTCTAATATGTATAAGGTAACTACAAAATGGATTACCGCGATAAATCTGATGATATTCGGGATGATATTGGTTTTTTCTGAAGACATCATGCATCTTGCAGGAGAAGAATTCATGATAGGCTCTGTCGCTTTGATCTTGGTGTGTCTTGGTCAGATCATCAATTCAATAGTTGGGTCCGTAGGATATTTAAATACAATGACTGGACATCCTCAATTAACTTTGATTTCAAATGTTATTGCTATGGCTGTAAATGTGGTCTTGAATTTGCTTTTGATAAGGCCATTCGGTATCAACGGAGCTGCTATAGCAACTGCAGTTTCTTTAGGGATTAAAAATATAATAAATTTCATTTTTATGTTCAAGAACTTAAAGATTCATCCGTATGACAAGAGTTATATATCGTTGTTCGGAGTTCTAGCTTTATCTACGGTCACTGTTTTTATTTTGTCGAGTTTTATGGATATTAATTATCTACTTAAGCTTATTATTTGTGGAGTTGTATACAGTGCGTTATTCGTATTTTTGGTGTTTAAATTTGTTATGAGTGAGTATGAGGTAAATACTTTAAAAAGAGAAGTTAAGAAAGTTTTCAAAAAAGCTTAGGAGTTGGTTGAATGGAGAAGCATCAAGAGGAAGCGAATTATCTTAAATCTTTGGCTATCAAAGCTGGGAAGGCGATAATGGAGGTATATGAAAGGGAGTTCGATGTTGAAATAAAAGAGGATGATTCTCCTGTTACCCAGGCAGATAAGAAGTCAAATTCTATTATAGTCAGTGGACTTAGAGAAGCTTTCCCGAATTATGCTATCCTTTCTGAAGAGTCAAAAGATGACAAAAGTAGATTAAATAATGACTTTTGTTTTATAGTTGACCCTTTGGATGGCACCAAAGAGTTTATAAAACAAAACGGGCAATTTACAGTTAATATAGCCCTTTGTTATAAAAAGAGACCTATTTTAGGGGTTATTTATGCACCTGCAATTAAAAAGCTTTATTATGCCTTTAAAGGTGAAGGGGCATATTTAGAGGATGTTGAAAGCGGTGAAGTGAAAAGGCTTAAAGTTACGGATAAAACAAACAATCTGATCATAGTAGCCAGTAGGTCTCACTCTTCTCAGAAGGAGAAGGAGCTTATAGAAGAGCACAAAGAGCTTATCAGTGATGTGATATATGCTGGAAGTTCACTCAAGGGTTGTATGGTAGCAGAGGGTAAAGCGGATGTTTATTATCGCTTTGGGCTTACTTCTGAGTGGGATACAGCTGGTATGCACTGCATAGTTGAAGAATCTGGGGGAATATTCAGGCAGTTGGATGGTTCTGAAATGTTGTACAATAGAGAAAACGTTCTCAACGAAAAAGGTTTTTATGTTGTGAACAGAGAAGAAAATATCTGGGTTTAAGTAGGAAGGAGTAAAATGTTCGATATAGCGTTGATACCTTTATTGGCAGCAATATTCTTGGCAATAAATATGGGAGGAAGCGGGATAGCGGCTGCTTTTTCCTCTTCTTATGGGGCGAACTTGATTAGAAAAGATTTGATCCCAGGTTTGTTTGGCGCCTTTGTGTTGATGGGGGCGTTGTTTTCAGGAGAGAAGGTTACACAGACCATTGGGACTGGAATAGTTCCTGAATCCTATTTTACGTTAGCTGTGACAACGATTTTGTTGATTTCAGTGGGAATCTCTATTCTTCTTGCGAACCTTTTGAGGGTTCCTCAATCTACTAGCCAATCAACCGTATTTGCCCTTATGGGTATTGGAATTTATCTATCTGATATCAATACCGAAAAACTTTTATTCCAAATTGTGCCTGCGTGGTTTTATTTACCTTTTTTATCTTTTTTATTCACCTATATTCTGGGAAAGTTTATATACAAGCCTATTAGGGATAAAACGTTCATCAACTTCAGTTTGATTAAAGATCATCCTGTTGTTAAATATTCCGTCATTTTTAGTTCTTGTTATGTTGCATACGCTATAGGGGCTAACAATGTAGCTAACGCAAGTGGAACGATTTTTTCTTTGTTGTACAACACCATGGGTGAGGCTGTAGATGGTGCTTTTTTGTTTATTATAGTGACTTTATTGATTGCTCCATGGTTTGGAATCGGCGGTTCTATATTCAGTACCCGTGTGTTAGAAACAACGGGGAAGAACATCATTGAATTTGGACCGTTGGGAGCCCTGTCTATTTCAGTGATAACCGGAACTTTGTTGATTTTAGCTTCCGTGTATGGTGGAATTCCAGTCGCCCTGGCACAGCTTAATGTAGGTGCGATACTTGGACTGGGGGTGTACAAAGAAGGACTTAGGAATACTTTTAATAAAAAAACGGTGAAAAGAATACTGGTTGTTTGGATCGTTTCACCTATTATGGCTTTTGTGATTTCATATTTATTGATGAGTATTTATATGGGATGAGCTTTTTTGATCGATTAATTTAAGGATCTTTGGACTGGTAAAATTTTAACTTGACTTTACCCTCCGATTGGAGTATAATACTCTAAATAGAGTGTTATGAGGAGGGGGTAGTGGATGGAGACTTTCTGGTTTTTTGTAATCGTTGGATTTTTGGCTCAAGTGGTTGATGGGGCATTAGGGATGGCTTATGGGACTATTTCAAACGCTCTTTTGCTTACTGCAGGTGTGGCCCCTGCGATATCAAGTGCCTCTGTTCATTTTGCTGAAATTTTCACCACCCTTATATCAGGATATTCTCACCTTAAGTTTGGTAATGTTGATAAAAGCCTTTTTAAAAAGCTTGTGATACCAGGTATCATCGGTGGAATTACAGGAGCGTATTTATTATCTAACATTGACGGAAGCAAAATTAAACCTTTTATCGGGGTCTATTTATTGATAATGGGTTTAAGAATTTTATTTAAAGTATTTACTATTAACAAACCTTCAAAAGAAAAAATAACGAAAAGAAGGCATTACTCTTTCTTAGGATTAGTGGGAGGCTTTTTTGATGCCATTGGTGGTGGAGGATGGGGACCAATTGTTACTTCTACTTTAGTGTCTGATGGCAAGCACCCTGGAAAAACAGTTGGTTCTGTCAACGCTGCAGAGTTTTTTGTGACCGTTTCTGAAGTAGCTGCGTTCATTACTTTATTGGCACAGTTTAATTGGCAAGTGATTATAGGATTGATTGTGGGTGGTGTTTTAGCAGCTCCCATGGCTGCTTTTATGACCAAAAAGATTCCTACAAAAGTACTGATGGTTTCATTGGGGTGTATAATAACCATATTAAGTATAAGGATGATTGTATTGTAATTTTTAATTTAAAAATTTTAGAAATTTAGATTTTAAAAGGGTTACAGTGCGGAGTCACCACTCCTGTTGCGTTAGGGACCGCAGGTCCCTTCCATAGAAGCGCGGGCTGCGGAGCAAAAGACAAAGACTCTTTTATCCTTATGGGCGGGCTGCGGGGCGGAGGGCGCTAAAACAAGCTTTAAAGTTTTTAAAGACAGTAGTAAATAAAGCTTTTGGGAGGTATAAAAGTGGAGAGAAAAAAGAGTGAGAATGTAGTTTGGCATGCGGGGAAGGTAAAAAAAGAAGATAGAGAAAAATTTTTAGGACAAAAGGGAGTAATCCTTTGGTTTACGGGGTTATCTGGATCTGGAAAATCGACTATAGCACATGAATTAGAAGAAAGATTGTTAAAAATTGGAAAGTTGTCGTATGTTTTGGATGGAGACAACATTAGACACGGTTTAAATGGTGATTTAGGATTCTCCCCAGAAGATAGAGAGGAAAATATTAGAAGGATAGGAGAAGTTGCAAAGTTATTCTCTGATCTTGGGATAATTACAATGACAGCATTCATTTCTCCATACAAAAAAGATAGACAGAGAGTAAGAGAGCTAGTAAAAGATAGAGAATTCATAGAGATATACGTAAAATGCCCACTTGATGAATTAAAAAACAGGGACCCAAAGGGTATGTACGAAAAGGCGATAAAAGGAGAAATAAAAAATTTCACAGGGATTTCAGCTCCCTACGAAGAACCAGAGAATCCCGAATTAATTTTGAACACCGATGTAGAAAGTATCGATGAATCGGTTGAAAAGGTTATTGAATATTTAAAAAACAAAAATATTATCTAATTGCAGTCTTGTGCAAAAATTAAAGTCCCTTTTATCCTTAAGGGTGGGGAGCGGGGGAAGGGCGCTAAAACAGTTTTATGAATAAAACCTATGGAGGTCTAAAAAATGATTGAGCCACATGGTGGGAAATTGATCAACAAAATAGCTACTGAAGAAGAAAAGAAAGAATGGTTAAATAAATCGAAAGAGTTGAAAAGTATAAGTGTAACTTATTTTGATCTATCTGAGTTAGAAAATATTGCAACTGGACTATTCAGCCCCTTAGAAGGGTTTATGACAAAAGAAGATTACGATTCTGTTTTAAACAGTATGAGGTTATCTAACGGAACGGTATGGTCTATTCCAATAATTCTATCGGTAAAAAAAGAGATTGCAGACGAATTAAAAGTGGGAGAAGATGTATTGATAAAGAATGAAGAAGATTCAAAAGAGTACGCTATACTACATCTTCAAGAAAAGTTCGAAAGAAGGAAAGAAGAAGAGGCGTTGAAAGTTTACAAAACGCAAGACAAAGCCCATCCCGGGGTGAAGTTTTTATACGAGCAAGGAGAAATAGCATTAGGCGGGGAGATTACCTTACTCAACAGGATAGAACACGAAAACTTTCAAGAGTTCAGAGTCGACCCAAAAGATACAAGAAAGATATTTTCTGAAAAGGGATGGGAAACGATAGTAGCCTTTCAAACGAGAAATCCCATACACAGGGCACACGAATATTTGCAGAAAACAGCACTTGAAATCGTCGATGGTTTGTTTTTAAACCCATTGGTGGGAAAAACAAAAGATGAAGATATCCCCTCCGATGTGAGGATGAAATCCTACGAAGTTATACTGGACAAGTACTACCCAAAAGAAAGGGTATTTTTAGGGGTGTTTCCTGTTAACATGAGATACGCAGGACCAAAAGAAGCGATCTTTCATGCGATATGTAGAAAGAATTATGGATGTACACATTTTATTGTAGGAAGAGACCATGCAGGTGTTGGAGATTACTACGGAACTTACGAAGCTCAAGAGATATTTGACCAGTTTAAACCCGAAGAAATAGGGATAGTACCACTAAAATTTGAACATGCATTTTATTGCAAAAAATGTGAAAACATGGCAACTGCAAAAACATGTCCACACGGAAAAGAAGATCATGTGTTCCTCAGTGGAACAAAGGTAAGGGAGATGCTCTCAAAAGGAGAAAAACCACCAAAAGAGTTCACAAGAGCTGAGGTTGCAGAAATACTTATGGAATACTATATGAGCAAATGATTTAGTTAATTTTTAGATAAAATATTGAATTGTTGAAAAATATAAAAGGCGTCTGCATAAGGCGTCTTTTTTATTGGTTGAGGTTTTATGTTTTCAACTGTGGAACAAAGCTTGGCAGATTCTATGAAATTTTTGATCTATTTTTAGATTGGTAAGTGAAGGTGCAATGTAAGGAGAGAATTTGTTGTTAATTATGTAGTAGAGACACAAAACTTTTTTGAACAACATTCATCTTGTAGATAGCGAGAATTTTTTTAAGTCAAAAAAGAAATTTCGTGTTGAAGGAAAGTGTATCATTTTAAAGACATCGAATCATGAACTAACCAATCTTTTTCACGGACATATAGTATAATCTAATGCGCTGATTAATTAATTTATGAGTTATAATGTGATAATAGGGGTGGTTATTTATGTGTTTGAAACAAATAGAAAATAAATTTAAAAAATTCAGAGAGAAATTTATTTATGAATTAAGATTATTAGATTCAAAATATAGCATATTCGTGAATATTCAAGAGGCCAAAGAAAATAAAATTGAAGGATTACAAGTGGCACGTGTATTTTTTTCTGTCATTGAAAATTCTTTAGTTTCTGATTTAGTAATTTCCTTGGGCAGATTATACGAAGGATATCACCGCGAGGGATCTAGCAAGAGAAAACAACAACAATATACAATTAAAGAGTTTTTAAATTTCTTGGAGAGCCATCCTAAGTTCACAAAAAAATATAATATCGAATTAAAACAAATCAAAATTCATAAAGATAGTCTTAAAGAGAAGAAAGCTTTAATCAAAAACATATTTAAATGGAGAAATAAATACTATGCTCATGCTGATTTTACTAAACTAGAAAAAATTAAAAATACCGCAAAAGTGAAATATGAGGATATTAGATGTTTAATTGATTTTGCCTATGATATTTTAAATTATTATTTTGTTAAATTTGATGGAATTAATTACTATATAGACCTCTATCACAGTAAGGACTTGAATAATTTGTTAGATATGACAATTAGATATAGAAAAATTAGAGAAGAATACTCTAAAAATAGGAAAATCATTGAAAATTTTACTAGAAGTAATCAAACAAACGATGTTAGTAATTTTCTCACAGAGTTAAAAGAAATTATTTTTTAGGTTCTCTTCCCACAGGTGTAGATAGAAAAAATGAAATATGAACAAATAATCTGGTGTTATATAGGTGCTATGGCTAGCCGAATACTAGGTCATTTTACTGTTTGCCCCTCATCCTTACTTCTCAAGAAAAAGAACATTCTGTCTCAACATCTTAAATTTGTTTCTTCCATACATTACTCTTTTAATAACTTTCAGTTTTTTCACAGAACCTTCTGCTAACCCATTGTTGTATTCATATATGATGGCATTTCTAACCGCTTATCTATCTCTTTTAAATCCGTTTACAAATTTATCTATCTTTTTTTAGATTATTAGCTTTTTCTCGAAAAGTGTACCATCCTATCTCACAAATCCTGTATAATTAATTTGAACAAAAAATTTTACAGGGGGAAACGCCCCGAAGGGGGTTCAAGGAAGGTGATAGAGATGGTACAATACAATTATATAAGATTTTTGTATTTTAACAAACATAAAAGTCAAAGAGCGATAGCAAAAGAAATGGGGATACACAGAGCAACGGTTAAAAGAGCTATCAAGAATCCAGAACAGAAGTATCATATGAACGTTGAGAGAGATAAACCGGTAAACGGTGATTTTGAAAAACGTATCAAACACTTGTTAGAATACAATTCAAACCAACCCAAGAACCAGAAGTTAACCAAAAGATGTATATACGAACTCATCTGTGAAGAAGGATACAAAGGAAGTTACTCTTCCTACACCTATCAAGCAAGGAAGATAGAAGAGAAACTTAGTATCAATCAAAAAGAAGGGTTAAAGGGAGCAAAGATAGATACATAAGTATAACGATATTGATGAACTAGGATACATGCAGTTATCGTTAGTAATAGCAAATTTTGACCATAAAGAAAAGGAGGTCGCGAAGAACAAAATGAGTGATAAGGAATTGATCAATGAAGGTGTTAAACTTAGCAAGCTTGGCAGATATGAGGATGCGCTAAAGGTTTTCGAGAAAGCCATTGAGATGAATCCACAAGATGACAAAGCCTGGTACGCCAAAGGTGTTGCACTTATCAAGCTTGGGAGAAATCAAGAGGCGCTAAAGTCTTTTGAGAAAGCCATCGAGATAAATCCACAGTTTGCCCCCGTCTGGCGCGCCAAAGGTGTTGCACTTGGTGAACTTGGGAGACATGAAGAAGCGCTAAAGGCTTACGAGAGCGCCATCGAGATAAATCCACAGTATACCGGAGCCTGGGTCAACAAAGGTGTTGCATTTAGTGAGCTTGGGAGATATCAAGAGGCGATAGATGCTCACAAGAAAGCTATCGAGATAAATCCAAAAAATGCCTTGGCATGCACCAGCTTAGGAGAACTATTCTTTAAACTTGGGAATCTTAAAGAGGCTTCTGAAAATGTTGAAAAGGCCCTCAATATAAATGGGAATCTTGTTTCTGCATTGAGTTTACAAGGCAGAATCAAGATTGAAGAAAAAGAGTATGATGCTGCAAGTGAATACTTTAAAAAGGCAATGTCTCTGGATATAGGTAATCCAATACATTTCCTCTGGGATACATACGCTAACTATCTTAAGGCTGAATTCTCTTTAGATTCAGAAGATAAAAAGTATCAAGAAGAAATCGCCACAATCATAAGAAACCTGGAAAAGATGAATGAAACGTTGTCGAAAAACCAAAATCAGGGAAAAGAGATAAGGGCGTATGTCTTGTATTTTTTAGGACACTTCTACCTTAAGAGCAACGACATTTTTACAGCTAAAGAAAAACTTGAAGAGTGTATCAAATTAAAATCAAAATCCCCAATAAAGGTACCCGCTCGTGAATTGCTCGGCAATATTTGGAACTATCGAATTAGGCCTCCGTGGTGGCGGTGGTGGTTAAATTCCCCTTTATATCGCTGGCTTAAGAGGATCGGATTTTCCATTCTTTTACTGCTTATTTCTGCATTATTGCTGCTTCATCCTTTTATTCCTGGGTGGTTTCCTTCTCTTCAAATAAACTGGTCTCTTTATGTATTTCTTATTGTACTTTTAACCATTATCCTTCTCTTACCAAACATAGGACACATTCGGACAAGAGATATTGAAGTAGAACTGCGTTCCCCTCCCCCCTATGAGCCTGTTCTACTTCCCGTGGCAATGGAGGAAAAAATGAAGGAGATAGAATAAAATATCCGGAATCAGAAAAACTGAGGTAAAAAACAATTTTAACCGTATTTCCAACGTTTTTATAACTATCAAACTCAGGGATAACACCTGTTGGACCGATTGTCGGGATACTTTCTAAAACACTTAAAAGTATCGAAAATGCTACAAAAAGATGGGGGTGATAACAATAAACGATAAGAAAAAAGAAGAATTTGAGCTATTAGAAGATTTTTTCAGCGATTATTATAAAATTTTTGATGAGGATCTTTTTCCTGTAAATTCTCATTTAGAATGTAGTGAATCACCAGATTTCATAGTTAAGTTTGATAATCAAAAAATTGGAATTGAATTAACGAGAGCTATTGATGAAAAAATTATGAAAAGTCAAGATTTAGAAATTGAGATTTATAAAAAAATACAAAAATATGTGGAGGAAGAAGATATTAAAAAAGTTATATGGTTGTCTTTCTCTAATAAATTAGATTCTGATATACACAAAATAAAAAAAAGCAAATTTATTAAAGAATTCAAAAAATATATAATAGCAAGAAGAAATAAGGAATATTCTTCGTTTGAAGAATTCTGTGAATCAAATAAAGACTTTTTAATATGCAAATATTTGGAAGATGAGCCTATACGAGAGGATTACAAGAAACCATTAGTAATTCCTGGAGGCAGATATTTTTTCCCATTTGATTATGAAGAGAAATTAAGAATTGCAATAAATAAAAAGATTGGAAAGATATCCAATTATAGGAAAAAAGTTAATAAAATATATTTATTAATAAAAATATCAAATGATCCGGCTAACTTAGTACCTTTCCTAGATGAAGACATTCCAGGTATTACAGAAATACTTAATCTATATACTAAAGGAGAAAATAATTTCGATAAAATATTTTTATATCATCATAGCGACATAGAGCCAAAAATAATAATAACTGATTAATAGTTAAGGCAGTTGCATTTATCAAACGAAAAGTAGTTAGCAATAACAAATGTTCATTAAAATTAGCGACAGCTTTTAATTGAAAAACGCCCATGGAGGGCGTCTTTTCAGAAATTATTTCAATAACTCTTTTAGTTCTTCTATGGTTATTTCTAACAAGTTGTCTCCTATGTAGTCTATAGTTTTTTCATCTGCTTTTCTTATCTTGTCTTTTATCTCTTTTGTTAATTGGTTACCAAATCTTTTGCTTAATATCCTAATTGCAAATTCAATTTTGCCTTTTCTTTCACCTTCTAATTTACCTTCGTTTCTCAACTTTTCAGCTATCGTCATAACTATTTCACCTCGGTCAGTCATTTAATATTAGTGGCTCAGTCCGTTTTCTTTTATAAAATTATAACTCAAAATAGCTTAAATTAATTGGTCTATTGATATAAAAATTATTTTATATTCATATGATTATAAAAATAAATGTTGCTATGGCTAACCGAATACTGTACCACCCTGCTAACCTAATTATGTACCATATAGAAAGAAGAAGTTCTTTTCTTTCTCTTTTCATATGAAAAGAGAAAAATCGAATATTTATCACTT
>JAALLQ010000157.1_pt1 | contig 24652 bp, 38 predicted proteins | sample 7245921 | NCBI WGS metagenome assembly JAALLQ01 (sample SAMN13049200, study PRJNA578106) | oil field metagenome | isolation source: filtered produced water from oil reservoir B7 | place: USA:offshore Texas | collected 2016 | reverse complement strand
GATCGGACTACCGTATTTATCGGTTACGACAACAGCCGTACTGCCATAGGTACCGCATCCCGGACCTTTCTTTGAGGCAATCACATTTGCAATTTCTGCGATGTTGCCGCCCTCAACAACAAGGCTGATGGACTTGCGCGGGATCCCGTTGCTATCGGTTTCATCTGTGTCATTCTCATAGGATTTAACACGGGTGACCCCGGTTAAGGCCTCAATACCCCCGACAATACCGTCCAGTACGGTGCGCGACGGTAAAGCCGTGCTACGGGTCTGCCGTCGCCGCAACTCAGCATCCTTTTCCGCAGAGGTGCCAACCGTTGCCGGCGATGCGTTGACAACGCTATGCCAGCCCCGCTGAGGGGTTGCAATTTCCGTGATGGTGTTGGCTTCGGCCTTGACCGCTCCGGCTTGTTCGGCTGTTGCGGTGACATAGACTTCACCGCTCGACGGTATAATCGTGCCATTGGGGATTATCCAGGATTGCTGCTGCGTATCTTTGGCAATCCCACTATTGATAATCGTGCCGACAGCCCCGACAAGGCGCAACGGTACTGTACTATGCGTATCAGTCTTTTTACGCAGGCCATTGATTTTTACTTGGCGGGCAAGGCTGACGCCTTTGGCGGAACTTGGTGCGAAGCTGTTATACACACTACCGGCAAGATTGAAGGCATCATAGATAGCCTCGGCAAAGATCGCAGCCAACTGACCGTCCTGACTGTCTGCTTCCAGATACAAATCTTCGCCATAAATGCCACGCATAGCCGTTTGCACATGATCCAACACGCTCGGGTAATCCGGCAGGTGCAAGCCAAGTTCATCAAGGTGGGCAAGTGGAGTCCGAGCCATCACATCACCTCCGCAAGTCTGACTTCGCCATAAACGGTGTCGATTGTGGTTGTCACGGTGAGCTTGCGTGTGTTTGCATCCTGCACGCTGTCATAGTCCATAATGGCGGTGACGCCTTCGGTACCAAGGATCCGTGACCGGATAACCAGATCGTAGCTTTCTTTCGTATGTCGGCCATAAACACCGTTTGCATACTGAGTGCCTTCTGCGAGATCCAAAAACCATTCACCGGCTAATAGACGCAGACGGGTGCGCACGGCCTGAGCAACACATTCCGGGGTGTTTTGGTGCATGGCCTGTTTGCCTTGCCCAAATGTGTAATCCCCATCAGTGTCCAACTTGCGGTACATCATATCGGTACTCCCGTGATATCCGGCCCTGCCTGCACGCCCGCGTGTTTATGACTTTTGCCGGAAATAGAGCCGGAGACCACATCATCGGTGGCGGTCAGTTTGCCTTGGATGGTTGCTGTGGTGTCTGCCCCTGCGGGACCGATCGCAGACCAGGCACCGATCATGGTGATGGTTTCGGAATCCAGCAGAATAATTGGCGCAAGCATGCTGATTTTGGGTGCATCCAGGATGATTTCAGTCTTGGCTTTGTGGGTCATAACCCCATCTGGTGTGATGGCCACATAGTTATTCCCGTCATCGGACCGGAGTTGCACATCCGATGTGTTGATTGCTGGATCCAGTTTGCGGGCTTGCGATCGCACGCCAATCAAGGCAAAGCCATCGGACAGATCGTGCATGCGATGTTCAGCGGGTGGCTGTATGCCTCCTGATTGCCACCAGCCATCAATGCAGCGACTGGCAAACACCACCAAGCATTCGTCGCCGGCAACGATCGGGAAAGTCAAGGCGAAGCCGCCACCCTGCGGGAATTGGATCGGCACATCGACCAGCAAAGGCAACGCCACGGAGACATCTGTGCCGTTTGGGGCAGTGGTTGTGCCTTTGATTGCGGGTTGTACGGATACGGTCATGGCGTCCGGATCAAAACTGTTGATGATGCCAGGTAACGCAGTCCAGATTTCGGCTTGCCGCCCATCCAGAGACGTGCGCACAGCTTCCGTTAAATCGTTATGATGTTCTCGACGATCCATGCCCTTAAACCTTATCCAACGGCAAATGTGTGGTGTCATCAATGCCGATACACAGCATGTCCGTGTACCAATCGTTTCCCCGCGTATAACCGGACATGCCAAAACGCAGCACGCGGTACAGCCCGTCACGATCGATCTTTGGCAGCATATTGACGGCACCGTATGCCAACTCCACACGGGCTGTTTTGATGCTGGCATTGTCCAACTTGATCACACTGCCAATCCGAAATTGTGGATTGATCAGGGCTCGAACTTTGATGCCTTCGTTGGTCTGTTCAGGCGCGCCGATCAGGCCGGTATCACGGGTCAATACAACAGCGGCACCGGGCAGGTGGCTACGATTGCTGACCATCTGCAGTTTGCCGTCTTGGATGCTCCAGTCGGTGTCGTTCTGCTGTGCTGCGTCCCGCATGTATTTGCGAGCCATGCCGTACATGACCTTGCCACGCGGCAGGCCTTGCTCACTTAACTCGGTCATATGGCCAGTTGACACACCGTGTTTTTCCATTGCAGCGGCTGCAGCCTGGACTTGATCCGCAGGCTTGGCACCTTTGGCCAAGGTTTGATTGACGGTGGCAAAGTTATAGGCCTGATCGCCATCGGCGCAGGTGATGTCCAACCAAGTATCCGCGCCTTCACGCCCCGATCGGACTTGTCGGATTGCACCACTAAAGATCACACCGACATTGCCTTCATAACCAGCAGACAACACCACCTGATTAAATTCGCCGGCAATGCGAGACATGGTTTCGGGGGCAAGGTTAAACACGGTGATATCGGCAGTATTCGGCGTTTCAATGTCGCCTTTCTCGATCGTGAACTTGATATCCAGTTCCGACAGATCCAACCCGGAGCCATGACCGCCGACGATCAGCTGGCATTGACGGTTCCACTGCAGGCCGACTTCTTTTTCATTGGAGGCCATCAGTTATCCTCCGTTTCAAAGATCAGCTCGGTTTTGCTGCCCAGCCCATCAAAGTCCGGATCGGTGTCATCGGTGGAATACATCCATAACATGCCGCCAATGCCCAAATTCGTGTACGGGGCCAGCAGATCCACACCGCAAACCATGGGGATACCTTTGATAAGTGCTTGCCCATCAATGTCAGCCAGATCTAACAGCCAGCCACCTTCAGGCACATCTGACCAACGCACGGTCATGCGGTACTCGGTGCCGTTCAAAACAATGCTGAAGGTTTGGGATTCTGCGGTTAGCGGGATAATGTATTGCATGACACGCCCTCCTTAAGCCGGCCCACCGGGGCGGCGATATCCACCACCAGCGGCTTCAGCAAACGCACTGCGTTTATCGGATTGCAGCTGCTTTTTACCTTTATTGTTCACGCCCCCGGTTTTCGCGGCATTGGCATGACGGCGGGCTGATGGGACTGACGTACTTTGCGTCTTAACGATAAATACTTGTCGGCAATTGGCAGTCATAATGGCTGCCCCGGACCCGGTTTGATCCACGGGCACACTCAAGGTTTCCAGCAACATATTTTCATAGCGACGCAAGCCGGTGACGATCTCAAAGGGCTCTTTGCTATCCTGTAGCTCCAGCAGCTTTTCATAGAGGGAGACAACCCGTGTATCACCGTCAGAAGCCGTGGCATTAAGGCTGCTGCCTACATCGGTGACCCCTCCACGAATTGTAACCGTTGCCGGCTTTTTGTAGGCATGGTCTGAGAACGGCGCACCTTGTTCTGCCGGATGCTCGGTGATGACCAGTGTATCTTCGTGATTCTCCTCGACAACGATATCGAACTGGTAACTGCCAAGGCTACGCTCCGGACGGATCAGGGTTGGTTGTGCCGTTTGGGAGAGGCTGTTGCTCATTTTACGGCTCCCTTCGTATTGCGTACCAGTTGGGCATTGAGATTGGACTGCCGACTGGCAATGGCTTGGCTTACCCCCTGTGGATCTGCAGAGCTGTATATATTGTAGGTGTTGCTTTGCTCCATTTGGACAGCCTGACCGCCACCAGCGATAGCAGGCATACTCATGGCGGGCGGCGGGATCAGGGGCGGTTGCCCCGGTGGTGTGGACGGCTTGCCACCCGTAGTATTACCACCAAGGCCAAGGGTGTTTTTCGCCCAATCCGGTAGCCAGTCCATAGCCGCTTTAAAAGCATTTTCCAGCCATGCCAGAACACTGCCAAAGGATTCCATGATGCTCGCTGCGGCTTCAGCTGCCCAAGCGGCAAAGTCCGGGAAGTTGTCTTCAATCGACGGGAACAGGGCTGTAAAGAAGCTGTAAATCACCTTGCAAAGGCCATTAAACACCCCTTTAACCATATCGACAAAGTTGCCGATAATTGCCTGTGCGGCATGCAGAACGCCCTGCAGGTCACCGGTGAATAGGGCATACAATAGGTCAAAGACCAGCTTTACATGTTTGGCCAGACCACCGAACACGTTGATTGCCATCTCCACCATGGGGGCAAGACTGGTGCCAATGGCGGTGACAATACCCAGAAGGATGTTTGCAATTGGTTTTAGCACGGCGACAACACGCTTAATGCTGTCTTCCCATGGTCCCCAGTCGAACATGGAAGTGCCACCTTCCATATAGGTCTGATAGTCATCAATCAGTCCAATGATCGCGGCAAGGCCAGCAACAATCCAGCCGATCGGGGTTGCCAAAAAACCGGCATTCAATAATCGCCATGCGCCCAATAGGGCACCGACCATGCCAATGGCTTTTTGTTGGGCATCGGACAGATTGCCGAACCACTCCACCATATCCATGAGCCAACCGACAATACGACCGGCGAAGGCCATAATTGCTCCGACCACACGCATGGACAGATCAATGATCACGCCGAGGATTGTTTTGATCTTGTCAAAATTCTCAATAATGCCGCGCCGGAGCTTTTCTACACCCAGTCGCAACCGATCAATAAACGCCAAACCAACAGCAGACCCCAGCATTTTACCAATGGTCGTGAGCTTGCCCAACTCGTTGATCAATTGCCGGGATGATTTTGCGGCTGCTTCGGCATCGGTGCCGGCAACGGCGTACATCTTGGCAAACTCGGACCGCAGTTCCGATGTATCGCTGATCAACATGGGAATCAAACTCGGATCAATTCCCATGTTTGCGGCATAGGCTTCACGGGCGGCACGCCCCATGCCTTTCATATTACGACCGGCGATTTCAAGAGCCTCTCCGGCGTCTTTGATCCGGGGATTGTTCTCAAAAATACTGGTCAGTGATGATTGCAGAGCTTCAGCTGATGATCCAGTTTGCTCAGCTACATAGTTCAGCTCCTGCATTTTTTCGACAGATGTGCCAAGACGTTCCGACGCATAGCCCAGTTGATCATATTCATGGGCAATGCCAACGATCGCGGCAGCCGCACCAGCAGCAACAGCTCCAATTGCCAGACCAAAGTTTTTGACCTTGCTCATGGCATCATCCAGCGACTTTTCGTCGGCTTTAAAACCGACTGCTGCTAGGAACTCTGCAATGATGCCTGCATCAGACATGTCAACTCCGCTTTGGGTTCAGGTAATCGTTGTGCCGTTTTGCGTTTTCATCCTGGACATCAAGGGCATCATTGATGTCCGCGATATCCGCAAGGCTTAGGGTGCCGTCAAGGAGGCTTTCAAGGCTGCAACATCCACGCACGACCGGACGAAACAGCCAGTCCTCACCGCTGGCCATAGACACCCAATCTATGGCTGGGGTGTCTCCGGTCGGATACCAAGAGCGGGGAGGACGGTTATAAAACCCGCAAGGTTTGCCTTCAGCACCTGCGCAACGATGATCAATTCCTGTACCGCATCGATCTGATACATGGTCACACCGTTGGCACGCAGAGGCGCAAAGCCCTGATCGCCGTCTTTCTTGATTTCTGCCGCATTCAGTGCGGCATCCATAATGTAATCCACTTGCTCATCAGATAGCTGGGCAAGCGCCTCACCAAGCGGCCCGACCACTGACAGTATGCTATCTGCGTCCTGCGATCCGCTTTTTGCGGCATCAAACACGGCTTTAAGCTGCGTCAGGTGTTTGGCAAAGGAGCCAAAGCGACGGACCACATGCAACTGGGTGCGGGCGTCCATGCGTTTTGCCCGGAGGGTCAGGGCACCAACTTTAAATGATGTCTGGGTCATGGGTTATGCCTCACTCTCGGCTGCAGCTGCGCCGGTACCCAATTTGCGGGTAATTTTGCCGGCATCGAACACCCATTCCACCGTGCCACCTTCAGCGGCATACGTGAGGTCAGGCACACGTTTAAACGCTACACCTTTGCAGGTGACGGAATCACCACTGACAACGTTGCGGATCGTAATGGTGTTCTTGCCCCAATTGGCACTGGACGACCGCTGATGGCTACGCAGATTTTCCAATTGCGCATTCACCGTACTCGCTTTCAAAAGACGTACGGTTACGGTTCCGGACGCGTCATTATTCAGGCTATGCATCCAGGAACCATCGGCTCCGGACGTCATGGTGTTGTCATCATTCAGTTGGCTGACGGTGATGCCCTCCTTGGCGGCACCGGCTTCGTCACCACACAGCGGAAAGTTCCCGCCGGGGCCGTCAATGGCCGCTTTGACATCCTTAAAACTGTACACAGTCATGGAGTGTTATTCCTTCTAGGCTGGCTGGGTTAACGGTTGACGTTGATGATCACATCACCGGCATGAATGGCTCCGGCATACTTGACCGCTATTTGCATGGGTGGGCAGATCCGCTGTTCTCGGACAGACTGGGCTTGAGAGTCCACGGTTGGCATGTAGATGTAGTAGCCCGTATCCAAGCGGTCGCCTTGCTTGAGTTCGGCGAAGGGGTCGCCATTCCAGATGCCGGGGGCAATCAGGCCATTGTTGTCCGCTTCACCCAATACACTCTCGGCACGGACAACGAATTGATTTGTGCCACTGTCGGTTTGCGGGATTTTGGTTTCTGACTGATAAACCAAATTATAAAGTTCGGTTTCCATGGTGTTCTGCAGCCAATCGGATCCATGCACTTCGTCAAAAAATGCACCGTTGGCCATGACGCCTTCCTGATAGATCGTCGAATCATTGTCATAGGCGGCAAATACGTTACAGTTTTTGTCTTCCAGTGCATCCGCATGACTGTTCCCAAGGTTCTCGGGCGGAATGCCCACAAGCTGTTTGAACTTGAGCGTGATTGTGGATTTGTTGGCACTGAAGTTGACGGTGAAAGCGCGGGCGATTGCCGATACCACTGCATGCGGGTTTTTCGAGGAATAACAAACGTGAGTGCGTTCGTAGCCGGCTGTTTTGGCAAGGCTGGCGCAGTCCTCGGTATAGGCCGCATCCAGCGTGCGGGTATCGGTTTCCGTGATGGCATAAATGCGGGATTTGCTGGACGCTTCAATGTAGCTGGATACGGCCATATGTTCTGCTGGCGTCATCGTCGGGTCGGCGAATGCCAGGCCGTACCAGTCATTGGATTTGTCCGCCATTGTAATGGCACATTCTTCCGGGGTCTCAGCATCTGCGCCGACAACCGGGGCCAAAGCCGTGGTATCGGTCAACTTCATCTGTGTCGCCAAAGTGCCCGACGCATAGCCGATTGTTGCACTCGCTCCGGTGGCAACACTGGTCAGGAGAAAACGACTGCCGTCATAGGCACAACTCGCACCTTCTGGGGTTAAAGCCGCATTTATGATTTCGGCAATACCTTCCAATGTTACTGCGCCAGAAAAATCCAGCCCGGTCACACTGTGGGATGCTCCACCGATCATGACATCCAGGGTGCCGGCAGTGATGCCCGTCCAATTGCTGATGGCTGCTTCCGTGCTGGTTAGCATTGCCCCACGCAAGGTCGCCGGTGCGGCAGCTTTGACAAAGCGACCGATATATACGGCCTTGGGACGTGGCTTTTGGCTGAAAAAGACCTCTGCTGCAGCATATTCCGGGGTAGTGATCCCAAAATCAGCGGCGACGGCGTCAAGGCCACCATAGGAGCGGATCCGCTCGTTATGGTCAATCACATCCGAAGGGCCGCAAATCAGCAAAGCCCCAAAGTTCCGCCGACCTACAGCTTTTTGAGACAGGTTGACGGTGCAATTGATCACGCGGTTTACGGACAGTTTTTGTGCCATGGGTCTAATCCTTAATCTCGACATTTGGGGGTTGCAGGCTGTAGATCGGGATGATGCCGTCTGTGGCTGCTGTTCCGATACGCAGTGTCAGCGGCAGGTCGGATCGGGCCAGCCACGTACCGCCATGTTCCTCAGCCAAACGCACGATGGTGCCGATAGACACCAAAGCCATGTGGTGACGGCGTAGCCAAACAAGATTGTCCGGCACATGCAGACCTCGTTTGATCTGTTTGCAAAGATCGCGGCTGCCGGGCCCGTAAACTGTGATACGCACACTCAGGACGTCTTCCGTATGGATCTGGGCTTGATCGACGCCTTGTATCATCTGTGCCGCGTCTTCGGTGTCATCTGAAATATCAAACGCACACCAGGTCACATCCAAATCCGGTGTCTTCGGAGGTTTGGGCTGATAGGCTGGACGCACCAAGGTTTTGTCCAGCCCGCTAAGGCCGACCAACAATGTGTGCAGGACGTTTTGGACCTGTATCTCAGATTGGCTGCTGGTAACCGGAATGAAGGTGAAGTCTTCACTCATTGGATTGCCTCCTTCACTGCAAGGGCTTTGGTTACGCCTTTCCAAGTTTCAATCGGTTTGACGCAGTAGCGGTTGCCGTTCCGAAGGACGTACCAGTCAGACTCGATGTTTTCATCGGTCCAGATCGCAAGGGTTTCGCTGTTGCGCATGTCATCGGGCAACAGGTCCATGTCATCAGGCGTTGCTGGCTGAATGGCACATTCACGACTAATCAGGCTGGATGTAAATTCCACGCGGCCATAATCGTTCACGTTTGCCGTGGTCAGTTCAATGCTGACCGTTTCACAGAAGTCCGGATCATGAATGACGTCTGATAGATCCATAATCATTTCTCCCGGATCACATGGGTGATGGCTTTACGCAGTTGCCCGGTAACAATCAGCGGGTTGGATCGCCGTGCTGCGGGTGCCGGCTTGCCTTTCTTTTTGCGTGGCATCTTGCCGCCAATGCGTCGACGCGCTGCGAGTGTGGCGGGTGCCAGTGCAGGCCAGTCGTTATCCACGAACTTGGCGCGGACAGAATTGACGGCCAGCAGACCGATCTTGTTGAAATTGACTGTGACGGCGCTGGCATTACCGCGCAGGGCTTCACGCCCTGCATCCTTCAGCAGTTCAATAGCCTCCGGTAGCACGGCCTTGATGCCAGGGATCAGGAACGGACGGGCCGGAACACTGATCTTCGGAGACCCGTATTCATGCACGTAGCCGATCGCCGCATTGCTCATATGATTATCTTCTTCAGCAGCTTTGCGGGCGGCTTTATCTTCTGGGATGCCCACCAGCACCTGTCCGGCGTTCAGCTGTTTAAACGCCCGTTTAATAGCTGCAGATACATCGCCAGTTTGCTTAACGCTTACGGTCGGGGTCATACCACAAGTCCTCCCGCACCAATGGTGCGAACCATGTCCCAGTATTGCTTGCCATAACTGGTGTCATTGTACTGTCCGGCGTTTGGATCGCCGGTACTGGCAGCGCCGGCACGTCCGATGGACTTGCTGACGCCACCCACCGATTTGGACTCACTGATTACGGCACCTGCAGCCGCGTCCATGCCTCCGGTGCCATCGGTTTTCTGTGCTGCAGCGGCAGCCAAGGTCAAACGATGCGCAGTCAGAAACATAATGCCCATATCCAACTGATTGCCCCAGCGCGACGGATCGCACTGGTTTTCTGCGGCAGTCAGCCAGAACTGGACTTGCGCATCCGGAAACTTCGCCGGATCCGCAAATTCAGGGCAAATGGCGCGGAACTCTGCAGGCGTCATGATCAGTCAGCCTTTTGGGTTTTGGTTGCACGGGATTTGCGTGTTGCCGGTTTTGCGTCATCGGCGCCAGGTGTAGCGGTTGTTTCGTCCGCGTCACCTTCTGCTGAATTGGCATTTGAAACGGCAACATCAGTGACAATCGGTTGTAGATGGTCGAAATTCTCCGGATCGGCGTCTGTGGTGACAGTTTCTGTCACCACTTCAGCCCGGCCATCTTTGATCTGTGCCTGGATAAATCCATGCTGCAGATCCTCATCTTCGATCGCATGAATACCCGGCAGAAAAGCTCTTGCCTTGGCGTTCACGTCACGCCGGAAATGGAATGGCTTATGTACACGCAGCTTGGTCATAGTGGTTCCCCTTACTGCACATCGCCGTAGTTGACGGTTTCCGGGTACGGGAACTCCACAGACCCCAGCTTGGCGTAATAGACTGTCGTCTGTTGCAAGCCTCGGGTTTCCAGCGGCGTTTTGGCCATTGGTACCAGCGGATAGCGCACATACTTTTTGTCGCGGGTATAGGCCATAACGCGACCTTTCCCAGCGGTGCCTGCCGTGTTCAGCCATTTCAGGCCAAGGATTTCCAGCGGGACACCGTTCTGCACCATGCACAGGCTTTTTTTCGCTACGTAATCAAGGATCGTTGTGTCGGATCCGGTGGAGATCGGGCGTAGCAGGCCGGAGAGCTTGCTGGTTGGCACACGCATATTGCGCGGGACCAGTGTGTAGCCGGTGCGTTCGTAACAATGCTCCAGATAGGCGTTGAAATCCTTCAGGATGTCATCGGGAGACCCGGCTTCCCAATCCACCGTCAGATTAATCGGAGCAATATTCGGGTTGTTGATCAAACCGGTCGCATTTTTCGCTGTATCACCCACATAGACCATACGGTCGGTGTCCTGCTGATACTTCATCTTCAGGGCATCGTATTTGGTGGCATCAATTGGGCGGCCTAAGCGTTGGGCGGCCTCCAATTCAATGACGGAATATCCAAGCTCTTTGGCCCAGATATGCAGGTTCGCACCATGCTTGGTAACGTTGACATCCACACCGGTCAAAGCAGATGAATTCATGGCGGCCCAAGCAATGCTGCCTGCACCTTCGGACCCGAGAGCCGCGAAGTCGGTAACGGTGAAGGAGGACATTTCATCGCTCATCACCAGGTCTTCCCGCAGATCAATATCGCGCTGCCAAGTGACTTCCTGCAGCGGTAGGTTAACGGTTTGATCCAGCTTTTCCAGCTCACCAATCAGGAAAGCTCCACTGGCATCAATTGTACGTCGATCAAAGGTAAGCATTATGTCTGTCCCTTAGATGTTGTATTCGATTTCAACGACGCCAGCGGCATCAGCAGGACCGGTGCAACATGCCCCCGGAATTGCCGTACCTTCCGACAACGACAGATCACCAACCACAAAGCCATTGGCAGCAACGGTGACCAGTTTGAGCGGCGTGCCTTTCACGGCATCCGCCGTTTCCGCTTCAGGTAGTTGCACGGAGATGTAACCGGAGCGCAGTTGGTCCTGAGTGGTGCCATTGGCATAAGCTTCCAGCGTGGCATCATTGCCCCCCATGGTCGGATATGCCCGCACCAGGAAGCCTTTGATCTTGTCAGAAGCAGTGGCGTAGATGGCTTTGCCAGTTGCATCCAATTGCAGTGGTGCGCCGGGTTTCAATGCTGCAGCAAGAGTCACCGGCTCGGTCACCGCGTTCAGGCGACGGGTCAGACCACCGGGAAAGCCTCCCGGCATGGAACGATCATAAAACGGCATTATTTGGCTCCCATAATTTTGCGGTGTTCAGCAAACATCGTGTTGAGGCTTGCCGGCGTATCCCCAGCGCCTTGAACGGCAGCCGGTTGCCGTGTCAGTGCATCAACGGTACGTGTGTTGGTATGCATGCGACCGACTTCGGCGGCGGCTGCAAATGCTGCATTCACGCAGTCAGGCGATGCGTCCCGAGCGGAAACACCACCCAAAACGGCGTCAATGGTGCGGCGAATTTCAGGGTTGTGTGCCATCTGCAAGGCTGCGCGACGGGCAACCAAGGCATTATCCCCAGTTCGTACGGACAGCCCTGGTGCGACCAAGGCCACTTTCTGGATCGTTGCGCTATCCACGGTCCGGCGAAGGGCAGAATCCTTGGTTTGCGGTTTTGGGTCTTCATCCTGCGTCGGATCGGCATCCTTTACATCTGCAGCTTCGATCTCAGCATCAGATGCATTTTGCGGCGGGACCGGCGCGCCATTTGCCGATGCATCCAACTTTTCAAGGATGCTGCGCAGTAGCAGCAGGATTTCGGCCTGCTGATCTGCATCTTGTGCGGACGGTTTGACCGGGGCTGGATCGTTATCGGTAGCGGGGGATGCAGGGGCAGGCTGAGGATCAGCAGCATCCGTAGCAGCAGCTGGTTGAACGACATTTGTATCCCCTCCGTTCACAGCTTCCATAATGGCCTCCGTGAGGGCTTTTGATGCCTCCGGGTCCGAATCAATCGTGCGCTTGATGGCGGGGCTACCAAAGATGGCTTGTAGCAGGCCACCTTTTTTCGGTTTGCTCATGGTTGTATCCTTGTCTCTGATTGCACAACGAGAGCCACAGCGACCGGCGTAAACCAAGGCGATGTGGTTACCAACGATGTTCGTTTGACGCGCTACACCCGGTGCAACGGCGACATAATCGGCGTCATAGCCGCAACTGATCTCCCGCAGCCCCTCATCCAAGATCAGCGCAATAACCGCTTTATCTGTGATGAGCAGGTCTGCAAGCATCAGGTCAGTTTCAGCTCCGACACCACGTCGGATGTTTTGTGCATGGCCTGCGGCATAGTCGTGCCAGTTATGCACGGTCACATCTTCGTCAGGGTGATCTGCGCAAAACGGTTTGCCTTCGAACGAGGCCATGGCGGCGGATGACAACAAATCATCAGGCCACCGATAAACAGTGACTGTATCCTTGTCGCCAACAGCCGGAATGCCGACTTCATCCGGGAGATATTCAAGAGAGCCAGTACGTGCGATTGGCACACCAATACACAGCAGGTACCCCTCTGGGGTCACTGACATGTTCTCGGATAGTTTGGACGATACGAAAAAACGCGCCACGGCACGGCTCCCTTTGTTGAGGAGCCCATAATCGCCGGAACCACGACGCAAAAATGCCCGGAACTGCTTCCGGGCATTGACTGTAGAACGTCTGTTTGGGGTGATCGACGAACTGGAGCCAGACTACGCGCTGACGGTGTGCGCCGCAAGTCCCCAATCGATGAAATCAGATATGCACGTTCTCGCGCTTTGAAAACAGCTCCGTTAAATACCTATTTAACGCCCCTACATCGCCGTCATAACAAAAAAGCCCCAATGGGTCGTGTTGGGGCATGAAACGCGCCTATGGGCAAATATGGCGGATGCTGGATGCTTATTGTGAAGGCTGCCAATCGTGCTTTTCAACCGCACTATCTTCCAACGTTGCAAATGCATAGTCAGCGGTTAGCGGGTCATTAGGGTCCGTGGGGTCAATAACGAACTCGACATAATAGGAATCGCCACCATCCAGCAGCACGGTCCCCACGGTACCGGCATCCAAACGATAGTCTTTATCCTCAAACCGATCACTGCTTACAGTGATGGAATGACGGAGACGAAAGCAGCCTGTTTCCTCAATTCGTGCCATGATCCTAATCCTTAGTCCGCAACATAAGCAGTCACCAAACGCGGAGTGCCTGATTGCTTGCGCTTCTTGCGATCATACATCCACACGGTTTTAACATCAACGGTCCGACCGTTCGGCCCGGTCATGGGGACATAGGCAGTGAATTTTTCGCCAAATCCTGCCGATAAGTCTTTATCGCGTATCGCTGCTGTTTCCGGGAGCTTCTGCAGCAACTGCTTTTCAAACTGCCCGGCGGTGCTTTCATCAAACCCGAGGGCGGATTTCAAGACACGGGCCTTATGGCCACCTGTCGGGTGATCCGCATTCAAAACATAACCCGCCAGCTTCTCACGGGGAATAATCGGTTCATTTGCGCCGGGCAGGGTATCTCCATCCATATGCCTGATGATCAGCTTGTTCTGTTGCTCCCAGTGCGAAATCAAACCGGTCTGTGGATCCGCCTTAACATCTTCAGCCAAAGGCAATGGCGGCTTGTATCCGTTGGGCGTGTCCGCACCTGTCTTTGGAATCACCGGTTCCGGATAACAGCGACAATTTGGAGCTTCCCCAGCATGAGCCTTGATGCCGTCCACACGAGGCGGATCATCCCAACGGACAAACTTCCCCTCCATTTGCGCATGCCCATCCCGCACATCGCCATCCCGAGACGTCCGCCAGATATAGCCTTCAGACCCGACCATGGCAGCCCGCGCTTTGGTCAAAGTGGTGCTAACCTTGCTGACCTCCGTGCGGGCGATAATTTGGGCGCGGTTGTGCGCCATCTCGCCCACTTCGGCGATCCGTGCCGCCAGTTGTTCGGCGCGGGTACCCGTGACGGTGGCTTCCGTTGCCATGTCCGCGATCTTGTCAGCAGCTCCTAACGGCAGATCCTTAATCAGTTTGGCATTGCGGCGATTGATTTCCGATAATGTGACATCGTCGATCTTCTGCTTCAGCTGCTGACGCAGACCTTTGGATATCTTGGATGCATGGCTTTCCCAGGTTTGACGGTTCTTACGATCGACCGCACTGGTCATAGCTGCGGCGGCATTCTCCGCCCATGGACCGAGTGTCTCGGCATACTTACGCAGCAATGCCTGCTTTTTCTCCGGCGATCCACGCCCATCGACAATCGTCCGGATCCGTCCGGCGACACTGCCCAGTTGCTTGGCGTAATGCCGCTCTGCAGACCGTGGCGATGCAAACTGACTTGCACCAGCTGCAGCATCCTTAAACGACCATTTAAGGCCGGGCCAAGGCGCGGGAAGAGGACGAGATGTGATTGGTGACATCATATCTCGTTTCAATATGGCCCCTTGTAATTGCGCGGGCAGATCGGAACCGATGAGCATTACTCAGCTCCTATACTTGTCTCCAGATCATGCTGTGATTCTTCTGTGGCGGCAGCCGGATCCAGATCATCTAACTCCGGTATCGGCGGGGCTTCACTTGCAGCTGCCGCCGCCTGAATATCCGTATCTTTGATGCTGGCATAACGACCGGTCATGCGTGACGTGTCACGCAAGTTAGCCAAAGCCTGTGCATGATCAATAACGCCGGATTGGTATAAGGCGGCAACAGATTGGGCATCAGCGGTCGCAATTTGGGATTTTTCCAGATCACTGACCTTTTCCAGACTGTTGAACTCAAAATTAAAGCCATCGGGCAAAGGGCAGCCAAGATGAGATCGGCTGAGGACTTCCAACAGTGTCGCCGTTGGTCCGCTTAAGTCGTCGTCCTGAGCTGTTGCAATGGTCTCATAATACATCTGCAGATCAGACTCACCGGAACTAAACCCTTTGGGTGATTGCCCCAAAAGGCGCACCAAAGGAATCCCGGTCGCGCCGGCAATCTGTTCGGCAAATGCTTGCAAGGCATCATAAACCCCGGCAAAGGTCCAGTTATGGGCCTGAAACTCATCATCGGTATCCAGTAGAGTGATGCCCTCGTTGCTTTGCATCTGCCGAACAAAGGTCATCATCTTGACCAAGCCGGCTTCAGCCGCTCCACCTTCTGCCAGAATTTTGCGCAGACTCTTAATCCGAACCACGCGCAAATAGGATTTAAGCATCAGGTTTGCCGCACCGTATGTAGAGCTATCAAGGGCTAAAATCCGATCAAAAGCCCGTTCAACAACCGACTTGCCCCAATACTGTTCGGCAATGCGACGGCGATAGGGCAACTCAATGCCGGTAAAACGAATAGCGCGGCTATGATGGATTCGTTGACCGCTTAACGCTTCTTGTTGGATCGTGTAATAAGCCGGAAAGCCCAACATTGGCCCCAGATCGGTGATCTTTTCTTCAGACGGTGTGACTTGATGACGGTCCAATACATACAGCCCCTTAAAGTTGCTGTTGCCTATTGAATCCATGTCCAGCGGATCGGCCAGATCCTGACCGTCAATCAAGATAACCGCTAAGGCTCCACCATATAGCCGGCCCCATTTGATGGCATTGGACAGCCGGGCAGATATGCCAGTCTCTTGGTATGCCTTCAGCAGCTCATCGGTTTGCACCGGATCCGTGGTTGATGCGACGGAAAACCCACTGCGCACCATATCTTCGGCAACCACGTCAACCATCCGGCCTACAACCCAGCTGGTTTCATACATATCTTCCAGCTCAGAGACGTTCAGGGTCACACTACGGCCTGGACGATATCCAGATGAGGCCAGCAGATTGTCCTGCCCAAGCCCCAACCGGGCTGCAGCACTATCAAAACCGTCAAGCGTGCGACGAGATTTCTTGCGAGATACTTTCATAGCTTATCCTTTCGCCAACTGACGCCAGTCGCTCATGCCGCTGTCTTCTGAGGTTGCGGCCCAGGCCAACATTCCGGCGATTGCACTGTCTCCATGTCGGAACTTGCCGTCAGATCCTTTGATCCGGGTTGCGGCCATTGTCGGGTTGCCGTTGACCTGCACCACATTGCGGTGATCGGCGATGATGTCTTCACTTTTCGGCACACGGATGTTCCCACCCTCATAGGCCTGCTTGTAGAGCGGGAAATGCTCGGCGTAATAGCCTTGGGTCGCCATAACCGCTTCCGTCATCCCCGGTTTCGCCTGTCCGGCAGCCTCCGCATGACTTTGACCGTTGCCACGGCCATCAAACTTGGCGTGATGAAATAGGGGCAGATTGTGCAGGATCCACTTGGTGACCTGCCATTGACAGTCAAACGGGATGTTACGCATTTCCAGTAGGAATGGTGTGCGCCAGGTGGTCGAATTGACCTCCTGCAGCGGCCAGATCACGGACAAGTCACCATTACGACCAAAGTCCATGCCGAACACGGTACGGTGTTTGCTTGGCATGGTATCCACCACTGGCTTCAAGACATCCTTGATCCAGTCGTCTGTAACCTTTGCCCGGTTGGTATCCAGCACGAATTCATTAGGCTTAGAGAAACGCAAGGTCGGGACATTGTCCTCTTGGCACTTCTCAATCAGCATCCGGCTGAAGAATGCCCCGGATCCGCGTTTCGGAATGCAATCTAACTCTTCCTGAGCATCTTCGGTGCTGACGTAAGCACCACGCACTTCTTCCACATAATCGGCTTCAGCTTCCTTGGTCCACACCTTGTCGCGGATCAGGCAAACCCGTTTGAAGAAACCATCCTTTAAAGCGTCGTTAAAACCCACTTTATGCAGGCTATAACGAGGAAGCTTTCCGGCTTCGATATCCTTGCAGAGCTCATTGAAGTCATTATCCTCACCGTTCATGGTGCTGACCACGTCAACCCGACCACCCCACATCAGAAAAGCCATCGCGCCTTTCATAACTTCCTTCAGGTCTTTATGGAATGCACCCTCATCAATGCGGGCATGTCCCTTACGACCGCGCCAGTTATGGGGGTTGGAGCTGTGCGCTTCAATCTTATGACCAGATGCCAGCATGATCTTGTAACGCAGGATGTCCTGCCGCTCGTTATTGATCAGGACGCTAGTGCGCCAAACGCTTTGGTCTTTGATCGCCACATCGAAAGCACGGGCAAAGAAAGCACAGTCACCGATATATTCAGCCGCCATGCCTTGGTTGTAACCCATATAGTGCTGATCCATGCCGCCCTTGGCAGGCATGGCTTCCACAACGGACTCAGCGGCTAATGCGCCCCAGCTAAACCCAATACGCCTGCCTTTCTTACAGAAGCGGATAGAACTTTGGTCTTCATGCCAACGGCACTGATAGGGCAGCAAAATAGCCGGCACGTCTTCCGGCTTTAAATTGCGGGTCTCTCGATCGCGCTGGATATCTTCCACCATATCAATGGCGTCTTGTTCTTCTTTGCCTTCCAGCTTGGTATCCGACAGGATGATGACTTCATGCGACGTAGTCATGATGCCTCAACACGATCGGCAATCCCCAATATTTTCGCACGGATAAACGCCACCTCTTCAACAGAGGCACCACGTTTTTCAACGACCTCAGCGGCAACTTCGGCGGCTTTCTCCCGCTCTTCAGCAATCACACGTACACGGATCTTTTCTTCAAAATCCTGATCCAGACGCAGAGCTTTACCTAATTCGGCAAGGCCTTTGCCAAGCTGCATGATGTCCTTGGTGCTGACTTGATCGGGATCGTCTTGCATTTTTTCGATAAGGTCATGGACCATAGATCGGGTCATTTCGACCAGTATCCGCCCTTGCTTGCCTTGTTCGGCAGATTCTCCTAGCTCGGCACACAGAGCTTTGGTGATTTCTCGGGACTGGCGCAGCTTTGCGACCGTGCGTTCAAATGACTTGGCGTAGCGACCAACGGAGCTGCGACCAATCTCATAACCCTTGGCTTCGAGCCAGGTGGTCAGAGCATCAATCGACAATCGTCCAGAGGCCAGCAAACGCCGAAACTCGGCGCGATCCTCTTCAGACAATTCGGTCTCAATCAGGGGCTTTTTCGGCATGTCTCATCTCCTCAGAAAGACTTCGGAGAGGGACGGGACACACCGGAAACACGTGCCATGCCAGTGGCGACCTCAATACCACGCGGTGAGATGTTGGCAACGAACAGATCATCCATAACCCGTTCCAGAGCAATCAGGCCCAGTTCAGCCAGCCAAGAAAAGTCCGAACGGACAACATCACGGGAGGTGCCATGCCCAATCTGCCGCAAAGCTTTTTGCATCACGCTATCATTCATTGCGTAATCGCCTTCCTCTTGTAAAAAACGCAGGATGGCAAGGCGACGATCCTCAGTCACAACAGTTTTGTAACTCACGGTTTACTTCCCTCCGTTATTCAGCAAGAACTCTTCCTGACGGCTCAGGATGCGATCCATTCGTTCAACGACACGATCCATTCCGCCCATGCGCTCCCCCAGTGCCTTGAGGTTGCCACTCATACGCTCGACGGATAGACTCAACTCATGTAGAGACTTGGTGCTGGGAGCATCTTTCAAACGGGCTTCAGCCGTCGAAAGCCGTTCGCGCAACCCTGTGATCTCGGCGTCCAAAGATGCAAATCGTCGCCATACCCAAATTGCGACTGGGATCACCAGTACCTGTAAACAGCGCAAAATCAGATTGATCGTCTCAGCATCCATCACATGGTCTCCATCTCGTGGATCTGTTGGCAAGAGATGCAGCGGCAGGCATGAGGCTGGACAGCTTTGCGCTTAGCGGAAATTGGCTCACCACACTCGATACAGTAATCAGTGCCCGGATGATCGGCATTTTGCCGCGCAGCCAAAGCATCAGAAATCTGGTCAGCAACCAATTGCTGCGCATGATCCATGGTGTCGGTCACTTTTTGCCTCCAAGGGCAGCGGCTAGACTTGGGACAACCTTCTCGGCACTACGACCGATGACATAGCCACCAAGGCCCAGTTCGATGATGTCCCACAGCTTGATATACTCTTCAGGGCTGATACCTTCTGCAGAGAAGCCAAACCAACGCGCTCCAATCAACCCGGCGAAGAACAGCATCAACATTGGTCGCCAGTTAGCTGCCAACCAATGTTTTGAAGCAGCTTCGGTTTGCACGATACTCGCAGCGGCCTTTTCGATGTCAGACTGTTTCTCCAGCAGAGCCAAGGTCAGCTTTTGCTCAAGTTCAATCCGCTTCAGTTCATCGGCGGGGTCCGGGAATAGGCTTTTAACGATGGGACTGGCGATGCTTGTAACCGCCGCAATAACGCTGCCGATCATGCCGTTTATCCCCGCTTAAAGAAGGATTTGGCGCGGCGCATCCAGCCCTTACGGAAGACTTCCTGACGCGGGCGGCGTTGCAGAATACTCTCCAGAAACTCAATCCGCTTCATCACGATGGTGTCATTAAACAGATCACCAACTTCTTTCTGGGCAGTTGCCGCACGGGTGCAGGTGGTCGAACCGATAATGCCATCCACCTTACACGGGCCAAATCCGGCAGCGTTGATCGCGTCCTGAACAATGCGGATGGCCTGTTTTGGGCCGGAATGCACCGCTGTATCAAACACAATAGGCTGCACTTCTGCGGGCAAACGGGCGAGGCCGGGGCCGTCAAAATAGGTTTTGCGATAAATTTCACGGGCCACATCCAAGGGCATCTTTTGGACATCATCAATGGTGGCCTGCCGCCCTAAGTGTCGACTGTATGTAACTTGCGTGACGCCGTACTTGGTCGGGCCACCCTTATCAGCGGGATGGTTGACGTAACCACCTTCCCGCTGAATGATCTCTGTGATCATTGTATCGACAGCGTCAGGCGTATGTGTTGCTTTGACCTGTGTCTCTTGTGCTTGTGAACGTGCCATAGTGAACCCCAGATTTGCAATTGTGTCAGGGGTAAGAATGCCAAAATCCACTTACGCAAAATGCCCGGAAGCGGTTCCGGGCATTGTAGAAGGCGTATGCATATGAGGGTCACTGATCCTAACACCTAATCATCATCAGGATCAACCGGATCAAATAGCCCCATCTGTCGATCGTCTCCACCAGCACCATTGCAGATCCTGCGGATCCACCGGGTGGTCAGGCCGTGTTTGCGACCAACATTTTTCTTGGACGCCCCGGATTTGACCGCTGCAACAATCGCCCGGTTGCGTTCGTGACGGCTGATTTCGTCGGCTTTGGGAATGTCTGGGCGTTCGCGGCCCATCACTCGTGCCAGCTTTTGCGCCGCATCCAAACCAATACACTGGGCAATCGGATGTCCGGCCTTAATGTCGTGCGGTATATACAGTTCTGCCCCACCAAATGTATCGCACAGCTTCAGGGCCATCGGTAGCCCGATGACGTCCGCCAGACGATTCATGGTTGGAGACAGATAGAAAGACATCACGCACCTCTCTGACATGTAATGGCATAAACCTCGACAGGTTGGTCGCCAAAGTGCGAGTGTTTGATCGTTGTTTTGGTGTATCCACGATACGGAAGAATTAGGTGTCGCTCTTTGGCGTCCGCCTTTGGATAGCCCTTCGTCAGCACTAGGTGGTCATAGTTACGACCTTCGAGACGCTTGGCCCAGTACGCAGTGCACAGGCGATACTCGATAACTTTTACACCAGATTTAATCTGATCGAAGTAGATGGCTTTGAGCGGCAAGCGAAGATCAGCCATCACGCACCGCGCTTTGCTTTTGCACGGGCAGTTGCGGCGACCTTGAAACTGGCGCGGATTTGCTTACCCAAGACCTCCATCACTTGATCAAGTTGTTCATCGGTGAAATTGATAAGGCCGAGCTTGGCCTTGATGCCGACAATGCCGCAGCAATAAGGGGCCAATGCGCAGGCTGCATGCCAGTCACTTTCAAATTTATGGACGCCGCGATCACGCAGGATTTGCCATTGCGCTTCAATCACCCGTTGGCGCGGGCGATATACGGTGCCGGCTCCAATCTTATAGCCAGACCAGTCCACTTTTCCGGCACGCTCTGCCCATTTTTTCATGGACTCAATGACGCGATCGGCTTGATTGTTCCGCAGAAATTGCAACGCGGATACTTTGGCCTGACGCGCAACATATTTTGCCAAGGCTGACTCTGTCGGATTGGCAACGATGCCAAGGTGATAAAGCGAGATCCATAGCGCACGGATCTTTCGGGCCAACTCACCATCGGCCATTGGTCGAGTGCCAGCACGTTTCGGTGCCTTTTTAATAGCCTTTTTAACGGGCTTAAAACCTGCTTTTTCCATTTCGGTCACGACCAGTTCCAACTTGGTCACGGATAATCCCTTGGCGGATCGCTTGCCCGTAACCCGCTCCAGCATGTCGCGGTATGTGTCATCATCCAGACCAAGCTGTTTCTTGCCGACGTGGATTTTGGCTAAAAGTGCGTTGCTCATGATTAGCCCATCCCGAGCGCACGCTTATACAGGATCAGAATATCTTCCCGTTCTTGCATGTCGTGCTCTTCCATTTTTCGCAATCGGATAAGCTCTTTCATGATTTTCACTTCAAAGCCTTGATTCTTAGCTTCGGCAAAAACCTCGCGAATATCAGCTAATAGACTGGCTTTTTCTTCTTCTAAGCGTTCTACGCGTTGGATGAAGGATTGTAATTGTTCGGCAGCAATGCCACCCACATGTTGCCCCAAGCGGACCAGCCTTGGCGACGTTGTCGTGCGAACAGTTCCACGTATGGTCCGTCAAACAGGGTTTCGATACGTTCGTATTGCTCGTCAGGCTTGCGTGAGTGCTCTCGCCGTGGTGCCAGAATTTCATCAAGAGGCCATGCCTCCATCCAGTCGCGGACGGATCGGACGCCTTCAGGGACACGACCAACGCCGAACAGATCGTCCGGAAGTTCTGATTTCAGTTTAGGATTTCCACGAGTGGCCAATAGGCACGGTTCAAGGTTCTTGCGAGTGGCATAGCCGCCACCAAAGGCGTATTTCCCGGTTGCGGGATTGTATTTGCGCCACTCCCATGCAAGGCCAGCGAATTCAAAGCCCCATGCCTTGATGACAGATTCCCAGATCGGCATCATGGGCCAAGTTACCCAGATGAACAGGGCACAATCCTTTGCCGCCAGAAACTGAACCGGAATCTGTTTGATCTCATCTGTCGGCATGCAGGGGTAATGTGCCTGCGGGGATTTCTCTTCACCTTTCTCTGATCGCAATTCAAACAACCACGGTGGATCTGCAAGGATGACCGGGAAACCGCCTGCGCACCGTAAGTGATGAAAGTCATCAAGGTAAAAATCTTTAGGGTCGTGCCAAGGTGTATACATATCAGCCCTCCAAATCAGCGCGGTAGCCGGGTTGGTGTTTGGCCTCGGTATCAGCTTCAGCCGCCAACTGACGCAGGGATTTCCCATCTGCCGGGATCCCGGCTTTATCCAGCGCTTTGAGGGCTTGGCGACCAACGGCCATAGAATTCTTCAGGTTTTGACGTGCCGAGGTGCGTCCATGCCCATCGGTAAAGGCTGCAGCTGCCAGCATTAGGTCTGTGATTGCTGCTTTGGCGATACCTAACTCTTGTGCATGTGACATGACGCACCTCGTGTGCTTGTGAGTGTCAGAGTGATTGACCGTGTTCGATGTGATTGATAGCACTGTGCAGGTATCGGCTAACCTCAGCGACACCTTCAGTTTCGACGCCGAGTTTGATTGCGGCATGCAGAAAGCCTGTTGCTATGGCACCTTTTGGGAAATGCTTTGCCAGATCAGAGGCCAGCATTTCTGCGGCATTCATCGCTTGCTTTATTTCCCGCTCTTGCTGGGTTTGGCGCTTATAGGACATCACGCGACCTCCTGCTTGTTCTCATGGTCCACGCCGATGAAACGCTTGCCGATGTAGGTCCATTGCTCTTTTTCGATATGCCAAACGCGATGACAGCGCTTGCAACTGACGAGCATGGTCTCGTCATCTAAAACCATCGGTGGGTTGCAATAGGTATGCAGCCCTATGAGGCAAAGGAGTTTACCAATCATGCTGATGCCTCCTTCACCTCTTGCGCCGAATAGGTGGCTTCAAAATGGAAAATGGTTTCTTCAAACCATGTGCGACCAAGAGCCTCCCTGCGCTTTTCTTCAGCTTCTGCGTCGCGCACAACAGAAGGAGGGATAATGTCTTTTTCAAGCTTGTGGAGCAGCAGCAGTGCTTCTGCTTGCGTGGTCTCATAACGACACCACGGTTTACCGTCCCGTGTGGCTGTTGCGATGCAGATGCCGTCTTTATCTTCTTCAGAGAACGTGATTTTGACTTTTCCCATCACACACCTGCCTGTCTGAGGTTGATGCATTTGCTGCGCAGCTCAGGGGCCCCTTCGACGGTCATCCACTTGCCTTTTTCCCGCTGCGGGATGCGGCCCATATTTTGAGCGACCATTGCCGCACCTTTGGGGCAACGGGCCAGCACGTAGACGTGCTTTTCCGGCTCGGTCACGAGCACCTTGTAGACCCGCTTGGCTTTGCTCTTGCTCATGCTGCGGCTCCTTCCGTGTCTTCCGGGTCGGAGTTGATGAGCGCTGCTATAAGTTTGTCGATCTCGCCATCCACAGGCCTGACGACCACTTGGTCTCCGGTCTGCGTAATGGTGACGCCCAGCTTACGTAGCAATGCTGCATCCAGATTGTTGAGAGCTGCCTTGACTGGGCTTTCCTTGGTTCGGATCAACGTATCTGCCTGTTCCGGGCAATGCTTGTGGATCTTGCTAATCAGGGTGTCATCGCTGGCGTACTCAATGACGCCTTTGCCTTTGCTGTAACCGACCTTAATGCCGTGCAGCACTATGGTTTTAGGTTTGCGGAACAACTCCGGCGCATCCTCAACAGCCTGATGTAGTCGATCAAACAAATCAGCCAAAACCCGCGCATGTACAGACAGGCTTTTTGCGTGTGCTGCCTTGACCTGATCGATCAAGGCTTGGGTAGCCATAGCACGGGTATGGAGCAAGTCACGGGCTGCGGATGCTTCCCGCGCCAGTTGCTCAATGTTATCCATTTTTGTGCCAAACTTGGCTTTGGTATCAGCCATCAGACGGGCCTCCTTGAAGACGGTTTAAAAGAGGGGTTAACGGTGCGGAGGTTCCGCCAGTGTCGAAACTGCTGGCGGATCCACCAGAGGAGTCCTGATCGCTTTTTCATGCCCGCCTCCTGATTTTAGGCCGCAGGAATCTGAGGCAATTTGACGCCAGCCGGATGGCGGTTACGGCATCTGCCCAAGTGGGAGCTGATAGCGTGGGCCATGGGTCAACAGACCGGATAACATCGGCTGGGGACATGCCAACTGATGCAGCCCATGCA
>JAALLQ010000138.1_pt1 | contig 24682 bp, 17 predicted proteins | sample 7245921 | NCBI WGS metagenome assembly JAALLQ01 (sample SAMN13049200, study PRJNA578106) | oil field metagenome | isolation source: filtered produced water from oil reservoir B7 | place: USA:offshore Texas | collected 2016 | reverse complement strand
AAAAAGCGAAATTTTTTTCGCCTACCTCCGGCAACGCCTTTGTTTCTGCGGCGTCCCGGTATATCCACCTTCATCCCGTATAGTCCCGGTTCTCTCCAGTCCTAAGTGTCGGGTTACACGAAGTATGGCGATATAGCGGCAAGGGCAGCGAAGCGGCACATAGTGACGCGCAGCAAAATCTGACCCCAAAACCAATAATAAATCCTCTAAGTCAATGACTTAGGGTGGTGCTGTTCGAAATCTGGCACTTCCATAAACACCATGGAAGCAGGGTGGAAGCGCATAGGAATGTAGCTATCTGTGTTTGTGCCCAATTTACTCGGAAAATGCTTTCCTTCTGGGCTGATTTAAGAGTGATCTACTGTTTGTCTCTGTGCGTTATGCCTGTAAAGGAAGCGGGTGATGTCCTAGGATTCAAACCTGAGCGGTTATAGTAAAATTGCGAAACATCAATTTAGTTGACTTGGGTCCCGGAAACGCATATTGCGAATGCATCGCAAGAACAGAAAAGGCGCAGCCCCGATGAGCAAGACCTATGCCCTTCCCAGCCTTATGGCGGCCGTTATCACCATCAGTGCTGGTCTCATCCAGCATGCACATGCCGCTGAAGAGGTAAACCTCTATTCCGCCCGCAAAGAGGCTTTGATCAAACCGCTTTTGGATGCTTTTACCCAAGATACTGGGATTAAGGTCAATCTTTTGACAGGTAAAGCCGACGCACTCCTGAAACGCTTGTCTCATGAAGGTGAGAATTCTCCAGCTGATGTGCTGCTTACAACCGATGCTGGGCGTTTATTCCGCGCGAAACAGGCCGGTGTTACACAGCCCTTCTCATCCGTAGAGATTGATAAGGTTGTACCTGAGCAATATCGCGACCCGGAAGAGCATTGGGTTGGCTTGAGCCTGCGTGCACGGCCTATCCTGTATGTAAAAGGCAAGGTTGATCCCAAGCAGTTATCTAGCTACGAGGATTTGTCTGATCCGAAATGGAAGCAGCGGATTTGTATTCGTTCATCCTCTAATATTTACAACCAGTCTCTAGTAGCCTCTTTGATTGCGGCTAATGGTGAAGCGAAAGCTGAAGCCTGGGCTAAAGGTTTGGTCGCTAACCTTGCAAAGCCGCCAAAAGGTGGAGATCGCGACCAAATTAAAGCAGCAGCAGCAGGTGTTTGCGACATTGCCATTGCCAATACGTACTATCTGGCGGGTATGTTGAATTCCAAGGATGCGGGGCAGGTTGCTGCGGCTGAGAAAATGGCAGTGTTTTGGCCGAACCAGTCTGGTCGCGGTGCACACGTCAATATTTCTGGCGCTGCGATTATGAAGTCTGCAAAAAACAAGGCTGCAGCGGTTAAGTTGATTGAGTATCTGGTGTCGCCAAAATCTCAGGCTTGGTATGCAGAAACCAATGGTGAGTATCCGGTTGTTTCCAACATTTCACCGAGCAGAACGCTGGCGGCTTGGGGCGCATTTAAAGCGGATAACCTGAACCTTTCAAAGCTTGGAACTCTGAATGCTACAGCGGTTAGGGTTATGGATCGTGCCAACTGGCGATAATCCACCCTATATATAAAAGATCACTTAGTCACAGCCCCCTTCATCTGTGCTGTGACTTTGCACATCCTTTAAGTGGAACTGACTAGCATGGGTGACCCCGCTATTGCACCACATGTTTCATCTGAATTAAAAAACCAGAAAAGGCCACTGTCGCCTTTCATGGCACTGCGTCGCGCGCCTGGATGGAGTGTTGGCGCGTGCCTTGTTTCTGGATTTGTGATGTTGCCGCTGCTGGTCGTTCTGGTTTATGCCAGTATTCCAGCTGGAGACGTGTGGAAGCATTTGTACGAGACTGTACTCGGTTCTTATGTGGTGAACTCAGTGCTTTTAATGCTTGGGGTCGCGGTTGGTGTAATGATTGGCGGCACTGGCTGTGCTTGGTTAACATCTATGTGCCAATTTCCCGGACGTGCCACATTTGAATGGGCCTTGTTGCTGCCAATGGCTCTGCCTGCCTATATCATCGCCTATACCTATACCGGAATGCTAGATTTTGCGGGGCCAGTCCAGCAATGTTTACGGGATGTGTTTGGTTGGGGATACGGAGATTATTGGTTCCCTGAGGTCCGATCTTTGGGCGGTGCCATCATCATGCTTTCTCTGGTTCTATTTCCCTATGTTTATTTGCTGACCCGAGCGGCGTTTTTGAACCAATCTTTGTGTGTTCTGGATGTAAGCCGAACCCTTGGTAATGGCCCGTGGCGTACCTTTTCCTATGTTGCGCTTCCTTTAGCTCGTCCAGCTATTGCATCTGGCGTGTCTTTGGCATTGATGGAAACTTTGGCAGATTATGGCACTGTGCAGTACTTCGGTATTGATACATTTACCACTGGGATTTTCCGCACCTGGTATGGGTTTGATAATGCCGCAGCAGCAGCCCAGCTTGCCGTCATTCTGTTGGTTTTTGTTTTGCTCCTTATCCTTTTGGAACGAGGGTCAAGGCGCAAATCTCGGTATCACCAAACCAGTCAACGCCATCAGGATATCCGCCGTATTGTTCTGCAAGGCTGGTCTGCCTTTGGCGCGGTAGCCTTCTGTGGGCTTGCGGTTCTGGCTGGTTTTGCGTTGCCAGCCGGGCAATTGGTTTGGTGGAGTTTTACAGAAGCCAGTCAGAAGCTTGATCATCAGTTTCTATTGCTTGTCTGGCATACTGTCCAGCTTGGCTGTGTCGCCGCGGGAATATCCGTTTCGGTTGCGTTGTTCCTTGGCTACAGCCAACGCCTTAGTCGAACACGTTTTGTCCGTGGAGCTGTGCACTTTGCGAGTATGGGATACGCGATACCGGGAACAGTGATTGCCATAGGCGTAATCATTCCGCTGGCATGGATGGATCAATATCTCATTTCATTGGTGCGGCAGATGACCGGAGAGACAATCGGTCTTGTTTTATCTGGATCCATCGTGGCGTTGCTTTTTGCTTATTTGGTGCGTTTTCTCGCCGTTGCCTTGCATGCTGTGCAAACTGGATTAGGGCGTGTTAAGCCATCGCTCGATGAGGCGGCGCGATCCCTTGGATATTCTCCGCGTGAAGTGGTGAGCAAAGTCCACTTCCCCATATTGAAAGGCAGCATCCTGACTGCAGTCTTACTGGTTTTTGTCGATGTGATGAAGGAACTTCCTGCAACGCTAATCTTACGACCTTTTGACTATAATACCCTTGCCGTACGCGCTTATGAAATGGCGATGGATGAGCGGCTCGCTGATGCTGCTCCCGCTGCTTTGTGCATTGTTGCCGCAGGGATCATTCCGGTGTTTCTCCTGTCACGCACCATAACCAAATCCCGCAACACATATGAGGAAGGTTCTAAATGACCGCGCAGTTGCAACTTAACTCTGTCGCTGTGGCTTATGGTCAAAAGCCCGTGGTGCAGGGCATCAGCTTTGCGCTGCAACCGGGCGAGATCGGTTGCTTACTGGGACCAAGCGGTTGCGGGAAAACCAGCCTTTTGCGTGCTATCGCAGGCTTTGAAGCCATTACACACGGCGATATTATTCTTGCCGGAAGCACGGTTTCTCATCCCGGGTTAACGGTGCCGTCAGAAAAACGTCACGTTGGCATGGTCTTTCAAGACTTCGCTCTTTTTCCACACCTGTCGGTGCGTGACAATATAGGTTTTGGCTTGCGGAAGTTCACTGCCTCAGCAAGGGAGCGTAGGATTGCCGAATTGCTGTCTTTGGTCAGCTTAACAGACTGGGGCCACGCCATGCCGCACGAATTATCCGGTGGTATGCAGCAGCGTGTTGCTCTGGCACGGGCAATGGCGCCAAGGCCAGATGTCCTCATGCTGGACGAACCGTTTTCCAGTATGGATGCAGAGTTGCGTGAACAACTGGCCTTAGAAATCCGTATCATGCTTAAGCGTGACAATATGACGGCAATACTGGTTACTCACGACCAATTTGAAGCCTTTGCAATGGCGGATACCATTGGTGTCCTTGGCAAAGGGCACCTTCATCAATGGGGTACGCCGACACAGTTGTATCACCGACCACAAACACGTTTTGTTGCCAGCTTTATCGGTCAAAGCACGTTCTTAGACGGGGCTGTTCTGGATGGTGGCAATGTCCGTACTATCCTTGGTGATGCCTCTATTTCTATGTCAGTAGCCTGTCAGGCCGCGCATTATGTTGAAATCGTGGTGCGCCCGGAGAACGTGATCTATGACCCGCTCTCGCCTTTGCAACTCAAATTAAAAAACAAATCGTTTCGAGGCAGTAGTCACCTTTATACTTTGCAGGCCCCTGATGATCGTAGCATCCTGTGTTCAGTCCCAAGCCAAGTCGACCATGATATCGGATCTCCCATCGGCGTACGGTTAGAGCTGGCAGATGCCTTATGTTTTCCGAAGTAGCCCTCAGAAACGGCGTGATTTCTTTTCAATTCAGGACGCATTCTAGTCACGGGTCGGAATGGTCAAGGTGTTGTTTACGGCTTTCAAATTCTTGCTGGTCAATTTCACCTCGGGCAAAACGCTCTCGTAGGATAGACATAGCCTGATCGGTTTCGCCGACATTTTTTTTGCTGCTAACCAATTTGACAATGAGCCAGACGATTAGGATTAGAATGGCAAGGGGAATCAACATCATAAACGGTCCTATCATGCCCCATTCTCCGTGCATGAAATAGTTGTGGTACCCATCTTCAGGGTAAGCATGAGCGGTACTTGCGATTAGCCAGCCTATTGCAGATAGTAGGGCAGTTTGGGAGTGAGCAAGAACTTTCATGTCGGCCTCCTGATATATACTCAGATAGAGATGTGTGTTGTCAGAGCAATCAACAAGGCTACGAGGAATTCATCTCAACAGATTAAATTGACAATTATCAACTCTCAAGTTAGCTTCTTGTCATGAAGCAGATTCTTAAAGTGTTCTCGTTTGCTCTCGTCGCGCTTTGGGTGGTTACATCCAATGTCGCTATCGGCGCGTCTGTTTCTGATGCAGCTTCTTATCCAGTCAAAAACATCTCTCATTCTTCGGATATGTCGGAGGAGGGCTGTACAATGCATGCTGAGTCAATGAGCCACCTTTCATCACCCATTAATGCTTCTGTTTGTGGTGACCATACATCAAAGCCTGCTTGCAAAATGCTGGGTGTTGATCATTGTTCGAATGTCTTCAGCAAATTAACAGTTTCTGAGTGCACGCTTATGGTTTTGTCTGCAATGAAAATTCAGATGCAGGACAATCAGAGTGCCCTTATAGGGGTTTCCCTAGAGGCTGTGACCCCACCCCCACGATTCTAATTCATTCGGTTTTGGTTTGAGCTGTTGCCAATTGTCGCAGCAGTGGCCTTGTGTCGAATGAATAACGGTCAGCATTACTCTCTTTACACCTTGGTTCGGTTCGTATTGTCCTTTCATTCGATGGACAATATCTGAGCGGCTTGGTCTGAGATTTTCTCGTGCCGTTTTTTATTCTGGATACACCCAATCAATTGCCCTGTCGCGGGCCGTTTAGATGAGGGCTGGTATGAAGAATAGACTCAGCTATACAGCGCATTATGCGCTTTCAAGAGATAAGAAATCTGCAACACATGTTCGATCTTCCAAGCAATTCTTGAGAAGTTCAGTAACAACAGCAATCTTGCTTTGCATTACTGCAACATCTGCCTTTGCCGATGTGCTGGATCTTAGGACAGTAGAGGAACAATCGTTAATTGCCGATCCTCTTTCCCAAGCTTTCCGGGAGAGGGCGCATGCTTTGGCAGATCGTTCAATTTCAGATGGTCAACTGTCTGACCCAACGGTGAGCCTTGGGGCTTTGAATTACCCAACAGATTCATTTGCGGGCGATCAGGAGGCCATGACCCAACTCAAAATTGGGCTGACACAGCAGTTCCCAAGTTACGGCACGTTATCGGCGCGATCTGATCGAACGAAGGCTTTGTCGCGTGTTGAATTTGCAAACGAAAAAGAACGCAAGCTTTCCATCCTGAAAACCGTGCGTTTGACATGGTTAGACGCCTATTTGTGGCAAGAGACGGCGGTGCTTTTGCATGAATACAAAAACCTAATTCGTGATGACATTCGTTCGGTGCAATCCAGTTTTGGCGCAGGCAAGCTCACAGTCCAACGGGTTGTTCAGGCAGAGCTAAAAGAAAGCGGATTGGATGACAGAATTCTGCGGGCTCGTCGTGAGCTATCAGTGTTGAAGTCGGAGCTTGGCAAGTGGGTAGGTCGTGACGTTTCCACCGAAGTTTTGCCGTCTGTTCTACCTGATTTTCCAATGCCAGCAGCCAAGGAGATCGCTGACGCTAAAATTGTTGGTCACCCGGCAGTGATTGCTCAAAGAGAGAAAGAGAAGGCAGCACGTCAATCCATCAAGCTGGCTGAGGCTGATTATCTGCCAAAGTTCGGTGCTGGGGTTAGCTATGGCTATCGTCAGGGTTCTCCTATGGGAGCAGACAGGTCTGACTTTGCCAGCGTGAATGTCACTATGTCTCTGCCGATCTTTACTGGGGCACGTCAAGACCGTCGTTTGAGTGCCAGTAAATTTGAAGCCGCAGCAGCAAAGCGACGCATGGATGAGCTGTTAAGGGTGCTTCGCGGCAATTACGATGCAGAATTGCACGCGTATGATCTGACCAAAGAACGTTTGCGTAACCTAGTGAACAATACGTTGCCTCGCGCCAAGGAAAATGTCTCAGCGGCGGTCGCTTCCTATCAATTCGATAAAACGGATTTTAACGCCTTAACTGGTGCGCACATCGCAGAGCTTGAGGTGCGGTTACAGCAACTCCGTCTGAATGTGGAGCAAGAAAAATCACTGGTGAAGCTGCAATACCTGACTGGGGGAACTGATCATGAATAGGAGAACACTTGCCCTTGTCGCGTCTGTCAGTGTGATCAGTGCGGCGTTGACCTTTGGTGCACTGAAGATATCTGGTTCAGGTGGCGCATCAGTCACGAAACAAGATGGACCCAAAATCATGTATTGGGTTGCCCCAATGGACCCCAATTATAGGCGAGACCAACCGGGCAAGTCTCCCATGGGGATGGATCTGATACCTGTTTATGAAGGTGAGCAGAACTCAGCTGATGATGCAGGCGTTCTGGTGCCCCCTTCCATTGTAAATAATATAGGTGTGCGTGAAGGCTCTGTAAAACGACGAGACCTAATCCAAGATATTCATGCAGTTGGCTATCTCGGTTATGACGAAAACAAGGTTAGCCATGTTCATATCCGTGCCGAAGGATGGATTGAGAACCTAGCAGTGAAAACGGTCGGTGAGCGTGTTCGAAAGGGGCAGCTCCTGTTTGAATATTATGCGCCGGATTTGGTGAATGCGCAGGCAGAATACCTACAGGCGGTTCGCTCGGGGCGTGCTTTGTTGGTGCGTGCATCAAAGGAACGTCTTCGTTTGCTTGGCCTCTCGCAGCAGCAAATTGAGGTTTTGCATCGTACTAGAACCGTTCAGAACAGGGTAAAAGTGCTCGCCACGCAGGATGGTGTGATCTCTCAGATGGATGTGCGTGAGGGAATGTTTGTGTCCCCGAACATCACCATTATGACATTGGCGGATCTGTCATCGGTTTGGATGCTGGTTGACGTATTTGAACGTCAGGCTATGGCTGTGGAAAAGGGACAAACTGCGAAAGTTTCGTTTTCCTATGCCCCTGGAAAAACGTGGCCCGGTGTTATTGAATACATCTATCCAATTGTTGATCCGGTGACGCGCACATTCAAGGCTCGCATCAGACTTGATAACCCTGATGAAACCTTGAAACCCAACATGTATGGGCGAGTGCAGATTGCTGGAAAATCTCATTCTGGTGTTTTGACGGTGCCTTCTGAGGCACTTATTCGCTCCGGACGTATGAACCGCGTTGTTCTTAGTCTTGGAGATGGTCGGTTCAAAGCGGTAGAGGTTCTAAGCGGTATAGAAGCCAATGGTTTGGTTGAGATTAAGGAAGGTTTAGAGGAGGGGGCTAAGGTCGTAACCTCAGGACAGTTCTTGATCGATTCAGAAGCCAATCTCAACGGCAGCATTCAGCGACTGACATCTGCTGAAAGTGTTGATGAATTGGCCCCGGCAGAGACAACACCGCCGACAGCGAAAGCAGTCATCAATTCCCTCATGCCTGATCACAACATGGTCAATGTCACGCATGAACCGATCCCCGATCTCGGTTGGCCGGAAATGACCATGGACTTTAAGCTTCTTGAGGGTGCGTCATTGGATGGTCTTCAAGTTGGGCAGTCAGTCATGATTACCCTAAAGAAAGACACCGACGGGATGTATGCGCTTTCAGGCATCCAGTCGGCACAGAAACCAGAAATCTTGGCGAGTGGTAAAGGGGTTATCAATACAGTCAGCACAGATGCCAAGACACTGAATATTACCCACGCGCCGATCAAATCTCTGGGCTGGCCGGAAATGACCATGGATTTCCAGATGGGGCCGGGCATTGATGTCTCAGGCTTTCAGTCCGGAGATGCTGTGCAGTTTGACCTGACGAAGGACAAAGAAGGCATGTTCATTATTGGTGACATTCGCGTAGAGCACGGGGGGCACTAAGATGATTGCTAATATAATCCGTTGGTCTGTTAACAATCGAATTATGGTTTTGTTGTTGACTGCAATCCTTCTGGGGTGGGGCGGCTATGCGGTGAAAAAGACACCGCTGGATGCAATCCCAGATTTGTCTGATGTCCAAGTCATTGTGAAAACCAGCTATCCGGGGCAAGCGCCACAGGTTGTTGAAGATCAGGTTACTTACCCGTTGACCACAGCCATGTTGTCAGTGCCGGGTGCGGTGAATGTGCGGGGTTATTCATTCTTTGGTGACTCATATGTCTATGTCATCTTTGAAGATGGCACCGACCTGTATTGGGCACGGTCGCGGGTGTTGGAGTATCTCAGCCAAGTTGCTTCTAGCCTTCCCTCAGAGGCAAAGGCAGCCCTCGGCCCAGATGCGACAGGGGTTGGTTGGGTGTACCAATATGCTCTGGTGGACAAAACAGGCCAACATGATCTGTCGCAATTGCGTTCTATTCAGGATTGGTTCCTGAAGTATGAATTACAAACTGTTCCCGGTGTGTCAGAAGTCGCCACGATTGGTGGCATGACCAAACAGTATCAGGTTGTTGTTGATCCGGATCGGCTTCGTGCTTTTGGAATTCCCTTGGATAAGGTCAATCAAGCTATTCGACAGGGGAACCAAGAAGTTGGCGGCTCTGTCATTGAAATGGCAGAGGCTGAATATATGGTTCGCGCAACTGGCTATATTCAGTCCCAAGATGATTTGCGCCAACTGCCGTTGGGTGCGACTTCAATGGGGACACCAATTACCTTAGCTGATGTAGCTGACGTTCGTTTAGGGCCTCAAATGCGTCGGGGAGTTGGTGAACTCAACGGTGAAGGTGAAGCTGTTGGCGGTGTCGTAATTATGCGCTGGGGAGACAATGCCTTGACGACCATTGCTGGCGTTAAAGCTAAAATGGAAGATTTAAAGAGAGGGCTTCCTGATGGTGTCGAAGTTGTTGAAACGTACGATCGTTCAGGTCTGATCGAACGGGCGGTGGAAACCCTGCAGGTAAAATTGCTTGAGGAGTTTCTGGTCGTTGCCGCAGTGTGTGCAATCTTCTTGTTTCATTTCCGTTCGGCTCTGGTGATTGTCTTTAGTCTGCCTGTTGGAATTTTGGCTGCATTTGTCGTGATGCAGCAACAGGGGATCAACGCCAACATTATGTCTTTGGGTGGTATTGCGATTGCCATCGGGGCTATGGTTGATGCCGCCATTGTGATGATCGAAAATGTGCACAAGCACATGGAACGCACGCCACTGACAGATGAGAACCGTTGGCATGTGATTGGCCAAGCTGCTGCTGAAGTTGGCGCTCCTCTGTTTTTCTCCCTGTTGATTATCACGCTCAGTTTTGTCCCGGTGTTCTCGCTGGAGGCGCAGGAAGGGCGGATGTTCAAGCCGTTGGCATATACCAAAACCTATGCCATGGCAGCATCAGCAGGATTGTCGATCACATTGGTACCTGTGCTGATGGGGTATTTCATCCGTGGACACGTGACACCCGAGCACAAAAATCCGATCAATCGTGGCCTGATTGCTATCTACCGCCCATTTATCAAAACGGTTCTGAAGTTTCCGAAGTTGATGATTGTGGTCAGTGTGGCTTTGGCACTGACTGCCTTGTGGCCGCTGAAGCATCTTGGCAGTGAGTTTATGCCGGAACTTGATGAAGGTGACTTGCTGTATATGCCCAGTGCGTTTCCTGCGATTTCGGTTGGAAAAGTGACCGAGGTTGTTCAGCAAACCAACAAGTTGATCAAAACTATTCCAGAAGTGGAAACCGTTTATGGCAAGGCTGGTCGGGCGGAAACAGCCACTGACCCGGCTCCACTTACCATGATTGAGACAACAATCAAGCTGAAGCCAAAGGATCAATGGCGACCTGGCATCACCATTGAGGACATCAAAAATGAACTAAACCAAATTGTTCAGGTGCCAAGCCTGACTAATACATGGATAATGCCGATTAAAAACCGGATTGATATGCTGGCGACAGGGATCAAAACGCCGGTCGGCGTCAAGGTCGCTGGTCCTGATCTCGCGGTTATTGCAAAGGTTGCTGAAGATATCGAGAAGGTCATCAAAAGCGTGCCGGGAACATCTTCTGTATATGCGGAACGTGTGACAGGTGGTCGTTATGTGACGGTTGATATCAACCGGGCAGCAGCTTCCCGCTATGGACTGAATATCAAAGATGTTCAGGATATTGTTCGGACAGCGATTGGCGGCATGACTGTTTCTTCTACGGTGGAAGGGCGAGAGCGTTACCCGATTAATGTTCGTTACCCACGTGATGCTAGGGATTCTGTTGAACAAATCCGACTGCTGCCCGTGATTACGGCACGCGGTTCTCAAATCCCATTGTCTGAAGTTGCCGATGTTAAAGTTGTCGGTGGTCCCGGCATGATTAGATCTGAAAACGCACGCCTGAACGGTTGGATCTATGTGGATATCTCAGAACGGGATATTGGTTCCTATGTTCAGGATGCTAAACGTGCCGTTGCTGAACAAATTGATCTGCCTGCCGGGTATTCCGTGTCATGGTCTGGACAATATGAATTTATGGAACGGGCCAAGCAGAAGCTATCTGTGGTCATTCCTGTCACCATAGCCATCATTGTCATTCTGTTGTTCCTCAATTTTAGAAACTTAATTGAGGTTGGAATCATCATCGGAACATTGCCCTTCTCTTTGGTTGGGGGCATCTGGTTGATGTATCTGCTGGATTACAATTTCTCAGTCGCTGTTGGTGTGGGCTTTATTGCCCTTGCCGGTGTTGCTGTCGAGATTGGTGTTTTGATGCTGGTCTATCTCAACAATGCGTTGGATGACCAATTGGATCTTGTGTCGGAACGCCCGGTTGCTCAGCGAGACATTGATACGGCCGTGGTTGAAGGTGCTTTGATGCGCATCCGTCCAATCATGATGACATTCACAGTCGTTATCGCTGGTCTTTTACCAATTATGCTCGGTGATGGCACAGGCTCTGAAATCATGCGACGGATCGCAGCCCCTATGGTGGGCGGCATGATTAGCGCAACCATTCTGGCTCTCCTTATCATTCCTGCCGTTTTTGTGCTCTGGAAGCGCCGCTTGGTACGCGAGGCGAACGCAGCAGAAGTTTCCACATTTGACCATGAAGCCTAAAGGATTCGTGGTTTTGAACAGAAACCTCAACATAAAGGATAACACTATGAGAAAGTTGATCGTTGCCGCCGCCGTTACTGGTTCAATCACGTTTGTGAGCGCTTCAGCCTTAGCCGATAGTAATAATCATGGAGGGCACGGCGCGCACATGAAAAGTGAACAAATGGGGGCGCATCAATATCACGTCGCCGGAACCGTAAATTCTATGGGGATGCACAAAATGAATGTAACCCACGAGAAGATTCCGGCACTGGGTTGGCCTCCTATGACCATGGATTTCGCTGTTGCTGATGGCGTGGATGTGTCTAAGTTCAAGTCGGGAGACGAAGTGATAATGACCATCCAAAAGGGTCATGATGGCATGTACCAAATCTCGGACATCAAGGCTAAATAAGCCCTGATTGGTTAAGGCTGTGATTATCAAGATTTAGCATGTGCCTGCAGCTGGTGTGACCTGCCCCCTTGAAAACATGTACGTGGAACTAAAGAGGGCATCATCGTCGAGCTCGTGTTGTAAATGTAAACGGCCCTATCCGCCGGGACAGGGCCGCCACAATAAGGCTAAGCGGATTGACTAATTCATTTTAAGTAGACGTTTCACGTCGATCTTAATGTCGTTCCAGTCTTTGTCGACTTCACCCTGAATCTCGACTTTATCTTGCGGGGTGATGGTCTGACCGTTCCAGTACTTGTGATCAATCTCGACTTCAATGGTGCCGCTCGCATCACGGAAGGTATAGTGATCGTCACGCACACGCTGTTCGATATGCCCCTGAAGGGTCACCCAGCTGTCGTCACTCATCTCTTTTGCCTTCGCAATCGTGGTGACCGCCTGCTGACCGTCGACAAAGCCGCCGCCCTGTTGTTGGCTGGCCTGGGGCTGTTGCGCTGCGCCAGGGCCGGAGAACCCGCCAGTTTGGGCCAAAGCTGGTGAGCTGCACATGGCTAAGACAGCAAAAATTGCCGCACTTTTCTTCATTGTTATGCTCCCGTGATGGAATTCAGAAAGCGATCTGCAGACTACTGATATATGCATTACAGCAAGTAGTCCTCAACAAGATCCTAAGCACAGATTCTATCACTCAATGGGGGCAGGTTGAATATCGAAAATTATCATATGCTAAGGCTGTTTTTTGAACCTTCTCGACCTTAGTGCGAAACGTACTGGAAGTCGGTATCTGGCTGGTTTCACAGTCGTTTCATAAAACTTCTTTCCTGCCTTCGTGTTGATAAATGGCATAATCTGCCGATATCGCAGTCGAAAGGCTTGCCGGCGTTACCTGAAGGCGCGCTTATTTTTATGTTAGTCGTGATTATTCGTGCCTTGGGGCGGAATGATGGTGCAGGGCCTCATCCGTATCATTAGGTAGACTTTGGCGGATAGCCCGGGCTTCATCCACATTTGCTAGGAAAAGAGTAACCAGCATCGGATCGAACGTTCGTCCTTTTTCGTTGTAGATGTAATCCAAAGTTTTTTCTTCTGACCATGCTTTTTTGTAGCAACGGTCGGACATCAAAGCGTCATAGACATCAGCCAGCGTTGTAATCCGTGCGAACAGGCTAATGTCTTCGCCGGCTAATCCTCTGGGGTAGCCGCTGCCGTCCCATCGTTCGTGGTGTTCGTGGGCAATCTCACACGATGCTTTCAGAAGTTCGCGGTTTGATCCGGCCAAAATTGCTCTGCCGATATCTGTATGACTTTTTATGATGTCAAATTCTGCATCAGTCAGGGTATCCGGTTTGTGCAAGATGCTCTCAGGGATGCCGATTTTTCCTACATCGTGAAGAGGGGATGCCGCTTCAAGGATATTCAGTTCCTGTTCGCTGAGACCGACTTTTTCGCCCAGCATGCGTGAAAGTTTTGCGACCCTTTTCACATGGTTTCCGGTTTCTTGGGATCGGACTTCAATAACTTCGCCCAGTGTTGTGACCAATTCGCGCTGGGTTTCGATGACTTCTTTGTCTAGATACATGATCTTTTGGTTATCCACATTGATCTGCCGTTGCTTGATCAAGTTCTGGTACAGCAATAGGGTGGTCAGGGATAAGATCAGGATAATTGTTGCGACAGGAGCGATCGCTTCCTCATTGCGTTCAAGAAAATTCTTGGGCTTATTGAGGAATATGGTTTTCGGCGGCAGATCTCGCAGGTTAATGCCAAAGCGATTGATCACATTGAAATCGTATACGTTGGTGTAAGAAGCCGAGTTCGAATACATGGCTGGAACGGGCTCGTTTCGTAGCAATCCCAACAAGGCATAAACTGCGTCGCTTCCAAGACTGCGGGCAGAGACGGTGTTCCCGCCAAGGACACCGTTGCCAATCTGAAACTGCCAAGAGGCAACAACAGGGGCAGGGCTGAGTTCTGCCAATCGTTGTTCAACATCTCCGGCACGAAATGTATGTCCATCCGCAGAACGCAGGAAGGGCAGAATATACAGCATGTCCCCATGCTGTCGTGTGGCGGCAAAATGTTCCAGCTGTTCAATCGGCATGCCCAGAACCGGGGTGATATTGACCAATCCCTGCAGGTTATTGGCGGCTTGTTTGACTTCTTCCAAAATTGCTTCACCCGAGGGGGTTGCCTCAGGAATGACATAAATATTGCGGGTTTTTGGCATTAACTTGATAGCATTGCGGAGCGTGGCTTCATGGTTAACGCGCTCGGGGACAATGGTTTTTATGAATGATCCCGCAGGTGGCGGCGATGCATTGTTGATCCCAGTTGCAACTGCAATTGCATGGGGGAAAAGTGTTGGCCCATAGGTTTCCAAAAAAGCCATAGCGTTGTTATCGGTCGCAATAATTCCATCCGGTTGTGCCATTGCGTACTTGCCGGAATATAACTCGACCAGTTTTGCAATGTATTCCGGTGTGTAGATGTTCTTGGTGTCCATGAACTCTGTGCGAATGCGATAGTCAGGTGCCTCGCGGTGAAGAACATCCAGAATTCCGTTGTTGCTGTTGTTGGTCCAGGCAAAGTCGGTGGAGTAAGCATGGAGAACCAGAATGCTTTTTCGGAGTTCATGGGCAGTGGCGGAGCTTCCGGCCAAGCCACTGAATAACAGGGATGCCGCCATCATGAGCACGGTTAATGTGGTGAGGCGAGCTTTCCGGTGGAAGGCTGATTGCCCAACGTGCGTGACCATCATTTGTGCTCCAATTTACATGAAGGGGCTGTATGCCTTTGTATATCGACACGAAAATCAGCTGTTTCAATACTATTTAGGGTTCTGATTGGTGTGTTTTTATTCTGTGGGCACAAAAAAAGGCCATGCATTAAGCATGGCCTTACGCATTGATTGGTAATGTTTTTTAGAAGTTCAAGGCTTCAACCCGGACCACATTCGGCAGAGCGCGCAGAGTATCCAACATGTCCGCACTCAGTGCTTGGTCGATTTGTGCCAGAGCCACGGCTTCATCACCGTCTGCTTTGCGACCGAGGTGGAAGGTTGCGATGTTGACGCCAGCCACACCCAAGGCCGTGCTGAACTTGCCGATCAGACCCGGTTTGTCTTTGTTTGCCAAATACACCATGTGCGTGCCGAATTCGGCTTCAACCGGAATGCCGTTGACTTCAACCAGACGCGGTTTGCCTGCAAATAGGGTGCCGGAAACGGTACGGGTTTGGGTCTCGGTGGTTACGGTCAACTTGATCAAGGAGTAGTATTCGTCGCAATCCTCGCGAATGGTTTCCGAGATCTTGATATCGCGTTCTTTGGCAACGGCTGGTGCGCTCACCATGTTCACGCCTTCCAACATCGGGCGCAAAAGGCCAGACACGGCAATGGCGGTTAGCGGTTTGGTATTCAGCTTGGACACATTGCCTTCAAACTCAATGGAAATGGCTTTGATGCCAGTGCGGGTGATTTGCCCGGCAAAGCCGCCAAGGTATTCCATCAGTTTCATGAACGGCTTCAGCTTCGGTGCATCTTCCGCAGATACGCTTGGCATGTTGAGGGCGTTGGTCACTGCGCCAGTCAGCAGGTAGTCAGAGATTTGTTCAGCGACTTGAACCGCGACGTTGACTTGTGCCTCGGTGGTGGACGCGCCCAAGTGCGGAGTACAGATCACATTGGGGTGACCGAACAATACGTTTTCTTTTGCAGGTTCGACTTCGAAAACGTCCAGTGCCGCGCCTGCGACCTTACCGGAATCAAGGGCTTCTTTCAGGGCGGGTTCATCAATCAGGCCGCCACGTGCGCAGTTAATGATCCGCACGCCATCTTTCATTTTTGGGAATGATTTCGGGCCGATAATGCCACGAGTGCCGTCGGTCAGCGGTGTGTGCAGGGTGATGAAATCGGAACGTTGGAACAGTTCGTCCAGTTCGACTTTCTCGATGCCCAAATCTTTGGCGCGGTCCGGGGTCAGATAGGGGTCAAAGCCAATCACGCGCATTTTCAGACCGATGGCGCGTTCGATGACGCAGCTACCAATGTTGCCACAGCCGATCACGCCAAGGGTCTTGCCGAACAGTTCGACGCCCATGAAACCGGATTTTTCCCACTTACCGGCATGTGTGGATGCGGAAGCCTGCGGGATTTGGCGGGCCAAAGCCATCATCATGGAAATGGCGTGTTCAGCAGTGGTGATGGAGTTACCGAACGGGGTATTCATGACCACGGTGCCTTTAGCGGTGGCTGCCGGAATATCCACGTTGTCCACACCAATGCCGGCGCGACCGATAACTTTCAGGTTGGTGGCAGCGGCTAGGACTTCTGGGGTCACGGTTGTGCTGGATCGGATGGCAAGGCCATCATATTCGCCGATGCAGGCGATCAGTTCTTCCGGGCTCATTCCCGGTTTGAAGTCAACTTCAAGGCCGCGCGTTTTGAAAATTTGTTCCGCAAGCGGGCTCATTTTATCGGAAATTAGGACTTTACGCATAGGTTCGGGCTCCTCAGTCCAAGTCATCAAGCATAGAGTACACGTCCGTTTCCGAAACCTGATTGTAATCAGGCTTCGGTACGGTCAATGTGTGTCTTGTAATTAAGCAGAAAAATCGCCGGAAATTTGGGCAAGGCCCCATTCGATCCACGGCAGCAGAGCTTCAAGATCGGCGGTTTCAACCGTTGCCCCGGCCCAGATCCGTAGACCGGCAGGTGCATCGCGGTATGCCCCGATGTCATAGGCCACACCCTCGGCATCCAACAGTGCAACAAGGGCTTTTTGGGCTTTGCCTTGAGTGTCCGCATCCAACGCCGTAAACCACGGTGCGACGATGTTGAGGCACACCGAAGTGTTGGAGCGAATGTCCGGGTTCGCGGCAAGGAATGCAATATCCGGGCATTTTTCAACCCATGCTGCAATAGCCGCAAGGTTGGCTTCGCTACGCTTGATCAGTGCAGGTTGGCCACCGATGCTTTCGGCCCATTTCAGACCGTCAAGAGCATCTTCAACCGCCAACATGGACGGAGTATTGATGGTTTCCCCGACGAACACGCCTTCGATCAGTTTGCCGCCTTTGGTCAGACGGAAGATTTTCGGCATCGGCCAAGCCGGGGTATAGGTTTCCAGACGTTCCACTGCCCGCGGGCTCAGGATCAGCATACCGTGCTGACCTTCACCACCCATGACTTTTTGCCAGGAGTAAGTCACCACATCCAGTTTGTCCCACGGCAAGTCCATGGCGAATGCAGCGGAGGTCGCATCACAGATGGTCAACCCTTCGCGGTCATCGGCAATCCAGTCACCGTTCGGTACGCACACACCAGAGGTCGTGCCGTTCCACGTGAAAATGACATCGCGGCTGAAGTCTACAGCCGACAGGTCCGGCAGTTCGCCGTAGTCAGCTTCCAATACGCGGACATCTTCCAGCTTCAGCTGTTTTTTGATGTCTGTGACCCAGCCAGAGCCAAAGCTTTCCCAAGCCAAGGCATCAACGCCGCGAGGGCCGAGCAGGCTCCACATTGCCATTTCCACTGCACCAGTATCGGATGCCGGGACAATACCGATACGGTATCCTTCAGGCAGGCCAAGAATGGCTGCAGAGCGGTCAATGACGTCTTTCAGTTTGGCTTTGCCGATTTTTGCGCGGTGAGAACGACCGAGGCAAGCATCTTCCAGAGCGGCCATGGTGAAGCCGGGGCGCTTGGCGCAGGGGCCGGAAGAAAAGTTAGGATTAGCCGGCTTGAGCGTCGGCTTAGCAATTGTATTCATTTGTAATTCCCTTCCATTGCAGAAGGGCGAGCAACCCGTTGGGAGGTTGCGGCCCACATGCGTTATACGAATTCAGTCGGGCCGTCGTCAATGGAGATGCGAAGGGCTGAATTGGATCACCGCAAGGCGTGAGGGCTGTAAGCCGCAGAATTCCGGCAAAAATACCTCAGCTTTTTTTGTGGTGTTTTGTGCGATTGCGGTGGTGTGCTGGCGTGGGGAGTGGAGACGTGGCACAGAGTAAAATCCGCTGAAAGGCCCCCTTTTTTTGCCAATGTTTTTACTGATTATTATCGGTGGGGCTTGGAAGTGAATTCTCAGCCACCACGAAAACACATGGGCTTGATTCTAAGAACCAAGCCCATGCGTGAGGTATTATTGTGTGATGCGTCGGGAAGAGGGAAACGCACGTTAAGCAGGTTTGCCCTCGGTTAGTCCCATTCTGGCTGCGGCAATCACTGCACTGGTCCGATTCGGGACTCCGAGTGCCTTGAGAATCGCTGTGACGTGTAACTTTACTGTGCCTTCGGACAAATCCAGAGTCTGGGCAATATCACGGTTTGACATACCCTGAGCCACCAGACGCAGAACGTCCATCTGGCGCGGGGTTAATGCAGATGCGGAGGGGACATCTCCGTTAAAACTATCCGGTTGTGTCGCAGGCGGAAGATCATCATCCAAAACCAGTGGCGGAATATACTGCCCACCAGATAAAACCAGATTGACCGCGTGAATCATAACGCTACTGGATGAGCTTTTGGGGATGAAACCGCTGGCTCCGGCGCGCATGGCGGTGGTGATAAGCTGTCTGTCAACCATGGCAGAGAGCATGACAACCGGCACCTTCGGATTCTGAGCGATCAGTGCCGCCAGTGCCTCTTCCCACTGCATGCTGGGCATGCGGATATCCAGCAGAATCAAATCAAGGCTTTCCGTTGCCTTCGCAATGGCAAGTGCATCCTGGTGATTCCCCGCAGCTAGGCACTCGGTGCCGGGGGCAAGATGCTGCAAAACCATTTTCAGACCGTCACGAAACAGCTCATGATCGTCTGCAATTAGGACCGTGTAGGACACAGTGATACTTCCTGTTCAGGGATGTGATTTCTCATATTTTCTGGGGCTAAGATTACCGAATAACCGGACAAAGGCAAAGTCTTTCTATAACCAAAGCACAGGGTAGGGGCGCCCGGCCTATTTCTTCCGTGCGGTAAGGTCAGGTTTTGTCGTATTGGAAGTATCCGTGATGATAAGGATAAACTGTGGGTTGTCTTCGAGTTCTATTTTACGAATGGCATATTTAGCTGGGAATATTCTGCCGTTATGACGCAGGCACAGGGTTTCTTCTCGTGCAAATGGAGTCCCGTCGGTGGTGGCGTGTCGATCCAGTGCATGAAAAGGTGACCCGGCGCTATGCGGGGATAATGCGCTGACGGATCGTCCCAAGAGATCCGTTAGCCTGTACCCGAACATTCTTTCGGCGGCTGTATTCATATCCAAGACCACGCCGGTATGGTCGGTGCTGATGATGGCCTCGTTAATGGTTTCCATGATCGCACGGGTGCGTTTGTGTTGTGAACGCAACTCGCTGGATGATTGTTGACGATATTTCGCGTTGGTGTGCGCCATAATCATGGCTGCCAAAGTTGGTAGGATGGGGGTGAGTTCCAACAGCAGCTTTTCGTCGAATAGGCTCGGTCGGTCAGCAAGGACAAGGCAGCCGACAGGTGTGTCTTTAATCAGAATTGGCAAAAGGACGGAGTTGTTCTGACCAGACCAGATCATTGGCAGGTCTGGCGAATAGGGTTCGGCTGTGGACAGATCCTGTTGGATCAAATTACAGAGATCTGGTGAGGGTGTGTCCTCCCATGTCCCGCATATGGACAAAGGTATGATTTCCGCAACATCGTGAAAGGCGTTGCCACGAATGCCCGCCACCATGGCGCTGTGGCATTCTGCAATTCGCAACAGACCGGATAAAAATTTGCGGAAGGCGGAGGTATGCCTGTGTCCTGAAATAATGGCGGTTTGGGCGTCACTGAGTAGCCTTAATAGCCGAGTTTGCCTGTCCATATGGCTTTCCTGCGCTCGACTTTCAGAAATGTCTTTAACCTTGAGTAAGGTTTGTTCGTTGTCCCGCTCGCTCAGGCTTAGTTGCAGTGTGCGCCCGTCTTGTGTGGCAAAATCGGCGGGCATGCCGTTACGCCTTTGTAAATGATGCAAAATTGTATGTGAGGCTGTGCGTTCACTGGTTTCGGTCAGGGCTTGCAGGACTTGACTGAGGGTGCATGCAGCATACAGCATTTGGCGGTGATCTATCGGTAACAGCAGATCCAGACCCTGCCCAAACAGATTGAGTGTGCCCTCTTGGTCAAAGACCGCATAGGCCAAGCTATCTTGGGATGCCAATGTACGGGGGCGTGGCAGGGCGGCATTATCCTGCCTGCCCATGTCTTGTATGTGTCCGATGTATAAAACACCAATGCAGCCGTTGTCGTATTCGTCTGTGATTGGGCTGTACGTACCGGGAAGAACGCTTTCCGCTCGCGTGCCCTGCTTCCTCGGCGATAGGTGAAATGGTTGACTGGTTTTCAGAACTGTTATGACGGGAATTTGGCACAGGCCCGGTAATCTTGTCGGGGTCGGACGATCGGCACCAAGGCGATAGAATGCTGGGTTGGCGTACGACAGGCCGTGATCGGTGGAAAATACCGCAACCGGGGTGAGGGAGGCCGCGAACAGGTTTGCATAGGTAACGGCTAAGCTGTTTAGGGCTTCAACTGGTTGCATGATGTCCCCCATTGTACCTGACCATCAGTTCGCAACTATCCATATGATATATTGCGATATCTCATATGAAGACACAGTGAAGGGGGATGCGTTTAAAGGCAAGGGGGAACCGCAACCTTTGCGCTGAAAATTGTCATGGTAAAACGCCGATAGCGGTGTGCTCCGGTGCGGATTTTGCAATTTTCTTCAATCCTGCGGTTAGGGTTCCTAGTTGGTCTTCGGTGCGTTGTATGCTGTCAGCGCGAATGCTGACGATGGCGGCACTGACGGTTAGCAGGGGGAAATTCCGTTCGGTTCCATAGCGGTCATTTATGGTGATGAAGCCACGCTTTCGGCTGTCTTCGTCATAGTAGGATAGAACTTCATCACTGAAATCCTGAATGCCCTTGTGTATCAGGGTGAGGTACTCGTCAAAGTCGGTAATATTTTTTCGCCCGGAGACAAAGTCATCGCCACCGATGTGGGCTTTGAAATCATCGTCATGGGTGAAGATCCGGCGCATAATATCGGCAAATGCCTTAATTGCCCGGTCTCCTTGGCGAAAGCCATAGTGGTCGTTAAACGGCTTAAAGTTATCGAAGTCAAAATACACGATGACATGTTCCGCATCTGCAGAGCCTAGGCACTCAGATAAGAATTCGTGAACGACAGTGTTGCCGGGAAGGCGGCTGAGCGGGTTTTGGTCGCGGGCCAGTGCCAGATTTTTGTCATTAATCACTTGCAGCAATGCGTTGGCACTTAGGAAGCCGATATACTTGAAGGCATCATCAACAATAATCAAACCTTCGCCGCCGTTGGCACCAGAGTAAATTTCCAGCAAGCGTTCAGCCGGCAAAGATATAGCAGCGACAGGACACGGGGTGACGAAATTGGCGAGGGTGCGACCATAGTTGCGATTGCTCATCAGGTCGCGTCCAAATTGGGAATAGGTATAATCTTTGAAGTTGCCTTCCTGAATGATGCCGCGCGGTTCACCACTGCTGTCAACAACCGGGAAGAATGTTCGGTTTTTTTCTATCCGAAAGCGGTCGAAAACTTCAATCATGGTGGTGTTCATGGAGACCGCTTCCACAGCATCCATGCGTTCTTGCAGCAGTCTTTGGTCATTGGGATTCTGGCGGCGATCGCTGCGGCTCATGTCTCTGATGTGCGCATAGCTGCGGAGGCAATCCTGAATATGGTCATGGGGAGGCGCAACAATATATCCCTGTAGCAGATCACATCCCACTTCTCTGCACGTGTAGTATTCGCCCTTGGTCTCAACGCCCTCGGCGACAACTAGAATACCGAATAGATGAGCAATACTGACAATATGGGAAAACAGCGTCTTCATACGGTTGTTTTCCGTCGCGCCGACGATCAAGCTGCGGTCAATTTTAATAAAATCTGGGGGTGAGTGATGCAGGTTGTTCAGATTGCTGAAACCGGTGCCAAAATCGTCAACTGCGTAACGGAACCCCGTGTGATGACGGGCTTTCAGTTCCGTGAATGCGTTGAGTGCTCCGGCAAATGATGCGGTCTCCGTGATGTCGAAAACCACGGATGCTTCATCAAGCCCGTAATTTTCCAATTCAGCCCGTGTCTGGTCGAACGTGGCGGTGGATAGGAATTTTGCGGAGCAGGCATCCACATTTATGAACAGTTTGCGGTCATGGCAAAATGTCCACTTGGCATACTCTTCGATAGCCATCTGTGTAAGCGTGCATGTGACGGCTTGGGAGACACGGTCACGCCCCGCTTCTCGTAGTAAGTGTTCAACACTGTCAAAGTGGAAGGACTCGTAGCCGCGAATTAATCCTTCAATGCCATAGATCTGACCGGAGTGAATATTGACGATTGGTTGGAAAGCATGGTGTAGGCCATGCAAAATCACCCGCCATTTTGGTGGCAGTACGCACGGGGCAATCTCCGGGGAGTTGCAGGAGGCCTGAGGCGGGATTTGACTGGGCATATCCATGCTGTGTGTGCCGTGCTATGGTATGTTGGGTTTGCGTGCTGATGGCTTTTTTATCCCAACTTTATCTGTAGGTATTGATGGATTGGAAAGCTCTGAAGGTCAATGTTTCTCAGGGGTTGACACAAAATCTTCACGCTATTGCAGCGGCTGTGCCATGGCTTTAATTCAGTATTGGCTGATGTTAAATTAAGTCGCTGTGTAATTTTTCTAAATTTGAATTATGGGAAACAGTCAGTGGCTTGATTTCACAGTCGTTGTTTACTTGTATTTAATTTGTAAACAATTTGTGATTGCCCTTTTGGCCAAAAAAATGTCGGTTTTCCTTGATTCCTGTTTCGGTATGTGGAAAAAGCCACCTTTCGGTGATAGCCGAACGAAATTCACGACACAATGTGGAGAAATCCGGGATGAGCAAACCGAACATCCGGAAGATCAACGGCCCGCAGGATTTGCAGGACGTGAACAATTACAACCTTGATGCTGCCCGTCGCCCCTTTATGTATGGAAAAATCCATCGCGTGACAGTGACAGAAGCATGCTTGGATTATGTAGGCTCCATTACCATTGATCCGTTGATGCTGCGTGCCGCTGGTATTTTGCCGCATTCATTGGTTGATGTAGTCAATATTGCCAATGGCAACCGTCTTCAGACTTATGTCATTGAAGGCCGTGAAGGTGCGGGTGACTGCTGCCTGAACGGTGCGGCTGCGCATATGTTCTCTCGTGGTGATTTGGCAATTATCATGGCGTATGAACAGGTCCCGGCAGAAGATCTGCCCGGTCGCCCGAGCATCGCTGTCATGGTGGATACCAATAATCAGGTCAGCGAAATCTGGACTTACACTACACCCGGCCCGAACGAGGTCGGTGAGTCTTGCCGTTACGGGGAACCGTATCCGCATGCGAAATCGGCGTAATCGTCAACGCCGTCCACAGGAATTATCCGGTGCTGCTGCCCGTCCACTGTCATTGACAGTCACGGAAATTGGAGCAGCAGGAGACGGCGTTGCATATCATGATGGGGCACGATATTTCGTGCCCTTATCTTTGCCCGGTGAAATCGTTACGGCGCGCCCGGAACGACGCAGCAGCAATGGCACATATTGCGTTCTGATCTCTGTTGACAGTGCTAGTCCGCAGCGAATTAAGCCGCTGTGTCCGGTTTATGGACGATGTGGTGGTTGTTCGTTCCAGCATTGGCAAGGGGATGCCCTGAAGTCATGGAAACAGACACGAGTGGAAGATGCCCTGCATCATCGTGGCTTTGATGATTTCGATCTTGAGGACGTCATTGATCCGGTGCATGTCTGTGCCGCCAATACGCGTCGGCGGGCAACGCTGGCGTTTAAGGGAAAAAAACTCGGTTTCCGTCCGGCATCCGGTCACGGTGTCATCGCCATTGAAACCTGTCCGGTATTGTTGCCTGAACTGTCACGATTGATTGTGCCCTTGCGTGCCGTGTTGGTCGGAGTGACAGAGGATGCCTCTGTCCGTATGACGTGGACAGATGCTGGGGCAGATGTGGCAATCGAGTCCAAGGATGAACCGGGCTGGGAGCAGCGCGAGGCATTGGCAGGATTTGCCACAGACTACGACATTGCCCGCTTGTCATGGGATAATGGCTTTGGCGCAGTGCCAATTCGTGCGGAACGTCACCCGTTTATGACATTTGCCGAATGTGCCGTAATGTTCCCCGAAGGCGGATTTTTGCAACCCAGTCCCGATGGTGAGGCTGCATTACGGACACAAGTCTTGGCACATGTGCCGCATGGGCAAAAGGCGGTGGACCTGTTTTGTGGTCTGGGTACGTTCTCGTTGCCTCTGACGGAAATTTCGGAAGAGGTATTGGCTGTCGATTCCGATGGTGCCGCCGTTGCTGCATTGGCAAAGGCTGTGACCAAACGACAAGACTTGCAGCCGCGCTTGAAAGTCGAAACCCGTGATCTGTTTTCCGATCCGCTGACGGCTAAAGAACTGGATGCATTTAATGTGGTGGTGTTTGATCCACCGCGCGCCGGGGCCAATGCACAGGCGCAGGAATTGGCGC
>JAALLQ010000137.1_pt1 | contig 24857 bp, 21 predicted proteins | sample 7245921 | NCBI WGS metagenome assembly JAALLQ01 (sample SAMN13049200, study PRJNA578106) | oil field metagenome | isolation source: filtered produced water from oil reservoir B7 | place: USA:offshore Texas | collected 2016 | reverse complement strand
CCATGACCAAACCGCCCTTTTCCCCAATTCTGATGGGGGGTCTCCTGCTGAAGGCCGTTCCGCCGGAGCTTGTTCAACCCGTTGCCGATCACATGGCGAAGCGGATCATGGACCGTCACCCGGATGTGTTTGAACGCCTGACACCGCTTGGCCCCCGCACATTTCTGATTGATGTGGTGGATTTACCGTGGTTGTTCCACCTGACTGTGGCCCATGGCAACGGCGAAGTATTGGTTCTGCGTCGCGATGATCCGACCCCGGCAAATGCCACCATTCGCGCGCCGCTAAAGGTCTTGTTCGGCCTGTTGGATGGCACGATTGATGGAGATGCCATGTTCTTTACCCGCGACATGACATTCGAAGGCGATACGGAAGCAGTGGTTGCCTTGCGTAATGCTCTGGATGGGGCAGATATCGATTTCGTATCGGATTTATCCGCCGGTTTCGGTCGCTTCAGCCACTCTGCGGAAACCGTCATCAATTGCGTCGTCGATGGCTATAACCGTCTGGATTCCAGCGTCCAGACCATGAATGAATCGGTGATTGATCCGGCTCTGCGCAAAACAGAAGCGCAACAACGGCGCATTGAAGAATTGGAGGCTCGCTGCACAAGGTTGGAAAAAGCCTTGCGTCGGAAGTCCTCCGTTCTAAATTGATACATCCGTGCTTAAAGTCTAGGTAAAGGAGCCTGTCATGGCCCGAGTCCAACGAGACCCCTCCCGTCAAGTTTCGACGCTGGAGCTGGTATGCCCCGCCGGAACCCCCGCTGCCCTGCGCACCGCCGTTGATGCTGGTGCCCACACCGTGTATTGCGGTTTCCGCGATGACACCAATGCCCGCAACTTCCCCGGACTGAACTTTAACCGGGCTGAGTTACGCGATGGCGTGGCCTATGCCCACGATAACGGCGCCGATGTTCTGGTGGCGATCAATACCTTCCCCACAGCCGGGAAATTGGATATCTGGCACAAGGCCATTGACGATGCCGCGGAAATTGGTGCGGATGCCGTCATCCTTGCTGACATTGGCCTTGCTGACTATACGCAAAAGAACCACCCCAATCTTCGCCGCCATTTATCCGTTCAGGCCGCAGCCTCAACCCCGGAGGGGATCAACTATTACGCCAAGGCCTTCGGCATTCAACGTGTTGTGTTGCCACGGGTATTGACCCTGCCGGAGATCAAGGCCCTAAACGCCCGCACTGAGGTTGAAACCGAAGTTTTTGTCTTCGGCGGTCTGTGTGTCATGGCTGAGGGTCGATGTAGTCTGTCGTCTTATGTTACCGGCAAATCCCCAAACAAAACCGGTGTTTGCTCCCCCGCCAGTCACGTGGCGTATGTGGACAACGGCAACGGTCTGGATTCCCGGTTGGGGCAATTCACCATCAATCGCTTTTCCGAGTCCGAACCTGCCGGATACCCGACCCTGTGCAAAGGTCGCTTCAACGCCAACAGCAAAACCAGCTACCTGTTTGAAGAGCCTGTCAGCCTCAACCTGTTGGAAATGTTGCCGGAAGTCGCTGATGCAGGCGTGACTGCCCTGAAGATTGAAGGCCGCCAACGTGGGCGGGCCTATGTGGAAAAGGTCGTGCGGGCTTTCCGTGGTGCGATTGATGCTCTCGAGCGTGGTGAGCATTTGGATGCTGCCGCCATCACTGACCTGACCGAAGGCGGGCAGGAAACCTCAGGTGCTTATCGCCGGAAATGGCACTAAACCGGCCCAGCTGGTAACAGGTAACAAGGACACGTGTACTCATGACTTCCGTAGCTCCCGCCGATGCCAAACTCACCCTTGGCCCGCTCCTGTTCAACTGGAGCAATGACAAGCGGCGTGATTTTTATGCCAAGATTGCTGATGAAGCCGATTTTGATACCGTGATTTTAGGCGAAGTCGTTTGTTCCAAACGCACCCCGTTCCAGAACGAGGTTTGGCCCGAAATCATCGAACGCCTGCAAAACGCGGGGAAGGAAGTGATCCTGACGACACAGGCGTTGCTTCTGTCCAGCCGTGAAATGAATGCCATGCGTGATCTGGTCGGCGACGAAGATGCCTATTTCGAGGCCAACGACATTGCCATTGCCGATATGCTGCACGGACGCCCGCATATGATTGGCCCCATGGTCAACGTTTACAATGAAGGCACGCTGGCAACACTTGCCGCCAATGGTGCGACCCGGGTTTGCCTGCCCGTGGAAATGTCCGGTGAAGCCACCGCAATTCTGGCCGCGGCGAAACTGGTAGAGATTGAAGCCTTTGTCTTTGGGCGCATGCCTTTGGCTATTGCCGCACGTTGTTACCATGCACGGGCACACAATCTGGCAAAGGATAATTGCCAATATGTCTGTAACAAGGATTTGGATGGCATGACCGTCGACACCCTTGACGGAGAACCATTTCTGGCAGTGAACGGCACCCAGACCATGTCTTATACGGTCGCCAACCTTGCCGCAGAGATTCCGAAATATCTGGACATGGGCGTGGGACGTTTCCGACTGTCGCCGCACAACATCAACATGGTGAAGCTGGCTGAAATGTTCCGTGGCATTATTCACGGCACAACAGACCCGGAAGAGATTCTGGACGCCACCGACGGCATTATCGATGGCGCACCAAACTCCAACGGTTTCTTCTATGATGAAGAAGGCCTGAAATACAAAGTGGCTGAGTAATTCTGCGGTTCTTCTAGAAGACAGTCGGCCTTAGGGATGAGCAACCATACCAACACGGGGATCAAGTCCCTGTGTCGGTCCGGTTAAGGTCCGACTGACAGCCCCCTAAAAATCAAGGTCCGTATAATGGGCCGGAGGGAATATCCCGGTCAGTTTATCCTGTAATATGGCGCGAAATGATGGGCGCGACTTGACCCGTGCGTACCACTCTTTAACGTCCACATGACGCGTCCACGGAACTTCCCCGGCGAAATCCACGACCGAGATCTGGGCTCCAGCCACAAGGTCCGCCATGGTCATATGTTCACCAGCCAACCAACTGCGACGGTCCATCAACCAACTGATATAGTCCAAATGGATATGGATATTTTGCCGCCCGGCGGAAATCGCCCGTGAACTTGGGGTTCCGGTTCCGGCAATCCGTTTGACAATTTTTTCCCCCACCAGCGGATCGGTAACTTCATTTTGGAACTTACACAGGAACCAATGGGTCAACCGACGGGCTTCCGCGCGCGGAACGGCGGAATCGCCAAAAAGACCGGGATCGGGAAAGACCTCCTCAAGATACTCAAGGATCGGATAAATGCCGGCGACGACAACACCATCATGAATGATTACCGGAAGCTCCCCCGCTGGGTTCAGCCCTAAAAACTCGGGATGACGTTGCCACGGAGCCACAGATTTAAACTCAGCCTCCAGCCCTTTTTCAGCCAGCAAAATGCGGACCGCGCGTGATGCGGCACACATCGTATGATGCAAACAAACGATCATTGACCTATTGAACCCCACGCAGATGACCTGCACAGTGAATAAAGACTTGAGATGTTAAAAAAGACGCCTGTCGTCAAGGAGCTTAACGTCCATTCGCACCCGTTCGATGGTTTTAATCCGTTGATCACCGATATTTTTCTGCAATACCTTCTGGTCTTCCGGTTTCATGGCATTATGGTCCACATAGCGGATCATCGCCAGCAGCATAATTTTCATCTTGCCTTCGGTAAACAGATACGAACTGGCCAACCCGCCGGAAATGTCTGCATCACCAACGTTGTAGTTCAACGCCTTAACGAACCATTTCTTTTTGCGATCCATGTTTTCGCGGAAATAGATCACAAACCGGGCCAAGCTGCGCTGCCGCACCCGAACAATCAGCGGATCAGAGTAAAATGATTCCCACTTAAAGGCTGGACCATCCCGGTTTTCGATGATCTTCCGCATTTGGCTGCATTCAGCCTGTGATTTTTCGATGAACTCTTCACCAAGGATCTGGCGTAGAGCATGGAAAAACGCCGGAAGTACTTCACGGGGAATACGGTTCGGCGGAACCTTCGTACCCTTTGGTGCAGTCCGATCATTCAGCATATCTTCAAAACTGGACACCACCAGACGATTGAATTCATCGGTGCGCATGGCATTCATATGCATGGCACTGTTCAGTTCATCGTAAGACCGGAACAATTGCTGGTAATACATATCCAGTTCAGGGCTGCCATCACTGAAGTAAGAAATAATGGCCTCGACCTCACTGCGGGTAATCGTCTGCTGATCCGACGCGTTAAATTTCTCCATGACTGCATTGGAAAACAGACGAAAAAGTGCCTGCACAGTTGGGGAATATGCACGATCTGCTCTGACCATCGCGTCCAGATATCCTTTGGTTCCGATTATTGGATTGAATGATAGCACTATATGCCACAAGGGCAGAAGTCTTACACCGGGGAAAACGCGGGAAACATAAAAAAAACCGGACCCCCGACATGCAAGGGTCCGGCCTCCTCATTGTGAAGCCTCTCGTCTTTTGACGAATTTTATTCAGCGGCAGCTGCCGCAGTCACCGGTACTTCAAGTTTATCCAGCATCTCTTTAGGCACGATGTGCCAGAAGTGACGCTTTCTGTAGTCCCAATTGAGCAAGATATCCTGCGCAAAACGAGACTGGGTCTCCTTAACGTGTTCCTCGATTAGAGCTTTCAGCTCCTGTTCGTAGTAATCCACCTCGATCCGCTGACAGATAACCGAATCTTTATTCAGTCGTTCCGCCAGTTGTTTATCTGGATCATAGATGTAGGCCATGCCGCCGGTCATACCGGCAGCAAAGTTATGACCAACAGGACCGAGGATCACAGTCGTCCCGCCAGTCATATATTCACACCCGTTGGAGCCACAGCCCTCAACAACCGTCTGTGCGCCCGAATTCCGCACACAGAAGCGTTCACCGGCCTGACCTGCGGCAAACAATTTGCCGGACGTCGCGCCATACAGCACCGTGTTGCCGATGATCGTGTTTTTGTTGGTTGCAAGTTTGGATGAAATCGGCGGACGGATTGAAATCGTGCCGCCAGACAAGCCCTTGCCCACATAGTCGTTGGCATCGCCCTGCATTTCCAATTTCAAACCTTGCACCGCAAATGCACCAAACGATTGGCCCGCAGTCCCGCGCAGTTGCACCGTAATGTGCCCCGGACGCAGCCCGGTCATGCCAAAGCGTTTGACAATATGGTGTGACAAGCGCGTGCCAATGGCACGCTGCACATTGCGCACATCATAAGACAGCTGCATTTTCTCGCCGTCTTCCAAGGCTGGCTTGGCATCAACAACCATCTGCATATCCAGCGTGTCCGCAACTTCATTGCGTTCCCCATCCTTCAGCGAGCAATACGGAATGCTGCCACCCACATCCGGCTGCACCAAAATCGGATTCAGGTCGAGGTCATCCAAACGGGACGAACCACGGCTGACCTGATGCAGCAGGTCGGAACGACCAACAATGTCTTTCAGATTGCTGACACCGATAGAGGCCAGAATTTCCTTCACTTCTTCAGCGATGAAGGTGAACAGGTTAACCACCCGTTCTGGCGTACCTTTGAACTTGGCGCGCAGGTCTTCGTCTTGTGTACATACGCCGACCGGGCAAGTGTTGGAATGGCACTGACGCACCATGATACAGCCCATGGAAATCAGGGACAGAGTACCAATGCCGAATTCCTCAGCACCCAGCATCGCGGCGATCACAATATCCCGACCATTGCGGAAGCCACCATCCACACGCAAGGTGACGTTTTCCCGCAAGCGGTTCAGCGTCAGCATCTGGTGGGCTTCAGCCAATCCCATTTCCCACGGCAAACCTGCAAATTTCAGGGAGGTCATGGGCGATGCACCCGTGCCACCGTTGTAACCGGAAATCAGAATCACGTCGGCCTTGGCTTTCGCCACCCCGGCGGCAATGGTGCCGATGCCGGAACGGGCCACCAATTTCACACAGACCCGTGCCTTCGGATTGATTTGCTTCAGGTCATAGATCAGCTGCGCCAGATCCTCGATGGAATAGATATCGTGGTGCGGCGGCGGGCTGATCAGGGTCACGCCCGGCGTAGAGTGGCGCAGTTTTGCCACCATTTCGGTAACTTTAAATCCGGGAAGCTGACCACCTTCACCAGGCTTTGCGCCCTGTGCCACTTTGATTTCAATCTCGCGGCACTGGTTCAGGTACTCAGCTGTCACACCGAAGCGACCGGAAGCCACCTGCTTAATCGCAGAGTTGGCGTTGTCACCTTCCGGCGTCGGCATGTAACGATCCCGGACTTCGCCACCCTCACCGGACGTAGATTTTGCACCGATGCGGTTCATGGCGATGTTCAGAGCACCGTGAGCCTCAGGGCTAAGAGCCCCCAAAGACATCCCCGGCGTAACAAATTGTTTGCGAATCTCGGTCACGGATTCGACTTCTTCCGGTTGCAGCGCCGCACCCAAGGATTTAATCCCCAGAAGGTCCCTCAAGTTAATCGGCGGCTGGGCCAAGGTGTATTTGGAATACTCCTTGTACTTGGCATAATCCCCGGTCGCGCAGGCCTTTTGCAATTCGTGGATCATCTTGCCTTGCCAGGCGTGTACTTCCTCACCCTGACGAATACGGTGGAACCCGCCAATCGGCAAAACCGGTTCTTCAAGACGGAACGCCTTGTCATGTTGCTCAACCACATTGTGCTGCAAGCCGTTCAGACCGATACCGGAAATCCGGGAATTCATCCCCGGGAAATATTCGGCAACCAAAGTCCGCGACAGGCCGACGGCCTCAAAGTTGTAACCACCACGATAAGAACTGACCATACCAATGCCCATCTTGGACATGATTTTCAGCAAGCCGTGGTCAATGGAGGTTTTGAAGCGATCCAAACACTGTTCCAGCGTCAACCCCGGGAACAACCCGCGTTGATAGCGGTCCACAATGGCATCTTGAGTCAGATAAGCATTGACCGTGGTCGCACCCGCACCAATCAGTACCGCATAGTAATGGGTATCCATACAGGCACCACATTGCACGTTCAGGGAAATGAACGTCCGCAAACCATTGCGCACCAAATGGGAGTGTACCGCACCGACACACAAGATCATCGGCGCCGGAGCCCGATCATCACTGACGGCTTTATCGGTCAGGATCAGATGCTGACAGCCACCGCGAACGGCATCTTCGGCTTCTTCACGGATTCGTTCCATGGCTTCGCGCAGGGCATCGCTGCCACCATTGATATCGAAGGTGGTATCAATGGCATATACCGTATCGCCCATATAGGAGCGCATGGCTGCGAATTCACGATTCAACAGAACCGGGCTATCCAATTGCAGGATATTACACTGGCTTTCGTCCTCGGCCAAAATGTTGCCAAGGTTGCCCAGACGGGTCTTCAGTGACATCACGCGAGTTTCACGCAGGGAATCAATCGGCGGATTGGTCACCTGAGAGAAATTCTGACGGAAATAATGGTGCATGGGGCGATAGATATCGGACAACACTGCCAACGGCGTATCATCCCCCATGGAACCAATTGCTTCCTTACCTTCTTCGACCATTGGCGTCAGGGTGTTTTCCATATCTTCCATGGTCAAGCCATAGACCATCTGACGGCGACGCAGGTCCGTTCCAGTAATATTTTCTGGTTCGGGGGTATCTTCCATGTTCAGGTCATCGATCAAAGTGATCCGTTTGACCCATTCCCCGTAAGGCTGTTTGGAGGCAAGGAAATCCTTGATCTCATTATCGTGATACAGAACACCTTCATCCAGATTAACTGAAATCATGTTGCCCGGACCCAAACGGCCCTTTTCAATCACGCTGGCTTCCGGTACGCGCACCATTCCGGCTTCAGAGCCGACAATTAACAAATTGCTATCCGTCACGATGTAACGCATGGGGCGCAGACCATTGCGGTCCATACCCGCGACCACCCATTGTCCATCCGTGGCACAAATTGCCGCCGGACCATCCCACGGAGCCATCATGGTATTGAAGTACCAGAACATGGAGCGGTGCTCTTCCGGCATCGCCGTGTTTTGCCCGATGGACTCTGGGATCATCATGCATTTGACCAAAGGCGAAGACCGTCCGCCTCGGCACAACAGTTCGAACACGTTATCCAAGGACGCAGAATCCGATCCACCCGGCTGAATGATCGGTTTCAAATCGGAAACGTTCTCACCAAAGGTTTCTGCAGCCAAACGGGTTTCGTGGGATTTCATCCAGTTGATGTTGCCCGTAATGGTGTTGATTTCACCATTATGGGCCAACATGCGGAATGGCTGCGCCAAACGCCAAGTCGGGAACGTATTGGTGGAGTACCGTTGATGGTATAAGGCAAACCGAGACACAAACCGTTCATCCAGCAAATCCGGGTAGAACGTTGTCAACTGCTCCGCCAAGAACAAGCCCTTGTAGATCACCGAACGGCAGGACATGGAACAAATGTAAAAGTCGGTGATATTTTGCTCACGAACGTGATTTTCAATCCGACGACGAATCACATACAGATCGCGCTCGAACTCTTCCTCTGGCACGCCTTTGGAATTGACGATCATGACCTGTTCGATTTCAGGACGAGTCGCGTTGGCTTTTTCGCCAATGACAGACACGTTCACCGGAACCTGACGCCAACCGTACAGACCGTACCCACAGCGCAAGACTTCATTTTCCACGATGGTCCGGCAGTGTTCCTGCCCATTCATATCGGTCTTCGGCAGGAAAACCATACCAATGGCAAGAACGCCACTTTCCGGCTCGTGCCCTGTGCGCCGCACATGGTCTTTGAAAAAGTCCTGTGGAATTTCCACATGGATGCCAGCCCCGTCACCGGTCTTGCCATCCGCATCGACAGCACCACGGTGGAACAGGACTTTCAGAGCCTCAATCCCGGCCAGCACCACATCGCGGCGCGGCTTACCATCCAAGGTCGCAATCATACCAACGCCACATGCGTCATGAGACTGCATCGGATCGACAGCTCCAGCCGCCAACATTTTGTCGCGGTTGTGCATAAAGTTCTGCACGAATGCCTGACCCGCATCCGCAGCACCGCTATCCCACGCCGTGGACCAGGTTTTTTTCATCGTCGTATTGGTCATAATTCGGTCCTTCTTTAAGACGCGCGATCAAAAGCTTTCGGGCTGGACCCGAGCTGAAAATAGCTGTGAATGTGATGGGCAACATCGCGTCCGTCGCGAACGGCCCACACTACCAAAGACGCACCACGAACAATGTCACCGACGGCAAAAACGCCATCCAAACTGGTCATCATGTGGTTGTCCACATCCAGTGTGCCCCACGGTGTCACCATCAAATCGGGTTCAGAGAAATATTGCGGCAGGTCTTCAGGACTGAAGCCAAGCGCCGCCAGCACCATATCGGCCTTAAGTGTGTGCTCCGAACCTTCAACCGGTTCCGGTGCCTGACGACCAGAGGCATCCGCCATGCCCAAATGCATATTGACGGCACGAACTCCGGTCACATGACCATCTTTTCCAAGCACTGCTTCCGGTGCGGTCAGCCAGACAAACTCTGCACCTTCCTCGATGGCATTGGTGACTTCTCGTTGAGAGCCCGGCATGTTGGCCTGATCGCGTCGATACAGACATTTCACAGAGTTAGCACCCTGACGAATGGCTGTCCGCAAGCAATCCATGGCGGTGTCACCGCCACCGATAACCACAACATCCTTTCCGGCAGCATTCAGACGACCTGAGTCGAAGTCAGCAACCGCATCCCCCATATTCAGGTGATTGGAACAAGTCAGATATTCCAACGCCGGCACCACGCCATTCAGGGATTCACCATCAACACCCAGCTTCCGTGCCTTGTACACGCCGGTCGCAACCACCACGGCATCATGCTTTTCACGCAATTCTTTTACCGTGATGTCTTTACCGACATCCACATTCAGGTGAAAGACCACGCCGCTGTCTTCGTAAACCTTGACCCGACGCGCCACGACTTCTTTTTCAAGCTTGAAACCGGGAATACCATAGGTCAAAAGCCCGCCTGCCCGATCGTGACGGTCATAGACCTCGACCTTATAGCCCAACTTGCGCAGTTGTTCCGCCGCCGCGAGACCACCCGGTCCGGCACCAATAATGCCGACGGATTGTTCGCGCTCCTTACGCGGCGTGAACGGTTTCACCCACCCTGCTTCAAATGCGGTGTCCGTAATATGTTTTTCCATGGCACCGATGGTGACCGCGCCATGGGTGGATTGTTCCAAAACACAGCTGCCTTCGCACAAGCGATCCTGCGGACAAATCCGTCCGCAAATTTCCGGCAGTGTATTGGTGGTTGACGATACCTGATAGGCCTCTTCCATGCGACCATTGGCCGCCAGCATCAGCCAGTCAGTGATATTGTTGTTCAAAGGACAATGCTGTGAGCAAAACGGAATTCCACACTGTTCACAACGGGATGCTTGCTTGACGGCTCGATCTTCATCAAATCCGGCATATATTTCGCGAAAATCCGCCGCCCGTTCTGACGCTATGCGTTTATCGGGAGTTTGGCGGTCGACCCTGATGAACTGGAGCATCTTTTGCTTCGCCATGCCTTTTGTCCTTTCCCTGTTGTCACCAGCCTACCCGTTTCGCCGCCAACCAAAGTGACAACGGGCAATTTTTTATCTCTTTATCGCTGGAACCATCTCATTTGTTGCTTTCATAAAACATATCGTAACCCAACGCGAGTCAAAAACGTCACATAGGTCAGTCTTGCTGACATATTTTTTTGACGTAAATCGCAAAATTTTCGAAACTTACACAAATGCAGAAGTAAATAGTTATCATTTGTTTACTAATTTGAGCATACCCCCGTGACTCCGGGCATGGTATGAATATGCGTCTGCGCTGATCTAGCTGGTGCGACCATACCTTCCCGCACTTGCGGAAATCTGTTTCTATCCACTGTCTTCAAGGCGTTATCGCATGACCTGGCTGAACCTGATTGTCCTGTCCGTTGTCCAAGGCATTGCCGAATTTCTACCGATCAGTTCCTCTGCCCACTTGATCGTTGTTCCCTGCATTGCCGACTGGCCAGATCAGGGACTGGATATGGACATCGCCATGCATGTGGGGACGCTGGGCGCGGTCATGATCTATTTCTGGCGCGACATGTGGCAAATGCTGATTGGGGTTTGGAACCTGCTGCTGTTTCGCATGACGCCGGGCGGAAAACTGTTCCTGTATATTATGCTGGCGACGCCACCGGTGATGATCATTGGATATATTTTCAAGGATGATATCGGCACAGTCCTGCGCAGCATCGAAATTATTGGCTGGACCACCTTGGTCTTTGGCATTGCCCTTTACCTTGCCGACAAAATCGGTCTGACCGTTCGCCGAGTTGAACACATGAACATCCCGGACGCGCTGGTTATCGGTATCTGTCAGGCCATTGCATTGGTTCCGGGGACCAGCCGCAGCGGGATCACCATGACCGCCGCACGTATTCTGGGCTATGAACGTGCTGATGCCGCACGGTTTTCCATGTTGTTATCCATCCCGACGATTGTTGCTGCCGGAACACTGGCAACGTTGGACATCCTGAAAGCTAACGAGCCGATTTTGACCACCGCGGCTCTGTATGCCGCCGGGCTATCATTCCTGACAGCCTTAGTCGCAATTGCCGCATTGATGTTCTGGGTCAAACGGTCCAGCTTCACACCGTTTGTCATTTATCGCCTGATCTTGGGGGTTGGCCTTCTGGCTGCGGCCTATGGCTATATTCCCGGCTTTGACCGTTGCCTCGGCTGAACTTAGGCTAAGGAAAAGCCCGTATCCCGAATGAGATGCACGAAGGTGCGGGTGTGGTGGGGTTCCAAATGGTCCCCAGCCATGATCTGAAGCATGTTTAAGGCTTCCGGTTCAGACAGGCGCGGCTTGTAACACCGCCGATCCGTCAGCGCGCAGAAAATATCCCCCAGAAGCCACCATCGACAACTCATCCAGTTGTCCCAGTTTCAGCCCATTGGGATAGCCGCCGCCATCAATGCGCTCGTGGTGCCGCTCCGCCACCGTAATCACTTCTGAAGGGACGCCATCGGATGCACGCAGGATATGCCCCGCATCCGCCGCATGGTTCTTCATCACCCGCATTTCATGGCTTTCCAACGAACCGGGCTTATACAGAATCGCATGGGGCGTGACCCGTTTCCCGATATCATGGGCAAACCCGGCCTGCGCCATCACGTTCAGATCCCGGCCTTTAATCCCGACCGCCTGCCCATAAAACGCCAGTACCGTCGCCACACTCAGCAGGTGGACAAATGTAGAATCATCATGATGCTGGGCCGCGTTCATCACGGCGGTGATTCTGCCCGTCGCCAAAGAATCAACAATATAATCAGCCGTTTGCTCCAATTGCGCCGCATCCAAAGGGATGGTCGCACTCTGGGCCGAGAATATCGCGTTGTAAGTCGCCCGAGCCGACTGCAAAACCCGCGCAACATCCGGGTCAAGCTCGGACCACTTGGCTTCTTTGCGTGTGGCGCACATGGAATAGAATGAAAAGAGAAAAGCGCCGTCACTGGCGCTTTCATGGATGCAGCAATCAATAATGCCGGATTCGTACATATCGCGAATGCGTGTAGAAACCTTGTTGGCGAGAAACATCACGGCAACGTCCATGTTGCCGCCATCCCCTCGCACCGAATACGCAACATCTATACCACTGAGGGAATCGAGTTTCTCGGCAATAACCATGGCGGAAAATGCGTTGGAATTAATCAGGTGCAAGGCCAGCCAGCCGTCCCCAACAGGAACGACTTCGGAACGAAAGCGCATCGCCCGCGTCAGGCTCTGCCGTTTCGTCTCATCTCCACATGCGATGAGAACTTTCCCCCGGCTCAATCCAGACTCCTTCACACACACACGAACAGAAGGTCCCTTTCCGGCCTCCTGTAATCAACACCTTTTCTTCCTCCAGATCCATGAGCACCAAGGCTGAAAAACCATGCCAATTGCAGGCATCACGGCGCATGCATCTTTCCCCATGGAAAGAAGCATGCACACGTATTCAAACTTTGGCAAGACTATTGCGACTTTAAAATGAGCCTTCGCAATTTTTAAGGTTGCGAACTTATGACAGGACCCGCCAACCGATATCTCGGCGGCAAAAGCCTTCTGGCCAATCAATATGATCCACCGCCTCATAGGCACGGTCACGCGCTTCACGAACCGTTGCCCCGCGTGCGGTCACGCCCAAAACACGCCCACCATTTGCAAGAATTTTACCGTTTTCCGCGACTGTACCTGCATGGAAGACCACTGCCTCATCCACCGCATTGGCAGCATCAAGGTTCCTGATTTCCGTCCCCTTCAGCGGCGTGCCGGGATAGCCCTTGGCTGCCATCACCACCACCATGGCGGCAGCATCATGCCAATCCACCTGAATTTCATCCAGACGCTTGTCCGCCACTGCCTTCAACAACAGCACCACATCGGATTTCATCCGCGCCATCAGCACCTGGCATTCCGGGTCGCCGAATCGCACGTTAAACTCAATCAACTTCGGCCCTTCTGCCGTAATCATCAATCCGGCAAACAATACACCACAGAACGGATGCCCCTCTGCTACCATGCCCTTTACCGTCGGCGTGACAATGGTGTCCATGACCTGTTTTTCGATTTCTGGCGTCACCACCGGAGCCGGACCATACGCGCCCATACCCCCGGTATTCGGGCCAGTGTCGCCTTCGCCCACGGCTTTGTGATCTTGGGCCGCACCGAGCGGAATTGCGTTCTCGCCATCCAGCAAGGCAAAGAAGCTTGCTTCCTCGCCAACCAGAAATTCTTCGATAACGACTTCACCACCCGCATCACCAAACGCACGGTCGGTCATGATCATATCAATCGCGGCAATGGCATCGGATTCATTCGGGCACAACACAACACCCTTGCCCGCAGCCAAACCATCAGCCTTAACCACAATCGGCGCACCCACGTCGCGCACGTAGGCTTTCGCTGCATCGGCCTGTGTAAACCGGGCATAGTGGGCGGTCGGGATGTTATGGCGGGCACAGAAATCTTTCATAAAGCCCTTGGACCCCTCCAGCTGGGCGGCTGCCGCGCTGGGGCCAACGGCCTTGATCCCCGCTGCATCCAACTGGTCAACCAGACCATCAACCAGCGGGCCTTCCGGTCCAACCACGACCAAATCAATGGCATTGTCTTTGGCAAAGGCCACAATATCGTCAAGGGCGGATACCGCCATGGGCACGCAAGTTGCCACATCGGCAATACCGGCATTCCCCGGTGCACAGTACAATTCGGAACAATGTGGAGACCGTTTAATCGCCCAACACAAAGCATGTTCACGTCCACCGGAACCAACCACCAAGATTTTCATAAGCCTTCCCCTTTGCGCAATTGCCTGCCAGAGTGTATCCAAATCCGACCCGTCGGCAAACCGGATAGCCCATAGCCACACATTTTCCAAGGATTTCCGTCCCGTCATGGCAGAAAGCACGCATAATCAGCCCGATTTTACCGTCAGTGACCTTGCCAATGCCCTGAAACGCACGGTGGAGGATGCCTTTGGTCTGGTCCGGGTCCGTGGCGAAATCTCCCAGCCTAAGGTCGTAGGTTCCGGCCACTGTTACCTACGCCTGAAAGACGACAAATCCGTACTGGAAGGCATTATCTGGCGCGGTTCACTGGCACGCATGACGATCAGACCTGAAGAAGGGCTTGAGGTCATCGCCACCGGCAAACTGACCACATATGGGGCGCGGTCCCAATACCAGATGATTATCGACCATCTGGAAGTGGCGGGGGAAGGTGCCCTTCTCAAACTATTGGAAGACCGCAAACGCAAACTGGCGGCGGAAGGACTGTTCGCCGCCGAACGTAAGCAACCCTTACCGCCACTGCCCACCACCATCGGCGTGGTCACATCGCCGACCGGGGCCGTGATTCGCGACATTCTGCACCGCCTGCGTGACCGTTTCCCCCGTCACGTTCTGCTGTGGCCGGTGAAGGTTCAGGGCGAGGGCGCAGCCGAGGCCATCGCCGAAGCCATCGCCGGATTCGATGCCCTCCCCATTGATGGCGATACCCCCCGCCCCGACGTCCTGATCGTTGCGCGCGGCGGCGGCAGCCTTGAGGATTTATGGGCTTTTAACGAGGAAATCGTGGTACGGGCCGTCGCCAATTGCTCCATCCCGGTGATTTCTGCCGTGGGCCATGAAACCGACACCACGTTGATCGATTATGTATCAGATTTGCGTGCGCCAACTCCAACCGGGGCCGCGGAAAAAGCCGTCCCTGTCCGTTTGGACTTGATGGCGCGGGTTGCCGAGTTAGGGGCGCGCTTACCTCGGGCATTATTATCCTCAACCGAGGCCCACGCCCGCCATCTGGATGCCCTCAGCCGCGCCTTGCCCCAACCGGATCGCCTTCTGGCGGAGGCTACACAGCGGCTTGATGACCGTGGCGAGCGGCTGGATCAAGGTCTGTCCATTTACCTAAACCGGGCGGACGACAAGCTCATCAATCTTGGGCATCGTCTACGGACCCCTCAAGACGTGGTTAACCGTGCCCACGAGCGTCTGGACACATTGGGCCACAGCCTAACCCGAGCCATGCAACGGCACATCAGCACCGCTGAACAGAAACTCGCCCCCCTGCCGCCACGACTGGCTCCGGCAATTCAGCGAAAACTGGACGCCACCGAACAAACCTTGTCCTCGCGCCGCGCCCTGCTCGACAGCTTATCTTATAAACGGGTGCTGGAACGTGGCTTTGCCCTTGTTCGTCATGCCGATGGACAGGCAATCAGCACTGCTGCCGCAATTTCCAGCGGGGACAACCTGACCCTGACCTTCGCCGATGGACATGTAGATGCCATTGCCGGATCCACAGGACAGACTCCGCCGCCAAGCACACCACCATCGGCTGCCAACGTCGCCAAACCGGCAAAGCCGCAGGGACGCCGTAAATCCGCCAAATCCGACCCGCGCCAAGGATCACTGTTATGAGACGCCGCCACTTCCCCATTTGTTTCGGAATTTTTGCTTTGGTAGGTGCCATCCTGCTCGGCGGTGACCCGGCGCAGGCGTTGACCTTACAGGGTGCTGTTGAGCAAGGCGGCATGGCTATCGGTCACACCAATCCCGGTGATACGGTCACACTGGACGGTGAACCCGTCACTGTGGATGCAAGCGGGCTGTTTGTTATCGGATTCGGTCGGGATGCGGCAGCACAAGCCCGCCTCAGCATCACCGCCATGAGTGGCGACACAATCGGTCAAACCCAAGACCATATCCTGACCGTCAAGCCTCGACGCTGGTCAGAACAGCATATTAACGGCTTGCCACCCAAAAAGGTGACACCTCCAGACACCGTGCTGCGTCGCATTCGTGCGGACAACAAAGCCATCAAGAACGCCCGTCTGTCGATTCGGGACACAGCCATGTTCGTGTCCGGCTTTACCATGCCCGTTGACGGGCGCACCAGCGGCGTGTTTGGCTCCCGCCGCATTCTGAACGGGCAACCCCGTTCCCCTCATTCCGGGCATGACATTGCCGCCACGACCGGAACAGAGGTCAAAGCCGCTGCGGACGGGGTTATTTCCCTTGTCGCACAGGACATGTACTTCACTGGACAAACCATCATGATTGACCATGGCCTAGGCCTGCAATCCGTCTATGCCCACCTGAGCGCAATAACCGTGGCATCAGGGCAAACCGTGCGGCGCGGCGAGGTCATCGGGCGGGTCGGGGCAACCGGGCGGGCGACCGGACCGCACCTGCATTGGGGGATCAGTTGGCGTGAACACCGACTGGACCCGGAAACCATAGTCCGCGTGTGGCCGCACCACAGCAAATAACCCGTCACAGAACAAAGGCTATACGCTTCTCCTTGGCGAACGTGACGGTTGCGCGTATCCTGTTTTTTCTTGCCTAGGTCTTGAACTTACTTGCAAGCAGGTCACCATGTTGCGTGTTACCGGGTTTCGTTATCTTGGATTTGTGCTGTGCTTGCTGTTCCAATTGGCAGGTAGTGCTACTGCTATGGCCCAACCAGCCAACGGCCTGACCCTTTGGGTTGCAGAGCCAAAAAACTCGCTGATCGCCCGCCACGCCCTATACCTTGGCAAACAGATTGATGAACGTCTACCGGGGCAATTCAAGGTCAGCATCAAAACCGCCCCTGACACCCCAAGCGATGGCAAGCTGTTGGGGTATGTGCAAAAAGGGGAATTGGATCTGGTACTGGTCAGTGATTCCGTCATTGATGCCATCCCGGAATTTGCCATCTTTCGTATTCCAATGCTGTTCCACGACCACCAGCATGTTCAAAATACCCTGTATGCCGGGTTGGAAGACGAGCTTCGCACCCAGATCGACCAGACGCTTAAAGTCGTGGCTCTGGGGGTTTATGACAACGAATTCCATCATATTCGCGCCAAAACCGCCATCCGAACCCCTGCCGACCTTAAGGGGCTGCGCATCCTGAACAATTCAGGAGCCAAAACCCGACAAATGTTCCGGGATCTTGGCGCAATCCCGCAAAAATACCCCTACGCCCGTGCGGATGAAGCCATTGCCAAGGGCATTGTCGATAGCGTTTCCGGTCCATTGCGCCGCATAACAAAACTGCCTGTTGGGTCACAGGCTCCCATCATCACCTTGAGCCATCATATTTTTGAGCCTGCTTTCTTTTTGGCCTCGCAAAAATTCTGGTCAAAACTGAATGATGCACAGCGCGCAGTGTTCACCGAACTGGGCGTGGATTTTTCCGATACCGCCCATCAGCTTTCCATGAACAGTGATGCCAGCATCCGCGCAACTATCCCATCCACCATTCATTTACGGTCAATCTCGGCAGGTGCCTTTGCTCCGGTGATACAAGCCGCCCGTGAAGATTACGCCGCAACTTATGGCCCGGACTGGTTGGAGTACGTTGACCTTGCCCTTAGGCCATCTTCCCCTTAATCAGGGCTGGGGCGGTGTCCAGTTTTCCGGGGCTTCGACCTCGACCACCCACAGGTCTTCATCGTAACGTATTTGTCGCTCGATAAAGCTATCCGCGTCAGCCTCCATGACCGGGACATCGCCAGTGGCCTGAATCCACTGTCGTTTCCCATCATCACCATAAGCCGTCTGAAACACCACGCAGGACAAACGCGACGACACCCGTTTGACCAACACGGCCCCGGCGTCTGCGTCGCCACGTCGCACGACATAGGCCGGCAGCATATTCACACCGCATTGGCGCACCAAGGCCTGCACCAATAGTTTGGCCTTTAACCGCAAATCATCCATACAAAAAGCATCCATTTCCATAACTGAATAGCGAGCGGGATCAACCAAACAAACGTCTGCACTTATCCGGTTGGTTATCAAACGTCTGCAACAGGTGAGTGTGAAAAGCCGTCACTGCCTCTGACGCATCTGGCTGTTGAGCCAGATACAAACTGTATTCGCCAAGGGGCGGTAAACTCTCATTCAGCACCACACAACTGTCCGGCACGACACTGATGGGAAGCACGGCGACGGCCAAACCCGCCTCCACTGCTGTTAGGATGGACTGCAACTGGGGGCACGTATAAGCCAAGCGATGAGCAATCCCCGCCGCATCCAACGCGGAACAAGCCATAACCGTCCAGATGCAATCCCGCGCCACCATCACCAAAGGCAAAGGCGCATCCACAGGCATCTGGAAATTACGCTTGGCGACCCATGCCAGCTCTTCTGTCATAATTTTTCGGGCGTGAACATTGGTTGTCTTGCATGACATGGTCAATGCCACATCCAACTCACCCTTCATGAATTTATCTTCCAGAAGTCCACTGCGTTCCAAGCAAACTTCCAACTCCACATCAGGGTGAGTCCGGGCAAATCGCTGCATAACCTCTGCAATATTACCGTTCCCCACATCATCAGTTGCACCAAACCTTACACGACCACTAACAAGCGGCGCGTGGAACAGACGCATAACTTCCTGATTAAGCTGAAGAATCTGGCGGGCATAAACCAGCAACATGTCTGCATCACAGGTGGGGATGGCTTTACGGGCTTCCCGGATGAACAATTCCCGCCCCACAAGGTCTTCCAACTTTTTCATTTGCAAACTGACCGCTGACGGTGTGCGGAAAACACGCTCCGCAGCGCGCGAGAAATTGCCGCTTTCGCAAATGGCGACAAACGTCCGCAACAGATCAAGTTCCAATAACGGCAATGATGCCCGAGACATCAGCATAACCACCTTCCTGTTAGCTTTACTCATAGATTTGTTGAGATCTTATCGATTTTCTTATGGATCGGACAAGAAGATACTGCCCGCACAATCTTCGGCCCAAACGGAAAGCGTTAAGAAATGAAACCATGGACCTTGTTTGCAACAGCTATCTCCACGTGCTGGCGCATATGGAAAGATAAATCGCAGCCGCAGCAACGTAATCTGCCTCATCATCAAGACTGGATACGAAACGCACGCGACTTACTGCAACTGGAGCCAAAAATTCTGCGCGACGTCACCGGGCTGACGAGACAGGAACTGCGATACCAAATTGCGCTTTATCGCAAACACCATCGTCTGTGACATTAAAAAACCCGGCCCTCGAAAGGACCGGGTTCTTTGATTCACGGTGAGAAGCTGGCTTAGAAGCCCATGCCACCCATACCGCCCATGCCGCCCATGTCAGGCATAGCCGGCATACCGGATTTGTCTTTTTCCGGGGCATCGCCAACCATGGCTTCGGTGGTGATCAACAGACCGCCGATGGAAGCCGCGTCTTGCAGTGCGCAACGGACAACTTTGGTCGGGTCGATGATACCGGCTTTGACCATGTCTTCGTATTCACCGGACTGAGCGTTGAAGCCGAAGGTCATAACGTCTTGTTCCAGGATTTTGCCAGCGATCACGGCACCGTCGAAACCAGCGTTTTCGGCGATTTGACGAACCGGAGCTTGCAAAGCACGACGAACGATTTGTACGCCGACTTTCTGGTCCGGGTTTGCCGGTTCCAAGCCTTCAAGAGCGCGGGTTGCGTTCAGCAGAGCAACGCCACCACCCGGCACCACGCCTTCTTCAACGGCTGCGCGGGTTGCGTGCAGAGCGTCGTCAACGCGGTCTTTCTTTTCTTTCACTTCAACTTCGGTTGCACCACCGACTTTGATCACGGCAACACCGCCAGCCAGTTTGGCCAGACGTTCTTGCAGTTTTTCACGATCGTAATCGGAAACAGCAGCTTCGATTTGGCTGCGGATTTGGTTGCAACGTGCTTCGATTTCGTCTTTGGAACCTGCGCCGTCCACGAAGGTGGTGTCGTCTTTGGAGATGACCACTTTCTTCGCAGTACCCAGCATGTCGAGGGTAACGCTTTCCAATTTGATGCCAACTTCTTCAGAGATGACTTGTGCGCCAGTGACGCAAGCCATGTCAGCCAGCATAGCTTTACGGCGATCGCCGAAGCCCGGAGCTTTGATTGCAGCAACTTTCAGGCCGCCACGCAGACGGTTGACGACGAGAGCAGCCAGTGCTTCGCCTTCCACGTCTTCAGCAACGATCAACAGCGGCTTACCGGATTGCACAACAGCTTCCAGAATCGGCAGGATCGGTTGCAGAGTGGAAACTTTGCCTTCGTTGATCAGGATGAACGGGTCTTCCAGATCGGCAATCATTTTGTCGGTGTTGGTCACGAAGTACGGGGACAGGTAACCACGGTCAACCTGCATGCCTTCAACCACGTCCAGTTCGGTTTCCAGACCTTTGGCTTCTTCGACGGTGATCACGCCTTCGTTACCGACGCGTTCCATAGCTTCAGCAATGATTTTGCCGACTTCTGCGTCGCCGTTGGCGGAAATGGTGCCGACTTGAGCAATTTCTTCGTTGGTGGAGACTTCTTTGGAGAAGCCTTTGATTTCAGCAACGACTTTTTCAACAGCCAGATCGATACCGCGTTTCAGGTCCATCGGGTTCATGCCGGCAGCAACGGATTTGCAGCCTTCACGAATGATAGCTTGACCCAGAACGGTCGCGGTGGTGGTGCCGTCACCGGCCAGATCGTTGGTTTTGGAAGCAACTTCCTTAACCATTTGTGCGCCCATGTTTTCGAACTTGTCAGCCAGTTCGATTTCTTTGGCAACGGACACACCGTCCTTGGTGATGCGCGGAGCGCCGAAAGCTTTGTCGAGAACGACGTTGCGGCCTTTCGGGCCGAGGGTCACTTTCACTGCATCAGCGAGGATGTCGACGCCTTTAAGCATGCGTGCGCGGGCGTCAGATGAAAACTTGACTTCTTTGGCAGCCATGATGAGCTTCCTTTAGTTAATGTGAACGAAAAACGGGTTCAAAAGCAGTCCGGCTGACTTAGCCCAGAATGCCCAGAAGGTCCGATTCCTTCATGATCAGGACGTCTTCACCGTCAATGTTGACTTCGGTGCCTGCCCATTTACCAAACAGAACCTGATCACCGGCTTTGACATCCAACGGGGTCACAGACCCATCTTCGTTGCGACGGCCGGAACCAACAGCCAATACCGTGCCTTGCATCGGTTTTTCTTTTGCGCTGTCCGGAATGATGATGCCAGATGCGGTTTTGTTTTCCACTTCAACGCGCTTAACCAGCACACGGTCATGCAACGGCCTGAAATTCATAGTTTCCTCCAGGAAAGTATTACGAATTGAGTCTCTCCGCCCATTACGGCACGGAAACTGGATAATCAAGAGATTGGCACTCTCTCGATCCGAGTGCTAACGAGGTAAGCCGAAGGAGCAAAACTGTCAAGAGGGGGATTTACAAATTGTCGCCATCGTCATCAATTGTCGCGGCCTTGATCGCCTGCCCACGCTTCAGATGACGGTACAGGTACGCGCCCAACGCACCGGACACCACAAACAGTGCCGCACCAACACCGGTACGGAATGTGGGGTCGATATGAACTCCGCTGCCAATCAGGACGAAAATCGCAGTTTGCGGCAGATATCCGACCAACGATCCCAAGATAAACGGCACAGCTCGCACATGTGACACCCCGGCGATCAGATTCGTCACCACGTTGCTGCCCACCGGCAAGAACCGGATCAGCAGCGTAGTCAGAAACGGGCTATCCGCCAGCACCCGGTCAAATTTTGCGATACGGCGACCGAAATGACGCTGAACAAAACTGCGGCCCATGATGCGGGCGTAAAAGAATGCAAAAACACAGCCCAGTGTGGTCGCAAGCAATGCCAGCAACGTCCCCTGCCACAGGCCAAAGGCATACCCCCCCATGAAGGAGATCGCCTGCCGCGGAAAACCAACGGCAGCGAGCACGCCAGCCATGCCAACGAACAACGCGGCTCCGATCAGGCCCTGCCCGCGAATTTCAGCGTCAATCCAGTGTTCATCAAGCACATCATTGATGCCCGAGACCTTAAGACCATAACCAATGGCGACCAACGACAGAATCATCGTCAGCCCCTTCAGATACGGACGGACAGTAGCCAATGCGCCACGCCCTTCGGCGTTTGCCGTGTTACTCATCTGCGGAGGAAATCTCAGGAACCGAAGCGCGGCGGATCAACCACATCACACCCAGCAAATCGGAAATCCCGACCAAAGCACGATCAATCGTGCCATATTTGGATGTACCGCGTTCGCGGGCACGGTGATTGACCGGAACAGATTCCACGGCACCGCCACGGCGCAGGAATAAGGCCGGCAAATAGCGGTGCATGTGGTTAAACCGCGGCAGGTCTAGAAAGGCCTCGCGGGAAAACACCTTCAGACCACAGCCCGTGTCCGGTGTGTTGTCTTTCAACAAACAGCGGCGCAATTTGTTGGCAAATTTGGATGTATACCGTTTGACAGCAGTATCCTTACGCTTGTGCCGCCAACCAGCCACCAAATGATTGTGTGGATCGGCAGCCTTACGTAGGGTCGCCAGCAGTGCCGGAATATCCGCCGGGTCATTTTGCCCATCCCCATCAAGGGTCGCGATGAAATCGGACTTGGCATGCTTAATCCCGGTTGCCACGGCCTGACTCTGACCGCAACTTTTGGCGTGGGTAATCACGCGCAGGCGGGGAAACCGCTGTTTGGCATCGGTCAGGCGTTGCGGAGATTGATCGTCAGAACCATCATCCACATAGATCACTTCAAACTCAGCCACACCATCCAAGGCGGCGTGGATTTCCTCGATCAGGGGAACGATGTTGTCTTGCTCATTTTTGATCGGAACGACAACTGCCAATTCCAACCGGGTATCTGTATCTTGCATTATCTGGCGTCTTCGCTTCTGGCGCAGCCCATCCGGGCCTGACCGTACTGTTTCACAAATTCAGCGGTCTTGTTAACATGCTGAGTACGGCTTCACAATGCTTCTGTCATGCGGCTTTCGGTTAAATCCCCATGACCAAGATAGATTTTCTGCACCGCCGCATTGCGTCGGATTGCATCGGGCGAATCGTCGGCAATGATCTGCCCCCGGTCCAGCACCAAAATTCGGGACGCAAAGCCGAAAACCGTCGCCATGTCGTGTTCGGTAAACAATACGGTCATGCCGCGTGCCTGTGACCTACCGTGTACCAATGTCATGAAGGCCGCACGCTCCGACGGTGCCATTCCCGCCGTTGGCTCATCCATCAGCAGCAACTTCGGGTCCCGCATCAACGCCAAAGCCAATTCCAAACGCTTGGCATCGCCATAAGACAGCGTGGAACATGGCTCTGCTGCCAAATGCCCCAATCCGACCTCATCCAGCACGGCACGGGCATGGGAAGCATCCTTGTGCCACAACGGCAGCAGCATACGCCGCCACCATGGCTGCTGCACACTATCCACCAGTAACAAATTCTCAAGCACGCCCAAGGAACGATACGGAGCCGAAGTTTGAAACGTTCGCCCCACCCCGGCGCGGGCCACGGCCTCTGGACCTCGCCCAATGATCACTTGACCATCCAACAGGACCGACCCGTGTTCCGGCATCAAAGACCCGCCCAACACACCAAACAGTGTGGATTTCCCGGCGCCATTCGGCCCGATCAATGCCACCATATCACCACACGGAATATCAAACGCCACATTATGCAGGACCGTCATCGGCCCATAGCGTTTGCAGATATCCCGTGCAGAAAGATGCGCCACCTGCGTCATCGGGTAGCCCTCCGCCACATTTGGACCCTGCCCCAAATGCCGCTTGGCGCAATCTGGGTCAGCAACAGGATAACTCCGCCGACAATCATGTGCCAATGCATGGTCCACGTGGACACAATCGTCACGCCAAGGGTGTAGACAATCGCACCGATAATCGGCCCCAACGGATGACCCACACCGCCGAGCAGAACCATAACCAGTCCATCCACCGACTGTGGAATATCCAGAACCGATGGGAAGACACTACCTTTAAGGAAGACGAACAGAGCTCCAGCAAGGCCCGCCACCGCACCGGATATGGTAAAGGCCCAAACCCGCGCTACGTCCACCGCCAACGCATCCGCCCGCGCGCGATGCTCCGCATCCTGAGCCGCCCGTAAGGTATAGGCCAGTGGTGTGCGATACAGCATGGCCCCCCCGACCAGAACCAACGCCGTCAATGCCAAGGTCAAACCATACCAACCTTCAGCCGTGTCAAAAGGCGGCTCGGGCCACAGTCCGAGGATACCATTATCTCCGCCGGTGACATCCACCCATTGAAAAGCCGTGGCAAACAGCAACTGGGCAAATGCCAAGGTCAGCATCGCCAGATACCCCCCACGCATTTTCCGCACCGCCGCGCCAAACCCGGCCGCGACAAAGGCGGCCAAGGCAACTCCGGCAATCAGGCTTGTGCCTAAGCCAAAACCCTGTTGATACGCAAGGGCCGCACCATAAGCACCAAGGCCAAACAGACCAGACTGACCAAATGAAATAATGCCGCTCCAGCCCATCAACACATGCAGGCTGCACGCAAACAAC
>JAALLQ010000133.1_pt1 | contig 25028 bp, 20 predicted proteins | sample 7245921 | NCBI WGS metagenome assembly JAALLQ01 (sample SAMN13049200, study PRJNA578106) | oil field metagenome | isolation source: filtered produced water from oil reservoir B7 | place: USA:offshore Texas | collected 2016 | reverse complement strand
TCTGGCGAAACTGTCCAAAATTACCGAGGCCGCCGGGGTTAACCCCGCCGGGCGAAAAAAACACTTCGAAGAGATGAATATGGTTGCCCATGAATTGCGCGGGCAAGGCGGTACGTTCGGCTATCCACTGATTACCGTGTTCGCAAAATCTTTGTATGAGGCCACACAACCGGGCTGCCCAGAAGATGACGCAGCCCTTGGCGTGGTCAAGGCGCACACGGATGCCATGCGCGCCGTGATCCGCGACAAAATCTCCGGCGACGGCGGTGAAATCGGTCGTGAGCTGTTGAAATCACTGAAAGTTGCCATTGATCGCGCAGGCAGCCGATCACAGATGACAGACTGATACAGCACACTCCAAAGACCTTTTTATACAACAGCCCGCCAATGGCGGGCTGTATGCTATTCGTCGTTGCTGTGTGTTTCATACCGCCTTGAGGTTCTGCGAATGACCCACCACGCGATGGCAATCAGCAGAATGGAACCACTTTCATAAATCAGGATCGAAGGGTCCAGTTCCTTACCCTGCAACACAATCATCCGGGCAAGGGCCGTAATCGCGATAAAAAGCGGCAAAGCGATCGGTAATCTGTTGTTGGTGTAGTACGCCCCAACCATGCCCAAAACTTCGGCATAAATGAACATCAGCAACAAATCCTGTAAAGCGACCCGCTGCTCCAGCACCATGCGCCAGATTTCCTGCCCCATAGCAATGACGGTCATGATCGCAATCAAAACCAGAAACACCGTTTCCAGCAGTTCAACAATGCGCTTCATATTCATTTGGTAAGCCCCACTATTGGACAAATATAGACACCAACACTCTACCGCGTTTCCATGAAGGCCGCATCACTTTGCAGACAGTCGATCATGGCTCTCCCTTCTGTAAGGGTTTATGCCGCAGCAAGCGTAGGGCATTACCCGTGACCAATACCGTTGCGCCGGTATCCGCAAGGATGGCGGGCCACAACCCCGTCAACCCCAGCAAAGTTGTCACCAAAAATACTCCCTTAAGCCCTAAGGCGATGGTTATATTTTGACGAATATTGTACATGGTTGAACGGGACAGCCAGATCATCTCTGCCACATCCGTCACCCGATTGCGCAAACTGGCTGCGTCTGCTGTCTCCAGTGCCACGTCTGTGCCACCGCCAAAGGCAATCCCGACTGCAGCCTCTGCCAAGGCCGGGGCATCATTGATACCATCACCAACCTTAACCACCCGCGCACCGGACGCTTGTAACTTTTGAACATGTGCCATTTTGTCTTCGGGCAACAGTTCAGCATGAGCTTCAATTCCAATAATCTCAGCAATACGATCCGCATTGGCTTGGCTATCGCCTGTCAGCATCACTGGCTGCATGCCCAATTGCCGAAGAGCCGCAATTCCATTTTCCGCATCGGCACGCAATGTATCCTGCAAACAGATGAAACCGAGGCTTTCCCCATCGTAACGAACTTCAGACACAATACGACCCGCTCCATAGAGCTGACCGCTCACCGTTGTTCCTTTCTGAACGGCACCGAATTCCAGCAAACGGTCCTTATACATTCCTTGCACACCTCGGCCCGGCAATGCCTTGATATCTGTAACAGGAGCGGCAGCAACGCCCTGAGCCTCAGCATACGAAAGAACTGCCGAAGACACCGGGTGGCGGCTGGCCTGTGATACCCCGGCAGCAAGGCCAAGCAAATCACGAATGTCCTGCCCCTCTGCCGGGATAACTTCAACCACCTGCGGGCGACCTTCAGTCAACGTGCCGGTTTTGTCCAACGCAACCGTGTCAACATTGGCAAGCCCTTCCAGCACGTCTCCACCCTTGAGCAAAAGCCCCCGTCCTGCCCCTGCGGACAAGGCGGATGCCAATGATGCGGGGGTTGAAATCACCAATGCGCACGGACAACCGATCAGCAGCAAAGCAGACGCCCGATAAATCCATTCGTTCCAGTCGCCGCCAAAGGTCAAGGGAGGCACAATCGCCGTCAAAACGGCAATACTCACAATCATGGGCGTGTAATATTTGGCAAATTTGTTGATGAACCGCTGCACGGGAGCCCGGCGATTTCGTGCTTCCTTTACCAAGCGAGCAACACGAGCGATGGCATTATCCGATGCATCACGGTTAACCCGCAGCCGCAAGGTTCCATCGCCATTGATTGACCCGGCATAAACCGTATCCTTGACCTGCTTGTTAACTGGTAGGCTTTCCCCGGTCAAAGGCGATTCATCAACTGAACTGGCACCGGAAATGACTTCACCGTCCGTTGGCACCCGTTGCCCGGCTCCGACCCAGACGACATCGCCAACCGCCAACGTTTCCACCTTAACGGTTTCACGCCCGGTTTCAGTTTCCTTGATCGCTTCCTGAGGAACCAAATCCACAAGCCGTTGAATGCCCAACTGGGCCCGACGTGCGGCTACGCTTTCCAGCATTCCACCAATCAGGAATAGCAAAATTACTGTCGCGGCCTCGTTCTCCGCGCCGACAAATATGCCACCAGCCGCAGCAATAATCATCAACAGCTCGATTGAAAACGGGTTTCCAGCCAAAATTGCTGACCATGCCTGACGCATCAACGGCAACAAGCCCAAGGCAATAGCGAACCATAAGGGCCACCGCGGCGGGATATCTGTCACCGCGATGAGGACATGCGCTCCAACCAGCACCAAAGCATAACCAATCAATAACCGCCCCATACCGCTGCCAAATATAATTTGACCAAGCGTCATTTTTTCGGTCATGTCGCCATGATCATGCCCGCAACCACAGCCGCCGTCTTCGGCATGGACGTGAGATTCATGACTATGGTCTGAGCCACAGCCACAACCATCTGTCGCCGGACCATGAACCGGACTATCTGCCGCCCCATGACCAGTACAGCAACCACCTTCGTGTGTATGGGGGCGGACGTGCCCCTCACAGGTTCCGTGGTTTTTATAGTCATGATCGTGATTATTGGCATGAGATTGACAACATGACGTTTGCGACACACGTTCAGACTCACATCCACACTTCATAGCATCCTCGTTTTGCAAGATCAGTATCGTCAACGAGGCTAATACCTATAGTCACTAGAGGAGCAAGAGGTTTTTTTGATGAATTATTTTCCGATAGGTGAATTATCAAAGCTCAGTCAGGTTAAAGTCCCGACCATACGCTACTATGAAAGTATCGGATTACTGCCAGAACCAATCCGTACTTCAGGAAATCGCCGCGTTTACACAGAAGACTCTTTGCGGCGATTGAATTTTATCCGACGCGCACGGGAACTGGGGTTCGATGGACAGGCAATCCGCCAGCTCCAAGATTTATTGGAAGACCCAAGCCAGCCCTGCGAAAATGCGCACAGCATTGCGGAACATCGTTTGCAGGAAATTGAGGAAAAGCTGACACAGCTTCAGGAATTGAAGTCAAGGCTGCTGGATATGACTTCCTGCGGCAACCACACAAACATAGAGTCTTGTACGATCATGGAGCGCCTTGACCATGATAATAAACCGATACCCTCTACGAAATAACGACGGCGCCCGTCACATACCGGGGGTGCCTGCCTTATCATCAAAAACCTGAATGGCATCCGCGATACGCCGCAAGCGGCTGAGGTTTCGGAGGCTTTCCACATGGGTTGCTGACAATGTCACCAGAGCCGACAACACCAAACGTCCATCGACCGTAACCACATCCTTAGCCAACACCATATCCGGCAGCAACAATCCGGTTTGTAACGTTACCGTCGGGCGATCACCGGATGCGAAATCTGTCTCGACTTCCAGAATGTCGCGAATACGCGTCATCAAGGCCATATCAAAAGCAGCACTGGTCTTATCAAGAGCCTCAAAATCCGATCGGCTTGGGTCTCGCCCCTGCGCAACTTCAGCCAATGCGTTCAGGATTTTTAGCACCCTGGCTTCCAACGGAATATCCGTTCCCTTTGGTCCATCACTTGGGAAACCAGTTCCATCATATCCACGATTTTGCAAGTAAACCGTCTGCGCGACATTGGCAAGGCGTGGGATATTGGCGATCACAGCCTTTCCGGCAGCCGGGCTTTCTTCAATCATTTTCCGTTCAACCTCATCAAGAGGTTCTCGGGCGGCCTGTTTGACCAAAACATCCGGGGGAACCGACAGCAGCCCAATCGGACTAAGCATAGCAGCAATTTCCATCTGCCATTTCTGGCTAAAGCCAATACCTTGCGCAGCTTGGCGGACCCAACTCCGCACTCGGGTCGCCCGACGAAAGGCAATAGGTGATGCCATTGCCAGCATATCGATCAGGACTTTAACGCTTCCGGCCAGCGTCTGTTCCAGCAAAACCCGTTCCGCCGTAATCAGTCGGTATTGCTCCAACGCTGCGTTCAGCCCTGCCTCCATTTGTTCCGGGGGGCAAGGTTTTGTCAGGAATCTGAAAATATGCCCGGTATTGATGGCATCAATCGCCGTCTGCATATCTGCGTTCCCGGTCAACATCAGTCGCACCGTATCCGGTGCTATGGATTTGATCTTAGTCAGGGTCTGAACACCATCCATCCCCCCCATACGCATATCACAAACAACAACAGCGGGCGGGGCGGCCTTGACGGCTTCGACGGCTTCCTCCCCACTGGTTGCGGTTTGCAATTCAAACGACTTTCTGAATTGCCGTTTCATGGAGGACAGCAAATTGACATCGTCATCCACAAGTAAAATGGTCTTTGTCATGCCTTTGTCCCCTCTAACCAACCTTGGTACCGCGATTATTCCAAACCAATTGAAGATAACTCAGGCGGCAAATTCAAAGCACGCACATAGTCTTCATCAAGTGCAATCGGATGAACTGCTGTTCCATTAATTTCCAACTCCGCACCCAAAGCCCGTGCCAAATGCACGCAGGTCAACGCCGAATGATCCTGATACGAACATGAGGAGGGGCGGTCATGGTACAAAACGGCCTCGACCACGATATCGCTGAATCCCCAAAGGCCAAGCAAATACGCGCCGATTTCCCCTTGTGACGCACCAAACAATTCGCGCTCTACATCAGTATAATTTTCGCCAAGCAAAACCCGGCTGAACAGCGTGCGCATTTTTTCCGGATATACGTTCATCAAAACCAATGTGCCGACACACGACAGCATGCCTGCGCAAAAAGCCTGATCTTTCAAACCTTCCCGCAACTCTAGTTTATGTGCCACATGGCGTGCCTGCGTCGCCACCAGCAAACAATGCACATCCAGATCATCCAAAAAAGCTGCCATATCCGGCTCAAAGTCAAACTGGCGGAAAATCCCTGCTGCACAGACCAGAGCATGCACCGTTTCCATACCCAGCAGACGTATGGCCTGAAACACGTCATAAACCTTGGTTTCCAGGCCAAAATACCCGGAATTCGTGACCCGCAGGATTTCCGCCGTTAATGCAACGTCTTCTGACATCATTCCGGCAATGGACCGAGCCGACGGCTCACCTTTTTGGATTTCCTGTGTCAATCGCATAAAAACATCGGGCGGCGTCGGCAGGCTGCGCAATTTGGCAATTTCACGCCGCAAAACCGGGTCTTCCAACGCCTTGTGCAGATTATAGGTCCGCTCCAACAGGTCGATCAGTTCTTCCGGGCTGAAGGGTTTGGTGATGAACTGGTGACTGGGACCGATTGCATGAATGATTCCCTCAAAGTTCGGTGTGTCCGAGACCATGATTCGAACGCTTTGCGGTTGCCGTTGCTCCACAACAGACAAAAAGCGGATGCCATCCATTTCGGGCATAAACTGATTGGCAACAACCACATCAAACTGATGAGAATCAAGCAGTTCAATCGCCTTCAGGGGGCAAGACAGGAATTCGCTGGCCCAATCTTTGCGATAATCACTAAGGGCCAGTTGCCATGCGTCAAGCAAAGCAACATCATCATCGACAAACAATACTGATAACTTAGCTGTCACGCATGTTCTCCCTGCGAAGTCTCCGCAGTTATCGGCAACCGGATGACAAATACTGCGCCACCACCGGGTGCATCGTCCACCACCAATCGACCGCTATGCTTGTTTACAACAACGTCCATCGAGATAGCAAGCCCCTGCCCGGTCCCCTTACCGACGGCCTTCGTTGTAAAAAACGGATCGAAAATATGTTCGCGGATTTCCTGAGGCACCCCGGGGCCATTGTCGGCAATCCTAATTTCTATTTCTTCCCCTGCACGTCGCGTCGATATGCGAATGGTACCTTTTTCAGGCCGCCCTTCCAATGCATGGGCTGCATTCACCAAAATATTCAAAAGCACCTGATTAATCTCTGCGGGCAGGCACAAGATATGCGGCAAATCCGGGTCCAGATCTTTTTCAATGACCGCGTTGTGTTTCCATTCATTCGTTGCAACCGTTAACGTGCTTTCAATAGCACGGTTAATATCGGTAACAACTTTCGATGCCCCACCGCCGGGATGGGAAAATTCCTTCATGGACCGCACAATCTTCGTCACGTGCTCTACCCCATCAAGGGACTGGCGCGCCGCATCGGGCAACTCGTCCATCAGGTAATCCGCATCAGCGTCTTCAACTGCGTCTGCTACAGACTGGCGCACTTCGGGCGGAACACCTTCCTTGGATACAACCTCGTTGATTGAAGTGAGCATTTCTTTTAACGCCGCAAATGATTTGTCAAAGAAACGAATGTTGTCACCGATGTACTGAATGGGCGTGTTGATCTCATGGGCAATCCCCGCAGCCAATTGTCCAACACTTGCCAGACGGGATGCCTGCAATGCCTCTTGCTGTGCATGTTTCAGAGCTTCGATACTGCGGAAAGACGCAACAACAGACGGAGCCCCCATCTCTTCACTAGTGGCAGCACAGGCATAAGCTACACTGATTTTCTTACCGGATGGCAACAGGCGGAACTGCCCGTTTTCATCAACCAAAGTATCCCGAACAGCCAAAGCCCGGTGAACAGGCCCCTTGATAAACCGAGTATCAACCCCCTGAATAATCACTTGCATAACCGTATCAATATGCTGACCCTTCAAGGTTCCTTCGGGAACTTCTAACAAACGATGAGCCGAAGGATTGGCAAACAGAATTTCCCCATCCAAAGCCACCAACAAAACCCCTTCAAACAGGTTAGACGTCAGCCCCAGCAAATAATTGCGACTGGCGACAAGCTCTTCCCGCGCTTTAATCAAGGCTGACACGTTACTGGAAGCCCCGCGATAACCCAGAAACTCACCATCCGCATTGAAATAGGGACGACCGCTTGACCGGACGTGAATTTCGCCACCACACCCTGTTCGAACACGATAGTCCAAGTTGCGAAAAGGCAAGTGTTGGGCACATTGACGCGCATACGCCACCCAACGGCTGGCTTCTTCCTGATCCCTTGCCGGAAGAGAGTAGTCCAACCGTGTCATTCCGATCACCTGATCCGGTGTCCGGCCTGTCACATCATAAAATCGCTGAGAAACCATCGTCAGCCGATCATCTTTATCTGTCTCCCAGAACCAATCCGATGCAGATTCCGCAATGTCCAGCAACCTTTGTTCACTGGCGGCAAGCTTTTCCACCTTCGCCTGCAAGGCCGCCTGAATTTCTTCTTCTTCCTGTTGGTGTTTACGGGCCTGTTCGGAATATGCCTCCAGCCTGTCACGAAAAACTGCAATGGCGGACATCATCATGCCCACTTCATCTTTTCGGTCTGTTGCCGGCACAGCTTGGCAATTCCCGCTATCAGCCAGTTCCCGCATAATATCAACCACACATTGGATTGGACGGGAAATTGATCTGGCTGCCAGATAGGTCATCAGAAAGGCAAGCCCAACCACCCCAAACGCGACCAGAAGAAACAACTGTAGGGCTTCCTGTTCTTCTTGCACTGCAAGGTTTCTGTAATTCTTTCGGGCCGCTTCTTTGTAAGTTTCCCACGACGAAATCGCCATCTCGACGGCCATAAACTGCGCCGACAATATTTCAAATGCCCGTCGCCCACCATCGGGGGACTCTGCCAAAGACGACAGCACCTGACGCGCGGCCCCCGAGTAATGTCGGGCAGCATTACGTGCCGCTTCAATATAGGGGATTTCTGTATCAGCAATATATTGGGCATCAAACTGCACACGTGTCAGTTCTTCAATGTCATTCAGCCGGATAACAACATCTTTGTCCGTCCAACCTGTCGACTGGCCTTCGGCCCCATCAAGTAAGGAAAGCAAATAGCGAAACAGGATTAAGTCCGCTTCGGTTAAGGATGCCCGAATACGGGAAAACACATGCCCACGTTGAGAAAGAGCCTCAATCTGCTCAGAACGCAGTTGCTGTTTTTCTGAAATTACGCTGTATGACCAATAGGCAGAAGCTGCAAACACCCCAACGATAAGCACGGAGGGCAATAGCAACTTGGTAACCAACGGCCAATCACGGAACTTAAGGACCATCCTTGAGCAATCCTGACATCGTTAACCTTGACCTGTACGCAGGCAATGATTAAAGCGAACACCTTACTCTGCAATTCTATTTACAAGAGTACGCTTTTCACAGCAAAAGAACCAGAGTCGTTATGCCCTAAAACCAATCGTCGAATATTTTTGGAAAAACAAGGCCACAGCCCAACCAGCAAATGATATAAGTGCCTATGCTACCTTTATGAAACAAGATGCTTTTTACAGTCTCCGAAGACCTGCACAATTTGCTAAACTTGTATAAAATGGCACAATAGATTGCAGCATTTGCGTTGGAAGGGATGGAAAGTCTTGGGGCCAATCACAAAAACGGGATTAAGTATCCGCACAAAACTGTGGCTGGCTTTCAGTTCCATCACAGCGACCACTTTGCTTGCCAGTTTTGTTGCCCTACACGGCTTTAACGTCGCCAGCACATCCATCCAATCATTTTCCACCAAAAGCATTCCGGTCATTCGCTCCCTTTCTCTTGTCGCAAAGCAAGGGCATAAGCTGTTGGGATCAATCCCCAACATGGTATTCGCCAAGTCACCAGAAACGCTGGAGGCTGCAATCATTCGGGTCGACACAGCCGAAGAAAACTTCCTGATTGCCCAACAAAATGTCCAAAATATCGTAGATATGTACGGGCAGGTTCCCCGCCAAATCCAAATCAACCACCTGACCGCCAGAATTGCCGCCCACCTTCAAATTATTCAATCTGCGCTGATCTATCGCCAATCCATGCGCGATAAAGGCATGCTTTTGATCCAACAACTTCGGACCAATCAGCAACTGCATGCAAACATCAACGGACGATCCGCCGCAGACTTTGCAGAGCAAGTGTTTCGCACCCCATTAGACAGAATTGACGAAATTGATGCCATGCTTGACGCTGCTTTCGTCGGGGACGACGCCGGAATTAAAACCAGGCTTGTTCATATTCGTGGCCTTCGTCATGCGGAACTGACCGCCACCAATCTTGCCAATCGGCAGTTGGAACGCATCAGGGTTCTGGGCGGTTTTCTGGATGTGGAAATTGATCGCCAGTTAGCCTATTGGCAAAGGTATGTGGATAATGAATACGATGTTGTTAACGCAAGCCTGAACCTGAACCGTCTGTACCTGATCCTTGCCTGTGCGGCTTCGGTCATCGGGGCTTTTGGGATTGGCTGGTTTTATCTCGGTCGAAGCATCGTTCAGCGTTTGGAACGCATTGACACCAGCATGCGTGCCGTTAGCAACCGCGAATACGACACCCCAATCCCAGACAGTGGCTCTGATGAAATCGCCCGCATGGGGGCATCGCTGGCAATCTTCCGCGACGCGATGGAGCGCGTGGACTACCTTGCCCACCACGATGCCTTGACTGGCTTCCTCAACCGCCATGGTTTTTCCATAAAAGGGCAAAACCTGATTGATAACCATGACAATGGCTGCCTGATTTACCTTAACCTTCAGGCGTTCAAGGAAGTGAATGATACCTTCGGTCACGAAGTTGGTGATCGCATTTTGGTGGCAACATCGGACTGCATTGCACAGGTAACACTGCCCAACGCAGTATTGGCGCGGTTGGGCGGGGATGACTTTGCTATGTTAATTCCCGAAATAACTTTGTCCGATGCGCTGAAACATGCGCGCACCATACAATCTGCCCTGCGCCAAATCACTGTGGATGGAGCCACGGTTTCGGACCTATACGCGGCATTTGGCATTGCTGAATTCCCTTTGCATGGCTCATCAACAAAAAGCCTGATGCAACGTGCCGATATGGCAATGAACGTTGCCCGTACGGCACATATTGCCACCATACGCACTTATGAAGAATCCCTTGGGCAAGCGGCTGAATACCGCAAAATTTTAAGATCAGAATTGCATCAAGCCCTTAAAGACAATCAGTTCTTCCTGCATTATCAACCACAAATTGACATCATGAAACGCTGTATCGTCGGAGCAGAAGCTTTGATCCGCTGGGCTCATCCGACGCGTGGCTTGATTTCTCCTGCTGATTTCATCCCGATCGCAGAACGTTCAGGCTTCATCCGCGAACTGGGCCATTGGGTCCTGCATGAATCCTGTCATCAATTGAAAAAGTGGCAGGACAAGGGCCTGCAAATCAACATGGCAGTCAACGTATCAGCCTTGCAAATCCTTGACCCGAAAGTCGTGCAACATGTGGAAGAAGCCTTGACATCTTCGGGCGTATCTCCGCATCAGCTTGAAATCGAAATCACGGAAAGCATCTTCCTGCGTGAGGAAGAAGGCGTAATGGATCGGTTGCAGGAGTTACGAGACGCCGGGCTTGAAATGGCGCTTGATGATTTTGGTACCGGGTATTCATCCCTTAGCTACCTAAAACGACTGCCGGTTTCGACACTAAAAATTGACCAATCATTTGTGCGAGAAATGTTCGTCGGCAATGACGATACGCGGATTACCTCCGCCATTATTCAGATGGCGCACAGCCTAAACCTGAAGGTCGTTGCCGAGGGCATTGAAAGTGAACGTCAGCTTGAATTTTTCAAAAACGCCGGATGCGATATCGGTCAAGGGTTCCTATTCTCCCGCCCGCTCGGTGCCGATGATTTTGAGGCCTTTTATGCCATGAACAACTGTCACAAAGGGGCCTAAAAATGTGGTATCGCCATTTGCTTTGCCTACTTGGGGCTCTGGTACTGGTTTGGGGTAGCCCGGCAAAAGCCCAAGCACCGGAACTGAAAATCGCGCTGGTTTACAGTATTGGCTATAAACTCGATAAATCGTTTAATGAGTCGGCTTATCATGCCGTTATCGATATGCGCAGCAGCGGGTATGACATTCAGGAATTCGCACCGCGCAACATAAGCGAAAGTCGAACCATGCTGGAAAGGGCAGCCAAAACCGCAGCCCATGTCATTGCCATCGGCTTTACCCATACAGAAAACCTAAAGGCTATCGCGCCAAAGTACCCGCATACTTATTTCACCTTGATCGACAGCACGGTTCGCGCACCGAATGTGCAGTCCATTGTCTTTCGCACAGAAGAAGGTGCGTTCCTTGCGGGTGTCGCTGCCGCGACTTCATCTCGTGACAAGACAATCGGCTTTGTCGGCGGCATGTATTCGGAACTCATTCGAACCTTTCAGGCAGGGTATGAACAGGGGGCACGCTATGCGGACCCTGACATCAACATTATCAGCCACTACATCGGCAACGACATTCATGCCTTTTCCAACCCCATGAGTGGTTATCTGGTTGCCATGGATGAAATTGACAAAGGCGCAGATGTTTTGTTTGCTGCTGCCGGCAGCTCTGGCCTTGGGGTTTATCAGGCAGCGGACGAAACAATAAATTATGCCATTGGCGTTGATTCTGATCAGAATTATCTGTTCCCCACGGCGATGTTAACATCACTGGTTAAGGACGTTGGGCGCGTTGTCACCGAAACCATCGACCGAATTGGCAAGGGAAAATGGTCACCCTCTTCCTCTAGTTTTGGCTTACGGGAAGGTGCGTTTCATCTTTCCATTAATGAATACAATCGCTTGCTTTTGTCAAAAGAAGCCGTTGCCGCCATCAAAAACGCACAGGAAGAAATAATCGCCGAACGGATTACCATCCACCCGCATAAGGTCGGGGCCGCACCGGTGGGAGTGCCCAGCCTACACTAAACGTCGAGGAAAGCACTATGACGGCACATCATCAAATGCCCATAATGCAGTCCATGTTCGGGGCCGCCATCACAGCCGCATCTGCTGAAACCTGTTTGCCGCCACATCTGCCCAACACCAAACATTCCGGCAATACTCTTGTCCTTGGCGCGGGCAAAGCCGCCGGAGCCATGGCGCAGGCTTTGGAAAACTCATGGCAACATGGCCCATTAGGCGGCATGGTCATCACCCGGTATGGACATGGGTGCCAGACTTCTTTGATCCCGATTATCGAAGCTGCGCACCCAATCCCCGACGCTGCAAGTGAAGCCGCAGCACGTTCCGCCCTGCAACAAGCGACAGCCCTGACTGAAAACGACCTGCTTATCTTTTTGTTGTCCGGTGGTGCTTCGTCTCTTTTGGCCTTGCCCGCCCCCGGCTTATCCCTTGACGACAAACGTTCCGTAACATCTTACCTGTTGCGGTGCGGTGCAGATATTCACGAAATCAACTGTGTTCGCAAACATTTGTCTGCAATCAAGGGCGGTCGCCTTGCCGCCGCTGCATTTCCTGCGCAGGTTATAACCCTTGCCATTTCGGATGTGGTTGGCGACGACCCGGCGACGATTGGGTCCGGTCCTACTGTGGCTGATCCGACCTCAGTGGCCCAAGCCTTAAAAATTATTGCCAAATACAAAATTCCCCTTCCCCCAAATGTGGCGCAACACTTAAGCAGCGAGGATGCAAAAAGCCCCGGCAAAACCGATAACAGGCTGCGCCACAATCCTTACATACTGATCGCAACTGCCGACACCGCACTGGCTGCCGCGGAACAGGTTGCCACTGCCGCCGGGTATCGGGTTTTAAACCTTGGCGGAGCTGTTAATGGTGCCGCCCGTGCCGTCGCCCGCAATCACGCAGACATGGCATTAAGCGCCTTGGATAAAGGGGAAAAGCTCTGCATTTTATCCGGTGGGGAAACGACTGTGGATGTCAAAGGCAGCGGACGCGGAGGGCGTAACAGTACCTACCTTCTGGCCTTGGCGATTGCTCTTGCCGGAGCCCCCGGTATTTCTGCAATGGCCTGTGACACGGATGGTATCGACGGCAGTGAAGACAATGCCGGGGCATGGATTTCACCGGAAACATGGCAATCCGTCCATAATCTACGACTGGATGCACGGGACTATTTAAATCGAGATGATGCCTACAGCTTTTTTGAAAAATTGGGGCAACTGATCATGACCGGACCGACACGCACCAACGTCAACGATTTTCGAGCAATTCTGATTGACCCAACTTAGCCCTTGCTCTTGATTGCCCCTCCCCCTACTTTCCTGATCAACAGACTAAAGGTTTGGCTTCGGCTACGTTCATAAAGGTTTATGTAATGACTGAATTGCGTTCCGTATGTGTTTTTTGTGGTTCCAGCTTTGGTAACGATCCAATTTACAAACAAGCAGCCCAAGAACTCGGCACTGCCTTGGCGAAAGCAGGATTACAATTGATCTATGGCGGTGGCAACGTGGGGCTGATGGGCACGGTTGCCGATGCTGTCATGGAGGCAGGTGGCAGCGTTATTGGCGTCATCCCCAAATTTCTACTGGAACGCGAAGTCGGACACCGCAATCTGACCGAACTGCATATCGTGGAAACCATGCACGAACGCAAAGCCAAAATGGCAAGCCTATCGGATGCCTTCGCCATCATGCCCGGTGGCATTGGCACCCTTGAGGAAATGTTCGAAATCTGGACGTGGAGCCAACTGCACCTTCATAACAAGCCGTGCGCCCTGCTCAACACTGCCGGGTATTACGACCAACTGAACGGCTTCCTTGATCACATGCTCAGTCAGGATTTCCTGAAGCCTGAAGCCCGCTGCATGATGATGGTTGCCAACACGCCGGAAGTCCTGATCTCAGAACTATGTAATGCACCAGATGGCGTAAATGGATGCCTTGGGATCGATCGCGCCTAATCCATTGACATCATTTGCGTTCCGATTCCGGTTCTGGTCGGAACGCATGGGCTTCGGTCATGGCCTGTTGGATTTGCTCTGTGGTCAGGTCTTCATTCAATTGCATTCGTAGATCCCGTGCCATCGGATCCCCGGCCCCTTCCGCCAAAACCGCCCACTTTGCAGCCTGAATCAGGTCTTTCGGCACTCCGCGCCCCAACGTATACAACCCCGCCATTTTTGCGTAGGCCCGAGGCTCCCCCTGATTTGCAGCCCGCTGCATCCACATGGCTGCATCGGCATCCTGTGGCGGCTCTGCCGCCATCAGCGCGACAGACAGGGCAAACTGTGCTTCAGCCATGCCTTGCTCCGCAGCTTTCAGAAACCAGAGTTGTGCCTCTGTCCGGTTTTTGTCCGTTCCGGTGCCGTCCCACATCACTTTACCAAGATTGTATTGCGCTGCGGCAACCCCTTGCTCTGCGGCTTTCCGATACCAATACACACCGCCGTTGGCGTCTTTGGCCCGACCAATGCCATGGTACATCATATAGCCAAGATTTAACTGCGCATCGGCATAGCCGGACTCTGCAGCCCGCGTGTACCAACTGGCAGCCGCTGCCAAATCAGGGGACGGCAATCCGACACCATCTTTTAACATGGTGCCGTACAAATACTGGGCCTTGGGATCGCCTTGGCGCGCGGCATGGGACAATTCCCGCAGAGCCGTGGGGAAATTGCCGTTTTGCAATGCGTCAACACCGTCTTGCGTCCCGGCAAATGCGGGGACTGCTGCACCTGACACCAGCCACACACACAGCCCCATCATTGCCAGTCTCTGATCCCAACGCTTTGCCATTGCCTTTACTCCACAGTATTGCCGAAAAAAGGACCGGAAGTTGTGTCCCGGTCCTTACTGTACTGGATTGATCGCCATTCGTCAGGCGTGATTATTGATGACCTTATGCGGGCAACAGGTTTTTTCCCTGTCCTTCATCTGCTGATGGGTCTTTCTTACCTTTGGGCGTGATCGGTCCATCTTCAGGATAGCTAAACGTCAGTTGACCATCCTGTACATCAATGCAGACCAATCCCCCTTGAGCCAAACGCCCGAACAACAGTTCCTCAGCCAGTGGTTTTTTCACATTCTGCTGGATAACCCGCGCCAAAGGCCGGGCTCCATACAGCGGGTCGAACCCCTTATCCGCCAGCCACCGCCGTGCTTCATCGGTCAATTCAATATGAACAGAACGATCACTCAACTGGATTTCAAGTTGCATGATAAACTTGTCCACGACACGGGCCACGACCTCTGGCGGCAAATTGCCAAAGGCAATATTTGCATCCAAACGATTGCGGAACTCCGGCGTGAACAGCTTTTCAATCGCCGCAGTATCTTCGCCTTCGCGTTTTTCACGACCAAAGCCGATAGGAGCCTTCGCCATATCCGATGCCCCGGCATTGGTGGTCATAATCAGGATCGTATTGCGGAAATCCACGGATTTCCCGTTGTTGTCCGTCAGTCGCCCATGATCCATGACTTGCAACAGAACATTATAAATATCCGGGTGAGCCTTTTCGATTTCGTCCAGCAGCAACACACAGTGCGGGTTTTGATCCACCGCATCCGTTAGCAAACCGCCCTGATCAAAACCAACATAGCCCGGAGGCGCACCAATCAATCGAGCCACCGCATGACGTTCCATGTATTCGGACATGTCAAACCGGATTAATTCGATACCAAGGATTTTGGACAACTGGCGCGCGACCTCGGTTTTGCCAACCCCGGTCGGGCCAGAGAACAGATAGTTACCGATAGGTTTATCCGGGTCACGCAGCCCGGCACGCCCCAGCTTGATGGCACTGGACAGTTCATCAATCGCCCGATCCTGCCCGAAGACCACAGTCTTCAAGTCTCGTTCCAATGTCCGCAAAGATTCACGATCATCCTTGGACACGGCTTTCGGAGGGATACGTGCGATCTTAGCGACCACCGTTTCAATATCTGAAACCGAAACCGTGCGGCGACGTTTGCTCGGCGGCAACAACATCCGCGCGGCCCCGACTTCATCAATTACGTCAATGGCTTTATCCGGCAATTTCCGGTCAGAAATGTAACGGATAGACAGATCAACCGCCGCTTCCAAAGCCGGCATGGTATAGCGAACGTCATGGAATTGTTCAAAGTGCGGTTTCAATCCCTTCAGGATTTTCACAGCGTCATCTCGGGTCGGTTCTGCCACATCAATTTTCTGGAACCGTCGCACCAAGGCGCGATCTTTTTCAAACTGATTGCGGAATTCCTTGTACGTGGTCGAACCGATGCAGCGCAATTTCCCCGCTGCCAAAGCTGGTTTCAACAAATTGGATGCATCCATGGAGCCACCGGACGTAGCCCCCGCACCAATCAGCGTATGGATTTCATCAATGAACAAAACCGCACCGGGATAGCTTTCCAGCTCTTTGATGACCTTCTTCAAACGATCTTCAAAATCGCCACGATAGCGGGTTCCGGCAAGCAGCACTCCCATATCAAGGGAGAATATGGTCGCATCCAGCAGGACTTCCGGCACGTCACCCTGAACAATACGCAGGGCCAACCCCTCCGCCAGCGCAGTTTTCCCGACACCGGGATCACCCACATACAAAGGATTATTCTTGGAACGACGGCACAAAATCTGAATGGTGCGTTCAATTTCCGGGTCTCGCCCAATCAGCGGGTCAATATCCCCGGCCAAAGCCTTCACATTCAGGTTCACACAATAAGCAATCAGGGATTCATACTTCGGGGCTTCATCGCCGTCATCGTCAAGATCATCGGATTGATCGGCACCACGCGGAACCCGTTCATCCTGCATTTCGGGATTTTTTGCGATCCCGTGGGATATATAATTCACTGCATCCAGCCGGTTAACCTCGTGCATATGCAGGAAATAAACTGCGTGACTTTCCCGTTCTGAGAACATCGCCACCAGAATATTTGCCCCGGTCACTTCTTCGCGACCCGATGATTGCACATGGATAACGGCCCGTTGCACCACACGCTGAAAGCTGGATGTCGGTTTCGGGTCATTGGGCAAATCGGTAATCAGCCCATCCAGTTCCACGTCCATAAACGTGAGAATATCACTTCGTAGATCTTCCAGATCTACATCGCAGGCCTTAAGCACCGCCCCGGCATCATGATCATCGATCAAGGCAAGGAGCAAATGTTCCAACGTCGCGTATTCGTGACGACGGGCGGCAGCTTCCGTTAAAGCACGATGCAGGCTTCGTTCCAGATTGCGCGACAGCATGGCTTTACTCCTTCTCGACCTTGCACTGAAGGGGATGCTGTGACCGACGAGCCAGATCAATCACTTGTCCGGCCTTGGTCTCTGCAACTTCAAAGGTATAAATGCCACACACACCGACACCTTCATTATGAACCTTCAGCATAATTTCCGTGGCTTCTTCCTGGCTCTTGTGAAAGAACCGTTCCAGAACCTCGATTACAAAATCCATTGGCGTATAGTCATCATTCAGCAAAAGCACCTTGTACATGGACGGTCGTTTGACCGCGACGCGGGTCTTCAATGAAACGCCAAAACGGGTATCGTCATCTCCTGAATTTTGCCAATCCCCCATATGCGGGCGGCGGGTTAACGGTTTGTCAAAGGTCTTCACAACCATTGTCTTCTCTCACCTCAACAATTTGCATTATTGCCAAACAATAACTGCACGCCTCAGATATGGGGCAGTTCGATCCCTTCGGGAAGCCCCTTGACAGATAATTCCACCTCGAAATCAGTATTTACTGGAAACCGGGCATTGATAACCCACCACGCCCGGCAACACCTTCTGCCGTGGCGTAAGTCACGAAGAATTCTCTATAGTTTCTGTCATCAGAAGGATAGTCATCCTCCACTTGCGCCGGAGCAAAAGGACGACCCGAGGGTTGCAGTTCTTCCAGAACTGCCGGGAATGTAAGGTTGGCATACGCAGCGGATGGGTAAGCCCACGCATGGAACCATGGTTGACCATTCACGCACCCTGCCCCCGTCCAGAAATAGGACCGACTGTTCAACGGTACGCGCCCGACCAATGGGGCAAAGGCTTGATCCTGCGTCAGTGCCTGAACAACAGCATCGGCCTGTTCGTTCGTCAGTTTTGCCGTAAATTTTTCCGGCTGCCACGGCAGGTGCAGTTTATCCGGGTCCAAAACAATATTGGCCCAATTCACCGCCTGCATTACGTCTTCCTCCAATTGCCACTGACCCTGCTCGTCCCGATGGATAGCCAAAACTCGAACATCTTCACGGTAATTAGCATTATGAGTCAGTCGAATACTGGTTTCACCGACTTGACAGGTATCACGCAAATCATCCCCGGATATAAACGAGAACCAAGACAAGCGACGCACGACCGGATTATCCACCGATCCGGTCGATGAGCACCCGGCAAGAATCCCCACAGCCGGAAAAACGACCAACGCCATCGCAAGAGTTAAATATTTTTTCATGATCTTCGCCTATGGTGATGCAGAGCCTAAGGACAGGCAAATACCTGCTAATCGGGACCAATCGGGAGATATATCCTCCCCATCGGACTGTCAATGTACAGCCCAAACGACTCGTTGAAAAGAAAAGGCTCTAGACGCAGAGTCACGGCTCACGTATTGTCTGGGATATTTGCAAGGCCGTAACACTATTCGGTCAGGATCGAAATTAGAGACCACACGACACAAGGGACACCGGATTCTCATGGGAACCCCTTCACGCTACAAACTATCCGATATTCCGGCACGCGCGTTGCGCAGCCTGTTGTTTGCACCGCTTTTGATCCTGTTGTCCGTTCTGGTCGGCACCTCTTTTTCCCTTTCATCCACGGCGGAAGCCCGCACCTACGCAGCGTTTTCTATGGATGCTGCTACGGGAAAAGTCTATTTCGCCCGCAATGCTGACACTTTGACCTATCCGGCGTCTTTGACCAAAATGATGACGCTTTACCTGCTGTTTGAAGAGCTCGAAGCTAAGCGTGTTTCCCTGAAGACACCGCTGAAAGTTACTGCAAAAGCAGAACGACAACCGGCAAGTAAGCTTGGACTGCGCCGCGGACAAGTGATCAACGTGGAAACCGCAATCAAGGCATTGGTTATCAAGTCCGCCAATGACGTTGCTGTTACCGTTGCCGAAAATCTGGCACGCAGCGAAGTGGATTTCGCCCGCCGCATGACCAATCGGGCACGGGCTTTGGGCATGCGCAACACCACGTTCCGTAACGCGTCCGGACTGTATCACAGCAAGCAAAAATCAACTGCGCGCGATATGGCAAAACTTGGCGAAGCCCTGATCCGAGACTTTCCGCAGTACTACAAATACTTTTCTGAAAAATCGTTCCAATTCGATGGACGAACCATCCGCACCCATAACGGCCTGCTGAAAACCTTTAGCGGGGCTGATGGCATGAAAACCGGTTATATTTATGCCTCCGGCTTTAACATTGTCACCTCTGCCGCACGCAACGGCAAACGTGTGATTACGGTGGTGCTGGGCGGCAAAACGTCCAAATGGCGGGACCGCCATGTTGCAAAGCTGATGAACCGATCTTTTCAGGACATTGCCTTTGCCGAAAACAACATCCCTCGCCCGCCATTCAACCCGAAAAACACCAAACTTGTTGCCATGCTGGATGATACCGAGCACGAAACCGACGCACCGGAAGACCTGACCATCGGGCAAGGTGATGCGGATACAGAAGCCGACATAGCAACGGACACGGCGGATACGGCGGCGACAGCAGCTCCTACTCCGCAATATAAATCAGCCCAACCGGAGCAACAGTTGGCTTTGGCAACTCCGGTGACCATACAGCCGATCGAAACACCATCAACAAGCTGGTCGGTACAAGTGGGCGCATTCAGCAGTCGGAAGTCTGCCGTACAAGCTGTTAACCACGCATTAATGCTGCAAACCGATGCATCGGCTAAGAATGCTCGTCGAACTGTGCAAAAGATCAATAACGGCAAGACCACACTGTATCGGGCACGCCTTACACACCTGAGCGCCGGCGACGCAAACCGGACCTGCCAGTTACTGCAACGGGATAGCCGTCCGTGCATGACCATCAACACCCGCTAAAGCGGGTGTTGTGGCTATTCATGTCACAAGAATACGCGGGACAGCAACGCCAACACGGCGCAGATGATCGGCAACTTCGGTCTTCACTGCCCGCAGCCCTTCTGCGCTGCGTGCTTCACACCGTACAACAATCAATTGCTGCGTATTGGCGGCACGGATCAGCCACCAGCCATCAGCGCAGGACACCCGAACGCCATCCACATCAATGAACTCTCGGCCCTCGGCCCGCAGTGCATCTGCTACTTCATCAACCACCGTCAGCAGTTGATCTTCCGTACAGGGCAGCCGCAATTCAGGTGTATCGAAGGTTTGCGGCAATTCCGTCAGCCACTGTGACAAGCCACCATCACGCTTCGCAATGACACGCAACAACCGCACGGCAGCATAAATGGCATCGTCATAGCCATAGTAACCATCGGCAAAGAAGATGTGCCCACTCATTTCCCCAGCCAGCGGGCCACCGAAATCTGCCAGCTTGGTGCGAATAACCGAGTGCCCGGTCCGGCTCATTATTTTCTTCCCACCAAGGCGGTCAATTTCATCAAACAATACTTGTGAGGCTTTGACATCTGCAACAATCGGGGCACCGGGATACCGTTGCAAAACATCTTCCACCAACAGGGTCAGAACCTTATCACCCCACAGGATATTGCCATCGCCGTCAACCACGCCCAGACGGTCACCATCACCGTCAAAGGCAAAGCCGATATCCGCCTTGTTGGCCTTTACCGCAGCGATCAAATGCTCCAGATTTTTGGCGACAGTCGGGTCCGCATGATGGTTGGGAAACATGCCATCGACTTCCGGGAACAAGACCGTGTGTTGCCCCGGCAGACGTTTGACCAAGGCTTCGATCACTGGCCCGGCGGCACCGTTCCCGCAGTCCCAAACCACGTTCAATGGCGTTGGAAACGCGGCGTCACGCAACAGGCGAGAGACGTAATTATCCAAGACTTCGCTATCAACGATCTCGCCATTGCCGGAACTGAACCCACCTTTTTCCGCACGTTGGCGCAAGGCCTGAATATCCGCCCCAAAGAATGAACGCCCCTGTATAACCATTTTAAAACCGTTATGACTGGGCGGATTATGGGACGCCGTCACCATAATTCCTGCATCAGCTTTCAGACTATGGACAGCATAATACAGCATCGGCGTTGGGCAACATCCGATCCGCAAAACCTTAACCCCGGTAGAGGTCAGGCCATCCAAAAGAGCCTCAAGAAAATCCGGTGAACTGATCCGACCATCACGGCCCACAACGACAGTCTTCCCGCCCTTTTCCACCAAAAGGGAACCAAAAGACATACCAAGGGCCACAGCATCAGAAATCCGCAGCGTCTCTCCAACAACGCCGCGGATATCATAATCGCGAAAGATGGCCGGGTGAAAAATATGTACCTGCCCGGTCACGTAATTATGCTCACTTTAAAGGTTATGCAGAAGGAACCGGACGCCCGATGCAGCTGTAGGCAAACCCTTTGGCTGTCATATCTTTGGGGTCATAGATGTTGCGCAAATCAACAATAACCGGCGCGTTCATCAGGGACTTTACCCGTTCCAAGTTCAGGCTACGGAATGCGTTCCACTCCGTCAAGACAACAAGGACATCCGCCTTGTCCATGACTTCGTAAGCATCCCCACAATACTGCACCGCATCCGGCAACAATTTTTGAGCCTCTTTCATGCCTTCCGGGTCGAATGCCTTCACCACTGCACCGGCATTCAACATATCCGGCACCAGATCAAGGCTGGCACTGTCCCGCATATCATCGGTGTTCGGTTTGAACGTCAGACCAAGCACGCCCACGGTTTTTCCAGTCAAATCACCGCCAGCAGCCTTTTGAACGCGTTTGATCAAGGATTTCTTACGCTGATCATTGACGTCAACCGTGGTTTCAATCAAACGCACCGGAGAATTGTAATCCCGCGCAGTCTGCACCAAAGCCAAAGTATCCTTCGGGAAGCAAGACCCGCCATACCCCGGTCCGGCGTGCAAGAATTTGCCACCGATCCGACCATCAAGGCCAATGCCCCTTGCCACATCATGCACGTTTGCACCGACTGCTTCCGCAAGATCTGCCATTTCGTTGATGAAGGTAATCTTCATAGCAAGGAAGGCATTCCCGGCATATTTAATCAGCTCAGAAGTCTCCCGCGAGGTAAAGACAATCGGCGTTTCAATCAAATACAGCACGCGATAGAGCTGACGCATGACTTCCTGAGCACGTTCTGAATCCGTGCCGATAACCACCCGATCAGGCCGCATAAAGTCGTTAATAGCCGAACCTTCGCGCAAGAATTCCGGGTTAGAAACCACATCAAACTCTGCATCGGGGCGCGCCTTACGGATGATGTCCTCCACCTCTCGCCCGGTACCAACGGGAACCGTCGATTTGGTAACAACGACCGTGTAACCATCCATGGCGTGGGCAATTTCCTCTGCCGCGGCATAGACATAGGACAAATCAGCATGTCCATCGCCACGACGGGACGGCGTCCCAACGGCAATAAACACGGCATCAGCATTTTTTACTGCGGCCTTAAGGTCCGTGGTAAAGGACAAACGCCCAGCCTTAACGTTGGCTTCAACCAACGCGTCCAGCCCCGGCTCATATATGGGGATTTCACCGCGATGCAGCATCTCGATCTTGCTGACATCCTTATCAACGCAAACGACATCAACACCGAATTCAGAGAAACATGTACCTGAAACCAGCCCAACATAGCCAGTCCCGATCATCGCAATCCGCATACCCTTAACCTCTTTAAACTTGGGCCATCCCCCCTTTGGGGGGCATTACAATCCACCGTGTACGGTAGACCTAGCAAATCATGTCTTTAAGTGCCGCACGCACATTGTCAGCCATATCAGGTCGGCTGAGCGCAAACGCAACATTCGCCTGCAAGAAACCGACCTTATCACCGCAATCGTATCGCGTGCCTTCAAACCGGAAACCATGGAACGGCACAACAGACAACGTGGCAGCCATGGCATCGGTCAACTGGATCTCATTTCCAGCACCGCGCACTTGACGATCCAGCGGTTTAAACACCACCGGATCCAAAATGTAGCGCCCGATAATTGACAGGTTGGACGGAGCCTCTTCCGGGTCCGGTTTTTCCACAAGACCGCTTGCCTTTGCCAGAACGCCGTCGTCACTCTCAATATCTAAGATACCGTACTTGTTGGTATGCTCCTGAGGCACTTCCTGAGCCGCGACCAGATTGCCACCGACCTTGCCATATACGTCAGCCATCTGTTGCAAAACTGGGGCTTTTGACAAAATCAAGTCATCGGGCAGAACCACGGCAAACGGCTCCCGTCCCACAAGGTGACGCGCACACCAAACCGCATGACCAAGCCCCAATGGCTCTGTCTGCCGGGTATAGCTGATTTGACCGGATTTCGGCATAAATTTCCGTACCGCATCAAGAGCCTCGTCCTTTTGCCGCTCGATCAGCAAGCGTTCAAGCTCCGGTGCGGTATCAAAGTGATCCTCCAACGCGTTCTTTCCGCGCCCGGTCACAAAGATAAAATGGTCAACCCCGGCAGCGGCAGCTTCCTCAACTGCGTATTGAATCAATGGCTTATCAACGACTGGCAACATTTCCTTTGGCATAGCCTTCGTCGCCGGCAAAAATCGGGTTCCCATGCCACCGACAGGGAAGACCGCCTTATGCACGCGTTCGCTCATTCGTTTTACTCCGCTTCAGTATAAAAATGGCCGGAAGTCAGCCAAAGTAATTCTTTAAACAATTGCGGCAAAGTATAGCCGGGTGCGATATTTCGTGTCCAGCCTCAGCCTATACATTCACTCATGACTTTCTTGGGGCAAGCCACAGTTAAGCCGACTTACCAGCAGGAATAATATTGGTAAAGCCAATGGCTTCAAAAACTGTGCGCAATTCATGGCGCGCCGCTACGTGAGAAACAGACATATCCACATCCACACCCGGATGACGCAAATCCAACAACGTCAAACCACTCAGGAACAATTCCCGATAAATCACACGCTCGCCAAGACCCGCGACCTGCGTGAATCCCACACGTTCCGCCAAACTGTCAATGGCCTGTTCCATGGCGCGTTTGTTTCGTGCATCCAAATGGGACAAACGGTTCCGCAACACAAACCAGCGTAAGGGACGACGATCCTGCAATGCCCTTTCCTTACGCGTATCCCAGACCAGTTCCGCATAGTGGCTGGGACGAATAACTTTAAAAGTTTCCGGCTCCACCCGTCCCAGAACATCCAAATCGATAAAGCTATCGTTCAGGGGCGTAATCAGGGTATCGGCAAATACGTGACCGGCCCGCGACAATTCTGTCGAAAAACCGGGCGTATCAATCACCAGCAAGTCTTGCTCCTGCATCGCCTGAAGCGCAACAGCCGCCAACCCCTCTATCGTCGTATCCGGCAAGGAATACACCGTCGGCAATGGTAGTACGATCCCGTTATTTTTAACGAAAGCTTCCCGATTTTCGATATATCTGGAAACACTACGTTGGCGAGGATCAAGGTCAATCACACCGACACGACCACCGGCATTGGCAAAGGCCACCGCCATATGCATGGCAATGGTGGACTTTCCGGTCCCACCCTTTTCATTACCCAGCACCACCACATGCGCACGACGCGATGCCGCATTTGTTCCCGAGGTGTCCGACACAGTGTTCCCCCACAGCAAGGACAAAGGCAATTCATGAATTATTCCAACAGAAAGCCACACTTACTGGGTAAGGTCAATCAATAGGCACAGTTTCAGGCTTGACACCACGCACTAAATAGAGATATTAGCCGCCTAATATTTGAAATACCCGTTGTGCCCGGTTTCTCGTTCGAAGCCCGGCATGTTTTGCGTGGAAGAACGACAGGAAATACCGTGACACATTATCGCCCTTTACTTTTGCCGATCATCG
>JAALLQ010000132.1_pt1 | contig 25174 bp, 27 predicted proteins | sample 7245921 | NCBI WGS metagenome assembly JAALLQ01 (sample SAMN13049200, study PRJNA578106) | oil field metagenome | isolation source: filtered produced water from oil reservoir B7 | place: USA:offshore Texas | collected 2016 | reverse complement strand
CGAATAGTAACATTTTTGAACTGTTCAACACTATCAATGTTATCAGAAGAAACTTTTATATTCGTTCCGGGATTCGATACCGCTTTTTTTACATAAGGATATTTTTCCAACTCCTGGGGAGTCATTTCGACATACTTATCCGGTTGTCCTGGTATAATACTTGCTCCTACATACATTCCTGATCCTGGGTTGTATATTACCAAAAAAAAGACAGCAATCACAATTACAAGAAAAAGAATAGTAGCAGCACCAATAATTTTTAGATCCGCGTTTCGTTTCATTCATTGTACCTCATAAAAAGTAAAGTAGAGTTACCTCTACTTAAACACAATCTCAAAAGTGATACCGATTGGTTTCAATCGTATTATCACAATCTGTGCACCAATCATCCGTACTAAACATTGAATTATAAGTCATTATACAATATGGGCCCAAATATCCATGATCTGGACAATCGTAATTATGAGAAGCTTCATGTTGTGCAAGATGCCAATCCCAATTAAAAACTCCTTGGTGTTTCATTATCCATGCATCACCAAGGAATTCACTCATACCTCGGTGATCCATTCCTTGGTTTGTGAAAATGGCCATCATGTCGCAACCTTGCTTATCGCTCCACCACCCCATATCACTTTCAGCATCGTCCTGTAATGTTTGACTACTGTCTTCATTATCATTACTCTCCCAGGTGGAATACTTGTTAACAATGAAATTTATATCATGGTCATTACCAAATGCCTCATCTGCAGCTTCTATGGTATCATATGCTTCCTGCTGCCAGTTGCTACCAAAGTGAGCAATGTATTCTTCATCTGCAACAACCCATACATATACATTTACAATGGATTTTGTATTTACTGATGTTTGATTACTCTGTGCAAACTTTAAATCATTGATTGCGGTATTTTTTAAATCTTCTGGATAGTTTGAAGGCAAACATTTTAGATCTTCGAAACTCTCAATCTTTGCTCCATCAGGTTTCAGGTCTTCTTCAATAATCTTTCTGACTGTTTCATTTGTCTTGGCCAATTCACGCATTTCATCCGTTGACAAACGACTTAATTCATCTATTGTTTTATTCCCGGTTTCAAACCAAGGTGTTCCAATAGATTCAGCTTTTACTTCCTCTTTTGTTATGTTCTTTGCACTTCCCATGGGAACGAATACAACACTTAGACAAAGTATTGCTACAAGGAACAAACTCATTGCAGTTCTTTTTACCTCATTTTATTACTCCCGAGACAAGAAACACAAAGCTTAAGCTCAATCAAAGCCAACATTACCATGCCTCAGGGCACTTCTTGGGATTCAAGCCACACACAATCTTGCTTGAATCCCAACTACACTTTTTAAGGTAGCTACTAAAAATAATTTTGAGATATATTAATTAATTTTGGCCACATCTTCCAACTCAAAGAAAAGTATGGACTTATAATCACTACGACAATTTAGTTTAAATTATAACATGCTGAGTTGGAAGATAAGGCCATAAATTGTATATATATTAGATAAATACCTTTATAAGGTTTATAAAAAAGGTGAAGGAAATGATAAAAAGAATAAGTATTGTCCTATTATTATTGTTATTTTCAGCAGGCTGTGCAATTGCAGAAGAGAATTTTACTTCGAACGAACTCCCAACCCATGGTTATATTGTAACACCATCAAAAGATGTCAAAGATCCTTTCCAAATATTGAGGACTTCGGACACTATAACACAAAGTGAAACAAACTGGCATTATAAATTAATTAGTTCTTATATCACAACTATAGATGTAAATCTTAACTGGGGGAACACGTATAATTCTCTCAAGCTAACAATCTATACTCCTGAAGGCCATACACTTGGTCCTTACTATGATAGTGCAGACGGATCTATTAATGGCAAGATTGACCTTGATATCACAAATCCAAATGGCATTGCTAAAGGAACATGGAACTACAAAGTGTATGGATATAGTGTATCAGGCACTGAATCATATACCATTTAACCATGGAGTCAAAAACGTTAATCAAAGCAGGATTTTTCCTGCTTTTTATATTAGGCATCAGTGTAACCGTTGTATTAGCTTCAGATGACAACGGTGGATATATAGTAACACCCACCACCGGTGAATATCCAGAAGGTGCAATTGTCGACCATACAGAAGCAGATGGAAATATCACTTTTTGGGATTTACCGCTATGGATACAAGTATCTGTTATCAGTGGGGTGCTAATTCCCGGAGTTGCTGCGTATAAATATCTCCCACTTCTTCTTGGGAAACTTGCTAATAGAAAAGAAAATCCCAAACTACCAGCTATTAATTCATACATAAAGGAAAACCCTGGTTGCTTTGAAGCTAAAATTTCAAGAGACTTAGGTATAAAAAGAGGAACTCTTCGTTATTACCTTAGCCAGTTAGCAGAACGAAATCTAATATCAACCATCAAGAAAGGCAAAGTTAAAAGTATTTTCCATACAAGTTTTTCTGGATCAAGCGAAGAGAAAAAATTACATCTACATTTAAAAAGTGATACTCGCAAGATTATACTTAGTGTTATCACCGAAAAGCCAGGTATTACCGGGCAAAAATTGGCTTCTGAGTTGACACTGGATAAAAGTACAATTCATTGGCATGTCAGTGAACTCTTGAATGATGGTATTGTTCACATTAAAAGAGATAGTCGATTCAACAGACATTATTTGAAAAGTGATTTTAAAGTTGGTTTTGATTTTGAAGACAATATACTAAACGAACACAGAAGTTCTCAGTTTTCTGCCTATAATGAATAGTAGTATTTTTGCCAGTATCTATAGGAATCAATTCTTCATCTTAACTCTTATATTTAATACCTTTTGAATTCCCTATAGACCATCGTTTGCCTGGAAATATAAATGCATTAGCCTAATTTCAATCATCAAAGAGGTATGTGACCATTTTAAGGAGTGGGGGGTGGTTGGGTGGTATTTTCTTGAAAAAATAAATGTTGAGCTCACATACCTCTCGGGCTTGAGACGCAGTTTTATTATAAAAATCCAGTGTTTATAATTAACCAGATCTCATATTTTAAACAAGGAGGATATTATTTGTATGTTCCAACACTTCGACATCTTCCTCCATTTCTTTAACACTACTTGCATCAAGAGCATCCCGAAGTTCGGCCAGGCAGTTAGTACATATCAAATATTTGCCGATGAAGTGAACATACCCTTTGGCTATCGCATTATCTTCGAAAGGGTGGTTACAAAAGAAACATTCATGAAACATTTATCTATTCCTCCATTCTGTGCAAATGTTGCTAACCAAACAAGAATGGAACATGCACATTAAAAAAGCTGACGCTGATGAAAGTATAATTATAATGACAAGTAAATATATATTGAAGTGTAAATAAAAAGGCATATATACTACAAAAGTTGAAAATTATATAGGAGTGGTGTTAGTGAACAAAGAAGATACTCGTGGAGGCCAGGCAATTTTTGAAAGAATATCCACACATTGTCCTGAAGTGGAAAAGTGGATCACCGATGCAGAGGATGTTGGTCAGGGAATTCGGACAGGTTGAAAAGAGGGATGAATAGAAGGAAAAGTGATCCTGAAAAGACGTCTTCTGGAGAGTTGCCAAGACTATTCCAGACCCCGGGATAAAATTCACAAATATGTCTATTTTTTAAAACAAACTTTTATAAAACATTAGCAGTGGAAACATTTAATAAGATCGCGATTCAACTTTAATATGGGTGAAACAACAGGAGGGGATAATATACCCAAATCAAAACAATGTCACCCGTGGGAGAGAGATCCTTATGATCTCCGACCTTACAAAGACACTGATGTGCTTGTTAAGGATAAACACAAGCTAAAAACAGTGAATCTCAACAGCCGTAACTGGCGTGAGATCCTTTAACTTTCTCTTTTTTAGGTGTTCAAAATATCTATAAAAAAAAGCACTACCATTACAGGACTACGTAAAATATTTTAGCGATCCCGGAGGGATTTGAACCCCCGGCCCTCGGGTTAGAAGCCCGATGCTATATCCTGGCTAAGCCACGGGACCGCGCATTATGATTGCAGGGGTACGAAATAGACGTTTTAGCATAAAAGTCTTTTGTACCTGCAAACCGGCAGCATTTTCAGAAAGATATAGTGAATACAAATATATAATAGTTTGACATCAAATCTACCATCAATTTGATGAGGCTTTATTATGAGTGAACTTTTGATATACTACAACGGCGAGTTTGTCCCGAAATCCCAGGCCACCACTTCGATATACGACCACGGATTCCTCTATGGTGACGGTGTATTCGAGGGAATAAGGGCCTACAACGGACGTGTCTTCAAGTTAAGAGAGCATGTAGACAGGCTCTATGACTCTGCAAAGGCGATTGCCCTCAATATTCCTATGACAAAGGAGGAGATGGAAGAGGCCATCCTGGAGACACTCAGGAAGAACAAACTCAAGGATGCATACATAAGGCCGATCGTATCAAGAGGTGTCGGAGACCTCGGACTTGACCCGAGGAAGTGTCCCAAACCCAATGTCTACATCATCAGCCAGGAATGGGGTGCAATGTACGGGGACCTCTACGAGGTAGGACTTACCGGAGTTACCGTTGCTGTCAGAAGAAACTCAGCCGACGCACTCTCCCCGAACATCAAGTCACTTAACTATTTGAACAACATCCTCGCAAAGATCGAGGCAAATGAGAAAGGCGGTGATGAAGCTATATTCTTTGACGGGAACGGCTATCTTTCGGAAGGTTCAGGCGACAATATCTTCATCATAAAGAACGGCAAGGTCTACACACCTCCGACTATCAACAACCTTAAGGGAATCACAAGGGCTACTGCAATCGAACTTCTCAAGGACATGGATATCGAGGTCTCCGTAGAGAATCTCGGACTCTTCGACCTCTATACCGCCGATGAGATATTCGTCACAGGAACAGCCGCAGAAGCCGCACCTCTTGTCAAGGTCGACGGGCGTGACATAGGTGACGGAAAGCCGGGGCCAATCACAAAGAAAATGATTGCGGCTTTTGAGGATATAACCCAGAACAGCGGAACACCAATCTATTCATAATTCTTTTTTTTGGAAGAGGAGTACTCTTCCCTTCTTTATATTTCCAGAAATTGATCAGAAATCCTTTTTTGCTAGCACATAATTATATATTAATATTATAATACTATATATTCGACTAAGATAAACAGTTTAATCGAGGAATAAAAATGGACATAACAGGAGAAAAAGGCAAAGTAGTTATGCAGAACCTCAAATACCTAAATGATTCGGTAATGGCAATATTACTGCTTATGCCCGTGACCCTTGTGATCACCTTTGAGGCCCTGGATGCAACCCATAACTTAAAATTACTCTCTATCGCCACATGGATCGTTTATCTCATGGGACTGTGGTATGTTGCAGCAAGGGTATTCAAGCTCAACAAAACGCTTATAGCGTATCTTGACGAAGAGTAAGCCGAGCATAATGGAACGCAAGGAATTCAGGGAGCTTACCCCGGTAGAAGACGCAAGGAAACTTATCAGCCGTATCACGGCAACACCGGAAACTGAGACAGTAGCAATCGAGGATTCTGCAGGACGTGTATTAGCAGAACATGTATTTTCACCGGTAGATGTGCCTGCATTTAACCGCTCCACAAAGGACGGTTATGCGATACGGGCCAAAGACAGCTATCAGGCAAGTGAACCCGAGCCAGTGGAACTCAAAGTTACAGCTTCCATTCCGGCAGGATGTGCTGAAGATTTTTTTGCAGATGATTTAGAGGCTATCGAGATATCCACGGGAGCACCCATGCCGGATGGTGCAGATGCTGTGGTCATGGTGGAGCAGACCAAACAGATAGGTGAAAGCGTGCTTGTTTACCAGCCCGCACATATCAATGAGAATATCATGAAGGCGGGTTCCGATATCATGAAGGGAGAGCGTGTGCTCAGGAAGAATACGCGTATAGGCTCCCGGGAGATCGGAGTGCTGGCATCGGTGGGTTTGAAAGAGGTTCCTGTAAAAAAACTGCTGATCGGTATTATTTCCACAGGTAACGAGCTTATAGAACCCGGCAGGGAGCTTGGAAAGGGACTTATCTTCGATGCAAATTCCTATGCAATAGCTGCCAGCGTGGAAGAGGCTGGCGGAATTCCTAAAATGTACGGCATAATCCCGGATAATGAGAAGCTGATGGAAGAGGCTCTGGAAAGAGCGATTCGGGAATGTCACATCGTCCTCACATCCGGTAGCACTTCTGCAGGCGTCGGGGACATAATGTATATGATCATCGAGGAGAAGGGAGAGACACTTACCCACGGAATTGCCATCAAACCCGGCAAACCCGTGGTTATCGGAATGATCGGAGATGTTCCGACCATCGGTCTGCCCGGAAACCCCACCTCGGCACTGAGTATATTCAACGAGTTCGTGGCACCCATTATACATAATTCACTTGGAACCACGCCGTCTTTCAGGACAAAGGTGCAGGCGGTCATGGGTACGGGCCTGCGCTCGGGTGGTCGCGAGGAACTGTTTCCTGTGGGCGTCATCAGAGGGAGAGCATATCCTGCGGACAAGACATCAGGAGCCATTACAACCCTCTCCGATGCCGACGGTATTATCGAGATCAGGGCGGAAACCGAATATATCGAAGCAGGAAGTCCGGTTGAAGTTACGATGTTCGGCAACGTGAAGAGTCCCGATATAATGTATGTGGGTGGCCAGTGTCCGGGGATCGATATTCTGGAAGAAAGGACTGGCATGAACTTCAGGATGCTTAATATGGGTTCAAGTGCAGGTTTCACGGCAATTGCCGGAGAAAACACCGATATTGCCGGTGTGAACATGCCTGATGCTGATGGTAATTATAACCTGTCAGTTATCAGGAAGATGAACCTTGCAGACGTAGTGCTTGCCAGGGGTTATAAGCGGGAGCTTGGGCTGATATTCAGGAAAGATATGGAAATATCAGGATTTGAGGACCTGACAGAGGGAAATTACAGATTCATTAACAGAAACCGGGGTTCGGGAACCAGGGCTGTGCTTGAGAGAGAGCTTGGACTTCTGGCAGAGGAGAAGGGAATTTCCAGAAACGAACTTACAGGGAGTATCGCAGGATACAATTCCGCTTCAAAGACCCACCGCTCGGTCTGTGATGCAATAAAGGACGGCAGAGCTGATGTGGGATTCGGACTGAGGAGCGCTGCCGAGGAAGTGGGACTTGGGTTCTTGAAGATCACAGAGGATGAGTTTGACTTTGTTATACGGAAGGATATTATTGAGATCAGGGAGATTGAGACCTTCCTGGATACACTCCGTTCAGAGGGTTTTTCAAAGAGACTCCCGAAGGGCATTCGGACATATGAGATGACCGGTAGTATAATATCCTCCTTTTGAGGATATGAAGGGTCTGTAAAATCGGGAAAATGTTTTTTATTTTGACGTTATGGTAGGTTGCAAATGGGCTTACACGAGGACATACAGGAAGTAGAAGAGGAGATCAAGAAAACTCCTTACAATAAGGCAACATCGCATCACATAGGCAAACTGAAAGCAAAGCTTGCACGCCTGCGTGATGAAGTTGTAAAGAAAGCTGCAAGCAAGGGAGGCGGAGAAGGATACTCCGTCAGGAAATCAGGAGATGCCACGGTCACACTGGTAGGTTTCCCTTCAGTGGGAAAATCAACTCTCCTGAATAAGCTCACAGGTGCGAATTCAGAGGTGGGTGCCTATGAGTTCACAACACTGGATGTAATACCCGGTGTACTCAATCATAACAATGCAAGCATTCAGGTACTTGACGTACCCGGTCTGGTCAAGGGAGCGGCCAGCGGAAGAGGTCGCGGAAGGGAAGTCATTTCGGTTGTCAGGAACTGTGATCTTGTGCTTTTCATACTTGACGTGTTCCAGAACTACCACCACGATGTACTTATCCAGGAACTCTACGATGCAGGCATACGCCTGAACCAGAGGCCACCTGATGTCGTTATCAACAGACAAGACAGGGGCGGTGTGACTATCAGCAGTACAGTTGATCTTGACATCTCGGAGGACCTTATCAAGGACATACTCGGCGACTACAAGATACACAACGCCCACGTTCTGATCAGGGACAGTATCGATGTCGACCAGTTGATAGATGTGATCATGGGCAACAGGGTGTACATCCCGTCAGTTGTCGTGGTGAACAAGGTGGACATGGCGGATGAGTACATACTGGAGCAATGCAAGGAAGATTACCCGAACGCAACATACATCTCCGCCGACAAGGAAGAAAACCTAGAGGCTGTGAAGGATCTGATATTCGATTCACTTGACTTCATCCGCATATACCTAAAACCACAGGGCGGCCCCGCTGATCTGGAGGAGCCGCTGATCGTGCGCAAAGGTGCCACTGTCGGGGACATTTGTGACCACCTGCATCGCGATTTCAGAAGAAAGTTCAGATACTCGCTGGTATGGGGAGAGTCGGCCAAGCACCCCGGACAGAGAGCCGGTCTTGACCACACACTGTATGACAAGGACCTCCTGACACTTATCATCGCAAAATGAGAAGGGAAAAAGACCTCCCTACATAACAAATAAGTATTATAATGCATTTATTCTGCTAGACCAGCGTAGTCCCGTAGGGTAGTGGTCAATCCTTTCGGCCTTTGGAGCCGAAGACCGTGGTTCGAATCCGCGCGGGACTACCAACAATTTTTCAGTAATTCTATTGTGATAGTGCTTTTTTAAAAGATACTTCAAGCATCTATAACCAATCAAAATATTTTTTAATTCCGAGATCCACTTACCAACAAACCAATAATAACAGTTGCTGGGATGCCGATTAAACCAATTGCAAGAGTAATAGCTATAATAATATTTGCTTTTATAAGTTCAAATGCAGGATAAAATGTATCCCCTTCTGCTATTGGTGCATTGCTAAAAAGGACACTGAGTATAATGATTGTAATAATCAACGTGAGTGGGATTACTATAAACCTATTGTAAATTTCTTCCAATAAATCAACCACACTCTTATAATCTTTACAAAACAGTATATACATTTTTTTATTTCAATCGATTTGAATTAAAACAATATATTTTTATAATAAAACTTCTTCTCAAACCTGAGAAGTGTGTGATCTCAACATTTCTTTTCCCAAAGAATACCACCCAACAACCCCACTCCTAAAAGTGATCACATGCCTCTGTTTTGGATGGTGGATAATTAGTAGAGATGGCAAAAGCTTTATTTGTAACTCTATATAACATATGATAACAGTGCTATCACTGATCACTTTTACACTGGAAAAGCTTATATTCATTCCATGAGCAATAGTATTTATAATATAGGCTGATAGTAGCATCACAAAATTAGGATTATTGATTAATTATATGAATAAAATAGGTGGAGAAAGCATGTTTGACACACACGTATGCCAAAAGTTATCAAGTCTCAAAAAGAGGTCCGGTAAAACCAACCATTTGACCTTGGATGAAAAGGTCTTACTTGATAATTTCATTGAAGACAACCGTGGGTTGTTAAAGACCTTAGCTAAAATGTAATTTCTTCTTCTTTTTCTTCAGCATCTGAATTGTTTTTTTTGGGTAGGCACTTCATCAGCAAGCCTATGAATAAGTATACGGCACCTAGCTTTGTTCTTTTAATCATCCAGTTGAGCAGAAATTTAAATTTTCCTCGTTTGTAGGTATTCTCCCGAAGCCAAGTTTCAATATACTCCACATCTACTTCATATCTTGCAATTTGCAGAAGAAATTCTAATCTTTCCTCTTCAGTTGCATTGATGATATATCCCTCTGCTTCAAGCAAAATGTATGCAACTGCGAATCCTGTTCTTTTATTCCCATTTCTAAATGCATGGCGACATGTGATGGAATCGAGGGCAACCGATGCATTTTGAAATACATCGTTTTCTGGCTGAATTCTCCACTCAAATAATGTTTGTAAAGTACCCATCTCGTGTATTCCGGGTAAATAATCATCTGGGTTACTTATCTTATCTAGCTCTATAATCAAGTCATGGATTTCTATGACTTTTTCTATACTTAGATGAATTATTGGTTTTTGATCCATTGTATGCCCAGCTTTTTTAAGTCGACACTATGTAATGCGACTAACTATTAAAACTTATTTTGCGTCAATTTTCTAAGTCTATTCTTTTAAGTATTTATTGTGCCTTGTCATCTGCCTTACTAGTTTCAATATATAAGACAACTTGTTCCCATGATCCTTTCATCTTTTATATGCGTTTTATGGATTCGCATGTTTTTCCCAATTTGCATTCAGATTATATAAATAATGCAAACACAACCAGTAAACAGTATGGTTGTTTGAAAATAAAACAGTTAAGAATTGGTAAAATTGCTTTATATTATTCACTCCTCCCCATAAAATAACCAAATGGGGGAGTTCTTATGGAATCCTTATCGATTACAAAAGGAAACAATATTGAAAGAAGTAGCTTTGATGCAGATACCGAAGATGAAGATGCGGCCTATAGGCCTATGCTTCGTGGTATAATCAATACGCGTTGCAACTATGACGAGTCCAAGATAGATGAGCAGATAGAATAAGATTCACTATCTGCTGCCATCCCAATTCTATTTTGATACAAAACTCTCTGGTAACATATCAACTTACATCATCCCAAAATTTCATTTCTTAAAAAAGCTGAAAAGGACACAATCTGTTATTTTGTGTAACAGAATGACCCCAAAGGGAAAGGTGTTTCACAATTGAGAACAACTTATATATTAGAACGACAATCTTGGAATTAGATGATAGGCAGGATGAGACACCTGACAAACCACCACGCTTTAAGGTGCCTCTTTCCTTGTTGATCCGAGATGTCCCCACATCTCTTAAACCCCACTCCCCAACCCGCTTTTCGGTTGAGAAGGAAGATAAGGCGCCTGACAAACCACCACGCTTATGGCGCCTCTTTCCTTACGTATCCGAGATATTCCCCAATATCTCTCTTTAACTCCACTCCTATAGCTTGTGAGCAACCCCATTATGCTCACAAGCTCTAATAAGTGGTTTTCACATATAACCAGAACGGATTTTAATCTTAGCATTGCTACTATCTTTTTTTAACAAGCAATGTTTTAGCGGTGTTGAATTTTCAGCAGGCAGCCGAAAATCAGAGACAAAACAGAAATATATCAGGCTGACTTCAATGTCCGAAAGCCGGATACTTCAAACACACTTTTGAGATGGGTCCGCAAAGACAGCATGATAATATATAAATAGTTATGGGAACAAAGTTATTATCAGGGAGTGTTAAGTGATCGATATTACACAAGAGATCCCCGGTGCAGGGAGTCTTCCCACCCGGAAATTCCTGGCACCTGAGATCATCCTGGGGGATGGTTGCAGGAGTTATATTGGCCAGTATGTACTCAGTTTATCCGGCAAGAGGATCTTTTTAGTCAGCGACCCGGGAGTCTTTGAAGCAGGCTGGGCCGGGGAAGTTGCAGATAATCTGGAATCCCTCGGACTGGATGTGGTAATCTACAACAGGGTATCTCCTAATCCCCGGGCTTCAGAGGTCATGCAGGGCGCCAGCATCTATTGTGAAGAGCAATGCGACCTGGTAGTGGCCGTTGGCGGTGGCAGTTCCATTGACTGCGGAAAGGGTATAGGTGCGGTAGCGTCCAACCGGAGCAATGTTCAGGATCTGGAAGGAGTGGACGAGGTTACCCTGCCTGCGCCTCCGATCATCTGCGTGCCCACAACAGCCGGCTCCTCTGCAGATGTATCCCAGTTTGCCATAATAACCGATGAAGCAAAAAAGCGCAAATTTGCCATAATCAGCAAGGCAATGCTTCCGGACCTTGCACTCATAGATCCCGAAACTACCATGACAATGAGTGCCGAGCTGACCGCATCCACAGGAATGGATGCCTTAAGCCATGCCTTTGAATCCTACGTATCCAACGCTTCATCTGCCATGACCGACATGTTTGCCCTGGAAGCTACCAGACTGTTAGCAGAATATCTACCAAAAGCATACGACGAGCCCGATAATCTGATGGTCAGGGACAGGGTCATGCTTGGAAGTATGTACGCGGGACTGGCATTTTCCAACGCCAGCCTGGGATTGGTGCATGCCATGGCACACAGTCTGGGAGGCTATCTCGATTCTGCCCATGGCGAATGTAACTCACAGCTTCTCGAGCATATTGTCAGCTTCAATTTCAGCAGTTCTCCAGACAAATACAGAGACCTTGAGGCTGCCATGTCCGGGAAAAGAACATCAGAAAGCTACGGACCGGAAGGCCTGTTGCAGGAGATAAGGGAACTGACCGAACATCTGGATATCAGACCCGGCCTATCAAACATCGGAGTGAAGGAAGAGAATATCAAATTCCTCAGTGAGAACGCATTCATAGACCCCTGTCTTGCCACCAATCCACGTTCTGCCAGCATAAAAGACATAGAGAGAATTTACCATGAAGCACTCTGAAGATCATGGCAGACAGGATCATCTCCGCAAAAAAATCATCGGACTTGGCGAGTCGTCACACAGGAAGAGTTACTACCCTCAGCTAAAGGAGCAGATAAACGAATTAAACCGGGCCATGCGTGCATTGCAGGAAAGTGAGGAGAAATACAGAACCTATGTTAACATATCTCCTTCACCTATATTTGTAATGGATCTGCAGGGAAATCTTGTTGATGTAAATCCTGCGGCATCCAGGATAACCGGTTATTCCAGAGAGGAGATACTGGACATGAGTCTCTCTGATTTTTTGATGCCTTTCAACAGGGAACAATACACTCAACTCTTCAGATCCCTATATGAAAAAGGAAACCTGTCAGGAGAGTTTCCCTTTGTGAACAGGGATGACGATATAATCTACATGGAAGTCAATGCAGTAAGAATTCCCGGTAATAAATTCCTTGCAATATGCATGGACGTTACCGAGAAAAAGAAAGCAGAAGACAAAATATTGCAGGCAAAGATAGCTGCGGAGAACGCAAACCGTACCAAGAGCGAATTCCTTGCCAATATGAGCCATGAACTGAGAACTCCGCTAAACTCCATAATCGGATTTTCCGACGTTCTGCTAAATGATATCGCAGGTGAGGTTAACGAGCAGCAATACCGTTATCTTAATCATATTTCCCAGAGCGGCAGGCATCTGCTCAATATAATCAATGAGATACTGGATATTTCCAAGATCGAATCCGGAAAAATAACACTGCATCGGGAAAAGGTAAGTCTGCCAGAAGTATATGAGGAAGTTTATTCCAACCTGAAGTACCTTGCAGATAACAAGAACATTGAGATCGACGTATCAACGAATTCCTATACAAGCTGCGTTTATGCCGATAGGGCAAAACTAAAACAGATACTCTACAACCTTGTAGGCAATGCTATCAAATTCACGGAAAACGGAGGGAATATAAGAGTTGATACCGAGAACGGGGATAAATTTGTCCGCATTTCCGTTACAGATACAGGAATCGGCATCGACAGGGAAGATATGAAAAAGCTCTTCACACCCTTCGTACAGCTGGATTCCTCAAAATCAAGAAGATATGAGGGTACGGGCCTCGGACTTGCACTATCCAGAGAGCTGGTTGAACTTCACGAAGGAAATATATGGGCTGAAAGCAAACCCGGAAAGGGAAGTACCTTTACTTTTACGTTGCCTGTCTGTGTATAATATTTTCTGCAGAGATTGTCAGGTACATTAATCCACATTGGAGAAATCTGAAGATTTTTTGTTCTTACCACCTGAAAGAGATACAAGCTCTGCACATATACTATACCCCTGAAAGAAGAGTAACTTTCTAAAATCATAAAAATGATTATGAGTAGTATCACCACTTTTCAATATTATGAATAATGTTTAAGTAGTTTCACATGAAACGGAAGATATCTACAAAAGTGGTGGTAGAAATGAAAAATAATGGTATAAAAATAAGCATCCTGCTGCTTGCAGCATTGGCAGTGGTGATCGGAACAGCTTCAGCAACCCCCTCCGTGCAACTCATTGACGGAGAATGTGATCTTGACATATGGACCTATGGTAACCACGACATTATAACAAGTGGATATGAAGATTATTTTGAAACAAGCATAGATGGTAGCATATGGACAGATGACGATGGCAGACTTGCCATAATCTCGGAAGGAGGGTCCATGACCATAAGTACCGAGTATCCGACCGAGTGTTTCTGCATAGTATTCGCCAGTGACAAAAATGACGGCTATGCAATGGTTTACGTGGACGATGTAATGGTATGGGAAGGTGATACCTGGGCCTCAACTGATACAGAAAATCCAATCGAGGATCAAAAAATAAGGTCACTGAAAATCACTGATCTGGACAGCAATACTCATACGATAGAAATAGTAAATCCGGATATAACAAATTCAGCACAGGTTCAGAGTACTGAATGTGTACACAACGGTCATGTAACAATCTACAAGTACGGTTACAACTGCCCGACCGAGGAGATTCCTGAGTTCCCCACAGTTGCACTTCCGGTAGCCGCAGTATTGGGACTTGCATTCCTGTTCCAGAGAAGAGAATAAATCAATTGAATGAAGCTCAATAAGCTTCACACTTTTCTATTTTATTTTCCATTAAGCCACTTTTTGCTTAATTTAGTTTTCAATCGGTCTTTAGCCCTGTATACAATATTGAGTTACCTCCTGGACTTTAAAACAACTACAATGAATCCAATAATGCAAAGCGCCATTAAGGAGCTGAATCCCGGTGCAGCTTCTGATGTATCTTCAGTGGATTCGACAGCGGACTCATCGCCTGCAATAGCTGCTTCTTCAAAAGATTCTGAAACCGGCTCTTCGGTTTCTTCCTCTTCTTCAGGTGATTCCACCATTGCATCTTCTGCCATTTCGGATACAGGTTCTTCTTTTTTCTCTGCCTGTGGAATCTCTACGAAGAACGACGTGTATGGAGTGACAAAACCATATTCAAGTGAAAGGTCCGTGACATCAGAGACCAGTTCTTCGGTCTCACCCTCGACCTTCATCATATCAAGTTTCTTCCTTATGGTATTGTAAGCCCAGAGGCGGGGTATGAAATCATTGCCTTCCTCGGACTGAACCTGGAAATCGTGTTCCGAAACATACATACCATTTCTTACACTACCGCTTGCCCTGGCAGTAACTTCATCGGCATCAGCTTCGTACTTACCAAGAACAATAGACTCCGAACCCACAAACAGGTGATCCTTTCCCGTAGTAACGACATCGGATGTAACATCATCATAGCTTAACACAAGATCTATGACAAGTGGTGTCGAGATCGTTTCATAGAAATGAGTGATGCCTTCGGTGGCCTCGGAATCTGGTTCGAAATAGACCGCAATTCCCTTGTTCTCCAGACTCAGAGCCTGCAGGAAATTGAAATCATAGTCGAATTCCCTTCCAAAGGCTATCGTGAATATGGAAGCATCCACATTATTGGCCTCCAGCACGTTCTGCCGGATAACCGCGGTGGATTTTACACCTTCCGAAGGGTCCCCGTCCGTGAGAAAAACTATAATCGGCAGGTTATCGCTTTTAGCAGAGAACATATCAATTGCCGTGAGCAGGGCTTCGTTGATATTTGTGCCCCCGTTAGCATTTGTATTTACCACCACTGCTGTTGCCTGCTGCTTATTGGATTCGTTCGCAGCCAGGATATATTCGCTATACGGATACATGAAAGCGTCAAAGAATATCACATTGAAATTATCATCTTCGGGCAGATCGCCTATTACTTGTGAGAAAGCCTCCTTGACATCAGCTATCCTTTCCCCGGACATGGAACCTGACTTATCTATCAGAAAAATAATGTCCTTGTTCAGAGGAGATATATCCATATCATCAGCAGTCGGGGAGAAGACATGCATGAAATATCCCGTACCATTAAGCTCATAGAACTTCATCACGCCGTCCTTATCTGTATTTTCGGTTTTGAAGATGATATTCATGTCCCCTGAAGGCAGGCTGTTGGAGCTGTATTCCACATGGGCACTGGTTGGAGACGGATAGTTGATATCCGAAGCAAATTCTGGAGTTTCCACACTCAGCACATCCGTGGAAGAATTGATATCCACGGAAACGGTCAGGTCATCCACATGATGGTTGCTGCGCAGGTATTGCAGATAATCATACTCACCCATATCTCTTGTCAGAGCCTGTTCATAGGTCATCTTTATCACAATGCTCTGCCCGGCATCAAAGTTCAGAGAATATGAGAACAGTTCGGAATCCCTTGTCTCCAGAAGACCTGCAGTTCTGCCACTTGACACAGCTTCTTCGAATTGCTGCCTGGCTTCTTCCTTTATCAGAATTTCAGCAGGGTACTCCTTCCCGTCGATACTTATGGAAAAATCAGACATAAAGGCGTTTTCCGGGATCAGGATCTTAAAACTGTCAGTTATCGAAAAATTATTCGCATTAACAAGTTTCTCCTCAACCGTGGTAATGGCATAACCATCATTGATCTCCACATCTATATCCATATATTCAGATTTGATATCTGTTCCCAAGCTCTCTTCTGCAACAGACTCCGCATTTACAGGCAGTACGATTAACAACAAAGACAACAGGAGCAATAAAGTACAGGCAATTGTCCTGAAAGGCTTTTTTTGAAACTTTTGGAATTTCATGATAAGAACATCCTTTGAGCACTGGAAAATACCTGCAGGTAGAATCCAACGGTGGTACATCCAAAGATTATAAGACAACTATTAAAAATATTATGGCCGTATGTCCAACTATTCAGGAACAACTAAAAATAACGATAGTATTTTGTACTCAGAATCTGTCAGTAAATCATCCGCCATGAAGCACAGGTGGATAAATTCCATCAGATTTTTTGAACGCTCAGTTATTTATATGTTAACGCCGTTAACGAAGCTGAAGGTGTGTGGATCATTTTTTTATACCACCCAACCAACCACCCCCACTCCTTAAATCACACACCTTCTTTTGTAAATACAGGAAAAATACCTGGCATGAGCCAGGAAGCTATTTTCATTATGCAAATTTTTTCAGGGCCTTTTTGTTGACAACATTCTGCGGATCTCCTTGCAGGAAATAACTGATATTATCCACAGTGACCGATGTGCACTCATCAATAGATTCCTCTGAAAGGAAGGCTATGTGAGGTGTCAGCAACACATTATCAAGCCGGAGGAACGGACTGTTTGATGGAAGGGGTTCTTTCTCGAATACATCAAGCCCGGCGGCCGCAATATCACCACTACGCAGAGCACTCAGTAGAGCTGCCTCATCAACAACCTCTCCCCTTGCAGTATTGATAAGAATGGAGGTTGATTTCATCTTCATCAGTTCTTCGGCACCTATCATTTTTTCAGTAGAGGGTGTAAGAGGTACATGTAGTGTGAGGATATCTGCTTGCTCAAGCAGAGTATCCATATCCACGAATCTGACACCAAGCTGCTTCTCTTTAACCGGATCAGGATGGGCCGTGTAGGCCAGAACCTGCATCTTGTAACCATGTGCGATCTCTATAACCCTGCTTCCGATATTGCCGGTACCGATGACACCCAGGGTCTTACCCATAAGCTGATTGCCCCTGTAAGCTTCGCAGATGTAGTCCCTCCATTCAAATTCTCCTTCCCTGAGAGACCTGTCCGCCTTATGCAAACGTCTCAAAAGATTCAGAACCTGGGCGAAAACAAATTCAGCAACCGCATCAAAGGCGTAGCCCGGCACATTCGAGACTACGATACCCTTCCTGCTGGCAGTATCAATGTCGATATGGTCATAACCTGTCTGCCATACGGCAAGCATCTTGAGATTCTTTGCAGCTTCAAGGACCCTTGCAGAAAAACCATACCTTCCGGCGATCACGATGTCCGCATCCTTAATGCGTTCGATAAGTTCGTCATCAGAGGACGGCCAAGTATTATAGACCTTCAGCTCGCCCATTTCTTCAAGCTTTTGATGATATTCAAGCTGCAGAACTATAGGATCAGATACGACTATCTTCATAAATTTCCCCCATTGCCCTATAAATTGCAGCAAATTTACATATTACGCCCGGGATTTTCCGAATTTGCCCATAAGTTCTCCTTTATCGATTATATGAGACCTCATGGCATTCTCCACCTCATTTCTGCTTGTCCCTGTCCGCAGATCCAGTCGGGTGTCAAGTGCATATACCATGAAGTAATAGCTGTGTGTACCCGAAGAAGGACATGGACCACAGTATGACACTTCATTAAAACCATTCATCCCCTCCACTCCCGGAACCGAGTTCTCAGCTATTGCTTCAACAAAGGGTATGTTCCATACTATCCAGTGAGTCATTGTGCCTGAAGATGAATCAATACCATCCACCATCACCACAAGACTCATTGTTGTCGAAGGCAGATCATAGAACTGCAGGGGAGGGCTGATGTTCTCTCCCTCACAGGTATATTTGGCAGGTATCGTTTCGCCGTTCTCAAAAGCACTGCTTACAACTCTCATTCTTTATCACCTTAAACTTATCACTTATATCAAATCAACAGAAACATGCTACTGCATCACCACAATACATAATTGTTTCATAGCTTCCGACCTGTGTCCCGGTTTAACTATAAACCGTAACGCATGATCCGGAAGCTGTCCCTGAATCCGGCAGGCAGAGTTTCACTATATTTGCAGCCACTTCCTCGGGTTTAAGAGAGGGGATGTTGTGATAAAGAGACCTGTACATGTCCGTATCCACTCCGCCCGGACAGACCGCATACACACCTACCTTTCCTGAAACTTCCTGTGCCACAGATTCTGTAAGTCCGATCACCGCAAACTTTGAAGCGGAGTATACAGAAAGCTGTCCTATTCCGGTTTTACCGGCACCTGATGAAACATTGACAATTGTGCCATGACCTCTCTCAAGCATATGGGGCAGCACATATCTGGTGCACAGGAAAAGACCCCTTACATTGACATCCATGACAGTATCGAACTCTTCCACACTTGTCTCAACCAGGGGCTTTTTCACAGCAACACCTGCATTGTTGACAAGGATGTCTATAGCACCGAAGTGATCGATTGCCTTTTCCACCATGTTCTCCACATTGGACCTCTCCCGAAGGTTGGCTGTGATGGCAATTGACTCACGACCCATATCCTCCACCATATTTCGGACTTCATCTATCTCATCCCTGCTTCTTGCAGTCACAACAATATTTGCACCTTTTTCTGCCAGAGCAATACATGTTGCTTTTCCGATACCTCTGCTTCCACCGGTTACGATAGCCGTTTTATTTTCAAGCTCCAGTCTATTTCCCAGAATAGATTACACCCCGAACAATAAATTGGAAGGGCACCGATCATAAATATTGTGCCAGCAACCCCGTATCAAATTCACTCCTTATCTTCAAGACGTTCAGCATGCTTAATAGTACTACCGAATCAAAGGTATAAGGCATTGGATCAGACAGATGATACAATGCCTTCCGACTCGATTTTAAACAGGAACGATAAAATTATCCGGTTACTATGATCTGCCCTGTAGTCTGATAGGGATGCACGGTGCACATGTAGCTGTACCTCCCTTCCCTTCCGAATGTGTAACTGTAAGATTCCCCCTGGCTGAGTGCGGAAGATCTGAACGCCCCGCCGTCAACAGTATGCACTGCAGAATCCTGGTTGGTCCATGTAACAGTATCGCCCACGCTTATGGTAATCGAATCCGGCTCGAAACTGTAATCACGGATATCCACCTCAACCTCCTGGAAAGGAGTATCCGTGATATAGCTTGTGTAGACATAATCATTGTCAGCCACAACTGAATGGCACTCCTGACATGAATCGACCATACCTTCCACTATTATCTCCCCGTCCGGGGAATAGGCTGCCCAGAACCAGTCATTGTGCTCGGAGTCATATCCCTGGACCTTATAACGCACACCTATCTCTCTTAGTTCACCGTCGGCATCGTAGCTCTCCCGTACTATAATGCTTCCGTAGGGCAGCACACCTGCCCTCTCGTTAATTGCGGTTTCTGCATCGTCTGAAACATAAGTTGTGAGAAGCGGACCATGGATACTCGTACTTGCGTAGATTTCCTCCTTCAGAGGCCACAAGCTCCATCTTTTATAATTATTCTCTTCAGTTATGTAAGCATAAACCTGTTCCCCATCGGGTTCAGGCATATCCGGGTCAACAGACACAGAATCAGGATCCGGTGTTTCCTGAGTGTCAGTATCCTCTGTTACCAGGTCCTCCTGATCCTGAGTGTCAGCACAACCTGCCACTAAGATCACGCCAATAAAAACCAGAAATACCATTATTCCTATTTTCATGAACTAACCCCACTGAATAATATTTGACGGCTCGCTAGAAATAGTTTTATGTTGATTACCTGATTTGAGATTCGGCAAACCTGGTCAGTACAGGCGGTTTAAGCATAAACTAAAACTAATGTGGGCTCAGTAACTTTATTCATGAGAATCACAGACCAAAATTACAGAATCCTGGAAGATAAGGCTAAACAGGAAGGAGCAAAAAGTATCCAGCTTCTACCCGCAGAAAATATCGTAGTTGAGAACAGGACGATATTGAAATGTATCTTCGGGTGTAACGGTTACGGAAGCCAGGTCTGCCCTCCATTCATACCTGAAGTGGATGAATTCAGGAAAATACTTGAAGAGTATGAATGGGCACTTCTTGTAGACTGGAAATCCGAAAATGAATTTTCAAAAGAAATTAGCGAGAACTTCATTAAATACAGCGTATCTCCACCGGAAGATGAAAACATCAGACGAGAGCACGAAGATACTCTAAAGACCGTGATGAAGGAACGCAAGGAAAGGATACAGCCTGGCAGCATAGAAATAGAAAAACTTGCCTGGGGACTTGGATACAATACAGCCCTTGCCACTTTTCCGGGAATGTGTACATGGTGTGCCAACAGTGAATATTCCGATGTGAAATGCGCCGGAAAGGACGGAACATGTCATCATCCCACAATCCGCAGACCATGTCTTATGGGTCTTGGAGTGCGACTGGATAAAACACTGGAGAAAATGGGCACACCCTTGAAGAACTTCCCAATGGATGATACAATACCATCCCAGTACACCCTTATTTTGCTGGAATGAAATTGTCATACTTTGGACGTTAGACCATACACATTTGAATATTATATAGATAAAAAATAATTTTATTTTACCGGACATTTGGGAAGGATTTTAACAGAAATTCTTCCCGAGTTACCTACACCGGAAAGCACCTGCCGGCGTTTCGATCAGTATTTATACTAGAAAACATACTGTTGGCTGAGAAAGACTTATATCGGGAAAAAGCACCCCATTGACCACCACAATTAAAGTGCCTCTCTCCTTATGAGTCCAGAACAATCCCCATCTATTCAGACCCCAAAGTTCTCTTTTGAGAAGTAAGATGAGGCACCTAACAAACCACCACTCTTATGGTGCCTCTCTCCTTGTGTATCGGGATATCCCCATATCCCTTTAACTCCACTCCTGTAATCTGCGGTTCATACCCCACGACCCGCAAAGGTAAATATGTCATTGAGGTATATAACCCAATCCACTCTTAATAAGAATCGATACACTATATTTCATGTCAGGCCGTTTTTTTTAACAGCATTGTATTTTCAGTTGCCTGCTAAAAAAAAGTATATTAAATCTCTGTAAATGGCCTGGAATTTTCCAGATAATAATTGAAGAAATCCTTCCCCCATCTACGTGCATGCTGACTGCAGCACATAACCTGTTTGCTGTCAAAAGCAAGTTCTTTTTTCAGAAGCCTGAGAAATATGCAGTGATCATTCTGTGCGATAGACAAAAAAGGAATCTCCAGGTCTGATACAAACACACTGATGCTATTATTTTGCATAAGTTCCCTGAATTCATCCCGGTAGTCAGTCATTATCTTATCTGCCAGTTCAGTGCTGACGATCAGGGAAATCTTCACTCCGTGTTTCATATAGTCAGAGAACAGGTCAAAGAAATCCGGGTAAAGGAAAGTTGTTACCATATTCATGGATTCTGATATTCTGACCTTTTCACTGAATGTCCTGTTCATCTCATACAGGTCGGACATATCCGGCTCTATTATCGTGCAAGGTTCAAGTTCATAAAGTCTTTCAAGAAGCCCAGGTGGAATAAAAGCTAATTCACGGCTTCCCCAGTAGTCAATATCATTATCAAGAACCTCTGCAATTCCAAGCAGAGAAGACATACGTTTGACCAATTGCTCTCCGATGGTTGTCAGACTGCACAGGTCACCTTCTTTTGTTATCAGGTGGTGGTCCTCCAGAATCTTGATCTGGGGTAGCAGACCCTGCCTGTTTGTATTAAGCGCATTCAGAAGTGCATCCATTCTCATGGGGCCATCCTGAAGGAGTAAGAGTACTTTTTTCCTTTTTTCAGACATGAAAATTACTTCAATCAATGATTTCTTCATAAAACCTCCCGTACATGCCTGATGAATCTACCTCCCCCGGATGACAGATTCCAAAGTACGTTAATAACTTAGACTATTTCATTTTAGTATTTAAATTTGCTTTAAAAATAGCCGGTTTGTAAGCAATTGGTAAAAATAGTAAAACAAATACAAAATCAATAGGATCTGAAAATAAATTCTGAAAAAAAAGGGGACACAGGACGGTTAAAATACAACCATCCATCCGGTCCTGACATCATCCTTACGGTAATCCACTTCATGCATCATTACACCCATCTCATCGAAAAGGCCGATACTGCCACCATCCTTGTATAGCTGGGCACCTTTTCCTGACAGGTGTACCTTTACACCCGAGCATGCTTTTATTGTTCCTTTCAGAACTGACTTCCTGTTATTTGCATCAACTATGGTCCAGTCATCAATATTGACATCATCCGGAGATGCATTGAACAATGTGATCATTTCCAGACCCGGATCATCTGAAGCGGGATCCACAAGAGCCGCAATGATCCTGATTGTACCTGCAGATACCACACACTGGCATGATTCAATGGATTCTGAAATATCCTTTGTATCAGATCCGGATTCGGATTTTCCCTCTTTGCAATGACCTGTAATCTCATCGGTCTCAAAGCACTGGGACTGGAAAGCAAGGAAAAGTGCCACCCAGCGGTCCTTTTCCGGAAGATGTATCAGCAGGCCGCCGTCATTGAAAGGCGCATCGTCATCCCTCCATTTCTTCAGGCTTCCCTGGTTCATATGGATATCATGGATACCGCTTCCCGGCCTGAAACCAAAGCAACTATCCTGCAGAAACGTTTCAGGTCCCCATCTCTTTCCGAAAGCGTATACCGTGCCTTTAGTAGATATTGCTTCTTTGATATAGTCCCGGATCATCTCATTCAGGTCGTTATCCGGTCCGGGGATGTTATGATTGAGAGCTTCCATGGCAGAGAGATCAAAAAGCTCTCCGCGTACATAGTCAAGTGACAGTTCCTTCTTGTTTTCAAGAGAATGAAAGCCCGTATCAAGGTTCTTGAGCCCTGAAAGGAGGGGGTGGTCGAAATTCTCGTCTACAAAATAAAGGAGTTCCGAAGGCGGTACCTTTGATCTGACATTAACAGCAATACGATGTTCCGTCTGACCGTCATGCAAAAGTATCTGGAAATGAGGACTTCTTCCGGTTCCGTATCGCCAGTCTTTGGGTCTGCCTTTTAATACCCCATAGCTTTCAAGAGACATACAGGAACTTTAGTGCTACCCGGCATTAAAAGTTTTCTATTGTAACCGGTGCAAAGGAGAAGATATCCGAGAATGCTTCCCCGATCTCTTTCAGCGGACTGCTCCTGCGATAGAAGAGATGAGATCGGCAATTACAATCACTACACCCGAATCCTGGAACGTTTTCAGCTCCTATCCTCTTTGCAAGCAGGCATTCCATCCTTTCAGAACTATGTGTATAGATCACGCTTACCAGATCAAAGGCAGGATACGTAAGAAGATAATCAATATGCCAGTGAACTTTACTTATATTTCTTTCCTGTGCGACACGGATGTGGCGATTCAGTCTCTTAAGTCCTCCGGGCCCAAGGGCAGAGCCCACGTAAATATGATAGCCTGCTTCAAAATCGATCTCTCCACACCTTCCGACATTCATACTGCATGCTGTGTTGCGAAGTATAAGGCAGTAGATACCTTTTCCCTCAATTTCAGGGATATTCCGGTCCATGTACGTTCCCTGTTAAGAAAATATTAAATCATTTCCTGCCAGATATTCACTGATAACTATGGCAGACGACACACAGGAAGTAAAGGACGTAAAGGGATTCCAGCCAAGGTCAGTACGTTATGCAAAGGAGCTGGATGAGGATTTTGCAGAGGGGCTTTCAGGACTTTACACCGCAGTCTGGGCCGAAAGGGAAAACGGACTTTCGAAAAAGAACAAGCATCTGCTGGTTTTCGCCATCGCCTGCTCAAATCTGAAAACAAAGAGTGCACTCAAGATACTCCAGAGGCTCAAGAAGTTCGGAGCCACCTCTCAGGAGGTCAAGGATGCCATGATGATAGCATCATGGACAGGCGGCATCCAGAATTTCACGGATTTTACACCAAAGATACTCAAGGAAATGGAGAGACTGGGATTTTAATCCTGTCTCAGGTCAAAATATAAAGAGGGAGCAGGAAACGAATAAACACGAATATCTGAAGCAGCAGTATAAAGGGCAGTCCGATCTTAAAGATCGGATGCTTTGTCTTGTGGCGGAAAAAATACATCCCTGCAATGGAACCCACACTGCCACCGATTATTGCCCAGGTGAACAGGGTCTTTTCCGATATCCTGCGCTCATTTCTCTTTGCTTTTCTCTTGTCGGCACCCATAAGTGAGAATGCGACTATATTCACCAGCAGCAAATACATAAAGAATATAAGGGATGTGTCCATAGCTCTTATTTCACTATATTTCGTATAAATTTTTCCGAAAACACTTGCATAACTCAGTGCTGGAAAAGCACCAATATGCATAGAATTTAGCAATAAAGGGTGGCAGATATGGAAAATAAATGGCTGGTACTGATAATAGTATTGATATTTGCCGGTGTCATGGTCAGCGGATGTACTGACAGCACCGAAGAGGTTGATAGTGGAGAAGAAGCCGGTGAAGAAGCATCAATGGAAGAGGCAACAGAAGTCTCTGATACAGTTACCGGAGAAGGGCAGGACTATGCCGTAAGAATGGAATACTACGGTATGAT
>JAALLQ010000131.1_pt1 | contig 25274 bp, 26 predicted proteins | sample 7245921 | NCBI WGS metagenome assembly JAALLQ01 (sample SAMN13049200, study PRJNA578106) | oil field metagenome | isolation source: filtered produced water from oil reservoir B7 | place: USA:offshore Texas | collected 2016 | reverse complement strand
ACCACCATATTCCATCCTAACTTTGTGGACCTGTTCGCACTGTGGACCGAAAATAAAACAGAAATTACGATGGTCATATCCAGAGAGCTTTATGAAAAGCTCCGAACACATGATCAAGATGATTTTCAGAACTTACTGGATAATGAGTACATAAAATTTTATCTGTATGACAGACCATTCAACTTTGTCTATTTTGCGTTGAACGACTACTGTATCTTGATGACAATGCTCACAAAAGAAGGATGGTATGATAACAAAGAACTTATATCCTTCAGTGATTCCGCAATTGAGTGGGGTAAAGACCTCTTTGCTTACTACTTAGAGAACTCCACACCAATAACTAAAATCTGAATATTTTTATTCACTTAGTAGTTTTAGAACATCGTACTTTGTCACAACCCCGACAACCTGTCCCTTTTCCAGCACAAGGACAGCTGGATTTCTTTCCAGCATGTGAGAGACCATGTTTATATCCGTGTTCGGAGAGACCGTGGGGAAGGAATCGCCCATCAGTTCCCTTATCAGCATATGCGATACTGCTGCCTTTTTCTTATCAGCCATGGACCTTACTATCATTTCCTCGGATATACTTCCCACCGGCACACCATTTGAAAGTACGGGAATCTGAGAGATATTATGTTTTTCCATGATCTGAACTGCAATATCAATATGGTCTTCCGGTGCGGCAGAGATCACATTCGTATGCATGATATTTACGACGTGTATATCTTCCCTTTCAACATCCTCAAAAACGCTGATGATCTTACGGAGCGTCGATAACCGTGGATCGACGTCACCTGATTCTATCCTGGCTATCAGAGGCTGACTGACACCTGCACGTTTTGCAAGATCGTTTTGTGTGAGTCCAAGTTCCGTTCTCTTATCTTTTAATTCCTCGGGTGTTGGAAGCTGCATAATATTACCCATGGTAATTATCATATATAAGACATACCTTCTATTTAAAAACCAGATGGAAGATTGAAAAATACAGTTAATCGGCTAGATGGAAAAAATAAAGGGAATTACATTTGGGAATTCTCATCAAACTCCATGGAAAATCCATTGGCAGCATTGATTGAGACCTTGCCGTCTACTACCCTCATTTCCGAGATAACGGTGTTCTGATCATCATAGAACTTCATAATCATATTCTCCTCATCTTCGGACCAGAAATATTCAAGGCTGGAAACACCATTCTCAGATTCATCTAACTCCGCTGTTGCATGGCACATCTCAATTCCTTCAATGGTCTCCTTGCCGACTATATCCACAGTATAGGCCTGGCCTGTCTGGGGATCGGAGGTCTGGATGGTTGAACCCACAGGACACCACTGGCCTTCGGTGTTCTCCGAAAAATCAGCCGCATCAACTGAATTTTCATCTCCGATATCTGTGACCTCATCGACCGTATCTTCCTTGTCTTCAGTACATCCTGATGCCGAAAGAACAACAAGGAGTAAAATTAAAATAAGTGTAAGTTTTTTCATCATATGAATCACTTACAGTTTCAACATTTGATGATTTAAGGCTGTCGTTTTCCTAATTCATCTGAAGTAGATGAAAAGGCCGGCAATGTAGGCTGCATATGTTACAAATATCACAGCGCCTTCCCATTTTTCCAGCTTTCTTCCCGTAATACCGAAAATCACCAGAATCACCATGATAAAAAGCATTACAGGAAAATCGTACATAACGGACTGTTCCAGTATGTCAAGGGTCCTTATCTGGGAAGACACACCCAGGATAAGAGTAATATCCATGATGTTTGCACCCAGAATATTACCAATTGAAATATCCTGATGTCCTTTCAGGGTTGATGAGAGTGCTGTTATGACCTCGGGCAAGGATGTACCAAAAGCCACAAGTGTAAGACCTATAAGCATTTCAGGCACACCGAGCCATTCTGCCAGGGTGATACCCGAATCCACGAGTATCCGGCTACCGATCACAACCAGACTGGCACCCACGATGAAAAGCAGAATCTCCTTTTTCATATCCTTTGCAGAAGCCCTTACGAAATCCTCATCCGATTCTTTAAAGATGGTTCGCTGGAGCTTGTAATTGTAGTACATGAAAGCCACAAATACTGCCAGGAGGATCAGACCGTCAAGAGACGATAGTTGCCGGTCCAGGGTTGTAAGCACAAGCAGGACACCGGAGACAAGCATAAAGGCACTCTTACGTATAAAACTGTGCCTGTTAACCGGAACTGCCTTGATTAGAATAACAAGCCCGAGTGCAAGCCCGATGTTACATATCGCAGAGCCAACTGCATTACCAACCGAGAGATCCGTATGACCTATATACGCAGCAGTCACGGATACGGCAAACTCGGGCGAGGTGGTGGCAAAACTCACGATAGTGGCACCTACTATAATCTTCGGTATACCACTTTTTTCTGAAATGACCACCGCCGACTCAACAAACCAGTCTGCACCCTTGGTGATCATAAGAACACCTGCTACCAGTAATGCAATTGTTTCGAGTATCATTGAGACTGCCTATACTGCACCATTACATTTAAAGGTAAGAGTCACGCGGAAGTAAAAAAATAAATTTGTGGAAAAATAGAACAATGGCTCCTGAGGGAACCAGATAGCAGTTATGTGTTCAAGCTTATCTGTTCCTCCTGACTACGAATGCCAGCCCGACTATAACTAATACTGGTATGGCAATAGTGGGAAACTCAGGAATACTCTCCGGTAAGTTCTCAGCCGGCATTGCAGAGCTTATGGCACCCACAGCATCGATATCAGCACCTTCATACGATTTTCCGGAGCGTGTACTGCCCATGTCAACAAGCCTCACATAAGTATAACCTGTATTGATATTGACATCGGATACTGTGTCTATATCTATGAGCGTTTTCTTGTTGGCTTCTCCAACCTTTATCCAGTTCTCATTATCCTTACTGATGAATACCTCTACTTTTTCTTTTGAGGAGGAGCCGTATTCGAATATACACAGATCAGGATTGTCGTCTCCTGAAGCTATCAGGAGATTATTCGTGAATTTCAAGGTAACGGAACCACCTGATCCCAGAGCTACATATTCATTGTCAGGAGAAGAAAGAGCATTCCCGGGGTCCCCGCCAGTGGCGCCGCCCCTTAAATCATATGAGATTACCTCATCGGCAAATGAAGAGTCACCTTCAGGAAATTCGACACTTTTATACTCAACTGCTCCGGCGCTGCTGACAAGCAGGCCAACGACAAGCAATGCTACGGTTAACTTCAAAACATAACATATTTTTTTCATTTACAATACCACCTTTCTAGATTAAACATAAAAAAAGTTATCCGCATATAAAACTTTCTAAACTAAATTATGCATAAGAAAATAAAATAACAGTTAAAAAATCATCAAGGAATTATTCCAGTCCGAGCAAGGTAACCGCCGCAACGATCAGGATCCCAAGGCCCACCATGCGGACCGAATGAAGGATAAGGCTCTGCCTTGCAAGCTTTCCTGAGAATACACCCAGTATCGACAGCACAATTATACTGAAGATGATAGCAGTTTCAAGCTGGTAGGCATCCAGGAACACAAAAGGCAGAATAGGCACAAGTGAGCCTGCAAAACTGGCACCGCCGTGGAAGAACGAATCACTCCAGATCTTACTTTTGGTCTCCTGTTCCAGTTTGGTGCGTCCCAGACTTCTCATCAGGGGCTTTTCCAGTTCTGCAAGTCTGCCATACTCAACGGCACTTTCCGCAAGATAGGAACCCACACCGTTAGTCAGTGCAAGTGCTACGGCGCCGCCCAGTGCAGCATTAATGACGATTGAAGGGTCGTCCGATACATGGGTTGTTCCGATAACGACTCCCAGAACAGCAAGAATACCGTCTATGCTGCCCAGTATTATATAGCGACCCTGTTCGGTCTTCAGTTTCATATCAAATTTTCCGGAAAATAGTTTTTTATGGTTATTTTATGATAAGCCACTAAACTAGATAAATGTACACACAAAGCTTTTTTAGTTTTTCGGATATTAGCAGGTAAACGTTTATGTATTTCACAGGATACCTTCACAGCTTAAGAGGAATTGATCAATGAAAGTTCACCCACGATGCACATACTGCCTGCTCTCAAGAGTACATATGGAAGCGGAACTGTCGACCGATGATGTCGAGCTCATGCACGAAGCGGTAAGAGGAGGCATAGAGGTTCTCAATAGCATCTACACCCCCGATATGCCCGCTGCTGCCCTCTCAACTCCCATGCACAGAAAAGCATATGAGATACTCAACGACAGTGATCCCTACCGGGAAAAGAAAGAGCTGAGCAGCAAAGTTGCAGAGAGGTTCCTTCCCACGATACGTTCACATGTATTCGACGGGGACGGAGATGATATCGCCACATTCAAGCGTGCGGTCCTGGCAGCCGTTATAGGGAATTACTTCGATTATGGTGTAATGGGACTTGAAGTGCCAATTGATGTGTTTGATGAGACTTTCAGGGAACACTTCAAACGCGGACTGGATATAGATGATACTGACAGGATGCTAGACAAGCTGGATAATGTAGTTTATCTTGCCGACAACTGTGGGGAGATATTGATCGATACACTTGTCTTTGAGATGATAAGAAAAATGGGTGGGAAAATCACCCTTGTAGTACGTGGTGCCCCCATACTCAATGATGTGACAATGGAAGAAATAGAACAGTTCGGTATCGAAGATAAGGTAGACAGGGTTCTTACAACAGGCTCCAACGCAATAGGTGTTTGCTTTGACGAAGCACCGCAGGAACTTAAAGAAGCCCTTGACAATGCCTCACTTATAATCAGCAAAGGAATGGCCAACTACGAAACCCTGTCAGAAGAGAATTATAGGCCCATAGTCTATATGTTAAAGGTAAAGTGTGATCCTGTGGGGGAAGATATAGGCGCTCCGATGGGCTGCTCAGTGGCCAAGATACTCGAATAAAGGGAGAAAGACAGAATGTGCGAATTAAATGCGATACTGGTAAACGGAGATGAGCGTAAAACTGTTATGGAATCCGTCACAAAGATGGTTGTGGAGGGGGATTCTATCCTGCTTTATGGTCTGCTCGGAGAAAAAGAGACCGTTGAAGGTTCAATAAAAGAGGTCGATTTTTCGAAAGGGGAAACTATAATACTTGGAAAATAGTATACAGGACGAAAAAGTTTGTAAATTGGTTTACTGATCCTGTATTGATTACATTCAAACGGCAATCGGAATTTCAGATCAAACGGAAGGGACAATAGATGTCAAAGGTAAAAGTCGCAATAAACGGTTACGGTACAATAGGTAAAAGAGTTGCAGACGCTGTCAGCCTGCAGGATGACATGGAAATAGTAGGAGTTTCCAAGACCAGGCCAAATTTTGAAGCATCAATCGCAGTAGATAAAGGCTATGCGATATATGCACCTGCCGAAAAGGTAGAGTCAATGGAAAAAGGCGGAATATCTGCCGCAGGTACAGTTGAGGACATGGTGGAGAGTGCGGATATTGTTGTGGACTGTACTCCCGGTGGCATAGGAGAGAAGAACAAACCACTCTATGAGAAGGCAGGAGTCAAGGCTATCTGGCAGGGTGGCGAGGACCACGAGCTTGCAGGCGTTTCATTCAACGCATCAGCTAACTATGAAGAGGCTCTTGGTCAAAACTTCGTAAGGGTCGTCTCCTGTAACACAACAGGTCTTTCCAGGGTGATCTACCCTGTGGACCAGGAATATGGAGTAAAGAAAGTCAGGGTCACACTTATGAGAAGGGCAGCTGACCCCAATGATGTTAAGAAGGGACCGATCAACGCGATCGTACCAAACCCTATAACCCTGCCATCACACCACGGTCCGGACATCAAGACCGTCATGCCACACATAGACATTGCAACCACCGCAGTCAAGCTCCCAACAACACTGATGCACGTGCACACGGTGAACATGGAGCTTGAAAAGGATTGCAGTACGGATGATGTGAAGGAACTGTTCGAGAAGCAGTCCCGTATAATGCTCATCGAAAAGGGAATTGGATCAACTGCTGAAATAATGGAGCTTGGCAGAGACCTCGGACGTCCAAGAGGAGACATGTGGGAGAACTGTGTCTGGAAGGATTCAGTCACCATGTATGAAGGCGAACTCTACTTCTTCCAGGGAATCCACCAGGAATCAATCGTAATTCCTGACAATGTCGATGCTATCCGTGCCATGATGGAACTTGAGAGCGATGGCGCAAAATCCATAGCAAAGACAAACAAGACAATGGGTATCTGATACCCATACTTTTTTTATGCCGCAAAATGGTTACTTTCTTGAACTCAGTAACAGGATAGCGGATGCTGTCTATGAAAGAATAAAGGATATTGTCGGGACCTTCAATGCAAATGACGTGGTGTATATGGGTGCCGACGGTACTCCCACTAAGCTGATAGATGACATATCCGAGAAAGTTATACTGGATGTGCTTGAAAAGGAAGGACGGTCTGTCAGGGTACTCAGTGAGGAATGCGGCGAGAAACTAATAGGCAGTTATCCTGAATTCACCATAATCGTTGACCCCATAGACGGAACCTACAATGCATCCTTCGGGATTCCCTTCTATAGCATATCCCTTGCAATATCAACCAACGGTCCGAAGGACATATGTTTCGGATATGTCAGAAACCTCGCAACAGGAGATACATTCCATGCTGTGAGGGGGAAAGGGGCATTCCTAAATAATCAGAGAATACAAATATCCGGTAGAGAAGAAATTAACAAGTTATGTATAAGTGTCTATGGTTACAGGCCCCACATAGAAGCAACCGCTATACTTTGCAGGAATGTCAGAAGAATCAGGGTCCTGGGAAGCGTTGCACTTGAACTTTGTTATGTCGCAGCCGGGAAGTTTGACGCATTTGTCGATGTCAGGGGATCCCTGCGTTTGACGGACGTAGCTGCAGGAAAGCTGATGGTCGAAGAGGCAGGAGGAAAAGTTACCGACAGCCTTGGTGAGCCTCTTGAGCTTGAAGACAGTATCCTTAACAGAGTATACATGGTAGCTTCCAACGGACATGTGCACGAAACAATATTAAACATTTCAAAGGAAGATTAAGATGAGGGTTGAAAAGATAGGCATTGTATCACGCTTTGATAACCAGGAAGCCCTGGATATGGTCAAAAATATCATGGAGGCTTTTGAGGACAAAGTCGACATCGTCCTGTCCCCGGGAACCGCACAGCACCTTGATATAGATGATAAGTGCATGCCTGTGGAAGATATGCGTGATGCGGGTGTGGAGCTCATTGTGTCCGTGGGAGGCGACGGTACAGTACTTCGCAGCATTTCCAAAATGGAAGACCCTCTGCCCACCCTTGGGATCAACCTGGGAACCCTGGGTTTCCTTGTTGATGTACAGCCAGAGGATGCCCTTACAGCCATAAACGATGTACTGAAAGGGTTTACCTACACAGAACGCAGCAGGCTCGGAGTCTATCTGAATGGAAGAGCGCTGCTTCCTGCAACCAACGAGGTTGTACTTATCACCGCAAGACCCGCAAAGATACTTACCTTCAGGGTATCCGTGGATGACTCAATGATCGAGGAACTTCGTGCCGATGGTGTTGTTTTCGCAACCCCTACAGGATCCACCGCCTATGCAATGAGTGCGGGCGGACCAATAGTTGATCCCAGGGTCGATGCATCATTGATCGTACCCCTTGCACCGTTCAAGCTTTCAGCACGCCCGTGGGTCGTACCTGCAAGCAGCAGGATATCGGTGGAAATGTTAATTCCCGAAAAGGAAGCTGCCATCGTAATCGATGGTCAGCACTCTTACAACATCAAGGCCAGTGACAGGGTCGTTCTTACCAAAGCACAGAATCCTGCAAGATTTGTCAGCAGTTCAATCAATGGTTTTTACGAAAAGGTCCAGAGCAAACTTTCATAGATGGCCGGGTCAGGGCGCAACCAGACATAAATGCTTGAATTCCTCAATTCTGACCGGAACTTGCAGTCAGCTGCCTTTTACTTCCTAAATAAAGATTACTGTTTGGCGACAGGCTTTTAACGGAAAAGAAGGCTAAAAAACCTAAAATTTATATTCAGTATTGGGGATTTCGTCGTCTACAGGAATTGAGAATATGTCAGAAGTCGAAGCTTATTCAAGGAACAAACTCATCGATTATCTTAACCTGCCACCACTTGATATCGAAATATGTGATGTCACCCTGAGAGATGGTGAGCAGACACCCGGAGTTGTGTTCACAAGAGATGAGAAGATAGCACTTGCAACTGAACTCGACAATGTAGGGGTTGAGATTATCGAAGCCGGGTTCCCGGTGGTGTCACCTGCTGAAAAAGATATTGTCAAAGAAATCTCCAATATGGGACTCAATGCAAAGACATGCTGTCTTGCACGCTCAAAGATCAGTGATGTGGAGACAGCGGTTGATTGTGATGTTGATTTTATCAGTATTTTCATCGCTATGTCAGATCTCCATCTCAAGCACAAATATCACAAAAGCTACGACGAGATGTTCACGTCCGCAATGAGCGCTATTGAGTATGCCAAGGATCATGGAGTTGGTGTAAGGTTTGCTGCGGAAGATGGTACAAGGACCGATGTTGATGTCCTGAAGAAAGCTTTTGTTGCCGCAGAGGATTATAAGGTGGATTATGTGAGTATCGCAGACACTATCGGTATACTCAATCCGAGCACAGCATATTATCTTGTGAGCGAGATCAAAAAAGTGGTGCACACTCCGATATGTATACACTGTCACAACGATCTCGGACTTGCCACCGCAAACACACTGGCTGCCGCGGAAGCAGGTGCAAAACAGCTCCATACCACAGTCAATGCGATCGGTGAGAGGGCAGGCAATGCATCCCTTGAGGAACTGCTTGTTGCACTGAGGGTCCAGTACGGCATCGAAAGATACGATACTACCAGACTGACAAAACTCTCAAAGATGGTCAACGAATACTCAGGCATAAAACCTGCAATTAACAAGGCCATCGTGGGCGAGCATACATTCTCACATGAGTCCGGCATACATGTGTGTGCAATCCTTGAAGAACCCAGGACCTATGAGCTCTTCAGTCCGGAAATGGTCGGAGGAGAGCGTCATCTCATTGTCGGCAAACATACGGGAATGAAGGCTCTGAAGGGTATTGTAAAAAGTATGGGTTATGAACTCGAAAAAGAGCAACTCTGTGTACTGCTCGACAAAATAAAGAACTGTATGGAAGCAAAGAAGGGAATACCCCCGTCCAGGCTTAATGAAATGGTTGCGGACCTTTCCCGGAACTAGTAATCCATCATAGCATCTTTTTTTCTGCGCGATCCGGGAACGATGTCATCATCGATATCCTCATCCCGACTTTTGCTTTCTGTGAGATATTCTTCGTAATAGTTCATCTGATCGTTCTCAAGAACTATCACATAGTCCGCGGAATTTCGCAATGCTGTTGAGAATCCCGGTTCCACACCGAATATGATGGTTTCTTTGCCGTGTTCGTTCGCCTTGTTCAGAAGGGGCTTGAAATCCGCATCCCGTGTCACCAGTGCCAGGGTGTCGATAGTGGGATTGTACACAAGTTCCATTCCTTCCACCGCAAGCCGGACATCCACATCACTTGAACATATGATCGGCTCAAAACCATTGTTCTCAATGGCTTCGACAAGTTTATCCGATGCATATTGATTTAAAAATACTCTGCCGATCTTGACATTTCCGTATTCTTTAAGGACATCCCTTATCTCTTCGAGATTCACATTGAACTCTTTACGGAGTACATTCGGACCGTCTACAAGCAGGCCTATGCTGCGTCTGCCAGTTTCCTTCTTTGTACTAAGGTACTTGACAATGGAGTTCAGTCCGGTTTTAACGTTGGCCATGATACCTCTCTATAATGATAATAACTGTTATAATGCTTACACGCAACCCTGGAGTTGCAATAACACATGCTATATATTTACTATAGACAATATAATAACGTGTAAATGTTTGACAATGATAGCATATAATCCTTACTAAAAGTTTACATAAATGCAAACTCTGTCCGTCTTACAGAATATCTGCAAGTAATTTTTCCTTCACACTAACTTCAGGAACAGAATCCTTTTCCAGCCTGAAATAGTTAACCAGTCTCCCGCCATTCTTAATTCTGGTGTAACGGATTTCACCGCCATGTATTATAAACATATCCACTACCTCCTCAAACTGGGACCTCTCCATCTCGGACAGCTCTATAAGGCTCTCCCCGTCGGATAACCAGTTGTAGACCCTGAGCACGGTTACCTCCCGTACCCTTTTAAGGTCCTCTGTATCCTTGAAATCATCCACATAGACCGAGCGCTTCAGATCCGGAGACCAGCCTGCAAGTTTTTTCTGCATATCAATTAAATGGACCGGAATCTCCTCATTCTCCTTTGGTCGCGGAAAAAAACGTTTGAGATGGCTTATATCCTTCTCAGACAGGAGCAATCACCTTCTATAGTAGCTATTAGGATTGTTCCATATATTTCGCTTATTTTGCTGGCGTATCCTGTACCCCATGAACAGACCCACTACAATACCAAACAGGTGAGCTGCATGTGCTACCATGTCATTTGATCCCAGGAATACGAAATCAACAAGCGCAAAAAGCACCAGAGCATGCCATATCTTCATGGGTATGAAATATACATATACCTTTATTTCAGGAGCTATCACCGCAAGTGCGGCAAATACACCAAGTATGGCACCGCTAGCCCCCACAACAGGTTCACTGCTCGTGAGGGAATAACCAAGAGCCGCTATTATACCCGATGCAAAGAACACACCCAGGAATGCACCTTTGCCAGCTCTTCTTTCAAGTTCGGGTCCGAAGAAGAAGAGGACCAGCATGTTAAAGAAGAGATGGAAAAAACCCACATGCAGGAACATATGAGTGATCAGTGTCCATGGACGGGCAAATATCATACCGGGAACCAGCATAAAAGCTTCGAAGTAGCCGGGTATCACCTGCAGTATAAATGATATGACACAGATAACAATTATAGCCATGGAAGGGCTGCTTTTCATTGAATACTTTATATTGGACCCTACACCCCTTACTGCACTTCTCGCAGCATACTTTGCAGTATCCTTGAACATATCCTTGAGAACATCGTCTGCCTCAGGCATGGTGCGGGTATTGGCATTTCTACCGGGAGAGCCGCGTTCCTTTACAAACTCCAGGCCTTCACATGCATGTTGTTCCGGGAGTCGGTGTCGGGAGCAGAACACTTTCCCACAAAAGCGGCATTGGAAAGGGATGTATTCTTCCCTGCCGCATATCCAGCATTTTTTGTCCAAAACATTCACCGTGTTAAAATATTCAGTCCCAATAAGGTTCGCATCAAATAAAACTATTTCCGGGGAACAGCCTGTGTGTCATGTATTATCAAGAATAATCATTAAAGATATAGGAAAGCTTATATGTGAAAATTGCTTATCACATTTCTACCAAAAAAACCATTGACATATATTTTTTTCCATATGTGGAACTATAAAACTCTATCACATATAATCGTGATAAATCCGGAAACTTTTTTATATGGGATTGTTGTATTAGAACACCCGGAATACAGTTTCAAATTTATTACGGCTTGAAAAGAAAATAAGACTTCTTAATACGATTTTGTTTTTTAGTAATACACCTAAAGGAGGATAAGATACAAAATGAGCGATACACCAACTGGACAGATTTCCATTGATGATCTGGAAAATGTCCAGATCACAATCGGCAAAATAGTAGGTGCCATAGAGAAAAAAGCGGAGGAAGAAGGCATTGACCTTGGTCCTACTCCAAAGCCCGGGATCTCCGGCCTCAGAGACTGGGACTACAAGATACTTTCCCGCTACCAGCCGGTTTACACCCCGGTATGTGACCAGTGTTGTTACTGTACCTTTGGTAAATGTGACCTGACCGGTAACAAGGAAGGTGCCTGTGGTATCAACATGGAAGCACACCAGGCACGTGAGACACTTCTCAGGGTAATCACCGGTACAGCAGCCCACTCAGCACACGGACGCCACATACTTCATCATCTTATTGATAAATACGGACGCGACAAGCCAATAGATGTTGGTCCTTCAAACCTCATTGCACCGAACACCCAGGCAGTAACAGGCATCAAACCCGAAACCCTTGGAGACCTGGAAGAGGTTATGGACTATGTAGAAGAGCAGGTCAACCAGCTGCTTGCTACCATACATGCAGGACAGGAAGGAGCAGCCATTGACTTTGAATCAAAGATCCTTCACGGCGGAATGCTTGACCACGTTGGTATGGAAGTATCCGACCTTGCCCAGATGTCATGTCTCGGAATGCCAAAGGCAGAAACAGACACACCACTTGTGGAGATAGGAATGGGATGCATCGATGCTAGCAAGCCGGTACTCCTTGTTATCGGACACAACGTATCCGGTGTGACCTATATCATGGACTACATCCATGAACACGGACTCGAAGACAAGATAGAGCTTGGCGGTCTCTGCTGTACTGCTATTGACATGACACGTTATCAGGTTGAGAATGGCGGCGAGCCAAGAGCCAAGGTCATCGGTACACTTGCAAAGGAACTCAAGATGATAAGATCAGGTGTTCCTGATGTGATCGTTGTTGACGAGCAGTGTGTCAGGGCCGATGTCCTTGATGAAGCACAGAAGCTCTCAATCCCTGTTATCACTACAAATGAGAAGATCATGTACGGCCTGAAGAACAGGTCAAATGACAGTGCCGCAGATATTATAGAAGACCTTTCAAGCGGAAAGGAACCCGGAGCACTTATCCTTGACTTCGATACGCTTGGAGAGGTTGCCCCTGAGCTTACCATGAAGATGGCAAAGATACGCGATGAGAAAGGTATCAAGGCACTTCCTAGCGACGAGGAACTGCAGGAACTTTCGGCAAAATGTGTCCAGTGTGGCGCATGTGAGCTGGACTGTCCCGCAAACCTCCCGATCATGTCAGCCATGACGGCAGGTGCTGCCAGCGACTTCACACAGTTCGAGTACCTGCATGACCTGTGTGTCGGATGTGGAAGATGTGACCAGGCATGTCCGAAGGACCTTCCTGTTCTCAACATGATCGAACAGGCATCCAGGAAACTTATCGGTGAGGAGAGGGGACTTGTGCGTGCCGGAAGAGGTCAGATCAGTGATCCTGAGATCCGTGAGGAAGGTGTCAACCTCGTACTCGGAACAACACCCGGTATCATCGCAATGGTCGGATGTTCCAACTATCCGGGCGGTACAAAGGACCTCTACAAGGTAGCAGACGAGATGCTCAAGAGGAACTATATCGTTGTAATGTCCGGATGCTCCGCAATGGACCTCGGCATGTACAAGAACGACGACGGTGAAACCCTTTATGAGAAATATCCCGCCAAGTTCCTTGCAGGAAACCTCATCAATGTAGGATCATGTGTCTCCAACTCACACATTACAGGAACAGCTATCAAAGTAGCTGCAATTTTCGCACAGAGGAATGTTTCCGGTAACTACGAGGAGATCGCTGACTACATCACAAACCGTATCGGTGCCGTAGGTGTTGCATGGGGAGCATATTCCCAGAAGGCGATTGCCATCGGTTCTGGATGTAACAGGCTTGGAATTCCTGTAATTGTCGGACCACACGGTTCAAAGTACAGAAGAGCACTCATTGGTAAACCATATGATGAAGAATCATGGAAGGTCTTTGATGCAAGGGACGGATCCGAGATGCCAATCCCGGCTTCACCTGAATTCCTGCTCACAACCGCGGAATCAATCGAGGAACTCTTCCCGATGCTTGCAAAGAACTGTATCCGCCCGTCCGACAACAGCATGGGAAGGATGATCAAGCTGACCCATTACATGGAGCTCAGCCAGAAGTATCTTGGCCACATGCCAGAGGACTGGTATAAGTTCGTAAGGACAGAGACCGACCTGCCTCTTGCAAAGCGTGAGGAGCTGCTCAAGATCCTTGAGAAGGAGCATGGATGGGAGATCGACTGGAAGCGTAAGAAGATCCTTTCGGGACCGACAATGAAAGCGGATGTTTCCGCCCAGCCCACAAATGTAAAGAGACTCTGCAAGGGGGAATGCTAAATGGTGGAAACAACAAAGAACACACAGATCTACACCACCTGGGGCAGGAAAACGGCAAAACCTGTCAAGCCTGCCGTAGCAGGCAAGATGGTCTCAAAGGCAAAGAGACCTCTTCTTGTAATAGGATCAGAGATCGTCGGTGACGAGAAACTCACCGACAGAATAGTAGCGATTGCCAGGAAGGGTGTACCGGTTGCAGCAACCGGACACTCCATAACTGCTTTTAATGGTAAGGACATAGGTGCAAAGTACATCAATGTCCACTCACTGGCACATTTCCTCGGAGATGAGAAGTGGGGCGGCCTTGACGGAAAGGGACCATATGATACTATAGTATTCCTCGGACACAAGAAGTATTATCTTGACCAGGTATTATCAGGTCTCAAGAACTTCACCGATCTGAAGACACTCACTCTTGAAAGACATTTCATGCAGAATGCTACATTGTCTTTCGGAAACATTAAGCCCGAGGTTCAGATCGAAGCGCTTGACGAATTTATAGAGAACTTATAATGAATGCTTACAATACGGAGAACTAATCATGGCAGATGAATTTCCTTTTGAGATATCTCCTATGTTTGAAGGAGAGAGGATTAGAAAAGACGGTATGTACGCAGAACTTGCAGGTCCCAAATCCAAGGGATTCGAACTTGTAAGGGCAGCAGAGATGGACGAGGTCGAGGACGGTAAGTTCACACTGATCGGTCCTGACATCTCGGACATGGAAGAAGGTTCCAGATATCCTCTTGCAATGATCTACAAGATCGCAGGAGAGCTTGTGGAAGCTGACCTTGAGTCCATTGTGGAAAGAAGGAACCACGAATTCCAGAACTACATACAGGGTTTCATGCACCTGAACCAGAGAGACGACGTCTGGATGAGGGTCAGCAAGGAAGCAGTGGAAAAAGGTCTTACTTCCTTCGAATCCGTTGCAAAGGCAATCATGATGCTCTTCAAGAACGAACTTCCGTTCATAGAGTCCGTGGAAGCCATCTATATCACAGATATGGACGAGATCGAGAAAGAAGTTGACAACGCAAGAGCAGTCTACAAAGCAAGAGATGACAGAACCCGTGACCTTCACGATGAAGATGTCGACACATTCTACGGATGTACCCTCTGTGCATCATTCGCTCCTACAAACGTCTGTGTTGTCACACCTGACAGGATATCACTTTGTGGTGCTATCAACTGGTTTGACGGCAGGGCGGCAGCAAAGGTAGACCCCGAAGGTCCCCAGTTCGCAATTCCAAAGGGAGATGTCATTGACGACGAATCCGGAGAATACACCGGTGTCAATGAAGCTGCCAAGAGGCTCTCCAGCGGTGAATATGACCGTATTAAGTTGCATTCATTTTTCGAGTACCCACACACATCCTGCGGATGTTTCGAGGTAGTGGGATTCTATATTCCTGAGGTTGACGGTATCGGCTGGATCGACAGGGATTTCGCAGGAACAGCACCAAACGGCCTGCAGTTCTCAACCATGGCAGGACAGACTGGCGGAGGTAAGCAGGTCGTAGGTTTCCTTGGTGTGGGTGTCAACTACTTCCGTTCACCAAAGTTCATCCAGTCCGATGGTGGCTGGGACAGGGTCGTATGGATGCCGAAGATGCTCAAGGACAAGGTAGCAAACGACATTCCGGAAGACATCCGCGACAAGATCGCAACCGAAGAGGATGCAACGGATGTCGACAGCCTCAGAACCTTCCTCAAGAACAAGGACCACCCCATACTTGAAAGGTGGGTAGAAGAAGAGGAAGAAGCACCTGAAGAGGAAGAAGAGACTGAAGCAGCAGCTCCACAGGGAGGATTCGCTGCTCCACAGATGCAGATGCCTGCTAACTTCACCCCGACCATGCCAATGATGGGTGGCGGCGGATCCGGCGGTGTAAAGGTTATATTGAAGAATGCCAAGGTCAGCATCGACAAGATAATCATTAAAAAGCAGGACTAAGAGAGGTTTTCTGTGGCTAAGATTATTGCAGTGACAGGTAAAGGCGGAACAGGGAAGACTGCAACCACCAGTCTTCTCATTCGCCACCTTACAAGAGGTGACAAGGTGGTCCTTGCGGTTGATGCGGACCCCGATACAAACCTCCCGGAAACACTCGGATGCGAAACCAGCAAGACGATCGGCGATATCAAGGAATACATGCACGATGAGCGTGACAACCTTCCGCCTGACATCAACAAGGAATCCATACTCGAAGGAAAGCTCTATGAGATACTTGAAGAGATGCCGGGATATGACCTGCTGGTCATGGGAAGACCCGAAGGTTCAGGTTGTTACTGTTATGTCAACAACCTGCTTCGCGGAATCATGGACAAGCTTGTAAGCAACTATGATGTACTCATTATAGATGCCGAGGCCGGGCTGGAACATTTCAGCAGGAAGATATTCAGAAATGTGGATGACCTCATCGTTGTCACCGACGGCTCACGCAGAGGTCTGAGAACTGCTGAGAGGATCCGGGAACTTGTTGGTGAGCTTGAAACAGATATATCTAACATCTACGTTATTGCAAACAAGGTCACAGATGCAAACCGTGAGAGGATCTCCGGTACTGCTGAAGAACTCGGTCTTGAACTTATAGGAATGATCCCCGTTGACGACATGATTGTGGAAAGAGATCTTGCCGGGGAACCATTATTTGATCTTCCGGACGAATCTGTTGCAGTACAGGAAGTGGAGAAGATCGCTCAGAAACTTGGTTTGTAAAAATATCATAAGGTGGAATGCACATGACAAAGAAAATGAAATTATCACAGATCAGTGATCTGTTGCAGGACCTCGATGTGGAGTCACTCGAAGGTGTGACCATTGAAGGTGACATCGAACTCAACATCTCAGGAGGCGGAGGACTTAATCCTGCACTGGCCTATGCACTGGGACAAGAAATATCCCAGATTTCCCTGCACATGGCAAACATAGGAAGGATACTGGGATTCCCTGCAGATCAATTGTTCGCATCTGCTTTCGGAATGGCCGAGACACCACAGGAACTTCAGCCATCCCCGAGAATACAGGAACTCCTTGCTTCAAAATTCGAGGTTACAAAGGAAGAGAGCTGGAAGAACCAGATCCAGGAAGTTACACTTGGCGCAAGTTCAGGAGACGGTGGCTCAAGGAAGAGTACTGTTACCCTAGGTGGAGAGAACGCACTGCCGTATTATTTCGATGCGGAGATGCCACACAGGAACCACGTTACACTTGACGTTTTCGACATGCCGATAGGTATGGCAAAGTCTGTAAAGGTCAACTATGAAGATGTTATGAACGACCCTGCCGAATGGGCAAAGAAGGCAGTACGTGAGTTCAATGCGGATATGGTAACAATTCACCTCATATCAACAGACCCGCTTATCAATGATACACCCGCAAGGGAAGCTGCAAAGGTAGTTGAAGACGTACTTCAGGCAGTTGACGTACCCATCGTTATCGGAGGATCAGGTAACCCTGACAAGGACCCTGAGGTACTTGAGAAGGCTGCAGAGGTTGCAGAGGGCGAAAGAGTTCTGCTCGCATCAGCCAGCCTGAACCTTGACTACGAGAGAATAGCAAAGGCTGCAATCGATTACGGACATGTGGTCCTTTCCTGGACACAGCTTGAGATCAACGCCCAGAAGGAACTCAACAGGAAGCTTATGAAACAGTGCAACCTGCCCAGGGAAAGTCTGGTCATGGACCCGACAACAGCAGCGCTGGGATATGGTCTTGACTATGCGTACACCAACATGGAGCGTATAAGACTTGCAGGTCTTATGGGCGACGACGAACTCACATTCCCGATGTCATCCGGTACCACCAACGCATGGGGTGCCCGTGAGGCATGGATGGTCTCATCCCCGCTCAACCAGGACTCTGACTGGGGACCAAGGGAGTACCGTGGACCGATCTGGGAGATCGTCACAGGTCTTACACTCTCACTTGCAGGTAACGATATGTTCATGATGATGCACCCGACATCCGTACAGGTGCTCAAGGAAATAACACAGACACTCTACGGCTCCATCGAGTCCGAAGAGATTGATATCACCAACTGGATCGGAGCGGAGGTGTAATAGATGAAGATCAACAGCCCACTTGAAGCTTACAAGTACCTGCCAGGAACAAACTGTGGCGAATGTGGCGAGCAGACCTGTATGGCCTTTGCAGCGCACCTTATCGACAGGTCAAAGGACCTCACAGAATGTACACCAATCCTCGAGGACAAGTTCAAAAAGAAGTATGAAGAACTTGATGCACTTCTTGCTCCCGAGATAAGGGAAGTCGAGATAGGTGTCGGTGAGAATGTCGTGAAGATCGGCGGAGACGATGTACTCTACAGACACAAGCTCACATTCTTCAACCAGAACGCACTCGCATACGATGTATGGGACACCATGGATGAGAAGGATCTTGTGGAGAGAGTGAAATACATCCAGGACTTCAAGAAGTTCTATGTCGGTAACTTCCTCACGGTGGATATGATAGCCATACGTTCCACATCCGATGACCCGAAAAAATTTGCCGCTGCCGTCAAGAAGGTTATGGAAACAACCGATCTGCCACTTGTTCTCTGTTCATTCAATCCTGAAGTGCTAAGAGCAGGTCTTGAGGTTGCCAAAGATATCAATCCACTTCTTTACGCAGCAAACAAGGACAACTGGAAGGAAATTGCAGACCTTGTTCTGGAATATGATGTACCTGTAACACTCTTTGCACCTGATGACCTTGATCTTCTCAAGTCCATGGCAAAGACCTTTGCCGAGATGGGTACAGAGAAACTCGTACTCGACCCCGGAACATTCCCGACAGGCGAGCGTCTCAGAAAGACCTTCAACAACTTTATCAAGGTACGCAGGGCCGGTATCGAGGGTGATCGCGAGATCGCATATCCGATCATGGCCGTGCCTTTCACAGCGTGGATGGCACATGACGATCCCGTAAGTGCATCCTACTGGGAAACCGTGGTGGCTTCAGTATTCACTGTAAAATACGGTGATATTATGATACTCCACAGCACAGAGCCATATGCAATGCTGCCGGAGTTGCACATCCGTGACACCATCTACACTGATCCGAGAAAGCCTGTGACTGTTGATCCGGGTATGTATGAGGTAGGGGAACCAACAAAGGATTCACCTGTACTTGTCACAACCAACTTCGCTCTTACATACTACACTGTAGAGAGTGACATATCATCCAATAAGATCGACTGTTACCTCTGGGCGATAGATACAGAAGGTATCGGTGTGGAGGCAGCGGTTGCAGGCGGACAGCTCACTGCCGATAAGATCAAGAAAGGAATCGAGGAATCCGGTTTCGATCTGAAGAAGGACACATCACACAACACCATAGTTCTCCCGGGACTTGCAGCACGCCTGCAGGGTGATGTTGAGGATGCCACAGGTGCCAATGTGCTGATCGGTCCTGCGGATTCCGGAAGGATTCCAGGATGGATGGAAAAGAACTGGCCACCAGAGAAGAAATAACTCTGTTTGAAAACTGGTTTTCCGTGCAGCTCTGCACGGAATTCCTTCTCTTTTAATAAACATGCAGGAGATCCCAACCCTTAAAATATAGTTGCGGACTGCAAAGTTAAATCATAAGATTATTATATCTCATATCCGATTCTAATGTGTGGAAAAGCATGGAAACTATCATAAGAAAACCCGACAGCCTTGAGATAACAAAGGACGGAAAACACTGTACCATAATAGGAGATGTGGAAGACGTCAGTGACGAGTATATCTTAACGCTTGCTGAGTGGGCCACAAACCTGTGGGACTATGATAGGATAAGCATGTGGAAAAAATCCGATTCCATGGAACCAGGTTATTTTATCCGCAACAGTGAAAAGGGGAAGTACAAACTACACGTACTTGATCATGAGCAGCTTGAGGACCTTTTTGGCGCATCCCACAAGGACAGTCCGAAGAGACTGCATGACTGGGAGAAAAAGGAACTTGTGGCTTACGTGGATTGGTTAATCAATAAATAAATCCCACACTTCAAAAATAAGTGGAATTTAAAAGCCACAGTCGTCGACCATGATTTCAGGATGGGTATCCTTTGTAAGATCAGCCCTGACCTTTGATTCAAGATATTTCAGGTATTCGCATTTACCTGTTTTCCTGAAAATTATGCAATCGCTGCAATAGGTCTTTTTGTTCTCTTCCGAATATCCGATGGTTTCTATTATACACATGTTCCCACTCTGTCATTTTTAACTGTAATTGTGACCATATCCTTTGCAGAAGTTATCCTTCCACAGCATTTACAATAGTAAAAGACATTCGAACCCAAGAGCTGTCGTTTTAGTTCCGTATTGCAATGCTCACAAGATACACTAACATTTTTACTCACAATTATCACTCCCGATAAGTGAAGCATTACCCCAATCCGTTATTTTGCGGCAATCCCACCGATCATGAATCTGATCAGTTCAAGATCTTCCGCATCAACGGATTTATTGTACCTACCCTTTACAATATATTTAATGTCATTATCTGTTTTTGTATCAGTATATGACTGTACATACTTTTTAATGTTTCGCATATTTCTTTCTCCTTTCTCTTTACTTCAGATGCAGAATTCATCAGAGAACATATAGATTTGATGTAAATAATAGATATATTCTACAAGAATCTATATAGTATATATACAAACATACCACCACTTCGATACAAGCGGACGATTTATTGAAAATTTTAGGCATCCCAAAACTTTAAATCCTAAGCAACATTTACACAAGTAATAAATAGATGTAGGTTTTACCTATTTTAAAGTCAAGATAATCAGCATGGTAAAATCCGGCTTCCCGGCCACATCCGGAAAATCCGGATGATCGCATCTTTTAACCGGAGACAACAGATCCGTATGTACATCGAGAGTTCCTCAGCAGAAGATATAGCCACAAAAGTCACTGACATGATCGACAGTGATAGTGAAATAGCCATGATACTGCTGGGAGAAGAGGGAAATACCGATGTACATGAGCTTATCAGGAAACTTAACAAAAGCAATATCCAGTTCTTCGGGGGTATATTCCCGGGCCTGATATACGGAACCGGGGTACACCATTCCGGGACTATCCTGCAGAAATTTCCCCTTCTGGAGAAGCCGGAACTTGTGAAAGGGCTTGATGATCAGAACTTCAAGGTTCCTGATTTTGAAGGAAGATTGTTTGAAGATACAGACAAAAAACACACATTAATGATCCTGATAGACGGAATGACGGCAAATATTACGCAGTTGTTACACAGAACATTCAACAACCTGGGGAACTCGGTAAATTACCTTGGAGCAGGAGCCGGCTCTTCGCATTATGAGCAAAAACAGTGCATATTTACTCCTGAAGGCATTTTCAAGGATGCTGCGGTAATTGTCCCCATTGAGATGGAAACCGGATTGGGAGTCAGTCACGGACTCGAATTTGTCTCCGGCCCTGTCCTTGTTACAAGATCCGGAAATAATGCCATACAGGAGCTGAACTGGAAGAACGCGTATCAGGAATATAAAGGTATTATCGAAGATAAGATCGGTAAAAAATGGAGCGATAAAGAATTCTCAGAACATATGGATGATTTCGCACTCGGCATCTATTGCAAGGACAAGGAATACATTGCACGCGTAATTACAAATGTAAGCGAAAAGGGAGAGCTGATCTGTGCCGGAGAAATGCCGGAAAACGCTGCTCTCAGCATCCTCAGAAGTAAGAAGGACAACATGATAGCAGCAGCTTCAAAAGCAGCACAGGAAGCCATATATCCTGAAAGGAAGGCCAGAAATTCATTTATTGTGGAATGTGTTGGCAGATATAAGTTCCTTGGAGACGGATTTGATGCCGAACTGGGTTCGATAAACTCAAAGATCACTGAGGATGAGGCAAAACCGGAAGGTGTTCTCTCTGTCGGAGAGATTTCCTCCTATATAGACGGAATACTGGAATTCTTCAATTTCACAGTAGTAGTGGGGCGTTTCTATGAATGATCATTACCAGGAGATCGTAAAGGATATTTCACTATTATATGAGCTCTCACTGTCCATCGGAACTTCCCTTGACCTGAAAGAGAATTGTGATGCATTCCTGAACAAACTGCTTGCAAGGGAAAACTTTGCTTTTGCATCGGTCTGGATCAAGAACAAGTACCTTACAGGAGAACACAATCACAAAGCCACACTCGTTTATGCAAATCCGGAATACAGGGCATGTGAAAATACCATCGACATATCGAGTCCTGCCTTCACCCTTATAAAAGATAAAGAGCCGGTAATGATAAGTAACGAGGATGATCACTTTGAGATGTTGATCTCTGAAAAGGATATCAACAAAGGAATCTATTTCATCTTCCCGCTTGGAGATATCGGCTTTCTGAAGGTATATTCCGCTTTCGAGAAAAAAACTGGCGATGACATTATTCTCAGCAAGCTCATAAATGTAGTGTCCAAGTTCACGGTCTCTTTGGAAGCGTGCCTGTATCATGAACGTTCACTCAGGGAGCTAGAGGAAAGAAAGCGCATAGAGAACGAATTGCGCATCAGCGAGAAAAGGTTCAAGGACATGGCAGAACTTCTACCGGAAATGATATACGAATGCGATCTGAGAGGGGATTTCACCTATATCAATAAAAGCGGTCTTCAAATGCTTGGTTTCTCTAAGGAGGACCTGCAAAGAGGATTGAATATCTCCGAGCTTATCCCGGATTCCGAAAAAGGAAAATTCAGAAGCAGGTTCACAGAATTGCTTGCGGCAAAGGAGTTACCTTCAATGGAGTACGAACTCCTGACAAAGCATGGCCGTATGATCAGCGTAATTATGTCCTCTACTGTTATGATAAAAGGCAGGGAAGTCACAGGTATCAGGGGTATCGCCCTGGATATTACCGAGAAGAAAAGAATGCAGGATTCCCTCCTTGATGCAAAGATGATCGCGGTTGCAAACAGGGCCAGAAATGATTTCTTTGCTAACATGAGTCATGAACTCAGGACCCCCCTCAATTCCATAATAGGATTCTCCAACGTTCTGGAAGACAGGACATATGGCGAGCTTAACAATGAACAGGCCCGCTATGTAAATTATATCCACTCGAGCGGACAAAAGCTGTTAGAACTGATAAATGACCTGTTGAGCCTTTCCATGATGGAAACCCAGGATATCGAAATAAAGCCCGAATACTTCGACATAATCAGAGCGGTCGTTGAGGTAAGCGAGGCATTAAAGCCACTATTGTTGAGACGCAACGTGCATATGGAAGTTATCACCCATACGGAGATAGGAACTATCCACGCTGACAGAAGCAAGTTCAAACAGATAGTTTACAATCTGATAAACTGCATACTTAATAAATCCGAAGAAAGGCTGGACATGGACCTCGAACTGGACATGGTCAGTAATATGCTAAAAGTTTCAATCAAACAAAAACAGAATATTTTCTCGTCCTATGATATCGAAAAGATAACCGGAATATTGAGTGAGAACAATAAAAGCTCATCCGGGGAAAATGATGCACTTGAACTGGAAATGATGCTTACAAAGAGATTCGTTGAACTGCATGATGGAAGCATCTGGTTTGAAAGCTGCGGGGAAGGCAGTTGTTTCTCCTTTATACTGCCTGCAGATACAAAAGTGGAGAACGAAAGCCAGCTCATACTGGTCTGAAGGCAAAAAAGGCTTTGCCATAGACTAAAATACGGACAGTGCACATATGTAGCATCAATTATCATAGAGTGTAATTGAGGACTATATATGAGTGATGTATTTTTCAAACCTTCAGAAAATGTTGCCAGTGATGAGACCCAGATAGATCAGATCATTGATCTGTTCCCGAAAATATCACCTGTGAAAGAGGGGGACCTTGTTGCGGTAAAGATCCATCCGGGAGAGTACGGAAATACAACACATGTACATCCGGTACTGGTCAGAACGATAGTCGACCTTGTAAAGGATGCAGGAGGAATTCCTTTTGTTACCGATACCACAGTCCTCTATAGCGGAAAGAGGTTCAACGGAGCTGATGTGATCGACACTGCTGCGATCAACGGATTCTCACATGCAGGAATGGGAGCACCTTTTATCTGTGCAGACGGACTTACCGGAGATGATAGTGTGCTTACCAGTATCGGTGGCGAGAAAGTGGAAGATATAACGGTGGCCTCAGCCATCGCCAGGGCAGATTCCATGATAATGCTATCCCACTGTAAAGGGCATCCAGCCTCGGGTTTCGGGGGAGCGGTCAAGAATTTGGGAATGGGATGTCTGGACAAGGCAGGCAAGACACAGGTACATGAGGTTGGCAGGCCCGACATTGACCCTGAGAAATGTGTCGGATGTAATAACTGCGTAAAGCTCTGTCCCTGGGGAGCAATAACAGTTGAAGATGGCAAAGCAAGCGTTGACAGGGACCTCTGTAAAGGTGAGCTTTCCTGTGCTGAAAGCTGCAGGTATGGTGCCATCGTGCCACCAGCTGGTTTTTTCAACGAGATGCAGGCCCGCCTTGGTGAAGCCGCACTCGGACCCATAAAACACCTTGAGGGCAGGATCGGATACATCAACTGGATATTTAACCTGACCCCTGGTTGCGATTGTTTCAATTTCTCTGCACCTGCCTTTACAGGTGACATCGGCATACTTGCTTCAAAGGATCCTGTGGCCCTGGACATGGCAAGTATCGATCTTATCAACCAGAAGATGCAGCATGACAAAAGCGGGCAGATCAGCGATGTGTGGGGCATTGACCCTGTAATCCATGTAGATTATGCGGCCAGGATCGGTGCAGGCAGTCCGGAGTATAAGCTTTTGCGCTGAACATACGTTGCAGAAGAGGGAAAACATTATTAGTCCAGGCAGGGATTCAGAGACGATGAATTATACCATTTGTCCTAAATGCGGAAAAGACACGAAAAGACTTATTGATAGTCTTTGCCAGGAATGCTTCTTTGAGAGCTCGGACCTTGTAAAAGTACCACAGGTTTTGCATGCGCAGGTCTGCTCAAATTGCGGAGCACACTTCAATAGGGGCAGATGGACAAATGATTACGACATCGATGAGATCGTGATCCGGACCGTTGAGGACGAGCTGCTGATCCATGAAAAAGCGGAGGATATCGAGCTTTATATAGAGCCCAGGCAGATGACGCCACATCTCTACCGTGTAAGAGTGGAAGTCGACGCCACAATAATCGGGGAAAGACTGCATCAGCAAGTAGAGACAGAGGTGCGTA
>JAALLQ010000130.1_pt1 | contig 25310 bp, 24 predicted proteins | sample 7245921 | NCBI WGS metagenome assembly JAALLQ01 (sample SAMN13049200, study PRJNA578106) | oil field metagenome | isolation source: filtered produced water from oil reservoir B7 | place: USA:offshore Texas | collected 2016 | reverse complement strand
TGCATGGTGGGAAGAATACGTTCGGTTAAGGGGGGGAGAAATCAACAACAATCCTGCGCCCGGCAATAAAGCGGGCGGTCTGACCAACATTGTTGAAAAATCACTGGGAGCCGTCGCCAAAGGCGGTATGAGCCCACTGTCAGGTGTTCTGGATTATGCGCAAAAGCCCCAGTGTCCGGGCTTTTACTTCATGGATAGCCCCGGATACGACCCATGTTCCTGTACAGGGCAGATTGCGGCCGGGGCGACGTTAATCGGTTTTACGACCGGGCGCGGTTCTGCATTCGGGAGCGCAATTGTTCCCTGTTTGAAGTTATCGACCAATTCTGAACTCTATGAGGCGATGCCGGAAGATATTGATATCAACTGCGGTGATATTGCACAGGGGATCACAAGCATCGAAGCCAAAGGGGAACAAATTTATCAGGCGATGATCGCTGTTGCATCCGGCAAACAAACATGGAGTGAGGTTTGGGGTTATGGTGATGAAGAATTTGTTCCGTGGTGTACAGGAGCCGTAATGTGAAACCGCTTCGTGTCTGGACCCCAGTGGGGATTTTGCCGGATATACCGGACGTATATCGTGCGACGACGTCGTTTGGGTATCTTGTGACCTCACAGGATCATATGTCGGACATACCACAATCCGCATCGGTTCTGGTGGATTTGACACGCGACTTAGTCCTTCGCGATGGGGAAAGCCTATTCGGAGATCGCGCTTATTCGGTCCTGTTGCGGGGCGGGATGAATGGTTTCCTGAAAGTCTTAGTGCCGCTATTGGATGAGGCTGAACACATCTATATTTCCGTGCAGGGATTGAAGGTTCAGGAAATTGAATACGGCCTTGATCTTCTGGCTTCAGAAAATATCACCTTGGTTTATGAAGATATTGGTGACGACTATTTCACTGCCATCGCGCAAATGTCATGGTTGCGGCAGCAGAAATACGACTTTGCGGTTGCCTCTCCTCGGCCCCAGATATTGGCTGCCGCAGTTGGCATGGGGGCGATGGGCATTGTTTGGAATGATCGTCGCGTGCATGAAATGCTGGGTGTCCTGCGGGTCCATGCCGCGCCGTATTTGCAAGATCGGCCCGGATCGGTCGAAGAATTGGATGCCCTGACCGGACGCCATGCCAGCCTTGTCCCGGTTCATGATCTATCTGCGCAGGATGTGCTTGATGAAACGTCGCTGACTGTTGCGATTACGCATGAAAAAGGCCTTTCACCATTCTTGCTACCGAAACTCACGGGGCTTGTGATGCGGTATGACCTGAAAGCCGGAGAGCCTTTAACGTTTGGATATTTGCTAAGTCAGGAAGAGGCATGCTTGGGCAAAAAATCTCAGTAATCATTAGGACTTGTAACGAAGCACGCTGGATTGGCGGTTGCTTGCGTGCGGTCTCTTTGCAGAACTATTGCGATGTGGAAATTGTTCTCGTCGACAATGAGTCCGATGATGGGACTTTGGAAATTGCCAAACAATTTGACGTGAAAGTTATCAACATTGGTCGCCGCGATTTCCATTTCTCCAAGGCTCTGAACCTTGGCATAGAACAGGCAACCGGTGGGCTGATTGCTATTTTGTCGGGCCATTGTATCCCGGTAAACGACCACTGGCTTTCCAATATGGAGCTACATTTCCATGATCCCGCCGTTATGGGGGTCTATGGGCGACAGGAACCGCTGCCAGATACCGCTGATGTTGATAAACGGGATTTGTGGATCACCTTTGGTCTGGATCGGAAAATTCAGAAACGTGATTTCTTCTTCCATAATGCCAATTCCATGATACGGCGTGCTGCTTGGGAACAAAATCCATTCAGTGAAACCATTAATGGTGTGGAAGATCAGGAATGGGCCAAGCAGATACAGAAAACTGGTGGTAAAATCATATATGAGCCGACGGCGAGTGTGTTCCACTTCCACGGCATTCATCATAGTGGCAATCAAGAACGGGCTGCCCGTGTTGTCAGGATGATTGAGCTGATACGGAGTGATCTCTAGCTATGACAAAACATGATGATCTTGCTTTTCGGCTAATTGGTGTTGTCCCGCTGCGTTATGTGGATTGTTTTGACGCTGATGGCGCCCCTGTTTTTACTCTGGATAATGCGCCACTGTGGGATTTTACGCTTGCGACGCTGTGTCATAAGGAAGGCCTATCTGGCGTCATCGTGGCTTATGATGATGACAGATTCTTACCGTACCTCGAAAAATGGACGGGTAAGTGTTTTCTGTTGAAAAGACCGGAAGAGCTGAGTGCGAAAAACGTTACCGTCTTAAACGTGCTGGAGTATGTGGCTAAAGCCTTACCGGATGAGGCCATATCAGCAACACATTTGGCCTTATTTGAACAGACGCATCCATTGCGTCCAGATGGTTATCTTACCGAGATATCAAGAATTTCCTCTGCCAATCCTGAATCTATTGTTGTTCCGTGCAAAACAAATAAATACACGTTCTGGCGAAAATCTCACCCGGAAGAGGCTTTGGAAAGATTGTCCGGTTCCGGGGAAACCGCAGACGTTATTATGCTGCAGGAAATGCTGGGTCTTGGGGCGGTGTTCCCTGTGCATTTGCTGGATGGGAATGTCAGCTTTACGGATGATGTTACAATCATCCCGATTCAGGAAGATTGGGCTGCGTTCGATGTTTCGGACATGCTAAAGAACCCCAAGGTTCTTGAGTTTCTGAGCAAGTATTTTGTGAAATCTGTGTAGAGCGAGGCTGAGCAGTTCAACTGTCTGCCGGACAGCAAAACGCAAAGGGAACACCCTTTGCGTTAAATCCAGTTCGGGGGTGCCGAGGCTTATTGCTGCAGAAGGTAATCGACGACAGCTTCGGCTTTTTCTGTGCCTTCTGCATCAGGGGTCATGCTTTCCTGAAGCCAGGCTTTGGCATCATCTGCATTGACGGGATATTGTTTCACCATTGCTGCGATAATGGATTGCAGACCAAGAATGTTTGCCGCCAAGTCATCAAGTGCTTCAAGGTAGATTTCGTTGTTGCTTTGGCTTTCTTCGTGCATCTTTGTCACGTCATTAGAAACGGTTTGCAGCAAATTTTGAACTTTATCAAAGATCACGTCGCTCATGGCTCGGTCCCCATAGTCGGAAGATACAAATAGTCAGGAATACGCAGCATACGCGATGGTCCTGTGCCTGTCTTCATGAGAATATAAATGTGAAAGATTTAACAATTTGCTTATTCATCTGTTTTAAAACAGTGCAAAGCATTAAGGCACTCGAAATGTCTCCCCCTAATCCCTAACAAGCAGGTTGGTGGAATGGCTCAGAAAATCGGAATTGGTTGGCAGGTTGGTGGCACTACTGGCTGGGGTGTGTATGGCAATGCCCTGATGTTGCAAAGCATCAGGCGCGGATTGTTGCCTGTTCCCGTCTATGTGTCGCAAAATCATACCCCCACGCCACTTGAACAACGGATGCTGGCACCACTGCAACGGCAATGGTTTATCGAACAGCAGTTGTTTGAGCTTGGGGGGCAAGAAGCCAAAGCCGATTATCCGTTCCTGATGGGGTTGGGAAATGATCTGACACCATCAGATGTGATCGCGAACATTTCCGGGTCGCCGGATGTGGGGGTGGTCTTTTTTGAACGCAGAGACATTACCCAAGCCAATATTGACAGGGCCAAGGCAAGGTTCGCCAAAATCATCGCCGGATCATCTTGGAATGCAAATGTCCTAAGGGACTTAGGCTTTGCGGATGTATCGTTTTGCCCGCAGGGGATTGATGCCACGCTTTTCCATCCGGCACCGCGCAGTGGTTACCTTGGGGACCGTTTTGTCGTGTTCTCGGGCGGAAAGTTGGAATTTCGAAAAGGTCAGGATATCGTCATTGAGGCTTTCCGGCGTTTCCAGCAACGGCACCCAGATGCGCTGTTGATGCTGGCTTGGCACAATCATTGGGACTTGTCCGTAGATACTGTCAGGTTATCACCATATGGCTTCGGCGCACCCGAGCGTGACGCTGCGACAGGGCGCTGGCGTTTTACGGATTGGTTGGTACAGCAAGGTATTCCTGCGCATGCAATTTTGGATCTTGGGGAGGTAGCCCATGACCACATGCCACAAATTCTGCGTGAGGCCGATGTGGGGGTGTTCCCCAATCGCTGTGAAGGTGGGACCAATCTGGTCGCAATGGAATGTATGGCTTGCGGTGTGCCGTCCATACTGTCTGCCAATACTGGGCATCAGGATCTTTTGGCAGAGGAAGACGTCGCGCTGGCTTTAACTCAGCAAGTTGGCGTAAAGGGTGGCGCGTCTGATGATCCGTCGATGTTTGCAGACTGGGGGGAAAGTGACCCCGATGAAATCGTCGAGTATCTGGAGAAGCTTTATACAGACAAAGCCAAGGCTCAAGCTATCGGTGCATCCGGTGCGGCGTTTATGGCGCAATGGGCTTGGCCTGATATGATTGATGCATTGCTTAAGGATCTGGGGTTGCTTGCCTAAGGCTGTCCTGACGTGTGCGGTCTACGTCAGTGTGGTCAGGCGTTCGATGATATTTAAAACAACGTCGGACCAGTTGCCAAGGTGAGTCTGGCGGAACAATCGGGTGGTTGGGTACCAGTCCGTATGCTCTCCGCTTTGCAGCCAACGCCAATCCGGTTCCGCTGCCAACATCATCCAACACGGAACACCAAGAGTCCCCGCGACGTGGGCGACGGCGGTATCGACGCAAATCACCAAATCCATGGTGCTGACCAGATGGGCAGTATCGACAAATGATGTGACTTGCCCCGGTGGTTGCAGGTGTCCACCTTGTTCAAGGTCAAGCAGATCATGTTCTCCAGACCCGATTTGCAGGCGGTGCCATGTGATATTGGGGAATTGGGCAATCAGCGGACGCAGGCAGTCCGCAGGCATTGATCGCCAAGCATCGTTGTCGTGCCCCGGATTCCCCGCCCAGACAAGGCCAATGGTTTTGGGTGATTTCAGTGCGCGTGTCGGCTGTGCATGGGGAAGGGGCGTTTGTCTCGGCTCGGGTAAATTTAGCCGATGCGGCAGGCTGAATAGTGGAGCCCATGCTGTGCAGTCACTGGTATCGGCCTCAGCAAAAGGTCTGATGTCCAGATCCGGCATCAACTGTTTGAACCAAGGACGCAGAGCCGTATGTACGGCAAGGGTAGGGGTGCATCCTCGTTCTTGCAAAGGCGGAATATAGCGCAAGCATTGGATGGTGTCGCCGTGGCCCTGTTCCCCGACAAGCAACAGCCGTGATGGTAAGTCCGTTTCGGCGTTGCCTATCCACTCGGGCAGTGGCGGCTGAATCGGCAGTTTGACACCGGCTTGCCGTCGGTGCTCCCACGCGGCAAATCCTTCACGCCATTTTCCTTGCAGGCACAGGACATGTGATCGGTTCCAGTGGGTGAAGTGGTCATTCGGGTCTTTCCGCAGAACCTGCTGATAACAGGTATCGGCTTCGGCAAGGCGTCCGGCGCGGCGCAAGGCCCGCCCCATATTGACCAAAATCCCGCGTGGAGGGTCGGGAAGGTCAAGCAATGGGGCATAAGTGGCAATGGCATCTTCGGTTTTTCCCAAACGGAACAGCAAGTTGCCGAAATTGAAGCGGCCTTTTGCATGGTCAGGAAAGAACCCGAGCAAACGTGTGAACGTCAGGCTTGCCTGCGATGTATCGCCGCTTTCCGAATATGCTATGGCAAGGTCATATAGGGCATCTTCATGAAGAGCATCCATGCGCAGGACACGTTTCCATGCGTTGATGGCCTCAGTCAATTTTCCGCATTGCTGTTTGGCAACGCCGAGTAAGTAACAGGCGTCCGGGTTGGTATGGATGCATTCCGACGCTTCCAGCAGGCTTTCGGCCTGTTGTGGATTATCTTCCTGCAACGCGGTTTTTGCGGCGAAGTAAATGGCGTGTGGGTCAGTTTCCGTCATGTTGACCTACGCGGATTACAATTTGGCAGCAAAAAGGGCGGCCAGATCCTTGGCAAAGGTTTGCCCATTGCATAAGGGCGAAGCCGCAAAACGGGCGCGACGGGCGCGGCGGTCAGCATCTCGCATCAGTGGGGAGTGCGCCCAAGCAATGGCTGTGCGAACGTATTCACTGACGCTGGTGGTGACGTCCTGACTAAAGCCGCCAAAGGTTAAATGGCTACTGGAATGACGGCTGGCAAAGGTCCGCCCCGGCGTGGTGATGACCGGAATGCCCATCCATAACGCTTCAAGTGTGGTTAAGCCGCCGGAATAGGGGAAGGTGTCCAGCGCAAAGTCACAGGTGTTGTACAGGGCAAACAGGTCTGCATGGGAAACTGCGCCGTGGAACAAGACGCGCTCCGGCGATATGCCGTGGGCCTGAAACGTGCGACCAATCAGTTCCTGAACGTGGGCATCCTCATAGCCTCGGAATGTCAGGCAGATTTTGCTGCCATCGACTTCGCGCATGATTTTGGCCCAAGTCCCGATGACAGCGGGGTTGACCTTTGCCGGGTTATGGAATGCGGCAAAGGTAATGTGACCGGACCGACGCCATGCCTCTCCTTGCGGGTCCGGGGCGTAATCCGGTGGGGCATAACAGACATAGCCATTGGGCATGCGCCAGATTTCCTCGGCATAGGCTTTATCTTCCAGTTTGGGAACATGCACGCGGTCGGCAATTAAACCGTCAATTTGTGATAGGCCGGTGGTGCCGACGTAGCCCATCCACGTGGCTTGATGGGCGCAGGGTTTTTCGGCAAAGACACCTAAGCGATTGCGGCCCGTATGACCGGAAAGATCAATCAAGATATCCGGGGCATCTTGCCTGATGCGTTGCTCTAAATCCGCATCTGAATGGGTGTCCACATAATTCCACTGGCTGGTATGAGTCTTCAGCTCATAGGTCAATTCGTCGTTGCGGCGATTGCTGCAATACACCACAAGGTCCAACCCGGCTTCACGGGCGTGGGGGAACCACCCCTTGCAAAAGAAGCCGACAGGGTGCTGGCGCAAGTCTTCGGAAACCAGCCCAACGCATAGCCGTTCCCGTTTCGGGGGGCACGGCGGGATGCGTGTTGTTTTCGGAGTATGACGCTTGGCCCAGGCTTGATGGGGAGGTAAAAGCGACGCGGCGGTTTGGTCGGGCAGGTAATGCAGGGTTTGCAGAAGATTGCTGTGGGCATTCTTGTAATTCGGATCAATGCGTAAAGCCGATTCGTACGCTTTGAACGCCTCCGCCGGGCGTGCCATGTCCGAAAGGACATTGCCGAGATTGCACCATGTTTGTTTGTGCTGCGGATGGACATCAAGAACCTTGCGATAGGCTTTGTAGGCTTTTTCCAGATGGTGCTGGCGATAGAACAACGTGCCCAACCGGAATGCGGTTTCCGCGATGGTCTCCGGGTCGTCGGCAGGGGTTGTGTTCAGGGCCAACTCGTAACAGGCGGTGGCGGTTTCGGCGTCTCCGGTTCCTTCGGCGGCTTGGGCTGTTAGATGTGCCAGATTGCCATCTTTGGGCCAAACAGATCGGGCCGATTGTGCCGTGTTCAGGGCAGTTTCGTAATCCTTATCCATCAAATAGGCGATGATGGTGTCCCGATGGGCTTCAAGTGCAGCGTTACTTTTATCCGTGTCGTAAAACTCGATTGCCTTTTGCAGGAGGGGTAATGCGGCTTTGGTGTCGTCAATCAATAGCTCCCGCAGGCCAAGGTGATGATAAAAAACACCGGAAACAGGATTCAGCATCAGTCCGAGTCGGCAAAAAGAATCCACGGCCTCACGCTTGCCGCCGACCAGCGCCTGTTTGCTCAATTTCGCAATGCGGTTCAAAAGCTCTTGATTGGCCATGCGGAAAGGCTGCCCCCGTGCCGAAACTATCCGATTCGCAGAATGGACTGTCTTTTCGGTGCCGTCAAATGTTCACACAAGAATAATGGCGGTTTTGTTAGTGCTTTGGTAATCTTCGTTTGTTATAAACATAAGTGGTGCTGAAACCGCTTTTTCGGTGTTCAGGCTTGATTGAAGTCTATCAAGCTGGCAAGATGTACCACAGGTGGTACGAAAGCCGAGAAACGTCTTGCGACCGCCGTAACCATATGTCCGGCTAAACCTAGAATAGGAGAATGAGCCATGGCTAGTGATATTTCCCTGTCCTCCGCGACACGGACGAACCTTCTGTCCTTGCAACGCACCACCGACTTGATCGGTCGTACGCAGGAACGTCTTTCCACCGGTAAAAAAGTGAACAGTGCTATCGATGACGCGCTGTCCTTCTTTAACGCACGTTCTTTGAACAACCGTGCATCCGATTTGACCTCCATTAAGGACGGTATCGCTGAAGGTATCCAGTTGCTGAAAGCAACCACCGATGCGCTGTCCAGCGTTGAGGACATCATGCAGCAAATGAAAGCTGTGGCTTCCAACGCGAAATCCACTGCTGCTGCTGACACCACCACACGTGACAAACTGTCCAGCCAGTTCAACGAACTGCGTAGCCAGATTGACCACTTGGTGAACGATGCATCTTACAACGGTACCAACCTGATCAAATCCGGTGCGGATACTCTGACCGTTAAATTCTCTGAGGATAACACTGCAGATCCGAAACGCCAGTTGTCGATCAAAGGTGTTGCATCCGATGCAAGCGCGTTGAGCCTTAACTCTGCTCAATCCGGCTCTGCAACATCGGCTTGGGGCGCATCCACGGGTCACGCTGCGGTTATTGATTCCAACATCAACCAGCTTGATTCCGCTTTGACCACCGTTCGTACCACGGCACAAACCTTTGGTACCAACGCATCTTTGCTGCAAATTCGTCAGGAATTCACCGATAACTTGGTGACGACCTTGGAATCCGGTGCAGCAAACTTGGTCAACGCCGACCTCAACGAAGAGTCCGCAAACATGCTGTCTCTGCAAACCCGTCAATCTTTGGGCTCGATCTCCCTGTCGATCGCGCAACAATCCGAACAGTCCATCCTGCGTCTGTTCTAATCGGGATTGCAAAATCTATTCAAAGGCGGCGGGCTGTGGCTCGCCGCCTTTTGTTTTTCTGGGTTTCTGGCACCAGATTGCGCATAATGCTACCTTGCAGTCAGCAATGTTGCTGGTGGGGTGGGTGTCAGGGATGAAAAGAGTCTATGCCATTAAAACTGACGTTACGGAAAAATGAAAAAGTTCTGATTGGGAATGCTGTTTTGCAAAACGGCGATGCAAAGTCAGAGTTTGTTGTCCTGAATCACGTGCCGATTTTGCGGGAAAAAGATATAATTTCCGAGGAAGAGGCGGACACATTTGCGAAAAAAATCTATTACACGATATTAAATATGTATGTGGCCCCCGATCAGGAGCGGAGTTTCCACAAATTTTACTTTTTGCTGCTAAAACAGATGCTAGTACTGCCTCTTGGGGACGACGCACTGGACCTCATGATGCAGATGTCAGAGCACATCATCGCCGGCGATCATTATAAGGCGTTGAAAGCGTGCCGAGAGTTAATCGAATACGAGGCGGAGGTCATGTCACATGCCGAATGATCAATTGCGCGCATACCAGCAAACCCAGCAGGCAAATTTGTCCGGTCGGGATTTGGAAGCCATGGCGTTTACACGTGCGGCTTTAAAACTGGAAGACGCAAAAAAACTGACCGATAACCCGGCGGAATATGGCAAAGCGCTTCGCTTTAACCATTTGCTGTGGACTATTATTCAGGCGGATATTGTTGAACCGGAAAATAAACTGCCGCCGGAAATCAAAGCCAATATCATGAGCCTGAGCATCTTTGTTGATAAGCAAACCGCGAAGGCTTTGCGCTCACGGGATGCAGCAGACCTAGAATCTTTGATCAATATCAATAAGAATTTGGCTGCGGGACTTCGCAATGACCCCGGTCCGGGCGTGCCCGAAGAAGACTAAGCCAGTTCTGGATAGTGTGTTTAGGGGGCGTCGTGTCGCAATTCTTTGCGCCTGATGTATTCCCGGTTGTTACGCCATCGCCCAAGGCCGTGCTTGTCCTGCGTGCCTTGGACGCGGGTGATTTGGCCGGTGCAGACTTCTTTTTACAGGATGTGCAAAACCGTCATCAGGAACCGCTTCTGGCAATGCAGCTTCAGGCTGCTTTGCTGGTGTGTTCCGGGGACTTAGAAACTGCATATCTGACGATTGTCGATGCGCTTGCCGGTATTGATTCTATTGAAGCTAAAGCCAAGCTTTCCTTCCAAGCCGCGGTTTTGTCTGATGCCTTGAAGCAAGGTGAAGTGGCACTGTCTCATTTAGAGGCTGCACTGCGTTATTGTCCAGACTATCCATTATTTCGTAATTTTTATGCCCGTTTGGTATGGCTCCATCGTGGTGTTGATGCCGGGCGACAGGCTTTTGCATCAGTGTGCCGCCCGTTGTCCTGCCTAAAACCTGGTGAGCAGTCGGCATCTGCTGCTGTTTGGGGAGAGTGGGCAAGACTGGAGCGTAATCAGGGACATAATCGCTTTGCGCTTGAACGCCTGACTGAAGCGTTGGAACTGTTCCCGACCGACCCCGATTTGGTGAATATCGTCGCGGCATGCCATCTGGCATTACAGGAATTTGATAAAACGCTGGACGTGCTTGCCAGTTTGCCGGAATCATTCGCGCATCATCCGATCGTTTTGTGTAACCGTGGTAGTGCCTATCATGGTCTCGGTCTTTTTCAGAACGCTCTGCAAGTCTATACGGAAGCCGCCACCGCTGCGCCCGAGATGAAAGAGGCGCACTTGGGTTTGGCTCGTGCTCATTTTGCCATGTGCGAGGATGCCAAATCAGAAGCGGCGGCAAAGCAAGCTCTGGAGCTAGCCCCTGATGATGAAGACGTTCTGACAATTTTGGCGCGGGCCCTGTCTCGGCAGAAGCGCGATGCAGAGGCAATTGACTGTTTGAAGGAAGGTGTTGCCCGAAAGCCTGACAGTGCTTCATTGCATCATCTTTTGGCGGTCGTTAGCCACGAAGGTAGCGATTTTGTAACTTCGGAGAAGGCAATCAAACGCGCCATAGAATTGCGGCCTGAAGTCGATTATTACCATGATCTTATGGGGTTGCTGTATCTTCAGCACGGTGCTTTTGCCGAAGCAGAGAAACATTTTCGCATCGCGATCAATACGGTTCAGGAACAAACCGCCAGCTATCATTCTAATTATCTTTTTGCATTACATTATAATGCGGAGCTATCGGCCGAAGAGGTTTTTGAAGCCCATTGTGTTTATGGTGACCGCTTTTCGGGACAGCAGGAGGATGCGTCCTCTCCTTTACTGAATCAACCTGATCCCAATCGTCGTTTGCGCATTGCCTATATGTCGCCGGATTTCCGGGCCCATTCTGTGGCGTTTTTTATGATGCCGATTATTGAGGGGTATGACCGCGAGCAATTTGAAGTTTTTATCTATAACGGTTCGTTACGCAGGGATGATGCGACGGATTGGTTCCGGGATAATTGTGACCAATGGCGTGAAACCCATAGTCGTTCATTTGAAGACGTGCATGAAATGCTGGTCGAAGACCAGATTGACATTCTGGTGGATCTTGCCGGGCACACGGGGGGGAATTTGTTGCCGATCTTTGGTCGTCGCGCCGCCCCGGTTCAGGTGACCTATCTTGGCTATCCCAATACTTCGGGTTTGCCGGTCATGGATTACAGGCTGGTAGATGATGTTACCGACCCACCGGGACTATCGGACGGTTTGGCAACCGAGGAATTGGTGCGTCTTCCCGACGGTTTCTTATGCTACCGCATGATCCCCGATATTGAAGACGTGGATGATGGTCCGTTGTCACGGGGATTACCGATGACATTTGGTTCCTTCAATAATTGCATGAAGCTGAATGATAGGGTCTTTGATGCTTGGGCTGAAATCTTGCACAGATTGCCCGATGCACGTTTGCTGTTGAAATCCAAATATTACTCCAATCCACATGCCAAAGATTGGGTCATAAAAGCCTTTCAAACCCGTGGGGTAGAGCTGGACCGGGTTGATATCCGCGACTATGCCCCGTCCCTTGGTGCGCACCTTGCGATGTATGGGGAAATGGATTTGGCTTTGGATACTTTCCCCTATAACGGAACGACGACGACTTGTGAGGCCATATCCATGGGGGTTCCAGTTCTGACGGTGAACGGGGATCGACATAGTGGTCGGGTCGGGGCAAGTTTGATGACATCTTTGGGGTTGCAGGATGTCTTTTTGGCTGCGGATGTTGACGAGTATGTGGAACGCGCCGTTCAATTTGCTCAAGAACGAGATGGGCTTGCCGCCTTGCGGAAGACACTGCGGCCCCGGCTGCTGGCCTCTCCCTTAAGCGATGAATCGGGATTCGTCGCCAAACTTGAAGCTGCCTATCGCGGCATGTGGAAGACTTGGTGTGCCGATGGAACACGCCGATACAGGTTACAGCCGTCACCTTTCGAACAGGATCTGCGCCGCCCATGCGAAAAGAATTGATACTGGCACAGGGGTATCTTCAGGCCGGGTTGCCGGAAGCCGCGTTGGAGACAGCACATCAGATTTTGTCCACAACGCCGGACGATGCCGACGCCAACTATATCTGTGGTTCAGCTTTGGAACGACTGGGAAAGTTGGAGCAGGCTTTGCCGCATTTGCGTACCGCAGTTTCGCAGCGACCTGATGATCCGTTGATTCGCCATGCCCTTGGTTTGGCTTTGTATGACCGGGATTGTTTGCCCGAGGCACTCACACATTTGCAGGCGGCTTTGGAACTTGGCGGGGACGCCCATGTTCAAGAAACTCTGGCAGCATGCCTAATGAGCTTATCCTGCCCGGATTTGGCCGAACCGCATCTGGTCGATGTGACGCACCATCGCCCGGATGACCCTGTGGTCTGGTGCAACCTTGCCTCTGCCTTGATTGATCTTAATCGTTGCGATGAGGCCGTTTCTGCTTGTGATCGCGCGCTTGACCTTGATCCTGACTATGCGGACGCGCATATGGCTCGTTCCATTGCGCAGCTACTGGCTGGAAATTGGTCGGAAGCTTGGCCAGAATACGATTGGCGTTGGCGGACCAAGGCCTTTGTGGACAACTATCCTCAACCGAATATCCCGCGTTGGCGGGGTGAGGCGTTGCCGATGGGAGGTCGGCTCTGGGTACGGGGTGAACAGGGGTTCGGCGATCAAATTCAGTTTGCCCGATATATAGCTCTTGCTGCGGATCGGGCGAATGCAGAAATTGTCGTATCAGCGAATGAAGCCTTGCACGGGCTAATCCAACAGTATTCCTGTGTGACGCAATGCGTTGGGATTCGGCAGGTGCCGGATGGCTGTAGTGCCGAGATCCCTATGCAGTCTTTGCCCGAGATTTTTAATGTCATCGCGGATGATGTAAAAGTTCCGGCTCCATATTTCACGGCACCCACTGCTGTCGGGGCTTTGAAGCTTCCGCCGCGGATTGATGGGCGGTTGCGGGTTGGTGTGTGTTGGGCTGGTAAACCCAGGCCAAGAGACAGAGCGATTGACCCGGCTTTTTTGGTTCCGGTCTTTGATCGCTTGGGGGTGGATGTTTTCAGTCTGCAAGTGGGGGGCAGTGACTATCCGCTGCCGATTCATGCGAATTGGACTGATATGGCGCCAGTCATGACTGATTTTTCAGCGACTGCGGCAGTCTTGGGGCAGTTGGACGCACTGGTCAGTATTGATACCGGGGTTGCGCATTTGGCAGGCGCCTTGGGCGTGCCCACGGCATTGATGCTGATACATGGTGCGGATTGGCGGTGGCTTTTAAACGTGGGGTGGACGCCGTGGTATCCCAACACCGTTTTGATGCGCCAACACGAGCGCGGCAACTGGTCGCGCCCGGTGGCAATGGTAGAAGCCATTCTACGGCAGATACAGAACAGCGTTTAACGCCTAGGGCCTGACCCTAAGTCATGAAGTTGACCAAGGACAGTTGGTTGATCATGCTGAATGCTGCATAGGATATTTCCAGCGCGTTCCTTTCGTCATTAATGCGTGCGGCAACCTCGGTTTTATCCACGTTTTCCATATCCGTAATCCGGTTGGCCAAGAACGAGGAATAGGTTTTCTGGTCGCTGACGGCACGGTTCAGCACCACCTGATTGCTGGCAACCATGTTCTCCAGCCGCAGGAAGTCGTCAGAGCTTTCCGTCCGATCGCCAATGTTATGGTTGATGGCGTCATTGACGACTTTCAAAGCATCATCAAGGCGGCGTTTCAATTCCGGCCCATCGATATCGCCACTGCCATCCGTTGGAATACCTTGCACCACCATGCCAAGGGAGCGGAAGGCTTTTTCAATAGCACCATCCTTTGCATTTACACCGAATTGAATGGTTTGTGTATCGCTGACCCGGTGCTCAACGACGGTTTCCCCACCTTTGTAATAAATATCATTGCTGATTTGAACATTACTGGGTGCAGTGAGGGTTTCGTTTGTTGGGGCAGGGGTTACGGTCAAGGTTCTGCCATCGGATGAGATATCCGTGACTGTGACCGTGCGATTGTTGTTGTTGCTGCCGCTGACGGTCATCGGACCGGGTTGAATGGATGGAACGCTGATCTGGGTTGTCGTGGATGCTGGGACGGCGTCTGTGATGTTCGGAACCACGGTCAGGGTGCGTCCATCCGGTGATACGGTGTCAACGGTATAGAACTTGTCGTTGTCAGCTGAACTGCCGGCAACCTTGATCATCATGCCGGCTTCAACGTTGGAAAAAACACCGGCTGTTGTTGCCTGAATCTGGTTGTTGGTGTTGTCAAAGCTGACGTCACCTGTCGCAGCATTGTTGTAATACTGAGAGTTAAACGCTTGCGCCGTGGTCGCGGTGATGGTTCCTGCCGGGTCAAAGTCAAGATCACCAGTATCCGTTGACGTCAGCATGGGGTTGTTCATGTGGGTGTGCCGGCTTTCGGGTGCGGTCACCGTATTGCCGTCATAGACCGCCTGGAATTCTTCGACCGAGGCATAGGGGACGACCACAGGGGCGACATTGGTGCGTCCACCTGCAAACAGGTATTCGCCACCGACCTTGATATCCAGATATGATTCAAGGTCCTTCATAATATTGAAGGCGCGCTGTTGAAATGCCTTAAAGTTGCTGACCTCTTCACTGTCCATCGGGTCGTAATCGTAGCTGGTGATGTCGTTCAGGTCATTTCGAAAGACTTTAAGCGAGTCCACCACCCCGGTAATAGACGTGTTCATAGCCTCCAGCTTGGTGCGGGCAACCGTATTGGTCGTGATATAGGTTTCAGAGCGAGTGCGCTCGTTTTCAAAGTTCACAAGGCGCAAGGCGTCGTTGGAAACCCCGCTATAGGCCTGAGATTTTTTCTCTGTCGATAACTGGATCTGCAGGTTGAACATTTTGGCCTGCGTGCCAATCAGGCGCGAGGTCATCAGAGAATGGGTTGCGAGTGTCGGTACACGGCTCATGATGTATCCTCCGTTAGCGGATCACGTTGTTCAGAACATCGAACAGGGTTTGGGTTGTGGTAATTACCCGCGCCGCTGCTGTATAAGCCTGCTGATAAATCATCAATTGGCTGAGTTCTTCATCAAGGTTAACGCCGCTGACTTCCCCCTGTTTCAGGGTAAGGCTTTGTGTCAGGGTGGTTTGGGTCAATAGCTGGGTTTGGTTGCGGTTCGCCGCGGTTGAGCTTTGGGACAGAATGCTCGATGCGTATTCGGACAAGGTCAACGATCCGGCAGAAAGCTTTCCAGCTTCACCAAAATCGACGGTAGAGGTGAAAACCGCAGCCATTTGGTTGGCAACCGTGTTGTCGCCGCTGGCTAGAATGTATTGCCCGGTGTCATCGTTCCTTTGCAGGATGCCTCGACTGAGGCGGGCACTATCAGATTTCAGATCCTGACGCACGGTCAAGTCATGGGCGGCCCCGGCTTTGGATGGTTTAACGCCAATGCGGGATAAAACCCCGGCAGAGGTGCTTTCGCTAACCACCATTTCCTTGCCATCATTTTGCAGAATGCGCAGGCGAACACCGGAACCTTCGTACTCGACGCTGGCTTTAATGTTCTGTGCTTGTAAGGCCGGATCATTATTGATCTTGTCAACAATGGAGGAGATCGTATCTTCCGGGCTGATGGCGACTGTGGCAATGGACGGAGCACCTTCCACCCCGATCGTAATCCCACTGGTGGTGTTTGCCTTCCAATTCGGGGACACGATGTCACTGTCGTACAGGTCATTCTTGCCCGCATTGGTGAAAAAGTCATTCAAGCCAAAGAAGTTGGAAAAACCTGAAACCGTTTCTTCATAGATACCACCGCCACTGCTATCAGCATCATATTGAATGGTGATGTCGCCCGGTTCTCCGGTGCTGGTTTCATCACGCATGGCAAAGCCGATGGTTTCTGTGGACGGAATATCGATATTGAGTTGGCCTTCGCTGTCAACAGACGCCCACGTAACAGCGCTGCCTTTATAGCTGCCAAAAAAGTTATTTAAGGCTGAAACCACACTGTCAATAGAGCCAGATGTAGCACCGGTCCATTCGGTAACCAGACTGGATGCGGCGGCTTGGGTTCCGTCCTCATTGTACAGGACAAACTTTACATCGCCGCCACCGGCAATGCTGATGGTTTGGTTGCCACTGTCGATGAAACGGCGCGTGCCATTGAATTCCTGCGCCAGATCGGGGTAGGAGGTCCCCCGGTTATGGGCTTGGTTCAGGGCCTCTTTCATCTGCACGGACAACTCATCCAGTTCGGACTGGATGGCGGGCAGAACGCTATCGCGCATATCCAGATAACCGCCGATGGCGCCTTTGGTGGTTTGTCGCGTGATATCAAAACCATCAAGGGATAGCGGGTTGAAATTGCCGCCGTCATAGGTCAGCTCGGACGAGGTCTGGGTTACGGCCTGATGGCTCAGTGTCGCCGGACTTTTGTCCAATAGGCTGCGGCCCGATGTGGTGAGAACGATGACTTCACCGCTGTCACGGGTAAAGTACGTAATGTCCATCAGGTCGGATAAGGCGGTCAGGGCTTGGTCCCGCTGGTCTTTCAGGTCGCCGGTGTCCAAGAAGGTATTTTCATTGCGGATGATTTCTGCATTCAGGGTATCAATCTGGGACAGCAGGTTGTTGACCTTCAGGACATCGGCTTCAATGGCACGGTCGGCTTCAAGCCGTAAATCCTGCACCATTTCCGTCATGCGTTTGAATTGATCGGCGATATCCTGCCCGGATTGAACCGTGTTCATGGCTTGCGTCAGGCTGGAAACATCCACGCCAAGGGCTTCGAAACTTTTTCCCAGTTCGGAAATCGCATGGGAGATAGAGGTATTATCTTCCGGTGTGCCGAATGTGTCCTGAATGCGGGCGTAATAGGTCTGTTGCGAGTTAAGAGCACCGGCAACGGCGGCTTCCCGTCGGATGTCCTTCAGTAGGCTTTCATCCACATTGCGCACAAGGCCCGCAGCACGCACACCGACACCCCGCCCGGCAAGGATCTGGCTTTCTTGCAGGAAAACCTTGCGGGTGTAGCCATCGGTATTCACGTTCACAATGTTGCGCGACACGGAATCCAGACCTTTTTGTGAGGTCTGCAAACCGGAAATGGCGGCTCCAAGTGCGAGTGTAATGGACATGGGTTATTCTCCCGTTTGCCCCGGTGATCTTTCTGATGCCGGGGCGCGGTAAAACTTACAATTCCTGATTAAAGCTAACGGCGACAGGACGCCCATCTGCGGTATGTCCGCGTAATGCGCCGCTTTTGCCATAGACCGCATTGCGTTCATTGGCCTGTTTAACGCCATCAACCACCGCATTCATTACTCGGTTGGCGGCATCAATGTTGGCGGACAGAAGCTGACCATTACGTTCGGTTGCCGTATGCAGACGCTGTCCCAGGTGATGCAGAGACTGCCGTTCATCATCTTCCAAAATTTGCAGGATATCCGGTGTGTCCGCGATGGCTTGCATCTGGTTGCGATAATTGCGGGTCAGCGTCCACTTGTTGGCAGACAGAGCTTTAACCGTGTTGATGTCATGGCCGGACAAAGCCTTGTTCTCGGCATCAATCAATTCAACAAGATTGGTCATGACGATGCGCAAATCCTGAATGCAGCGATGGCGACGGTCATGGGCCTTAATTGGCGCAGTGGCCTGGGTCGGGCCTTGGGTGGATGCACTCATAATTATACCTCCTGTGCGGCTAAAAGCGTACGGCTGACATGGTCGGCAAGACCGACACCGCCGTTTTTGGCGACTTCTTTGCCGTATTCGTTCAACATCAGGGACCGATAGGTATTTTCTGCCTGACCACCACCAAACAGTGGGTCGGCGTCCAGTCCGTTGAACATGTGTTGAAACATTTGCGTCAGGAACACGGCTTCGAAGTCTTGGGCCACCTTATTGATGGCATCCTTGTTCCCGGCTGCGTTCGCTTTGTTTTGCATGGCCTTTGCAGAATATCCGGTCAGATCCGGTGTGGGTGCGGTCATGGTCGGTATGGCGGTCATCACATCACCTCGATTTCTGCGTGCAGGGCACCGGCGGCCTTAATGGCTTGCAGGATGCTGATCATGTCACGTGGGCCAACACCAAGTGCGTTCAGGCCGTCGACGAGCTCTTGTAAGGTGACGCCGGGATTGACCACGGTCAGGCGTTTATCTTCACCTTCATCGACTTCAATATTGGTGCGGTCGACTACCTCAGTAGTCCCAGTGTTCGAGAACGGTGCCGGTTGTGAAACTTGCGGTGTTTCCGTCACGCGAATGGTCAGGTTGCCTTGGGCAATCGCGACTTCACTGATGCGTACGTCAGCACCGATTACAATAATGCCAGAGCTTTCATCAATTACGACGCGGGCCAATTGGTCGGGTTCTACGCGAAGTTGTTCGATGTCGGTAATCAGATCAACGACGCTACCGCTGTAATGACCGGGGACTTGCAGTTGGATAGTGGTTGGATCAACGGAGCGCGCCGTCCGTTCGCCAAGAAATGCGTTGATGGCTTGAGCAACGCGGCGAGACGTGGTGAAGTCCGGGTTGCGTAAGGCCAATTTTACAGTATCCAGCGAATTCAGAGAAAACGGGATTTCCCGTTCGACAATTGCTCCACTGGCAATCCGTCCAGACGTCGGGACACCTTTAGTGATGTTTTGACCTTGCCCTTGTGCGGAGAAACCACCAATGGCGACTTGCCCTTGGCTGACGGCATAGACTTCACCATCTGCACCCAATAACGGGGTCACCAGCAAAGTGCCGCCTTGTAAACTTTCAGCATCACCAAGGGCGGATACCGTGACATCAATGCGGCTGCCTTGGCGAGCAAAAGACGGTAAGGTGCCAGTGACCATGACTGCGGCAATGTTATCGGAATCCACATCTCCGCCACGGGTGTTTACGCCCATGCGTTCCAGCATGGCGATCAGGCTTTCTTGCGTAAACGGCATATCGTCCACACCATCACCTGTGCCGTTCAAGCCAACGACAAGTCCGTAGCCGATCAATACGTTGTCCCGAACGCCTTCGACATCGGCAATATCCTTGATCCGAGATGAAGCCGCTGCAGGGGAAATGGCGATTGCCAAAGCAACACAAGCCATCCCGAGCCGGGTCAAAAAGGTTTGGGTCATGCGTGTCCATAAAGTCATGGCGATGCTCGTACCTGATAAAATCCATGTAGATCTGCAAATGCAGACAAACTCGTCGGAATAGATGCGAATTTCGTGCCAATATCTAATGTGTTGATAATGTTGTTTAAAATATGGTTTTGATGTGTTTTGCGGGCGTGGAACGGCAATTCTGTCCATTCAGGTGGGAAAGAAATGCCGCCCTGCTTGGATGGGGGTAGCTAGGCAGAAATTGCCTATACCCTGTCGCGTTCTCTCGGCGTACAGTATAAGTGCCGAGTTGTGTGTTAATTGCTACGTGGAGACGGTTATGAAAGTCGGCTCAACAGGGTCTACCTCTGCGCCGAAGCGGGCGCGGAAGTCCGGTGAAAGCCAGCGAACGTCCAGCGGTGGCTTTGCCGATATTCTTGGTCAGGTTGATGCAGGGGCAGAAGCCGGGCTTGTGGACGCCCCAACGTCGCTGACCGGGGTTGATAGCATTTTGGCTGTGCAGGCAATCAATCCTGATGCGGGGAGTGCCGCACGTCAGCGGATGGCACAGCGTGGAGAGGATATCCTCGACCAATTGGATGACGTGCGCGTGCAAATGCTCAGCGGGGCAATTCCCAAGGCAAAATTGACAAATTTGGCGCAGTTGGTTCGCTCCAAACGGGAAGAAGGCGTTGATCCGCGATTAAGCGCGATTCTGGATGAAATTGAACTGCGGGCTGAAGTCGAAATCGCAAAATTGTCCCGCAGGTAATTCTGATTTCGTGCAAATGGATCGTGCGGGAGCGTCGTATTCTCCTCATATGGGAAAAAATACGACTAATTTCCCCGAAGTGTATATGAAGTGTTGCCCGTTGGCCTTTGCCTACGTATATTGCCTCCCGCGAAGATTTGACGCGACCGTGGAACGCTACAGTTCAGTGTTCGCAGGGAGGATGCACAAGTATGACAGTAATGTTGTCGCCGGGTTACCGGCCGTCTGAAGACGAAGAGTTCATGAACGAGCAAATGCTCGAGTACTTCCGTCAAAAGCTGATCGCATGGCGTGAAGAACTATTGCGTGAGTCAGAAGAAACCCTGGGGCATTTGAAAGAAGGCCCGTCAAACGAAGCCGATATTGCGGATCGGGCATCATCCGAAACCGACAGAGCTCTTGAGCTACGAACACGGGATCGTGCGCGTAAGCTGATTGGCAAAATTGATGCCGCCATGGAACGGGTCGTTAATGGCAGTTATGGTTATTGCGTGGAAACCGGGGAACCGATCAGTATTCGTCGACTCGAAGCCCGCCCGATTGCAATCATGACGCTGGAAGCTCAGGAACGTCATGAACGTTTGGAGCGGACCCAACGGGACGATTGATCTCCATAGGGGCTTGCCAAAGCCCCTAGCCGACCTAATTCACAGCTAGCGTAATTGCGTCTTCAGAGAATTATCATTATCTGGGGTATGGTTGCTATGGATATAAGCCGAACATGTTTTGATTGTCGGTGGTTATCAGCAAAAGGATCCCAAGAATATGAAATATCTTCGTATTATGCTTCCGTTGGTATTCTTGGCGGGCTGCCAAACACTGACTCCAGATGCGAGATTCGTTGGGTCCGTTGAGGTTTTTGGCGATAAAACCAAGAATATCCAAATCAAGCTATCCGATAAGACAAAACAAGATATCGAAATGTTTACTCATGCCAATGCCCTTTTGGATGAGTTGCAGTCTATTGGGTGGGTCAGGGATCCGAATTCAAATATTGAAATGGATTTGGTGGCAAAAGTTGAGACAAGGTCCAATGTAGGGTCAATGCCTACGTATGGTGTGGTCGGTTACGCTGATCCTATGGTTCGGGGCTACGTCTACAGAGATAGTTTTATTGCAAATAGTTATTCTGCTCCAGTTTATGGGGTCACGGGGAGTAGATCTTTCCGTTACGAAACCTATGTGAGAAGGCTAACTGTCAGCCTAAAGGACGTTCAGCAGAATGTACCTGTACTCAAAATAAATGTTTCAACTGAAGGTGAGGCGAACACTATTTCAGAAGTGATGTCCCCTCTGGCTCATATGATCGAACTTGCGATTGAAACTGGGGAAACCGCAGGAACCGTTTCTTTTGACTGTTTTGAACAGGAGAATTTGGGAAAGGCGTCGAATAGCGAACGCTATAAAGACAAGCGCTTTGATGTTGTGGATTACAAAGGCGTAAACTACCAGTGCGCCCCCACACCAAATGAATAGTCTATGTCGATAAAACATAAAAAAAGCCCTGTCATTGGACAGGGCCTTTTTTGTGGGAGGAGATTATGCCTTGGCTTTGGCGTTGCCTTCCAGAAGGCCTTCTGCAATTTGCAGGTTGGTATTGACCAATGCTTCGACTTTGTCGGTCTGACTTTCCTTAGACAAGTCAAACGTCACCTTGGCGGTGTAGTCGCTCAGGCGTTTCAGGTTTTCACGGATGTCGCTAGGCAATTGGCAGTCTTCACGAGAGACCAGAGTCTTAATGCCAGTCCACAGGGACAGGTTTTCATCCAATGCAGAGGTTAAGGCTGCCTGATCTTGATTTTCAACGGCCTGAGACAGCGCAACCGCAGCGCGGGTCAAGGCGAATGCATCTTCTTCGGAAGTGGTCATCGGGGTTTGTTCGGACATTGTGTGGTCTCCATTTCTGCGCTCGCCATCCTGACGCAAGTACAGCGCGATGACGGGTCGCTCAAGTGCACGATGCTCCCATGTGGTGAGGGTGCTTCCTTGCAGACCACCCCCACAATTCTTTTACCGCAAAACGCGAATATATCAAAGTGCTAAGCCGCTACTCTTTTCTGTGTGCCTTGATGCGCAAACCGGAACAATAAAAAAAGGCCCCGGATTGCTCCGGGGCCAGATGCGGCAGACGGGTAAAGCCGCTTAGAAAGGTAGAATAATGTCAAGGATCTGTGAGCCATAGCGTGGTGACTGCATGTCACTGATGGTGCCTCGACCGCCATAGGCCACACGGAGTTCTGCGATGTCGCTGGATGCAACAGTGTTGGTTGCGGTGATGTCCTCGCGGCGGATAATGCCGGAGACTTGCAATTGGCGCAGTTCGTGGTTGACCCGTACCTCCTGATTACCGGCGATGACCAGATTGCCGTTGGGTAGAATTTGAACAACCACGGCGGCGACTGACAACGTAATCGCTTCATTGCGGGCAATTTTGCCAGTGCCTGTCAGATCGCGCGCGCTGCTGACCCCAACCAGACTTGTTGGGTCGACGTCGTTGGGTAGAACTTTGTTGATGCTGTTTTCCAGCCCCAGAAGATTGTTGATGCCCATGCTGTCACCGGCACCGGCGCGTCCTTGGCTTGTGCTGTTGGACAGGTTTGCGCTGTCTGAGATCGAGACTGAGACGGTCAAGATGTCGCCGACGCTTGCGGCTCGTTGGTCTTTAAAGAACGCGCGGGCACCCGGACGCCACAGGGAATTCGCCATGGGGCGCGGAGTTTCCGGGTCGGGCATCGGCATTGTCACCGGGCGGTAGCCGTTTTTCTCAACCGGATTGCTGATTTCGCTGAGTTTCGGGCCTTCGCCAACCTCGGACAAGCGTTGCAATGTATTGCACCCTGTCAGGGTCAGTATAGCGCAGGCCACGGCAGCCAGACGGAATACGGGGCGTTTTTGTTTGATCATCATGATGTGCCTCCCTTCGGTCTAGCGTTGTACGGTCTGTGTGCCGAGATCGACCACAACCTGATTGGGGCGCACCACTTTAGCCAAAACGGTGCGGTTGCTTTTGGTGTTCAGGACGCGAATGATATCACCTTGTCCACCGCTTTCCATGGCTTTGCCTTTTGCCGTCAAATTCATGGTGCGAAGGGCGAAGTAGACAACCACCGTTTCACCTTTGCGGACCATGGTCAGATTTTGCACTTGCGACGCGGCAATCGGCTTGCCGGATTTAATCGTGCGGCGAACTTCTTTACCGATCAGTTTGTCAATGTTGGTGACGGCGGAATCGCGCACAAACTTGCTGCGAATGTTTTTATAGACCACATCGTCGGCTTCGATCACGTCGCCGCGACGCAGGGTATCCGTCAGGACAGGAACTTTTTCCGTTTCATAAATGCGCCCTCCGACTGCAACCTGACGGGTGAAGACGACCCGATCATCCTGAGTAGCGGTCACATCAATGGTCGCTTTGAAGCTGTTCGTTTGCGGCGCATAAAACAGGTTGCCGATATTGACGCTTGGGGTTGCGTCCACAGGCAAAGCCACGGCCAATGACGAAGCTGTCACCATGATGTCGGCGTTTTCCGGGGCACCTTCATTTTCCAAGGCCCAACGAATATTTGCCAAGATATCTTCGTGAGTGATGATTTGGCTTTGTCGAGTGACGACGGCTTGAATGTCAGCAGAAATCGGACGCCAGCTCAAGCCATAGGTGCGCGCGATTCTGGATAGGAGCCTTGCATCAATCACCCGGCGTAGGCCCGGTTCCGGTGCGCTGAGGATGGCGCGATCACCGCGCGGGATCGGCCCAGAGAAGAGATCGCTAACCCGGATGGTGTCTCCGCGCACGGAAACGATAGGTTTCAAAAGATTCTCTGTAACTGGTGTGGTTGCCTCGGCCGACGCCAGTTGCAGGTCTTGTGCCGTTGCCGGAACTGCCAAAGCGGGCAAGGTCAGGCTGCCAAGGGTCAGAAAGGCTGCGATAAATCGTTGAACAGGTTTCATGGTCCGTCTCCTAGCTGCGCGCATCATTATTTCATGTTGCTGACGCTGCTGAGCATTTCGTCGGAGGTTTGCACGACCTTGGAATTCATTTCATAGGCGCGCTGGGCGCTGATCAGGTCGGTGATCTCCGTCACCACATTCACGTTCGAAGTTTCAAGATACCCTTGCAGGATCGAACCGTACCCGGTGGTGTCCGGCGTGCCGGTGGTCGGGGCACCGGAAGCGGTTGTTTCCATGTAAAGGTTATCGCCAATGGCTTCCATTCCGGCTTCATTCATGAAGTTGGAAAGTTGCAGGGTGCCAACGTTGGCTTCGGCAGTTTGCCCGTCGATTTTTACCCATACTTCACCAGATGCGTTGACGGTGATGCCAGTGGCATTGTTCGGAATGGTGATGCCCGGTTCGACGGAATAGCCTTCGTTAGTGACGATTTCACCATCTTGGCTGATCTGGAATGAACCGGCACGGGTGTATGCGGTTTCACCCGAAGGCATGGTAATTTGGAAATACCCTTTCCCCTGAATGGCAAGGTCGAGAGTGTTTTCCGTATTGGTCAGGCTGCCGGCTTCGGTGATGCGATAAACGGCAGCGGTGCGGACGCCAAGACCCAACTGGACACCTGCTGGAACGACCGTGCCAGTGTCAGAAGTCGCTGCACCTTGGCGGCGCAGGTTCTGATACAACAGGTCGTTGAATTCGGTCCGACGGCGGGAATACGCCGTGGTGTTCATGTTGGCGATGTTGTTGGAAATCACTTCAACGTTGGTTTGTTGAGCGTGCATCCCGGTGGCAGCAATGCTAAGTGCGCGCATGGTGGTTATCCTTTCTCTTCAAACCGATCAGTTGAACTGACGTGCGTAGGCTTCGATGGTTTTGCGCTGACGATCATGTTCGTTTTCGATCATCTTTTGCGCACCTTCGTAAGCGCGTTGAACTTGGATCATATGGGTGATTTCAAGGATCGGGTTCACGTTGGAACCCTCCAGCATGCCTTGAACCACATGTGGGTTGTTAACCGGGGCCTCGTCTTGCTCGTCGACGGAATACAGGCCATCGCCAACCCG
>JAALLQ010000129.1_pt1 | contig 25342 bp, 9 predicted proteins | sample 7245921 | NCBI WGS metagenome assembly JAALLQ01 (sample SAMN13049200, study PRJNA578106) | oil field metagenome | isolation source: filtered produced water from oil reservoir B7 | place: USA:offshore Texas | collected 2016 | reverse complement strand
CCGTTCCGAATCTGCCCCGTTGAAAATCTTATCCGGGGTTCCTTGTTCTTCGACATGTCCCTGATGCAGGAACATTGTCCAGTTGGATACCTCCCGAGCGAAACCCATTTCATGGGTCACGATCAGCATGGTTCGGCCTTCATCAGCCAAAGACCGCATCACCGCCAGCACTTCGCTGACCAGTTCCGGGTCAAGAGCCGAGGTTGGCTCGTCAAACAAAATGACTTCCGGGTCCATCACCAACGCCCGTGCAATAGCGGCACGCTGCTGTTGTCCACCGGATAAGTGCGAAGGATAATGATTGCGACGATCGGCAAGGCCAACCCGGTTCAACATTTCCTCTGCTCGTTCGATGGCTTCTTTACGACTTTGCTTCAGCACCTGAATCGGTGCCTCAATCACGTTTTCCAGCACAGTTAAGTGTGGCCACAGATTAAAAGACTGAAAAACAAAGCCAATCCGTGCACGCATGCGGGCCAATTGCTTTTGGTCCGCAGCCATCAACATGCCGGATTTGTCACGCTTGGTCATGATGGTCTCGCCATCAAGCTTAACCACGCCTTCGTTTGGATTTTCCAAGAAGTTGATACAACGCAAAAAGGTACTCTTCCCGGACCCACTGGACCCAAGGATCGAAATCACATCTCCGCGTCGTGCCTGCAATGACACGCCCTTGATCACGTCAAGGGAACCAAAGCGTTTGTGGATGTTCTGCACATCCAAAAGGGGTGCGGACATGCTCACCATATCGTCAACCATAAATTAAAAGGTCCTCACAAAGTTTGGCAAACTCTAAGACCACATACGATGTATCTCAACACTTTATTGAAACAAAATTCCTATTTCGGCCGCATTTGCTTGAACAAATCCACCTTTGACGATAAATAGCGGTCATAAATTCAGAAAACAGGGATCATAAATCAGATGCGCCGCGTCCACGCCAATGGCTTGCTCCTGATTGCCGCATTGATTTGGGGAACCACGTTCTCCATTCAGCAAATGGCAATGGAATTCGTACCCCCGACCCTATTTACCGGTATCCGCTTTTTGCTGGGTGCGCTGGTGGTCTTACCGTTGGCGTTGCGAGAAGCCCGCAGCAAGAATCTGAAGGAAGGCTGGACGTTTGACCGCTCTGCCACACCTTGGCTGATCCTGACCGGGGGCGCACTGTTCACCGGGGCCTTACTGCAACAAATCGGAATTAATCAGACCACAGTTGCAAACGCCGGATTCCTGACGGCCTTATACGTGCCGCTGACACCGATTATCGCCTTCTTTGCCCTGCGACAACGCCCACACCCGGCAATCTGGCCTGCTGCCATTGCCTGCGTTGGCGGTGCTTATCTGATGTCCGGTGGAGAACTGGACACCATGCGATCCGGTGACATTTGGGTCCTTGCCGGGGCCGTATTCTGGGCCATTCACATCCTATTGGTTGGAGCTATGTCCCAGCGTTTGCAAGCGCCGTTCATTGTCTCCTGTTTCCAATTCACGGTCTGTGCCATTTTGGGGCTGACAATCGGCGGGATAACCGAAACCGTCACCGTACAATCCTTAATCGACGGCATTCCGTATCTGGCTTTTTGCGGCATTATGTCGGTGGGCGTTGGTTTCACCATGCAAGTTGTCGGACAGCGCCACACGCCTGCGGCAGATGCCTCAATTATTCTGAGTGGCGAGACCGTATTTGCCGCCATTGCCGGTATGTTCATTCTGGGCGAGATGTTAACCCCGCTGGAAATACAGGGCTGTATTTTAATCTTTAGCGGTGTGTTGGCAGTCGAGCTTTTGCCCTTAACCCTGTCCAAGATAAAAAAACGCCGGACAGCGAACGGCTAACCTGCTGCAGACAAAAAGCCCGGTCACGATGACCGGGCTTTTTTTCAATAGGGATGTTTGGGAAATCCTGCCCCCTTAAATTTTATCAGGGTTCAGTCAATTGCCCAAAAGTCGCTCCAGATTTTCAAATTGCATCATGGAGCCATCATCAAACGTGACATGACCGGACGTATCAGGATTAAACGTCAACAGCCCACCGTCTTCATCAATATGTGCGGCCCCGGCCTCCACATTCACGACAAAAGACTTATCGTCACCTGCCGTCTGAGACGTGGCAAGAATTGACCCATCATCATTTTCCGTGAACAGCCAATTGCCAACGCCATCTGCATCCTGAATATAAAGGGAGTCCGTACCGTTTTCGCCACCATCGACAAAGTTGATGCTGCTGCCATACTGAACCATGATCATATCGTCCACAGTTGCCGTGCCATCAGCCCCCCAACGGACAGTACCAAGGTCATCCCCGGCAAGATTGATTTCAGCCGTTAATGTCGTGGTGCTGGATACCGGATTGGACGCCTGCCCGTTTTCATCATAGGTCGTAATGGAAACAGTACGTGCGCCCGGTTCCATTTTTCCATCAGAACTGGACAAGATGATGCCGTTGGCAATGGATTCATAATCCGCAAGCGAGGCATCGCCGGTAAATTCGAGGGCGGAATGTTCGGCGTTGTAACTCACCACAACATTCGTACCTTCAACCGTGAACTGACCACTGCCATTCATGGTCAGGTCCATACCGGACAGGGCCAGACTATCATCTGCCCCCAATTCACCGGATAGCTCAACGGTCATACCGCTTAAGGTATCATCCACATCGCCGGACAGGTTAAAGCCGTTCAAGGCCGGGATAGCTCCAGACGGTGAAGAGACCTCTTGCCCCGGCAAGATCAAGCTTCCGCCACTTCCGAAGACTGCGGAACCTGCCTCTGCCCCATCCAGAATCTGATCCACATCAATTCCGGTGGTGACAGACTGTGACTGAGTATCTGCCCCGGCGTCATCCTTCATGGTGACGGTAACCGTGCGGTCCCCTGCCTCCAATTCTCCATTTTGAGATGTCAGAATAACGCCACCAATCAATGCATTGTATGCGCTGACCGTTGCCTCACCATCAAACGTCAGAGTTCGGGCGGCAGCATCATAGGCCACCGTCAGCCCCGTGCCATCCACCATAAACTGTCCATCAGCAGCCATAGACACAGTGTACCCGTTCAGGCCCAATGCATCGCCCAGATCAAGATCGCCAGACAATTCGACAACCATACCATCCATGATTGCCCCGGCATCCCCGGCGATTGCCACACCCGGCAAAGCCGTAATAACCGAAGTCATATCCGTGGCAATTGTTTGATCAGGCAGAGCAATGCCTCCGTCCGCGGTAAAGCGAACATTGCCGTGCTCGGAACCTGTCAGGCTCTGGGTTGCCGTGATGTTGGTCGTAACCGACTGGGTGCTTGTGGCTCCATTGCCATCATCTGTCAATGTGACCGAAACGGTTCGCTCACCAACAGCCAATTCGTCAGTTGTCGATGTCAGGATGATGCCGTCAATCAAGGCATCGTAATCAGCAACCGATGCATCACCAGTGAAAGTCAGGGTGTGTGTGTCTCCATCATAACGGACTGTCAGCCCGGTACCGACCACATCAAATGTGCCATCTGGATTCATGGTGACATCATAACCGGACAGGCCGAGCGTATCCCCTGCACCCAAATCACCGGACAGGGTTACGGTCATGCCGCTCATCATATCAGTGGCTTCACCGCTGAGGCTTACCCCAGTCAACGCCGGAATAGCTGCAGACACATCAGAACCTACGGATTGATCCGCCAGATGAACCGTACCGTTATCCGAGAAATACACATCGCCTTGAGCCGCATCGGTCAAGGTTAAAGTTCCATCCACCTGAATTGCAGCCGCGTCACTATCCGTGCCTGTTGCCCCTTCCGCATCAGTAACTGCAACACTTATGGTCCGAGCCCCGGCACCCAGCGTGCCTGTGCTACTGGTAAAGGTCACATGGCTCAGTACACTTTCATACTGATCCATAGTCCCTGAACCGGAAATGGTCATGGCGCCATTGGCATAGGACACAGTAAATTCGGCCCCATCAATGGTTACAACCATGTTGCCATCCGCATTCATAACCGGAGAAACACCGTCAAGGCCAAGGCTGTCCCCAGCCTGCTGATCGCCAATGGTGATCACCATCTGACTGACCGCAGAACTGTCCACATCACTAATGCTGGCGGTTGACAGTGAGTTCAGCAAGAGGATTGGACTTTGAATGGTACCACTGGGAAGACTGGTCGAACTGGTAATATCCACATCCGGCGCGTCATTAACCGCGGTGACAGTCACGGAAACGTCAACCGAGTCACTGTCCGCACGGGAACCACCCTCGGTCGAAACTGCTTTTGCCGTTAGATCAACGGTACCGTTGAAGTCTTCCGGCGTTTTCATTTGAATACCGTCTACCCGGAATTCGTTGTCTTCATTTGCCGGAATAACCCAGACCCGTTCTCCGTTAACCGTAGTGGCAGACACCACGGTGCCGTCCGTCGTTTGGAAAACAGTTCCTTCCGGTGCGCCGGAAATAACAACCGACAAGGTTTCCGAACCATCCGTATCAACAGTTTGCAACCCGGTCAGATCCACGGAAATCCATGTATCTTCAGCGCCGGACGTATTGCCTCCGCTTAAGGTCGGTGCATCTGCGTCCGGTGTAGTGGTGACGGTAAAGGTAAACGCATCACTGGTGACCGTTGCCCCCGGATTTTGCGCCGGGTCCGTTGCGGTATCCAGATCCGTTGTTGTGATCTTTGCCGACAGTTCCCAAGTATCCGCGACCTGCGCCGGACCAGAGAAATAGACATTCCCTGCCTCTGCCATCGTTAAGGTCACAGACCCGTCCGAGTTGACAGTACCAATGGCATCACCGTTAACATCGGTCAACTGCGCTCCACTGGGCAAACCGGACACGGTGATGGTCGCCGTTTCGGTTTGATCCAGAAGCTGTGCATTCAGATTGAGCGCGACCAATTGATCCTCGATCCCGACCGCAGTTTGCGGATCAAGGGTTGCACCATCGGTTTGCGCCGTCACCGTTACCCCAAAGGATGCGGACCCAACCTCAATTTCCGTCGATCCAGACTCACGGCTGTAAGTCTTGACTGTCAACTGAGCGTCCGTTGAATCATCCAACGGTGGGATATACTTCACATTTTGCAGGACATAGGTGCCGGAACCCGCCGGGTCCTCGACCACATTGCCGTCCTTCACCGACCAACGACCGCCGCCGTTGTTGTATGCGCCTTCGATGGTGGCTCCTGCCGGAACCCCTTCGATCACCACAGACATGGTTTCCGAACCCCAATCCGCATCGGATACGGCAAGGTCTTCATGTTTGATCGTCACATCCAGCGGGATACCACCGATGGCGTCTTCCTGCCCCGTAACGTTGTTGGCAGTGATCTCGGTGGTGTCAACCTCTGCCGCCACGTTAAAGGTCAAACCATTTTCGGAGGTTTTGCTCGCGGCATCGCCGTCCTTAACATCCACCGAATACGTCAACCGGACCGAACCGGAGAAATTATCCGCCGGGGTAAACGTCAAACCATCTACAGAAACAGTGCCGGAGTTTTGATACTCCGCGATCTGGGCTGCCGACAATTGCAGAGTGTAGGAGTCATCTGGGTTCTGCACGACGCCATTGCCGCTCAGCGTCCCCGGTTGTTCACCATCCACGTTCGACAGAGTCAGGGTCACTTCCCCGGTTTCCAAAACTTCTGACAGGTCCGTATCCTGCGCCGTGATCGTCAGATCAATGCCAACCGCCGTATCTTCCACAGCAGCGGCATCCAAAGAAGCACTGAGACGCGCCCCATCGGTGACAGCCGCAACGGAAATATCAATGGCTGTCATGTCGGCATCATCAGGATCGTACCAACCGTCATTTCGTGTCACCATCGCACGAATATTCAGGTCATAGTCTTCCCCGGCATAATCTGCGGGCGGGGTCAAACGCACCGATGACAGATTGCCATAGGGCACCGTATAGGTATCCGCGTCCACCGCATACACCCCGCCGGAAATGGTCCAACCGGGAGGAACATCAATCACAATGCTGACGGCACCCTCTGCCGTGGAGCCATCTGCCCCAATCGGTAAGCTGGTTGTTCCATCGGAACCGGTCGCCGTAATCGTCAGACCGGACAGACCAAGGCTGTTGTCCTCCAACGTGGACAGGGAACCGGACACATCCGCAGAAGCAAAAGACGTTGGCGTTCCGCCACCGCCGCTGGTGGAATCCCCGTAAAACACCGGAATGGTCACAGACGCAGATGCAGTGTCTCGCGCACTGGAATCCGGGTCGTTATCCACCACATGCATGGTCACAGTCAAATCAGCCTGCCCCGCAGAAGTATTGGCGGAATTCAGAACAATCTCACCAATTGATGTGCCATTGGGCAAGGTCCACGACCCATCACCGTTGTTGATGCCTCCCTCAATAGAGACACCATTCGGCACTCCACTAATCACCAGATACGCCGTTTCCGAACCATCCGTATCCTGCACACCGAAATCCCCGGACAGGGTCAATGCCCCGTCGGTAAAGGTGTATACATCCGGGTCGGTCACATAATGGGGATTTTCGAAATCCACATCAGCAGAGCCGAAATTGATGGTGAACATGCTATCGTTATAGTCACGGTCGCCAAGGTTGGACAAATCCTCAAACCCGAGGGTCAATTCGCCGTTTTCCGGGGCTTTCAGACCATCCGTATGCACGCGATCATCATTATTCAGCGAGACTTTGTCGCCAAAGCCTGCCGTGTGATAAATCCCTTTCGGCGCATTCATCGTGATCGGTGGAATGGTGTTATCATCCGGGACGAAGACCAGCTTCGGCTGGTCGCTACCCAAACTTGCCAACGATCCGTCCGCATTCTGGAATTCAAAATGGCCCGCAGGAAGGCTGCCATAGTTATTGTAATCAAAGCCATCCGCAATCAGGAACACACCAAAGGTATCCCCGTCCTGCAAGTCCAAGGTTTCGGTGGTTGTGCCGGGGTCCAGATTACCGCCACTACCTTGACTGGATGCATTTTCCCAAATCAGTTTGACATCAGTAATGCGCCCCGTATCCGGGTCAATTTTGTAGTAGCCAAGGGTGTTGTGATAACTGGCACTTTCCCCTTCGAATGTAATGGTCACCTCAGAAGGACCACTTGGATTTCCTGCGCCTTCCGGCGGGTCGATGGACAGCAACGGCGCATCAGCCACCGGCGTAATGGAGATCTCGCCGTTGACGGTGGTGCTTGCCTCCGCCACGTCTGAACCATCCTGTGCCGTGATCTTCATAGAGATCGGTACATCAGTGGAGCTGTGCTCCGGCACGCCGAACAGTTTGAAGCCACTCAGCGTCGTGTTCGCTGTATTATTCGGGACATCAATATCATTGATTTCAATGACATACTTACCGTTAGCATTCTGAACCGGATTATATTGCTGACCATTGAACGTTACATAAATGCCCGCAGTCGAACCGCCATTGGCAGCAACCAGTGCATTGACATCCACGGTTACATCAATGTCGCTCAGGGTTTCCGTACCACTGTCACCTTCAAGCCCTGAATTTCCGGTATCCGTCACCTGTGCGTTCAAACTGAACGGAATACCAACGTCATCTCCGTTCGCGTCGATCCAGCTATCTTCAGAGGTTGATTTACCAATCCAACCACGCGGGGCATCCGTAACAGGGGTAACATTTACCTGCAACGTAGTGTCAACAATGGCGGCATCCCCATCATTTTCTGTGGAAATCAGACGCACGCCTACGTTAAACGTCCCGGCATAATCATCGGGCGCCAAGAAACGAACGTTATCCACATAATCCGGTGCGACCGACCATTCATCGTGACCGTCGGCGTTCTTGCCCAGATATTTGACGTACTGGTCAGTATTAGCACCGTCCAGAACGACCTTAACCCCATCGGGAATGTTGGACAGAACAACGCTGAGTGCTTCAGATCCATCAACATCAAGACTGTGGAATGCCTCCAGCCCCGGATCGATCAACTGCCCTTCGACACCGCTGGCAGATATCTGGCTGCCATCCGTTAGGTCTTGCCCAGTAGATGGATCATGCGGAGCATCAGCAACCCCCGTCACCGTCACATTCAAAGTTGAAGTGCGGCTTGCCGTCGCAGACGATGCATCACCTTGCTCGGTCGAAATTGCCGTCACTTTCAATGCGGCATCATCATTAGAATTGGCAGCAGGTTTGTAATAGATCTTGTTCGCTTGGTCTGGGGTGAACGTATACACGCCATTATCTGCCGTATACGCCACACCGTTTTGATCCACCAACTGCGCACCGGGTGGTACATCCGCAATGGTAAACGACAGAACCTCTGACCCGTCCGTATCGGTCAGGGCCGGGCGAATATCCAACTGTGTCGTGGTGTCTTCCAGCATGCGAACATCGGTCACCACCAGATTTGGCGTATCCGCAACCGCATTTAGGGTAACATCAAATGTCGTTTCGACCGTTGTGCTAGCTTTGCCGGACACAATTTGCGTATCACCGCCACTTTGCCCCGCATGTTCGGTGCTGGTCACGCTGAACTTGATGCCTGATGCATCCGCATCCGCATTGAGTGGCGGCTTTAAGGCCACATCCCCGATACGCGATGGATCAAGCACCCACGTATTGGAACCCTCTGCCTGCGTGGCATAAGTCAGGGAGCCATCCGCATTGACATAAGCGACGCTCCAGCCATCCGGTACATTTTGCAATTCTGCATTGGTCAGGGTTTCCGAACCATCCTGATCCTGTAACTGTGCCGACAGGTTAAGCGGAATAACCGTATCTTCGTCGCCGACCACGGCGACCCCGGCATTCACCTCGATTTCCGGTGCATCAACGATGGCTTTTATAACCAGATTGCCAGAGCTGGACACGGTCGTATAGCTGTCACCGTTACTGGAATCCGTAGTCGTCGTACGAATGCGGTAAGAGAAATCCTTATCCGAATGTTCATTCGGGATATACTTAACATCATCCACTTGGAACCGACCATTTCCACGGTCTTCAAGTGTATTCACCGGCACTTCGTATACGTCATAGGTCACACCATTGACCGTCACCGTCGACGTCGCGGACATCGGGTTGCCATCTAATTCCAGATGACCGTCCATAGACCCTTGCGCGATCAGGATATCCACGGTCCCGGTCAGGCTTTCCGACCCATCCGTATCTTCAAGGCGGATCACCGGGTTGAACGGCACCCCGCCGACTTGATCCTCAACACCGCTTGCAACCGCGCTGACATAGGTTCTATCCGCCACGGCCTCAACGCCAAGGGTCAGGGTTTGTGTGTCACTTTCCGCCGTGCCAGACCGTTCAACACCATTGACGGTGCTGGTGCCTTGCTCCCGATCCTCGGTCGCTACCGCCGTAATATCAAATTTCAGCGTATCGGACGCATCATCACTGGCCCAGTTTTCAACGCCACCAACATGCACCTGATTGTTGGCAATCTGTTCCGCCGTGACCTCAACACTCTGGCCCGCAGTCAGGGTTTGCACCTCACCGGCATCACGCACGCCATCCCCATCTGCATCAATCCAGATGCGAGAATCCTGCTGTGCCTCAACATTAAACGTCAGGGTTTCCGATGTATCCGGGCTTTCGCCATCCATGGCGTTGGCCCCGGCCTCAGTCAACGCTCCGCTGACCGCAGATTGAACACCCGGAGTAGACGGATCAATATCGGCATTCAGGTTAAAGAATGCATCTTCACTGATAATCTGGGTTTCATCCACCACCTGCAGGGTCGGGGTGTCCGCATCAGAAACGATGTTAATCCACTTTGAATGGGTTTTTACAGCCGTATCCGGCGTCGGGTCACCATCCGTCGGAGTATCCGTCGTCGTGACTTTCATTATCACTTTGATATTGGCGTCACTGTCCTGCGGAGCCTTGGCCTGTACATCGCCCAAGCTCTCTTTCGGAATGGTATAGGTCCATGTGCCGTTGCTGTTCACATCATGGTCATACGGCGTACCATCAGCCTGTTGCAACAACACGTCATGCGGCACGGTCAGGGTAATTTCGGTGATTTGTTCCGACCCGTCCGTATCCTGCAACGTTGCCGTCAGGTTCAGGTCAAACCATTGGTCTTCTATTCCTTTGCCAGAAATGCTGGTTGCGGCTTTATCCGCCACTGCCGCGACCTCAACCGTCACGGATTGTGTGGTTTGGGCACTGTCCGCATAGGGCTGCCCGATAGCCGTGTTCATGTCGATGCCGCCTGCATCCAGCGAGGCATCCGCATCCACATCCTGCACCACAGTTCGAACGGTCAGATTAATATCCGCATCAGACCCATCAGCATCATTTTTTACAAAAACGCCGGATAGTTCTCCATTAGCTCCGATCAAGTCCGCCGGGATTTTATATCCGGTATGGGTCACACCATCCGGGGTCGTGTATGTCGAAGGCGTCAGTTCCGTATAACCGCCACCATCATTTTGCTGATACAGGCTGACACCGTCGGCAATGTCCTCGATATAGACCGTCATCGTATCTGTGGCGTCAGGGGCAAAAGCCTCGACCCGTACATTACCAAGGGCAATGTGCGTGTCTTCATTTCCGGCAACCGTACCCACCGTAATCGTCGGCGTTCCAACCCCGATATCCACCCGCAAGGCGTGCGGGCCACTTAACGCCTGATCGCCGTTGCTGCTTTCCGTAGACACACCGTAAACATTTAAGGCCAAGTCTTCGGAATTGCCTTCATTGATAGACAACTTCAGACCAGACAGATCATCCGCGGTCACCAGATACACCGGGTTATCAGCACTGGCAGAAATGGTCACGCCATCCACCGTAACGTCACTGGTGATAACCGTTCCCACATTCAGGCTGCCAGCCGAGGCCGGAATACCCGTAATATAAACTGCCTGACTTTCAGACCCATCCACATCAGGATTGTTAATGCTGATATCCAAGGGGATTTCAAGCGCACCGGATGCAGTCTCCATCGCCTGCGCATCATCCAAACTAACGGTCGGGACATCCGCCACAGCCTCCAACGTAACGGAGGCATCGGACAGATCAACAGTCCGGGTCGCAGAGGCCTGACTATCAAATGCTTCGATGGACAAATCGTAATTGACCGTACCGGACGCGTCATCCGCAGGCATGAAAGTCACGCCTTGTAACGTCCAGACGTTATCCGAACCTTCGTTGAAATTGGCGTTGGTAAAGGTCCACGTATAATTCCCGTTTGCATCCGGGCCGCTTGGTGCAATGACATCGCCATCTTGCATGATGGTTCCGTTGATCATCGTCGGATCATCGGAGGTAATCGTAAAGTTCCCGGTCGGCTGTTCGGACCCGTCCGTATCAGTGAAAGTAATGGTCGGAGTCAGGGCAATCGCCGTACCGCTGTCATCTCCGCCGTTATCATTTAACCCAGCCAAGCCATCTTCAAACCCGGCATTACTGGCAACGATAGAGGCACTATCCGCCACCGGATTGACAACCAATGTCAGGGTCTGGCTTTCACTTTCTGCAACGCCGTCACGGCTGTTGCCTGCACCAAGGCCACCTTCCAACAGATCATCGGCGGCGTCATTACTTTCCGTCGCAACGGTTTTCAGGTCGAATTTCAGCGTATCTGTTGCGCTGGAACTTGCCCAATCCGAACGCCCACCAACCAACACATTGCCATTAAAGACATCCGCAGCGGACAATTCGATACTGTCCCCTGCGCTCAATTCCGTGCGCACACCATTGACGACGATGACGGAATCATCCTGTGCTGTCAGAACAAAATGCAGAGTTTCAGAACCATCTGCCGTTGTCAGATCACCGTCGGCACTGCCCGCTTCGCTCAAGCTACCCTGAACGGCCTCGTTCCCCGCGATCGCAGTGCGAAGGTTGAACAAGGTGTCCTCGTTGATGGTCTGCGGCGCAGAAACAACATCAATGGTCGGGGTGTCCGCATCGGACAGAACCTTCACATTGACAGTCGTGCTGGTTGTTGCGGTTTTTTGGGAAACCTGATCCCCGGTTGCGCCCTCGGTCGCCGTTGCAACAATATCAAGGTTAAAGTCCGCATCGCTATCTTGCGCACCCCTGATTTGCAAAGTTTCAAGCTGATCGGGAGTAAAGGTATAGGTTACCGTTCCGTCACCATTATCGGTTCCGGTATACGGCGTGCCGTCTGCGTCACGCAGGCTGAAATCCGATGCGTCGCCGGTTACGGACACACTGAGAGTCTCGGACCCGTCCGTATCAACCAAGGCACTGTCAATATCCAGCGAGAACCATTGATCCTCAACACCAATTGCAGACGCACTCAAGGTCGGAGCATCCGCCACCGCTGCAACCTCAACCGTCACCGGGATGATTGTATCACTGGTATCCGGAGCAATGGCCTGAATTGCCGCCGTATCCACATCCGTATCGCCATCCGTGACCACCACACGCAGATTAAACGAAATATCTTCGTCAGAGTGCGCATCCGTGGTTTGATCCCAGCCGACCTTCAATCCATTGATTTCGTTGGTTACCGGATCGCGGTACGCCGTCACGTCATAGCGGCCTTGTGCGTCGGCAGTCAGTTGCACACCGTTGCTGCCAACCAGAATAGCCCCGTCCGGCAAATCTTCTATATACGCGGTCAGAATCTCAGTACCGTCTGCCTGATTGATCGAGGCCGACATGGTGAGGTCCGCAAGCTGGTCCTCCGTAGTCGCCCCGGATGCAGAGCCCGATGGATCGACAAGGCCGACATCAACTTCGATAGTCAGTGGCCCGGTCACGGCAACGTCGCCGTTTGACTCTTCGGTACTGGCAACCCGCACCGTCAGATTAAAGTCTTTGCTGGAATTTGGTCCGGGAAGAACTGCCAAATCGCCAAGGTCAGCCGGATCGACCACCCAGCTTCCCGCGGAAATCACCGTGCCGTCTTCTAAGGTCAAATCCGAGGTCAAAACCGTACCGTGATTTAACTGCGCACCGGACGGTACATCGGAAATGTAAACCGTCTGGGTTTCAGACGTGTCCACATCAACGCCGTTTTCATACCGAACGTCTTTATCGGTGACATCAATATCAAGGGAAATCCAAGTATTTTCCATTCCGGCGGCATCGGTAACCTCTGCACCGGGAGCATCCGCAACGGCTTCGATATAGACCGTCATGTCACGGGCAATGCTTTTCTCAATCCCGTCTTCTTCGGTGTATGCCGTAACCGTCAGATCAAACGTACCGCTGTAATCCCCATCCTCATCATATGCGATGTTACGCAAATACAGATTATCCAACTGGGCCGGAGATGGATTAGTCAGCACCCAAGTCCCACCAGACAATGACCCAACCGGATTGCCATTGCTGTCCACGATTTCGAAATAATCCGGCACACCGGAAATCTCAATGCGGTCCAGACTGTCACCACTGCCATCAGCAAAGGCATTGATTTCAAGCTTGGTCGGAATGCCCTCAATCCCGGACGGATCCTCAACCGTAAGCACGGCTTCGTTGACTACAGTTTCATCGTCATCATCATCATCATCAGGAATTGGTGACGGGTCGTCATCTTCGACAACCGGATCAACCAGATACTGAGCCGGGTCATCCTGCCCTTCGCCGTCGGGGAAGCGAACGTCCGAAACAACCTCCGGCAATTCATCTTCACCACGAGGCAGATCGGGAATATCCTGCTGCGGGCCTGCCGATGCAGGCGATAGGCTGGGGATTTCCTGCTCCGGGGTATTGTCAAAGGCAGCATCAACGCTGTTATCGGTTTCAGTCGGATCGTAAGCACCTGCAACCACATCTGCACCCGCAGGTGCGGCAGCAGCCTCTTGCGTCCCGCCCGCATTCAGGTCATCAGCCGTGGCACGGGAAGAACTCTGCACGTTGGCAAGACCTTTGACATCCTCCATGTTGGAGGCTTCGGCACCGTCGGCTTCATGTTCGACTGCATCATCCAGACGTCCCGTACTTTGTCCGTCCAAAAACAATGCATTCAAAGCATCAAGATTATCGTTTTCCGTGCCTTGGATTGGTCCGTTATCTTCAGCCATTGTTCAATTCCCCATGCCAACGACATAACTTTACCAAAACTCTGATACCGACTTAACGTTCGTGGAACGCCTGTGAATATGACCGTTGCAACGGTTTCAAAAGGTATTGCAACAGTGTCTTACTGCCGGTGATGATGTCGGCCTGAACCGTCATTCCCGGAATCAACAAATTGTTGCTGGCCTTGTCCCCGATCCAACCTTGAGTCAAAGTTACGCGCCCACGGTAATATGGTGTGCCATCTTTTTCATCGACATACGTGGTCGCAGATACGTCTTTCAAAACACCTTCAACACTACCGTATCGCACAAAATCGTATGATGCGACTTTCACATTCACCGATTGCCCCGGCTTAACGTGCCCGACATTTTGGGTGCTGATTTTTGCCTCGACCTGCAACTCGTCATCCATCGGCACAATTTCCATCAGCACACCACCAGCGGGGATTACCGCACCGATAGTCTTCGCCTTCAAATTCTGCACAAACCCACGCACCGGGGATACAACATCAAGACGCGTCACCCGGTCTTGCAACCGCGCCATTGCATCATCAATTTGTTTCAGCTCTACGCTCACTGTACCCAGCTCACCCAGCGCATCCTGCCGCTGATTGTTGTCCAGATCGATAATCCGGCGGTTCAATTCTTCCAACGCCTTGGTAGCCGTTGCTTCCTGTCCACGCAGACGGGACAACTCACTTTGTGCAGCGGCACGCTGACGTTTGGCAGCAAAGACATCAACCTTGCTAGTATAGCCTTTTTCGAACAATTTCTCACGCATCTCGACCTCTTGAGACACTAAGTTTAATTGTTCTTTAACAGCACGCTGTTGTTGTTGGGCTGCGAATATTTCTGCGCGTTTTTGTTGGATTTGCTCTTCCAAGACTCTGCTTTGAGAAATCCAACGCTCTGTATTGGCGACCAAGATATCTTTTTGGTCTTCAATCAGGTCAGCAAACCTTGGATCAATATCATCAAACTTCGCGTCACGCCCATCGACAAACGCCTGAAGCCGTTCGCTACGAACCAGCAGTCCAACTCGACGACTTTGCATTTGGTCAAATTCTGCCTTAGCCTGTACCGGGTTCAAACGAACAAGCACCTGCCCCTTATCCACCATGGCCCGGTCTTCGACCAGAATTTCTCCGACGATGCCGCCCTCCAGATGCTGCACCACCTGCACGGATTTGGCAGGAACAACCGTACCAAAACTTGTTGCGACTTCGTCAACTTCCATCAGACCAGCCCAGACGATAAAGGCAACAACCAAACCGGCAACAGTCATAACCGTATATTTCGCGGCCTGTGAAATCCCGGTTTCTTCGACAATGGCGTACTGAGCCAGATAGCGAATCTGACGCGATGCCTTTTGCAGTTTTTCAGTTTGGTCCATGGCTCCATTTGTGGTCGACATGGTCAACTCCCAAGATTTCAAATATTAGAAAAAGTTCGGCGGCAAACGGTTCAGAACCTGCTGTGTCGGTCCAAACATACGGATTTGCCCCTGCTGCATCATTGCCACCTTATTCACTAACTTCAGATGGCTTGGACGGTGGGTAACCAATATCACGGTGGTGTGGCCCTTCATTCGTTCCAACGCCAGCATCAATTGACGATCAGACAGGAAATCAAGACTAGATGCGGGCTCATCCATCAGCGTGATCGGCGCACGTTTCAGATATGCGCGGGCCAACGACAACCGTTGACGGAAACTGGATGAAAATTGATCGCTGCGCCCATCCCCCATACGGGTTTGGAACTGATCGGGCAGATCCATGATCTCATCAAGAAGATCAGCTTCTTTACATGCCCAACGCAATTCTTCATCAGAGGCATTGGGACTGGCCAAGCGCAGGTTTTGTGCGACGGTGCCAAAGAACAAGTCCGGTTTTTGCGGCACGTACGCAATTTGGCGGCGCAATTCGATTTGGTCAAACTGGCGAATATCAATGCCATCAATCAGGATGGAACCGGTTTGCGGACGATACAGCCCCATCAGCAATTTCAGGACCGTCGATTTACCTGAACCATTTTCACCAATCAGGCCGATGATATCGCCCGGTTCAATATCCAGATTTAAACCCAGCACCGCCGGGTCCGTGTCTGCGGTATAACGCAAGCTGACGTTTTGCAGGCTGATCTTACCCTTAAGGTCGGGGACAGCCTGAATTGTCGGCGCGCGCATACGTTCCGGCTTCAATTGCATCAGACGGTTGATCTGCTCTGCCGAGCCACGCACACGGTTGGTCTGAATGGAAAGGGAGAAGAAAGTCTGCAACGGACGCAAGACCCACCACACAATGATCATGGCAGCCATCAGACTACCGACCGTCATCGTGCCATCCAGCACCAAATGAACACCATAGGCAAGCGTCGAAATCCCAGTAATAACCACCAAAGCCTGTGCTCCGGCAGCCATCATGGTGTTGATCCGATTTGCTTGATGCTGTTTTAAAGCAGCATCTGCGGACAAATCCCGAAAACGCTGGTTCCAGACTTCGGTTGCTCCGGCTTCCTTGATTGCTCGTGGAGAGGTCAACGCCTCAATCAAGAATTCCTGACGAGCTGCTGCCGCCTGAGTGGATGCCCGTAACCGTCGCTCCACAGATGAACGCAGCAACAAAGCAACCGCAATAAAAACCAGCATTGCCGTCATTGGGACAAACACCAATGGCCCGCCCAACAGGGCCATAGCCCCGAGGAAAATCACAACAAACGGCGCTTCAGCCAATGTGGTCGCCATAGGTCCGGCGAAAAACTCCCGCACCATTTCAAAATCACGCAAGCGCGCAATCTGGGCATTGGAGTTTGCCTGTTCAGTGTATGCGGGCGGCAACATCAACAGCCGACGAAACACACCAAGCCCCAGCAAGAAGTCAATGCGTGCGCTAAGATAGGCAATCATCTTCGCCCGCAAGGAGCGCATGGCGAAATCACCAGCAACCGCAATCAAACAGCCGATTAGCAACGAAATCAGCAGAACCGTTGAACCGGACGGCAAATAAAAATCATAAACCGATTTAATCAGCAGCGGCGTAGCCAAAACCAACAGGTTAGAAACCGCTGATACCAACAAAATCCGCGCGAACATGGATTTAAAACGACGCAGAGTGCCCTTAACATAATTGCCACCGGTATCTGCAGCCATCCGGGCATAATCTTCATCGGTCATGCTGTGGAATATATGAATACTCCCCTGACCTTCCGGCGTGGGAATGGTGCGATAGCTGGACGATACCGTATCGTAAACCAGCACATTTTCGCCCATAGCACGGATAAGAACCATTGCCAGCCCATCATCGGGCAAATACAGGCACGGCATCAAACGTGCATCCATATCCGCTGGAGAGGCTTGAAAAAAACGACTTTGATAGCCAAGATTAGCCATCACATTCAGAACATCAGTCAGATCAAGCGTATCGGCAAAGTGCGGCAGAGATTCCGCAACGTGAATCAAATCGCCTTCCCAATCCAACGCCGACAACAACGGCAGAACCACGGCAGCAAGATCGGTCTCTGCATGCATACCGCCCAAGGCAGTATCGAAACTGTGCACACCTTCAAGGGTCTGCCGTTCCGGGCGCACATTCCATCCGGTTTTGCTATCAGCAAAGGTTTCGTTCGTCTTCATATCCATGACCTCTAAAACCTTATTCCGCTGCCACGTTCGATGCGCCGACCTTCGCCTGTCCGGTCTTTGGGACGGCGGCAGCTGGGGCTGACGGAGGCGGCATCGGCACAAGCTTACCCGCATCCAGACGCAATACTCGATCCGCAAGACGTTGCATGGACGGACGCAAAGTGACCATTATCAGGGTCGTATCCCGCCCCATTTGACCAAAGAATTTACGAAGACTTTCATCACCGGGGCCGTCCATGCTGGCATTGGCATCATCAAACAGCAGCACTTTGGGCTGATTGACCAAGGCCCGCACAACGGCAATCCGCTGCACCACACCGCGCGGCAACAAATCCGTCCCGGTTTCACCGACGCGGGTTTCGTATCCCTTAGCCAAACGATAGATCACACCATCCAAACCAAGTGCGGAAGCCAAACGCAAGGCATCACGGTTCCGATCCTTACGGAACATGGTCAGATTTTCCAAAATCGTGCCACGTACCAATTCGCCACGCTGCGGCACAAAGGCAATCCCGTGTTTTTTCAACAGGTTTTCACGTTGGTGCACAGAAATTTCAATATCATCCAGCAGCACCGACCCTGTATCGGCTCCCTGGCTTCCGAAAATCAGACGCAGCAGCGTGGATTTCCCGACGCCGTTATCTCCAACGATTGCCACGCGCTCACCCGGTTTGACATCAAGCTCCAACTCGTTGAACAGCGGCTCATCAGGATTATCAAATGCCAGAGATATATTTTGAAGAGAAACATGCCCAGCAATCGGTTTCACGACAGGCTGTTCCGTCCGCGGCTCCTGCGGCAGATCGAAAATTGTTTCGAAACGCTCCCGCATCAGGACCGCCGTCTGCCAACGCGTCCACAAACCCACGACTTTTTGCACCGGCTGCAATGCACGCCCTGCTAACAGTGTGCAGGCGGCCAAGCCACCCACAGACATGGACCCACTAACGACCATCGCCCCACCAAAGAACACGACAGAAAGTGTCAACAATTGGGAAAATGATGCAGAGAGGCCCGCTGTTTTTGCATTCAATGCATTCAAACGATGCAAGTGCCGCGCAACAGTTTCCTGCAAGCGGGCATAGCGCTGGATCATTTGCGCTTCCATCGACATGGCTTTGATGGTGTGAACACCGTGCACAATTTCAATGTTGAAGTTCTGTCGTTGGTCCCGGACTCTGTTGAAATCTTTGATCGCTTCCTGAGAATTGCGCATTTTCACGTACATAACGTACATAAACACAGCCAAAACCGTGATGGGGGCCAGCACCAACCATCCACCCACATAGGCAATGCACCCCAAAAACAGGGCGACAAACGGCAGGTCACAAATCACCAACGTCCAGTTTTCGGAAAAAACCTCACGCACCGTTGGCAAGCCGGACAATCGTTCCACCAAGTCACCAGGGCCAGCCTTTTCCAACTCATCCGCTGGCGTGTCCAAAATATGGCGGAACGCGCGGCAACTGGCGTCGTGCTCAAACTGCGCACCAGACCAGCCAATAACATCGGCACGGGCAACCCGCATTAATGCCTCAAGCAGCACTGCCACAACGACACCGCTCAACAGCAGTGTCAAAGTATCGAGCGCCTCATTTGGAATAATTCTATCATAGACCTGAAGCAGAGCTAAAGGTAAAGCCAGAGCAAGAAGATTTAAAAAGAAAGTTGAGACACCGATATAGGCCGCACCACGCCGCAGTGGACCGAATGATGACACCCGTTCGATACCATCCTTTAATAATTTCTTCACACCCCACCCCTTCTATACTTGTTCTTGCCCGGTTTTTTACTTAATTGTTTCGAAAAGTTAATATAGTCGTTACGGGTTCGATACTCTAAAAAACAAGTCTAGAATAATTATTAACACACAATTACACAGAAAACCATCGCAATTGCATTTAAAATCTCTTAACAACCCAGACATGCACACAGGCAGGCCCAAAACTTGAGATTTTAAATCTACCTAGTCCGCGATAAGAAGAAGCGCACAAAGGCTCCACATCACGATTGCCATAGATGAATCAAGCACCTGCCACGACCGCGCGGATGTGAACACAGGACGCAACGCCGCAGCGCCATACCCCAAAGAAAAGAAGAAGAGAAACGAAGCAGACATCGCACCAAGGGCAAAACCAGCCTCAGCGCCAATAAACCCCATAGATACAGACCCGATTAAAACGACTGTGTCCAAATAAACGTGTGGGTTTAACCAAGTCAAAGCCAAGCACGTCATAATAACCGGAATGAATTTTCCACCTTCAGCCTCCGCCGCCTCAAGCGATCCACCTCCCCGATAGGCCGATAACAGGCAACGCCCACCGTAGACAAGCAAGAATGCAGCACCACCCCATCGCGCCAACTGAATAGCTTGCGGGTACGCAGCAATAATCACCTGAAAGCCGGATACGCCGGCAAGGATCAGCAAAGCATCAGACACGGCACAAGTCAGGCAAACAGCAAATATGTGCTGCCCGCGCAATCCCTGACGCAAAACAAAAGCATTTTGCGCACCGATAGCAACAATCAAACTAAGGCCAAGCAATAAACCCTGAACAAAGGCACCCCACACACCTACCCCTCCATTTACCCACAGAAGGCATTGTATAACAAAAAACCACTACACAAAGAAATACCGCAGAAATAATCTATGAAGTTCACACACCATAAAACAGCGAATGCATCGGAAAACATAGTCGAGCAATTGCATGAAGCCTGGCTTTGCGCTAACAACGTTGGATGCAAACCAACATATGATGCTTTGGGCCATTCACAGTCCAAGCTCTTATTTCCAAGGATGAAATCCGTGTCTTCTTCCGAGCTCTCCAGCCTCTCCCCCAAAGCCCTTTGGCAAAATTTCAGCGACATTTGCGCAATACCACACCCATCGCGACACGAAGCGGCTTTGATCCAGTTTCTGCAAAAACGTGCAGAGGCAAAATCACTAACAACACATATTGATGAAACCGGAAACCTGCTAGTTAGCAAACCTGCACACCCAGACCACGCACACCGTCCGGGAGTCATTTTGCAGGGACACGTGGATATGGTCCCGCAAGCCAACAGCTCCACACCTTTTGACTTTACCAAAGACCCGATCCAACCACGTATTGACGGACAATGGGTCAAAGCCACAGGCACCACATTGGGCGCAGATAACGGCATCGCCGTTGCCACCATGCTTGCCATTATGGAAGATGACAGTTTACAGCACGGCCCACTGGAGTTTGTCTTCACCGTAGAAGAAGAAGTCGGCCTGACCGGCGCAATGGGGATCAAACCCGGCCTATTGAACGGCAGCATCCTGCTTAATCTGGACAGCGAAGAGGACGGCGACATCGTTATCGGCTGCGCAGGTGGCAGAGATGTGATCGCAACCACCGCCATCACACTGGCCCCCACCGAAACTACGGAAACTGCACTGCACATTGCAATCAGCGGACTTAAAGGCGGACACTCCGGCTGTGACATTCACCTTGGTCGCGGCAATGCCATTCGGATATTAACGCGCCTCCTGCGTGATGTGGCTTGCTCTCATGCCGATGTCAGACTGCACTCTATTGCCGGGGGCAGTGCCTCCAACGCAATTCCGCGTGAAGCCGAAGGCATTTTGGTTATCCCGGCTCAGGACGAGGCAAACATCAAACAGACACTGGCAACAGTCAGCCAAATCCTGCGACAAGAATTTGCGCTGGCTGACCCTGATCTGTCCATCGATGTACAGGCAATGGCTCGCCCGGACACGGCTCTCACTGCGGAACAGTCTGCCAAACTCCTGCGGACATTAAACGCTACCCATGATGGCGTCAGCCGGATGAGCGATAGCGTGGACGGCATGCCAGAAACGTCTTGCAACCTCGGCATTCTGGCAACCGAAGGCAACTCCGTCATCGCTACCCACAAAATCCGCAGCAACGTCAACAGCGCACGCGATGCCCTGAGTGATCGCCTTGCAGATACGTACATGGCCTTGGGCAGTGAGGTGACTTTTGGCGCAGCCTATCCGGGATGGGCTCCGAAACCGGATGCCAATATCCTGCAAATTCTGGACGCGGTTTTCACGGAACAAAACGGCAAGCCCGCCAACATTACAACCATGCACGCGGGCCTAGAGTGCGGCTTGCTTGGCGCGACTTACCCACACTGGGAAATGGCAGCCATCGGTCCGACCATTCGCAATCCGCACTCACCGGACGAATGCGTCGATATTGCTTCGGTTGAACGCTTCTGGGATTGGCTCTTGGGCACCCTGCAACGGGTTTGATCCCTAAAAGGACTTTTCTGTGAGGAGGCTCACGGAGTGAAAACGCCAACCAAGGCATAGTCCCTTTGCCTTTGCAGGTGACACACCCTCACCCCCTCTCTCTATGCATCACCTGCAGAGGCACCGCCAATAAAAGCCCCGGTTTCCCATACCGGGGCTTCTTTTTTGGTATATCTCTACGATTAGGCCGTCAGCATGACCGGGCGATGTTCCCCCTCAAACCCCGCTTCTGTCAGCCAAGTCGCAATATGCTCCATCTCCTCATCCAGCTTCCACGGCGGATTGATAACCGCCACACCGGATCCGTACATTCCACGGCCTGAAGCATCGGCGGAACGCAGCCACTCACTGACATAGACCTCCGGGTAGTCTGTCTCCGCAATCGCATTCAATAAGTCTTGATGGCGACCATCGGGCAACAGGGGATACCAAATCAAAAACACTCCGGCCCGCCATTTGGGATAAACCTTCGCCACCGCCGCAGGTACCGTGACGTACTCTGACTTGATTTCATAGGCCGGGTCGATCACGGCAACCCCGCGTTTTTCCTCTGGCGGAGTCAAGGCAGCCAATGCCTCCATAGCGTCACGCTTATGAACATGAACCTGCGGATCATCACGAAAATTCCGACGCAATGCTTTGTGTGCCTGAGGGTGCAGTTCAATAGCAACCAACCGATCACCATCGCGCAGCATTGCCCGTGACACAGCCGGAGAACCCGGATACGCCATCTTGCCATAACGTTTTCGCACGGCATCCAGTGCCTGAAGGTAGGGCAATGCCTCGTCCGGTGGAGCCACCGCCGCATTCAGTTGAAAGATACCGGCTTCAGCTTCCCCTGTAACAGTCGCATCCTCGTGGGTTAGGTCATAGACCCCTTCTCCGCCATGGACGTCCAGCACACAAAACGGCTTGGCTTTACGACCCAGAGCCGCCAAAACCCGCGCGAGAACCAGATGCTTATGAACATCGGCAAAACCACCCGCGTGAAAGCGGTGAAGATAACTAAGCATGTATCATTCCATATAAAGAAAGAGGCTTTGGCAATCTTGTGCCAAAGCCTCCCCCATTGTGTCCAGAAGTTCTTACGCGTCAGGACGCCCGGATTTCACGAAGAACACGTTCAACGGCCTCTCGCAAAGTCTGTGCATGGCCGACCAGATCATTGGCCTGCCCCGCCACGTGCTCTGCCACATCTCCGGCATGTCCTGCGGCCTTGGTCACGCCACCAATGGACGTTGACACTTGCGATGTCCCAGCCGCAGCTTCCTGTACACTGCGTGAGATCTCAGAAGTCGCCGCCGTTTGTTCCTCTACCGAGGACGCAATGGAAGCCGTCACATTGTCGATGGACTGCACCTGTTCAGTCACACGGGTAATCACCTGCACCGCCTGATGGGTTTGCTCCTGCACTGCCGTGATTTGCTGTGTGATTTCTTCCGTCGCACGGGCGGTTTGGCTGGCGAGGTTTTTCACCTCCCCGGCGACCACAGCAAAGCCCTTACCCGCATCACCAGCCCGCGCAGCCTCAATGGTTGCGTTCAAAGCAAGCAGGTTGGTTTGGTTGGCAATATCCGTAATCAGGCTGACAACTTCACCAATACGGTCTGCGGCCTCTGCCATTTGGGATACACGTTGCTGAGCAACACCTGCCTGATCTGCAGTTTCCCGCGCCGCAGCCGAAGCAGCCTGCACTTGTGAAGCGATTTCTTGAATTGCTGCACTCAACTCCTCAGTTGCCGACGCCACAGTATTGACGTTTTCCATGGCGACGTTGGATGCGGAACTGACCTCATCCGCACGCATAGCAGATTCTTGCGCCACATCACGCATATCGGCGGATGCTTGCTGCAAAGTATCAGCAGACTCAGAAACATCGTTGACGATCACACCAACAGCCGATTCAAATTCATCGGCAAGATCCAGCATCGCTTGACGCCGTTCTGCGGCAGCCTGTTCCTTGGCGGCTTCTTGCTCTGCTTCAAGGGCAATGCGCTCTTCCGCATTGGTTTTAAACACTTCCAAAGCGCGCGCCATAGCGCCCACTTCGTCCTGACGATCTGTTCCCTCGATGACAACAGCCAAATCACCAGTAGCCAATCGGTTCATGTTTCCGGTCATCAGCTGGATTGGGCGGCTAATTCCGCGGGCAATAAACATGCCGATCGCAATGGTGATCGCAAGACAGACCATGGCATACGCACCAAGTTCCATCACTGCCTCCCAAACGGAGGCTTCAAGATCATCCACGTAGACCCCAGTACCAAGGAACAAATCCCAAGGCTTAAACCCGATGACGTAACTGGCTTTTTCGATGGGCTTGGTCTCACCAGGGCGAGCCTTATAATAGGGTACAAATGCTGCACCGGATGCCTTTACACCATCAATAAAGCTGCCGACAATCGGCGTGCCGAAATCATCTTTAAGGTCAATGAACGACTGACCTTCGGTGTTTTGCGCCGGTGCGTAGGATTGGCGGACACCATCCATTGAGTAAACAAAGATATAGTTGTCACCCTCGTAGCGCATGAACCGAATTTGATCAAAAGCTGCTTCTTTGGCATCTGCCTCAGTCATTCTGCCAGATTGAGCTTCGTCGTAATAATGCTCAATCACATTCAGGGCAGATTCCGTCAAATCCACCAGCTTAGCTTTTCTCTCATCAAACATGTGAGAGGATATGACAATCTGTCCAACGAAAAGGACGGCAACAAAGCCGAGGACACTTGCCCCCAATATCATTGCGATTTTTTTGCCGATTTTCAGATTCTGAAAGAAGTTCATCCCGCCCTCTTTGCGAAAAATAAAACAAAATTGCTGATTTTATTGTTTTTGATGCAGCAAGCTGTTTTGAATTTGGCACACTCTCCCTCGTGCAATTAGGTAGGGCAATTACACCACAGAGAAAGGAGCAGGAAATGATATTCCTCTAATTTAATTAAATCCCATACAGAAAACCCTTATTACGTACATGCGTTCAATCTAAAGAAACTCGACGCACAGAATACTCAACTCAGAAGATAGCAATAATGTAACATTTCCTCATGGTTGCAAGAAGCATCTATCCCGATTCGGTCAGCATGACTGACGCTCCACAAACAACCCGTTGAAATTTATTAACCTTCTGCCCTCATCAATAAAGGCCGGAAAAATTTCCGGCCTTTATCGTGCAAAACGCTCTTCATTTAGGCTGCGCGTATTTCTCGTAAAATCCCATCGACAGCCCCTCTAAGATTATCAACATGTGCAACCAAATCATCGGCCTGCCCAGCCAGCCCTTGGGCTATACCGCCCACATCACCAGCTGCCTTGCTCACGTCCTCGATCGAGGTTGATACTTGTGACGTTCCAGATGCGGCTTCTTGCACACTGCGTGAGATCTCAGAAGTCGCCGCCGTTTGTTCTTCAACCGAGGACGCAATGGAAGCCGTCACATTGTCGATGGACTGCACTTGTTCAGTCACACGGGTAATCACCTGCACCGCCTGATG
>JAALLQ010000127.1_pt1 | contig 25538 bp, 23 predicted proteins | sample 7245921 | NCBI WGS metagenome assembly JAALLQ01 (sample SAMN13049200, study PRJNA578106) | oil field metagenome | isolation source: filtered produced water from oil reservoir B7 | place: USA:offshore Texas | collected 2016 | reverse complement strand
ATTACTATGATTTCAGTTCCGCATTCTATGTATGTGCACTTCTTGGCCTGATAAGCACCTTTTTGATAATATTCTTTGTAAGGGATGCCCGGGATCCTCCCGTAAAAAAAAAGCAATGTGACCATATCATCTGCAAACGGCATCCAGTTCCAGATACTCGCGCTTGCCATGTTCATGATGATGGTCGGTATCATGATAATCTTTGCCTTCCTTCCGGAATACAGGGTCAGAATGGATGCAAGTGAGCTATCCCTGAGTATAGCAGTTTCTGCTTATGTAATATCAAGGGTGCTTTTCCAGACGCCAATGGGAGTGATCTCTGACAGCATGGGAAGAAAGAGTATGGTGGCCCTGGGTCTTCTTATAAATGTCCCTATAGTTGTGGGTCTTGGATATGTGGATAGTATTGTTCAGCTAATCATCCTGCGTGCATTTCAGGGTATAGCCATGGCAGCGGTTGAAACGCCTGTTATGGCTCTGGCAGTTGAACTTACCGGTGGTTCTGCTGTGGGTTCCAGGGTCAGCACAATAACAGCTTCACAGGCAGCCGGCATGGCTCTGGGGCCATTGATCGGAGGAGTGCTTGCGGGATATGTCTCTTTCAGGACCCCTTTCTACATCTGTGGTATCCTGATATTGCTGTCCTTTGTACTGGTACTTGCTGTGATACAGGAACCTGAAAACTCTAGTGATTGACAGCCTGATTGTCGTTGTAGTTAAAAGAATAGTTCAAAAAAGATTTCTCGACATTCTTTCTGTCGGTTATATCATAGAATACGATAATTGTACCTGTGATCTCATTGTGGCTGTTTCTGATGGGTGAACCGATAACATCTATTGGTGTACGGATATTTTCCCTGGAAACAAGTACCGTCTTATCCTGAAGTCCGTAGAATGCACCTTCGTTCATGACCTTCCGGGTGGGGTCAGGGGCCTTTTTCCCGTTTTCCTCACATATGACCCTGAAAATCTCCTCGATGGGTTTTCCAAGAGCTTCTTCCTGTTTATAGCCGGTGAGTGCCTGTGCAAGAGGATTGACAAATTCAACTCTGCCCTGTGCATCGGTGGAAATGATCGCATCCCCTATATTGTTCATCAGGGAATTGATCCATTTCTGGTTATCCTGTACCTTCTCCCTTTCAAGTTCTCTCTTGTAAAGTGCGATCTCAATATTGGTTCTCAGTTCCCTGGTCTCAAAGGGTTTTAAAATATGTCCGAAGGGGCTTGTCAGTTTGGCTCTGGCTATTGTCTTTTCGTCCGAATATGCCGTCAGGTAGATCACGGGAATGTCAGAATCATCATGTATTATCCCGGCGGCCTCGATGCCATCCATATCTCCCTTGAGGACGATATCCATTAGTATCAGGTCCGGATTGTGTATCTTTGCCATTTCCACGGCGTCCTTTCCCGTGGAAGCCATGCAGGGTACGTTATATCCGAAGCTTTCAAGACTATCCCTGATATCCAGAGCAACTATTTTCTCGTCTTCGACGACCATTATCCTTTCATCTGTCATCAATAGTCCCTTCTTTTGTAGGATAGTTCCTTGAAAGTTATTGTAAATTCCGTACCATGGCTTCTATCAAGTTCGATATTTCCTTCGATCTGCTCCACCAGTGAACTGACCAGTTGAAGTCCAAGGGAGTCGGTATCCCTGAAATCAATATCTTCGGGGAAACCGGCTCCGTTATCACTTACTTTAAGGACGAAACCGTCATTTTCGTGATACAGCTCCACCCTGATCTCTCTCATACCTTCTCTGAATGCATGTTTCAGGGAATTCGATACGAGCTCGTTTATGATCAGTCCTATGGGGATAGATGTATCTATGCCAAATATAATGTTTTTAATATTTATATGGATTTTGATACTGTCCCTGGAGAAACCATACGAACTCACAAGATAGTCAACAAGTGTCGGTATGTAGGTTTGAAGGTCTATGTTCTCGAGGTTCTTTGAGTTATAGAGGTTTTCATGGGCCAGTGCCATGGAACGTGCCCTGTGCTGACTCTCTCTGAAAGCCTCGACGACTTCGCTGTCTGTGAACTTCCTTGACTGGAGCCTTAGCAGACTGGATATGATCTGGAGGTTGTTCTTCACCCTGTGGTGTATCTCTTTTAGGAGTATGTCCTTTTTACGTGCTTCTTCTGCCTGTTTTACTTCAGTGATATCCTTTACAACGGATAGTACCTCGTCTTCACCGTTTACAACGATACGTGCCTCAAAATCCCTTACTTCTCCCTTCACAGGTAACTGGTACTGCATTATCTGCATTTTTCCGTTTTTGAGTACTTCCTGTATTATTTCCATTTCTCTGGCTGCAATCTCATGTGGGAGTAGATCATCTATCTTGATATCGAGCGGGATGTCCGGGGATTCGTAGAGACATTCATCGGTCGAAAGTTTATAGTTGCAAACCCTCCCGTCTTCTTTTATCTGGAATACCATATCAGGCATGGCCTCAATAATTGCCTGAATTGTCGCATCTCTCTTTGAAATAAGTTCTTCGGACTTTTCCAGGGATTTGAGCATCCTGTTCATTGAGACAATGAGTTTTGAGATCTCATCATCACCCTCTTCGAATATACGCCTTGAAAAACTCTGGTTTTCCCCGATATACCTTATTTCTTTATTCAGGGTGTTGAGGCGCGAAATGAACAGGTTCTCGAGAAGAGACAATGTCACGACTCCGAAAACTGCCCCGGACAGAAGGAGGATCATGATAAAGTAAGTCATTGTCGCCTTACTCTGTTGGTATATGCGTCTGGAAACACCTGCATCAAGGACAATTGAAGGTTCGCCGTAGATATTATCAAGCAGAATGCTCCCATGAATCATTCTCTCACTGGCGGGATTTACAAAAAGATATTCTCCGGAATCAAGCATCATATCCGGCTCTTCGGTGATCATACTGGAGTTTTCCGCATGTTTGATATCCAGTGTCAGATAATTCTCATCCGAAAGCAGGTTTATCTCCGCTTGATCAAGAAAACGTCCCATCAGTATTGTACCGCCGATGGAATCATCGCCATAGGACCTAATCACTGGCTGAGATGTGACGATCATAGGTGTGTCTGTAAGGAATAACAGGCCTGTCTTTTTGCTCGAGCCGTTCTCGTGCTGAAGCAGATAACTGTTTGTTTCAAGATGTTCGATCAAGTCCCCGGGTGGCAGGGTCCGGTTATTTGTGGAGAGATCTACACCTTTGGAATATACCAGATCATTGGAAGTATTGTAAAAAAGTGCGAAATTGATCCTTTGATTGATGAATGTTTCATCCATGAGATAACTATCTATATACCTCTGGTTTTTCTGCTGGATAAAATCATATGACTCATCCCATACTGCCCAGTCAACTGTTTTTTTCTCGATGCTCGCCATTTCAGCGTACAATGAGTTCCTTGCACCCTGTACGTCGTTTTTCAGCTCTTCCTGCTCAAGATAGGCAAAACTGTTCACGATAATTACCTGGGAGCTCATATAAAGAACTATTATCAGGCCTATAAGGGTTGCACCGATAATTATGAGAGTTTTTTTTCGTAGTGAGGTCATTATTGCACTTTCCCGGGTAATGCAGGAGAGAGAAAAATCATTTAGTACTTTTTATAAAATTCAATAAAAAAAGGATTTAGTAAGTATATATATTTATCGTTTTGTCACAAGGCAATCAGAAACCAAAAAAAAAGAGGGTCGAATGTCTTGGATTATCCCACGACACTCATTTCTTCGATTCTCACAGAAGGTGTAACCACCCCTCCAACTTTCCTGATATCGGTGCCTGCCCCATCCATTTTTTTAAGCATATCGAAAATATTGCCTGATATCATCAGGGACTTGATGGGTTTGTCAATCTTTCCGTCCTTGATGGTGAAGGCATTTCTTGCTTCTACGGAGAAATCTCCTGAAATGGAGTTTGCAGTATGGGCACCGATTACGGTGTTTACAAGCACTCCGTTCTCCGTATCTCCGGTTATGTCAGTGCCTGGATAGTCCACGATAAAGTTTCTCGGTCCCACGGAAGGCGTGGAGAAATATGAACCTCTTGATGCATTTCCCGTGCTTTTTACATTGTCCTTTCCGGCGGTATATGAATCATAAAGATACGATCTGAACACTCCCTTCTCCAGAACGGTGGTACGCTGTGAAGGTACGCCCTCATCATCTGACCTACCGGTCTCGATTCCACCGTCAAGCAAACCATCATCAATAATTGACAGTTTTTCGGTGGCAATATCTTCTCCGATCCTGCCTGTAAGGTTTGACCTTCCCTTCTGTACATTATTTGCATCTATGGAAGGCATGAATGCATTACCCAGCAGGTCAGAGAATGCGAAGGGATGCAGAATGACGCTTGTTCTCTGTGCTTCAATGGATATTGCGTTCCTTGAGCTGTCTGCGAGCTTTGCAGCGCTTTTTCCTATCTCCGAAAAATCAATGTCATTCTTGCGGGAAACGGCAAAGTCATATGCGGTTGAGACACTGTCCCCGGTGGTGATAACATCCGTAAAGCCGGATATTCCTGTGGAGCTTTCCTCGATCTCAACACCATTGGTGTTCATTATAAGGCGTGAGCCAAAGCTTCGGCTGAAATTCCCCGATGTAACCACAATGCCTGAAACAGATTTTGCACCCTCTATCATCTGCATAGAGCGGGATATACAGTCATCAAGCTCCATCTGTTCCAGCTCACTGTCAAGTACACCTGAAACTTCCGGATAGTCTCCGTTGGAGGGCAATGACTTCCAGTCGGGATCACTGTCGCGGACCCTGGCAGAGCTGACAGCACTCTTTGCCGCATCGTCTATACGGCTGATGATATTGGTGCTTGCAAATCCCACAGCTCCGTTTATAATTGCACGGATGCCAAGTCCCTGGGAGATGTTCTCCTTTGCGCCCTCGATCTCATCCTTGCGGATATCCACCGAGGTCTTATGGTTCTCCATTATAAAGATCTCTGCTTCTTCCGCTCCGAAATCCGTTGCGGCTTTCAGTCCCTTTTTAGCAAGCTCGTACATATCCATCATGCACCACCTACCAGGGCTTCTGTAACCATAAGGTGCGGTGACCCGTCTGTCACAGGTACCAGTTGTCCTCCTTTTCCACATCTTCCGGAGTTCATCGTAAGATCATCGCCTACCATCTTGACATTGTTGAGTATTTCAAGGATCTTCCCGGAAAGTGATACGTCCCTGAGCAGGGTCGTGAGCTCTCCGTTCTCGATCAGGTAGCCTTTTTCCGCATTGAACTGGAACACTCCTTCGCCTGTGTTCACCTGTCCGCCCCTTGAGCCGATGAGATATACACCGTCACCGATCTCTTCAAGCATCTCATCGAACTTCGAGGTTCCGTTATCGATATAAGTATTACTCATCCTGACTATTGGCCTGGAATGTCCCTGTGCCCTGCTGTGTCCGGGTTTACCTCCAAGTTTTGCGGCTGTTTCTCTTGAATGAAGGTATGAATTAAGTATCCCATCCTTGATCAGAACTGTCTTTTCAGACTGTGCTCCCTCATCGTCAAAGGGGAAATAACCGTATTCATGCAGTGTGGGATCGTCGATTACATTGATAAGTGGTGATCCGATCTCCTGGCCTATCCTGTTCTCAAGGATGGAACTTCCCTCAAGCACAAGATCTGCTTCGGAAGCATGTCCCACTGCCTCATGTGCAAAAACACCTGCAAGCTCCGGATCAAGTATTACTGGAAGGTTTCCGCCTTTTGCAGGTTTTGCATCAAGAAGTTCCAGGGCTGTCTTTGCGGCTGATTCTGCAAGCTCCAGGGCGTCATGCTTTTCGAAAAGCTCGTAACCTGTGACTCCGAACCTGCTCTCACGGCCTGCCTGGTATATCCCGTTCCTTGATGCAACGGCACTGACGGCAAAACCGGTTCTGGTGATGTCATACTCTCCCTCGATGCCTGTTGAATCCGAATACATGATCTTGTAGTTGGATTCGCTGTAGACGGCACTGACACTTGAGATGCCATCCAGATCAGCCCTTTTTCCCACTTCACTGAGCTGCTTGACCTTCTCTTCAAGGGATACGTCCCTTGGATCTATCTTTACTTCTGGCAGGTTATCTACCACAGGATTTGGGACTTCCATCATCTCTACTTTTTCTTTTGGTGATCGCTCGTCCATACCCTGTGCAAGTTCTGCTGCTGCTCTGATAGCTTTGTTCAGGTCGAAATCCCCGTCTGCCGAGGTGATTCCCCATGAACCTCCGCTAAGGGCACGGATGCCCGCCCCCTTTGTGTAGTTGACAGATACCTCTTTAATGTTACCATTATCAAGAACAATAGATGTTGTCGTTCCTTCAATTATCTTCGAATCAAAAAAGTCTACTCCAAACATATTTACACTCCCGTAAAAAAGTAAGGCCCCTGTTTTATACAGGGACTACATCGGGCAGGTCCAGATTAAGCTTGAAATTAGCCAGGCTCTGGAGCTTTTCCACAATACGATTCTTATCAGGTCCTACGAGACTGTGCTCGATGACCTCTATTATGCTGGTTACAGGTACGATCTCGATCTTATCCCTGTAAGCTTCTTCTATCAGGACATCATCCTCGTTGGATTTTGGAATGATGACCTTCTTAATTCCTGCCTGGGCTGCTGCCTCTATCTTGTAGGTTACACCACCGATAGGCAGTACATCTCCGCGCACTGACAGTGAGCCAGTCATTGCTACAGACTGGTCAATGGGTATGCCTTCAAGTGCGGATATCACGGCTGTTGCAATGGATATCGATGCACTGTCACCTTCAACTCCCTCATAGGTTCCTATGAACTGTATGTGAATATCGTGGTTGATCACGTTCTTTCCGGTGACGTTCTTGATCACAGCGGACACGTTCTGCACAGCTTCCTTTGCAATGTCCTTGAGCATACCGGTTGCAATAACACGACCTTCGGAACTGGACTGAGAAGGTGTGACTTCTGCCATTATCGGCAGTACGATTCCCGAATCTCCGCCCATGACCGCAAGTCCGTTGACCCTTCCTACTGCTCCTCCAAGTTTCTTGAAGAGCTGGTAGTCTTTCTTGCGTTCCAGGTAATTGTCAGCAAGCTGCTGTTCGATGGACCTTGCCATCTTCTTGGCTGCAAGTACATGCTTGTCTGTGACAATCTTTACTTCCTCGGAGTGTGCAATATCTCCTGCTACTCTTACAAGACCTCCAAGGTCACGCAGTTTGAGGGTTAGATGGCCCTTTCTTCCGGCCCTTCTCTGCGCCTCTCTGATTACCTCGTCAACAGCGCTCTTGGCAAATGGAGGAATGTGTCCGTCTCGCATGACTTCCTGTGCCACGAACCTTATAAGGCTCTTGCGGTTTTCAGGAGTGTCCTCCATGGATTCGCGCATGAAGAGTTCATAACCATAACCCTTGATACGGGATCTGAGTGCTGGATGCATCTTTTCCATTGCATCCAGGTTACCTGCTGCAACCATGATAAAGTCACATGGAACCGGCTCGGTCTTTACAAGTGCTCCGGAACTCCTTTCGGACTGACCTGTGATTGGGTACTCCTTTTCCTGGAGTGCTGTCAGCAGGCTCTGCTGAGATTCCAGGCTGAGGGTGTTGATCTCGTCAATGAAGAGTACACCTTTGTGTGATTTGTGGATGTCCCCGCTCTCTACCCTGTCATGTGATGGAGTCTCGAGTCCTCCTGACTGGAATGGGTCGTGCCTTACATCACCAAGAAGTGCACCTGCGTGGGTTCCTGTGGCATCGATGAATGAAGCATGTTCTTTCTGGTAATTAGAAACAATCAACTTCGGGATCATCAGTTCTTCCTTTGGCATGAACTGACGTGTCAGCAGCAATATCATAATAGCTGCAATGATACCCCACAGAAGCTGGCCCACATAGAATGAATATATTATGATACCGAACACCAGTATCATCATAAGCATGTTTCGTGACTGGACCTTTTTCTGTGCTTCCATCTTATGGGCCATCACGATCTCTCTGCCCTTTCCGGCAGGAACTGACCTTATTTTCGGATTGTTATTATCTTCAGGATTAGGATAGGCGAGTATATCCTGCAGCTCCTCCTTTGGCAGGAGTTCTGCCATAGCCTTTGCTAGCAGTGACTTTCCCGTTCCGGGACTTCCTATCATCATTACATGTCTTCTCTGGCTGGCTGCTTTTTTTACAACCTCTACTGCATGCTCCTGTCCTATTATCTGATCTATCAGCAATTTTGGGACATCAATGGAGTCAGTTGTATCAAAAGATTCGCCATAGAGTTCAATCTCTTCACCAGAAGTAGTTGTATCGTTCTCCATAGTCTACTCACAAAGTTTAGGTTTGTTCTCTGAGGTACGTACAAAATATATACTTGACGGTTTTTAAGTAATTTGTAAATATCATTATATGAAGGTACCTGCAGGTAAAAACTAATAAATTATTAATGCAGTCACACTATAAGAACCTATTTATCGTTGCGGAGGTATATCAGCTATCATGAGACCGGCCCCATTGTTACTCTTAGCACTTATCACTGTGCTCTTTTCATTATTCATGACAGGATATGCCGTTTCCAATGAAGGACAGTATATACATTTCAGGGAGATGTCCGTGGAATTTGCCGAAACGGATGCGCAGGTAACTCTGTATTATGACCTGGACGTTTTCTCCCGCGTATATGTACTGCTGCTTGGTAGCTATAATCTTGAGCCGACACTGGAAAACGTACTTTTTGATTTTGAGGATGTGGAAGTAGTGGAGATAGGGAATAATCGTGCAGTTCTTTATGTGGAAGGCATTTCCCGGCAGAACTCTGAATTCTATCTGCATGATTCCCGTAATCTCGGGGCGACCGTTGATGTGCTGACACTCGTGTATCCTGACGGCTCATCAAGGCGCGTACCCTATGCAACATCAACTCCATACACATTTTACAGTAACGAATGAGCAATGGAATGAGCAAAAATTAGTATTATGGTTTCCATAGATATTATCAGTGAGCTTTCAGTATATAAGCAAATCAGGATAAATTACCTTTAACCCAAAAGCTTTATCAACGATAATGCATTATGAGGGATGCTGTTAAGCGCCTGATGCTTGCGGTAATGTTCTTTAATGGAACATGCAGTATCGGTGTTTACAGGTATTCGCAATACAAATGGGCTCGTGGTCTAGCTGGTTATGACGTCGCCTTGACATGGCGGAGGTCCGGAGTTCGACTCTCCGCGGGCCCACCACCAATCCTCTTTTTGAGGATTCGATAAGTTTAAATGCAAAAGCAGCATTAAGGTGCTTCGGGTCAAAAAGCCCAGGTAGCTCAGTTGGGAGAGCGCTGCCCTGAAGAGGCAGTTGTCCCCGGTTCAAGTCCGGGTCTGGGCACCTGATGCAAAATACACCAGTAGTGTAGCGGTTATCACCGGGCGTTGCCAACGCTCGAACCCGGGTTCGAATCCCGGCTGGTGTACTGTCATTTTTTTTATACACTTTCCAGTAATTATTTCGTTCACAGATATGCTGTTTTACTTATTGGTAATAATTTAGTTACCATGTTTCTTTTTTGCTACTATTCAGCAATAGATAAAAATAAAACAATTACTTTTTCTCCTCATCTATATATTGTAATTAAAATGGATAACAACTGTTTGTATATTCATTATGTTTATATACTAAGAAGGTGTCTATAAGGTTAGTTTGTTTTACTAAAAACATTCTACCTCCAATCCATACCTAACATAACTTCCTTTTTTATTTTTTTTAACAACCATATAACAAATAAGTTTGTCTTATATCGTGTCCTTTTTCAATGGACCAGACGAAACAAGTGCCTCTTCAATCAATATCATCGTTGATGAAACAAATAGAAATGTTTGTCATCATGTTATGTCTGAAAGTAATATATGTTACTGAAAAACACATTTTTAAATATTACTCCGAAAGAACTTCATATTTAATTTCTCAGAGAAATTGCAGTTAAAGATAGTTCCATGGACAACTTCATAGAGTTCTTGGTTTATTTTTCAATGCTCAAAATATGTAAAAATAAAGAATGGTCTGAGGTAGTATGGAAAAACCTAGCTTCGAAACATTGATTGAAAATAGTGAGTCTTTGAGTGACCGGTTAGCACTATTGAATAATAAATCCAGTACTCCTCTATTTACGACATTGAGTGGAGAACAGGTATATCAACGGGGAAATTCGATAGTCGTTAAACTTCCACCCGGTCGTAATGTTATCACAACTTCCTGGTTGAATGGTGGTTTCAGAAGTGACATCAAATGTATTTTTAATCACACAATTCCTAGCTATGTCTCTGATGAGACTGAACTTGAAGGTGGAAGTGTGCATTCTTATCTTTCTCTTGTTGCTGAGAGACTTGGATTTGATCCCTGCCGTTCTGCCGGACTCCTGACAGCAGCCAAAATGGAAAACGTATCCATAGTATCCAAATCGTTCAGAGGTATTCAGGTCACGGCAATTGTGACCGGGGGTATCGGTATCAATGGTGGAAGGGCAGGAGATCCTGCTTCCTACTATCAGGATAACGGAGAAACGAAAATGATCAATGGTACGATCAATACAATATTATTGATCGGTGCAAATCTTCCTCCATATACTCTGGCACGGACGATCATCACTGCATCGGAAGCCAAAGTTGTTGCAGTGCAGGAGCTCATGGCACCCAGTTGTTATTCTTGTGGTATAGCTACAGGTTCCGGGACAGACATGATAGCCGTTGTGGCAGATAGCACAAGTCCTTACGAACTTACCGATTCAGGCAAGCATTCGAAGCTTGGAGAACTCATAGGCAAATGTGTGATCGAAGCTACAAAGGAAGCACTTGCTAAGCAGACAGAGTTGACACCTGCTGTCCAATGCGATAGTATAGTCCGCCTTAAACGTTTTGGGATTAGTGAAGATACGATCTGGGAGATGGCATGTGAGCTGGAAGGTGATCTCTTAAAGAGCGACTTTAACAAAAATCTGTTATTACTCAGAAAGAATCCTGTTGTTGTGGGACTCACATCTTCCATCTTACATATTATCGATGAGGTATCATGGGGTCTGTTATGTGAACAGAACGGCAAAAAGGCAGCATTTGCAATTATTTCTGGTATCCCTGTTGTCCTGGATGCAAAAAAACCATTTAACTTCAAAGATATTTTAACAGAACATGAGAGTATTCTGCATAATTGGACTCGCGTTATGGCATGGCTATCTTGTAATGTAATTCTAGATGGGTCGCAGTGAACATGCAATTTTAGACTATTTACTCTAATGTACTGACTCGTACTGACTCAATCGGGGCAAAAATGAAAGAAATGATTAATTTTTCACTATGTGAAACAGACCTTGACAAGTTTGGAGGTGAATGGGGAAAATTAAAAAGTTTCCTGAATCACCATGAACTAGATGGAGTAGAACTTTTTGTTAATCATGATCCACTTCCTGAAATCCCTCATGACCTTGTAGTTGGAACTCACCTTCCATATTGGCCTTCTCTTCATAATGCATTGTTGGACGAGACTGAATTTAAAAAGGAAATGAATGATTTTGAAAGGGTGATTCTTTATGGGGGTCATAGTAAAGATGAAGTAACAGACTATTTCAGGCAGGCGATGTCAAATGCATCTTCTCTTGAAGCCGCATATGGTGTATTCCACATAGCTTATTCTGATCCCTCATATATCTTCAGTCATGACAATAGATGTAAAGATTATGATGTATTCAGAACCACTGCTGACTTTATTAACAGTTCAGTCTCTGAATTTCCAAATGGAGAGCCTCCTGTACGTATCTTTTTTGAAAACCTATGGTGGCCCGGGCTTACATTGCTGGATCCTGTGGCAATATCCCGATTTGTGGAAATGCTGGAATTCGATAACTGGGCATTTGTTCTTGATACCGGGCATCTCATTGCTGCCATTGGTAATTGCAAAAAGGAAGATCAAGCAGTAGATGCAATACTTGATGTCCTTCATTTCTATAACGATGATTTCATCGACAGAATTGAAGGTATACATTTACACTGTGGTCTGTCAGGCGGTCATATACAGCATCCGTTTGAAAATTATCATGATCCGGAAAATGTAGATGGTTCTGCCGTTTTGCTTGAAGCCATGACCTACATAAATACGATAGATCCTCATATGCCTTTTACAATTGACAGGTGCAGGGAAATTGTTGATTATGTATCGCCTGATTATCTGACGCATGAATTCATTTCTATGGAACTGACAGATTTAAATGATAAAATAGGGACACAACGTAGTGCATTACATGGTAATACGGGAAATTAGTAGGTTACATTACCTTTTTTCGATGTTCAGGGGATAAGTGCTTTTGTGTCCTTTATATCTTTAATTAAAGGGATTATGCATAACGAATTACTGGCTCCTACTCTGGCTATTTCTACGGGTATATCAAAAGTCTGCTCAAGATTTTTTTCTGTAAATACCGATTCGGTCTCTCCTACAGAAATTATTTCTCCTGACTTTATCATGCATATCCTGTTACAGTAGTGAGCTGCAAGGTTGAGATCATGTATGACAGCAATTACAAGCAATCCTCTGCATGCGGCATCTTTTACCATGTCGAAGATCTCTACCTGATGAGTTATATCTAGGTGGGATGTTGGTTCGTCAAGCAAAAGCACTCTGGGTGTCTGTGCCAGGGCCCTTGCAATGATTACTCGCTGAAGTTCTCCTCCACTTAGATGCGTTACTAATCTGTCCCTGAATTCATATGTGTTTGTCTTTTTTAGGGCATCTTCGACAATTTTCAAGTCTTCAGGTTTTTCCCGACCATTGATATACGGAGTCCTTCCCATTAAGACAACTTCTCTCACAGGAAATTCAAAATCTATGGAAACGACCTGTGAAACAACGGCAACATTCCTTGCTATTTCTTTGCTTTCCATTTTGTAAATGCTCTTGTTGTCGATTCTTATTGTGCCAGAATCAGGTTTCAGATATTTTGCAATACTTTTGAGAAAAGTTGTCTTGCCTGAACCATTGGGACCTATAATGCCAATTATTTCTCCTTTATTTGCGCAGAGGTTCACATTTTTAAGTATTTTTCTGCTCCCGTAGCTCACATTAAGATTATCTACTTCAAGCATAGATCTTTTTCCTCCCTTTTCTCAGAAGATATATGAAAAATGGTGCTCCGAAAAGTGCCGTAATGATGCCTACTGGTAGGCTCAAACCTGATACTATTGTTTTGGATAATGTGTCACAGAAAATTAAAAATACTGCTCCTGCAAGTGTTGAAGCCGGAAATAATATCCTGTGATCTGGGCCAACAATAATGCGCATAATGTGGGGAATTATAAGCCCTACAAATCCTATTATCCCACTTACGGAAACTGCAGCTCCTGTAATAAGTGAAGTAAAGAGGAGAATATATTTTTTGACCCATTCAACATCAACTCCCATATATTGTGCCTGTTCTTCTCCAAGAAGCAAAACATTCAGGCTCCATGAATGACGATATAGCATGATTATTCCAAATAGTATCATTACACTTGAGACTCCTACTTTTTCCCATGAAGGATTAGCAAAACTTCCCATCATCCAGAAGATTATGTGATCTCTTGACTGGTTGATATATACGAGAAAAGATGTCAATGCACTGAGGAATGAACCAATAGCTATGCCTGCAAGTAGTAGAGTGCCCATTGGGACTTGCCTTCCCATTTTAGAGATGTTGTATACGATGAATATTGTAACTGCAGACATTATGAAAGCTAGTGTCTGGGTATGAAGGCCGATTAGCAGTGCAAGAGCTGCCCCTAGAGAAGCACCGGAGGACATTCCTATAATATATGGGTCAGCCATTGGGTTTTTGAGAAGGCCCTGCATGGCACATCCGGCGGTACTGAGGGCAGCACCTACAAGGGCTGCAAGGACCGTTTCTGGTAAGCGGATATCTATTACAATGGTTTCGTACTTGGGTTCCCAGGTTCGCGGGATTGAAAGATAGTTCCAGATATAACTCGACTCTAACTCAGTTGTTTCTATTCCTAATGTGTGCTGTATCCAGTCAAGTGTGCCCACATAGGTTATCTTGGCAGCCATGGCCATGGATATATCTGCGCTACCCACGGCGGCATTTCCAACCATTGCAACTGCCAGCAGTACGATAAGTAACCCTAATATGATTCTGCCCTGTTTTGCCATGTGACCTCTCTGATTTTATTTTTTGGCTTCATTTTCTCCTGAATTTTGTTACCTTTAAGGAGAATATAACCATAAGTAGCGCGATACTTGCCTCAAAACCCGGTGCTTTATTTGTATCGGTTTCAGACGGTGTAGTTTCGTTTCCATCGGAGTCCTCGGACATCTCTGCCGAAATCTGCTGCTGAACCTGTGGATGTATGTAACTGTAGATCTCCTCAAGCCCTATGGCTATTCTTGGTCCGGGTATTTCCACGATGTTGGGATCAGGGATAGCATACACTCTTTGCTCTTTTACAGCATCTGTTGTGGCTATGGCACTGTTAGTCGTCATGTATTCCTGAATGTCATCGCCCAGACCTCCCATTCCGGAGCAGATGATTATCTGTGGGTTTTTGTCAACAATGTCTTCAAGGGTGAGTATTGACCATCCGTCGGTTTCTACTATGTTCTTTCCACCTGCAAGCGTTATCATGCTGCTAGGGAAGGTGTCATTGCCTGCAACGTACATGGGTTCAATTGACACTACGTAGAGCACACTAGGCCTGTCATTTTCAGGGATTTCTGCTGTACTGTTCTTGACCTGGTTTATTACTGTAGTCATATTCGCTATTTCAGATGCAGCTTCATCCTCATGCCCCGTCACTTTCCCTATGAGTTCTATGTTTCCCATGATCTCATCAATTGTGGTGGGATTAAGGGTTATCACTGTGAGGCCGAGACCCTTTAGTGTTTCTATTGTCTCATTTCCGTTTGCATAATATGCAAAGACAACATCCGGTTCGAGGTCCAATACCTTCTCATTATCTATGATCACATAGTCTCCGATCTTCTCGATATCAGAAACCTCTGGAGGATATGTGTCATAAGTTGTGACCCCCACTACGGTATCGCCTGCACCCACAGCAAAAAGAATCTCAGTGTTGCTTGGGCTGAGTGAAACTATTCGCTGTGGTTCTTCCTGTATGACGAATTCGTTGCCATAGCAGTCTGTGACAGTTACCGGAAAAGCTGCTGTGCAGCTTATCAGCAGCAAGGCAGCCATTAAAGTTAAGAATGAACGTGTTATATTTGACATTATCTTTTCCCTTTTTGCGTTACTTTCATACGTTTTCTTTAAGTAAATTGGTATTTCGGTTACATATGTTACCCACAATGATAATAATGTGTTTAATTTAAGAGTTGGAATGTTAATTTGTACTAATTTTGTACAATTGACAGACTATATTATCTTAAATCCTAATATGTATTATTAAAAAAGCGTGGTTTATATTCTTCAAAACTATACTGTTTTCCCTGGAACATGCAAAATATATCACGCACGTTCTGGTAGTGGAGTATATCGTACAAGATGATGGTTAAAGGCTGCCTAAAATGTGTATCAGGCTATGCCATAAAACTACCTGGTTACGGAAAGTTAACCACCTCCACAAAAATAAAAAATTAGGTGGAACGATATGAAAATGTTTAAAAAGGATTCAAAAGCGGTATCGCCGGTGATCGGTGTCATGCTCATGTTAGTCGTGACCGTGATCCTGGCAGCAGCAGTAAGCTCAACAAGCACGGGTATGATGAAATCGACAGATGCTGCACCAACAGCAGTGTTTGACGTTGAATGTGTGAAAGATGTAGATGCAAGTTTTGGTATGGGTGTCACAGCCTCGTACTTGCAGATTAAAGAAATTACAGGTGATTCGATTCCTACTGATGATTTGAAAATAGTTATCACTGCAAATGGAACAATTACAGAAACACTTCCAGGCTCTGGAAATATAGACATTAGTGACAATGGCCATGGTACTGCAGTTAATGGATCTGCTCCGTATTGGAATAATCCTGCGGTAGGATTTGCGGGGGATGCAGCTGTAGACTTTGGTAACTATACAGTGAAACCAGGTGTTTCCATGACTGCTGATGATTATAGTAATTATGTAGGAACAACTGCTCTTGAAGGAATGATCTCTAACTGGGATGATATGGATTCTGGAGATTTCATGAATGTAAAAATTATCCATTTACCAACTCAGAAAGTTATCTTTACTACGGATGTAGAGGTGGTTTAAATGCTTAAAAAGTTCTTTTCAGATAAAAAAGCTGTTTCTCCGGTAATTGGTGTAATGCTGATGATTGTGGTTACTATCATACTGGCAGGAGCTGTGAGCTCCTATTCATCAAGCATGGATGTTCAGGATACTGCACCACAAGCAACATTTAAAGTAAGTGCAGATGAGTCGGAAAATGTAGTAACACTTGAACATCTTGGTGGAGACATTATTTCCAAAAGGAATGTCAAAATTGAAATAGCAAGTGGATTCCCAACAACGACAGGGTATTTGAACAATACTGCTAATGTAACATTTGACCCAAATCCTGGTTTCCTTAGTCCGGGGGATATAGCAACTATATCTGTAGCAGAAGCAATGAACACTACTTCACATGTAGATGAGCCTGGATGGGGAATTACATTCTCGGGTGATGATATTAGTCAGTCTGTTTCTATAGGTGACTCTTTCAGACTTACTCTGATTGATGTTGAAAGTGGTCAGACTATCTACTCCAACAATGTAGTTGTGAACCCATGACCTTCTTGGGTTCATTATTTTTTAATTCATTTGAATACGAGTGAAATAAATAGTATAATTGCTTAATTACAGTAACAATAAACTTGATTCAATTCCTAAAATATATGATTGTGTTCAATCTTAGGTCACTTGCAGGTTTGCAATTTACTCTTGTTAACCTCTAAAAAGATTGAAGTAAAGGTTCAATAGAAACTATTTATTTAGTATGCTTTCAAAGAAAACTGTGACTCTCCCCTGTTTCAGCAGCAGATTCTATGAAGAGTTTTATAATCTCGTCTGATTCTCCAAGTACCCTGTCACTTACAGAAACATTATATCCGGCAGCCTGGATTATCTTCTTCCATGACTTTTCGTTTTCATCACCCAGTTCATATACAGAATGGTTTCCTGGAATCAATGCAAAGGGAGCAAGTTTTATCTTTTTTGAGTTGATGTGTTCCAGGCGTTCTATGACCCAGCTGATATCCGGATATCCACTGGTATTGCCAAGCACGATTCTTCCTTTAGTTTTCCTGTCCATTATGAGCTGCAGCTGGCAGAGAGATGAATCGCCTCCTTTTTCGTCAACAGATGATAAGAGTACTATCGCCTCATCAGCTTCAGGAACTCCAAAATATGATGCTAGAATTTCCGATGCTGCTTTATAATCACTGGTATTGATCAAAAGGGGCTTTCCTATCAATATTCCATCAATTCCAAATGATCCATGTTTGCCTGAAAAATTATTAAGCGTTATTACTGTAGAATACAGATCATGTAAACCATCGCCTGGTGTAATGTACAAGGGCTGGACTATTATTCTTGAAAAACCCTCGTCTATAAGGTCCGCCAGAGCACCAAAAGGGCTTCTCTCGATTATTCCTTCCTTTGCCTTGATCTGTCTCACAAGTTCGGATTCAATAGCATATCTTACTACAGTATCAGGGTATGCATTTTTGAATGCATCAACAAATTTTTCGAGTATTGGTTTTGCTTCTATCCTGGTTGTGCCGGGAGTAACAAGCAGGATGGCTGTTCTGGGGTCTTTCTGTATCTGGTGTTCGGGATTTGTGCTGTTCAATTAAGTCCTCCATTTAAAATTTATTGCTTGCCTAATAGTTTCAGTAGCAGGAACACGTTTTAATTTTCTGGTTTCATTGAAATTCTATTATTTCTAATGTTTTCGTAGGTTTTTCTTTGAAGCATCTATATAAATCAGAGTTTTTGAATAACATATCTTACTTCAGAACATAAGATATTGTGGAGTTATCTGAAATTGAAGAAGTGCGTATGCTGTTATTTGTATGTGCTGATCTTACACAACTGTAGATAACTATTCTGAACAAGCAGGCATTACTGTTGAATATCAATGTGTATCGGGATTTTTCTTCATTTTGGTAGTTTTTCTGGATTTTGCAGAGAAGAAGCTATCTGCTTCTTGCTTTTCTCCAATTGGCAAATCAGAAAAATTTCATCTATACCTTAGATAAACAAACACAATTATAAAACCGAGAGACAGAAAAGGCCATATCATGCCTATGGTTGTTGAATATTCCGGAAACACGATATTAATTGCACAAAGAATAATAAATACAACTGCAAATGAATACAAAAGTATGCGTCTTATTGGAATATACTCTTTAGCTGTAAAGGGATTATCATCTATCTTTTTGATCAGTCCGTTTTGAATCAGTTGTCTCATTTCTGGATTTGCCTCTATGACAAAGGTACCTATGTATCCGCAACGTTTGCAGTGATAAAGACGACCAAGCTTCATTCCTGCTTCATAATATAGTTCTGTGTGGCCACAGTTCGGACAGCATAACTTTATGTCTTCTCCGTAATTATCCAATTCTTGTTCAGACTCAAGCTTGCTCACTTTTTAATCTCCAGCCTCGTCATCTCAGTTCTTTTTTTGAATTGCCAGGACAAACACAAATGCAATCATTGCAACAGATATGGTATATCTCGGTGCTTTCTTGCCATTTCCCTGCGGAATGTCCGGCAGGGATGCAATAGTTTTTGCTGGTGCGGATCTCCATTTTTCATCAAGGATTATGGCTGATATACCCGTTTTCCATCTTCTGACGATACAAATACAATTCGATCTCCTTTCGGGGACCATTGGGGAAATGCACCACCATTGGTGTTTGCTGTAAGGATTGCTTCACCTGATCCGTCCGCATCCATAACAACAACATCTGGCCTGCCGGAATCATTCCTGCACTCAAAAGCTATTTTTGTGCCATCCGGTGACCATGACGGATAAATATACATATTCTTTGAATGAGCCAGTTTCGTTTTATTGGTACCATCTACATCCATTGTCCAGACCGTAGTAAAAAACCCCTCATATGAAGAGAGATTTGTTCTGTCGACGTTATTCCTTGATGTGTACACAATTTTATTTCCTTCAGGGGAAAAAGCTATTCCCATTGCATATTCATTTTCAGGTGTTGAAGTAAGCTGCTTTTTTCCCGTGCCATGGGAATCCATTATCCATATATCGTAATTGCCCGATTCGTTTGAAGTGTAGAGAATTCTATTTCCATTGGGCAGCCACAAAAACCTGGTGTTTTCACCATTAAGAGTGGTAAGTAACGATTTATTGGTACCATCCAGATCAACCAGCCAGAGTTTTTGCGTATCATCTTCTTCCTGTACAATAAACAATTTTTATCCGTTAACCCACTGATAAGAATCTATGTTCTTTATTCCTTTTAGCGTATGTTTTTCTTCAGCATAGACATCATATATCCAGAGACCAGAAATTAACCAGTATTCAAGTGATGAATAAGCCAGTTTTGTACCATCCGTGGACCATGGGTCATTAAATTCATACCCGCTTATACCTGTGGTTATCTGCTGCTTATTATCTCCATCATTGTCCATTATCCAGATCTCTGCCTTATATCCAGAAGATGAGGAGACATAAGCAATTCTGTTACCATCTGGAGACCACTGGGGAGTAAGAACTGATTCAGTGACATTTGTCAAATGCACTATCTCATTTGCAGCTGCTGGCATAGTTAAGAACAAGCAGACAAAAATAGAAATTAATGTCTTCATGTTTACCCTAATTTGTTTTCTTTTTTTGAAGAACAAAGGCAATTGAAAATGCTATTGCCACTAAAACTCCTGTAAATCCAGATGCCTTTTCTACTTTTTCTTGAGAGGCAGTTGGTACGGACACTACATCTTTCGCCGGTGCAGATTTCCATTCATCATCAAGGTTAATCGCTGAAACAAACATATTCTCATCTTTTGATGAAGTAAACGCTATTTTGTCTTCTTTTGGTGACCATTGGGGCAAAATATCACTAGTTTTGTTTTCAGTTAGGATTGTAAGATTTGATCCATCAGAATTTATTAGCGCAATGTTATATGGTGTTCCAACATCCATTCTTTGAAATGTTATTTTTGTTCCATCTGGAGACCATTGTGGATGTGTGTCCCAATTACGATTAGCTGTAGTCAACTGTTTTTTATTTTTGCCATTGCTATCCATTATCCTAATGGTTTCTGATAAATTCAAATAATTTTCGTAATTTGTTTTATCAACAGAGTCTCTATATGAGTATACGATTTGGCTACCATCAAACGACCAATCCATATTGTTTTCATTTCCATTAGTAAACGTCAATTGTTTTTTTTCCGAACCGTTGGAATTCATCATCCAGATATCAGAGTTGCCTGCTTTCTTTGATATATAGATAATTTTATTCCCTCGAGGCTGCCACAAAAATTGAGAGTTATTTTTTTCCCCTTGAGTAAGTAGAACTTTATTCGTTCCATCCGGATTAATAAGCCAGAGTTTATTGGATCTATCGACCATAAATATTTTCGTTCCATTTTGAACCCATTCGCATGATTCTGCACTAGAGGTCCCTTTTAGTTTTTGCTTGCCTGTTCCATCTATATTCATAATACCAAAATTGGTTCTTAGTGGAATTGATTTACTTCCTATATTTAATCCAAATGTGGAGCTATAGATAATTTTATTCCCATCCGGGGACCAAATATTTTTGTCTTGGCTAAATCCAAATACTATGAAAAAAGGTCCTAAATGCTTTCCAGATGCAATCTCTGACTGATTTTTCCCATCGCTGTCCATAATCTTGATGTTTGTATTCCAAATATCATTTTCACCAGCAAGAGCATAATACATTATTCTTTCTCCATCGGGTGACCAAAAAGGTAATCCATTGTACCCAGCTTCTTCCGTAAACTGAACTATTTCGTTTGCGGTGGCAGGTATCAGTATGAACAGGCAGGCAAAAATAAAGAAGAAAGCAATTGTTTTCATGGTAATCCCGGCTCATTTTCTCTTTTGAAATACAAAAGCAATCAAAAATGCCATCATTACTAAAGATGCTGTAAATCCCGGTGACTTCTTGCCGTTTCCCTGCGAAATGGCTGTAGATGCCTTAGTTTCTGCAGGTGCAGATTTCCACTCATCGTCAAGGATTATCACTGAAACAGACATATTCCCGTCTTTTGATGAAGTAAAGGCAATTTTATCTCCTTTTGGTGACCATTGGGGAGAGACATCGCTGGTTTCATTTCCAGTCAGGATTGTAAGATTAGAGCCATCTGAATTCATGACAAGAATGTTAGCTGCAGACCCACGATCCATTCTGTGGAATACAATTTTTGTTCCGTCCGGTGACCAATGAGGCAGAGAATCCCAATTTATATTGGCAGCTGTCAACTGTTTTTTATTAGCGCCATCGGCATCCATTGTCCAGATGGTCTGGGAATAGTTAAAACTCGTAGATTGATATGTAGAGTAATTTGTTTTATCACGAACGCTTTTTGACACATATACAATCTTAGTCCCATCCGAAGACCAATCCATCTCATTTTCATCTTCAGGAGTGGAAGTCAATTGTTTCATTCCAGAACCATCGGAGTTCATTGTCCATAGATCATAGTTACCTAACTTGTTCGAAGTATAGAGAATTTTATCTCCATTGGGCTGCCATAGAAACTGCAAAGCATTTTCATCACCTGAAGTCAGCAGCACTTTATTTGTTCCGTCAGGGTCAAGAAGCCAGAGTTTATTAGATTTATCGACCATGAATAATTTAGTCCCGTTTTGAACCCATTCAAAAGATTTCGCATTTGAAGTTCCTCGTAGCTTTTTTTCGTCCTTTCCGTTGGTATTTATGCTATAGAGATCCTGCTTTAACGGGATTATGAGATTTCCAACTTTTAATCCTAAAACAGAAGTGTAAAGAATTCTGTTTCCATCTGATGACCAAGGATTATCAGTACCAAATCCTGACATTGAAAAAGTGCATCCTAACGATTTAGAGGATGTGAGTTGTGTCTTATTGCTTCCATCGCTATTCATGACCCAGATTTTCGAGTTCTCAAGATCATCCATATCAGAAATTGTATAATATGCTATCTTTTCTCCATCAGGAGACCATTGGGGAAATCCATTGGATTCTGCCTCATCGGTCAGCTGTATGATTCCATTTGCTGCAACAGGAGTGATTGTAACATACAATAAAAAAGTAATCAAGAAAAAAATTATACTTTTCATGCAATCACTTTAACCTGCATTGATTCTGCAACTCGCATATGCATGATCAGAAAGAGTTAGCTTAATTGGGATGCGATCAAAAAGCCATTTCCACATAGTACATTTAGTATTCAAATAAACTACTACAGTAATATTGTCATAAGGGTGAGGCAAATCTAATATATTTGTACCTTCACTGTTACAATAATTCACATCGATTGTGGTTTCAACATATTGTGGTTCAGGGTCACCTGGATAAGAAAGAACTTGCCAACTGACCATAATTTTTACTGACATCTCACATGAAGATACAATTGTTTTAGGATCTGCAATATACCCCATTCCTGTTATTCCTGACCAATTAACTTCCACATAATGAGTTCCATCAAATCTTCGATACAATGTAGCTTCATCAATCTCAATTTGTGCATTTTCTTTGAGTGAATTACCATCAACGACTGAATAGCATGTACCTAAAATTTCATTAACATTCCAAGTCCATGACTTGGACACTAGTACACCATTTTTCTCTGCTTCTACTTTCAGTTCGTGACTTCCAAATACTGCATCATCTGTGCAGGAAATCTCACTATTTGCCGGCGGGTTATTATTTCCTTGAACTAAATAACCATCAAGTTTCCATCTTACAATAACATTATCTTGGTTAACACTTGCTTTGAATGTTCTTGATTCTCCAGCATAATTCAGGACAGGTGATTCCGGGCTTATCAAAGTAATTTGAAGTTCTGGAGTACCTCCACCTCCCATATTCACACCTCCAGATATCCTTCTCTGATAAGATATTGTGGTAAAATCCAACCGTTGCAAAAGGTTATGTTGTCTTCCTGACAGAGTATAGGATGATTCCTATTACCCCGCAGTATATCGAAATCAGGCACCCAGAACCTGTTATTGTATATTTCATAAAGGCAACCATCTTCTCCTAAAGGAGTTCCTACAGGTTCTTGCTTGATTTTAAGGTATATGCTCCGCGAATCAGTTTTCATAGATGCATTAATATGCGGGTTTTCACCGGATTTATTTCCAGTTTCCAGATAACATGATGGCTGATAGCAGATCACGGGAGTTTTTGTAGGCCTATAAAGCAACTTTAAACTTTGGTCAAGACAAGAACCGATAATTGCAAGATCATAGTGTTCTTCCCGATAATCATCCATAAATTTAAAGTAATCATAGCCATACCATTTCAAATTTGGGCATATATTCCAGAATTCAGCCGGAAAAGCACCTACTGCAATTACTTTTTTGTTACTCTTCGGGAATGACATTGTTGGGTTAATGGTGTCAAACACCAAGTCTTCTGGGTGATGAAGATTGAAAGACGTGTCAACAGAGGGGGAACTGAGGTTAGAAGGAGCTTTTGTGATAATCCTTCGAACATTTCTTTCATAAAGCTTGTCCCAGAATTCTGAAAAGAAAGGACTAATTCCCAAGACAAAATTTTTCCAATCTTCCTTTAATTCATATGAAACAACTTCGTTGATATTATCAAACAGGTCAATATATGCCGCACCAATAGGACCGTGAGGAAATGTTACTTCAAGGATGTATCTGTCATATCCAGCAGGAATCCATTGGTTAAGTGTCTCTTTGTTTTTGGCAGCCTCTAACGGGATAGTATAATGATAACAATTATGTTGTAAAAAAGTTCCAACATCATATTGTCCTTTTATTGTTTGCAGGCAGGCAACTCTCAGACCCTTTGACCTGAAATATTTCTCAAGTAGTAGTGCCGTTGTAGTTTTTCCCTGATTACAGGGAGATGCGAGGACGTATATTTGCTTTCCTTTTTCATTCATAGTACCACTCTTAAAAACTTGTTTCAACCAAACGTGAAAAGTAGTGCAACATACTTAAAATTAGTGATAATATATGTTATTATTTTTGATAAGGAGGAAGAGATCAAATTCATTCAAAATCCAGATAATGATATTCTATCGCATTGAGTCTAAGACTGGAATTATCGTTTTCACCATCTTGGATGGGGTTATCATCAAAAGCCTAAGAACCGTGATAATACAAATTACAGAATGAATTAAACATGCTTTCCAGATGCAATCTCTGACTGATTTTTCCCCTCGCTGTCCATAATCTTGATGTTTGTATTCCAAATATCATTTTCACCAGCAAGAGCATAATACATTATTCTTTCCATCAGGTGACCAAAAAGGTAATCCATTGTACCCAGCTTCTTCCGTAAACTGAACTATTTCGTTTGCGGTGGCAGGTATCAGTATGATCAGGCAGGCAAAAATAAAGAAGAAAGCAATTGTTTTCATGGTAATCCCAGCTCATTTTCTCTTTTGAAATACAAAAGCAATCAAAAATGCCATCATTACGAAAGATACTGTAAATCCTGGTGACTTCGTGCCGTTTCCCTGCGGAATGTCCGGTAGAGATGCCTTCGTTTCTGCAGGTGCTGATCTCCATTTTTCATCAAGGATTATGACTGATATGCCTGCGTTCTCATTTTTTGATGCTACAAAGACAATTCTGTCTCCCTTTGGGGACCATTTTGGCACCATACCATTTCCAATTTTAGTCTGTCCAGTTCCATCGATGTTAACAATATATATCTCAGAGATAGAGTTATCACGATTGTCTTCCACATAAACTATTTTAGTACTGTCCGGCGACCATTCTGGATACGAATGATACTTAAAATATCCGGGATTATTGACCGCGAGGGTATCGTTATTTCCATCTGCATCCATAACCCATATACTGGAGCTAAGATTTTCACGATCTATTTTAACATATGAAATTTTGGCCCCATCAGGAGACCATGAAATACTATGAACAGGTCCTTCTGCAATCTGTTTTTTATCAGAACTATCTGTGCTCGCAAGCCAGATGCCCCCGTCACCGGTAGTGTTTGAGCTAAAAGCGAACATTTTACCAACGGGATGCCACTCTGGTTCTTTGTTCTGCCTGCCATCATCTGTGAGTCTTCTGTTGTTAGTCCCGTCTGTGTCAATGACCCATATATTGGAATCTTGGGAGGCGTTTAATAAATCAAACATTAGCAGTTTTTTACCTCCAGGAGTCTCCACTATTTTCCAGAGATTTTTGTTTTTAGTAACGGCAGAAACATAAATGACCTGTGACCCATCAGGACTCCATGAAGCTTTCCAGTTTTCGGAACCCGGTAGGTAATTCTCAAGATGCGCACCTTCGGTCAATTGCCTCCTGTCCATATTTTCAGTATCCATTACCCAAAGTTCATGGTTACCAGTCGCATTTGAAATATACAGCAGCAGGTTTCCATTTGGAGACAAAGG